>Ga0335081_10004741_pt1 | contig 21482 bp, 19 predicted proteins | sample Lox_Sample_35_FD_206713 | JGI IMG/M metagenome (GOLD analysis project Ga0335081, IMG submission 206713) | Soil microbial communities from Loxahatchee National Wildlife Refuge, Florida, United States - Lox_Sample_3.5 | ecosystem: Environmental > Terrestrial > Soil > Wetlands | place: USA... | reverse complement strand
AGATCGACGGTCGGTTCTCCCGCGGTCCCGCCCAGGGCGAGCTCCAGCGAGGCGTCCCCCTCGAGCGCGGCCGGGGGCGTCACCCGGGCGAGGCGCAGCGCCTCGGCCACCGCGAGGTGCCGCGCGGCGAGGACGAGGCTCAGGGGCGCGCCCCGCGGCGCGCGGGCGAGCCGCCCGGGCAGCTCGCCCTTGACGGCGAGCTCGCCCCCTCCCTTCCTCGTCACCTCGAGGTCGAAGCGGGCGCGCTCGGCAGGGCCCAGCCACCCGAGGTCGCCGTGGGCGGAGAGCCCCTCGATCCCGAGCACCGCGCCCTCGGAGAGTTCCACCCGACCGCTCACCGAGGGCGCCCCGAGGGCGCCCTCCGCCGTGAGGTCGGCGCTCAAGCGCCCGGCGAGGCCAAGGCCAGCCGGGAGGAAGGCTCGCGGCACGAGCGCGAGGTCGAGGGCAGTGAGCGTGGCCCGCGCCGCGAGCGTGCGCCTTCGCCCCTCCCCGGCGATCCCGCCCGAGAGCGCGATGGCTTGCGACCCCGACCGGAGGGCGAGCCTGTCGACCCTCGGGCCGGCCAGGCTCACGGTGCAGGGGGCCTCGAGCTCGAAACGCGCCCCGGAGAAGGTGAGCTCGAGCTCCGAGAGGCTGAGCTGCTGGCGGTCCGGCGAGAGGGCCCCCCGGCCGCCCACCTCGAGCACCTCCGGCCCGAGCGCGGGGATGTTCGCCGTGACGTGGATCTCGCCCGACCGCTCCGCGAGCTCGCCCCTGAGCCTGAGCGCCCTCGCCGCGAACCCCCCGTGGGTCACCTCGGCCGCCTCTCCGTCCAGGGCAGCCTTGAGCGAGCGGAGCGGACCGCTCAGCCTGGCCCGCAGCGAAAGGCCGCGCGCCGCCACCCCTGCGCCCTCGAGACGAGGCGCGACGAGGGTGAGCGCGGCCGACGGGGAGGCCTCGCTCCCGGTGAGGTGGGCCTCGAGCCGGAGCGCCCCCTCGAGGGGCGGCAGGGGCTCGCCGAGGAGCCTCTCGAGGGCGCGGCGCAGGGCCCCGACGTCGGAGGCCTCGACGTGCGCGTCCCCGGCGAGCTCACCCTTGAGGCGAAAGCGCCCCGCGCCCTCCACGCTGCCGCCGGGGAGATGGGCCTCGAGGCGCGCCACCTCGAACTCGCCGCGCTGGGCCGAGGCCCTGAGCTCGGCCGGCCCGAGCTCGACCCCGCGCAGGCGCGAGCGGGCGAGCGAGAGGGTGAGGGTCCCCACCAGGCTCGAGAGATCCTCTCCGGCGGCCCGGCCGAGCGCGTCGAGGGTGAGCGCGCTCGCGGGGGCGCCGCGCAGGACCCTCGAGAGATCGAGCGCCTCGAGGTGCAGCTCGGCGCCGGCCGCGAGCGCCCCGGGCGAGAGGCGCAGCGCGGCCGCCCCCCTCGCACGGCCGCCCTGGCCGCGCGGCGCGAGGTCGAGGGCCAAGGTGGCCCTCTTCCCGTCCGACTCGGCGTAGACGGTGCCGGCGAGGTCTCCCCCGAGGGGCGAGCCGGGGACGAGCGCCTGCACCTGGCGGGCGTCGACGGCCAGGGCGAGCAGGGCCACCCGGCCGCGCCGCGTCGCGAGGTCGCCGTCGCCGAGGAGGTCGACGGCGGTGTCGCCCACCGCGGCGCGCAAGAGGCGCACCCGTACCCTGCTCCCCAGCAGGCTGCCCGCCAGGTCCAGGGCGAGCGGAGCTTCCTGCGGCTTCATGAGCCGTCCGCGCAGGGTGAGCTCGACCCGGCCTCCGCGCGGGCCGTAGGCGCCCCGACCCTTGAGGTCGAGTGCGGTCGCCTCGAGCTCCTCCGCGGGGTGCTGGGCGCGGTAGTGCACGTGCCCATCCGTGAAGCTGAGCTCGCTCACCCGCACGGTCCAGGCGAACGGGTGCGGCCGGCTGGGTGGCGAGGGGTGGCGTGGCGAGAGGGCGCGGACGAGGGAGAGGCGGCCCTCCAGGTCGGGCTGCAAGAGCACGTCCGGCCCCTCGAGCGCCAGGCGCAGCCCCACCGACCTCGAGCGGATCCGCTTCAGGTCGGCGTAGATCCGGGCGCGGTCGAGGGCGAGGACCACCTCGCCCTCCGGGTCGATCACCCGCAGGCCGACGAGCTCGACGCCCCCTTCGGTGAGGAGGTGGAAGCCCTTGAGCTCGATGCGCCCCGCCAGCTCGCGGTTGGCGAGCCCGACCAGGCGCGGCACGAGGAGCCCCCGTCCGAGGTCGGTCGAGACGAGGAGGAAGGCCAGGGAGAGCGCCACGCCGGCGAGGGCGAGGAACCCGAGGGCGAGGTAGCCGAGCGTTCTCGAGGCGCGCTTCGTGGTCCCTCCGTCAGAACGCCTCGCCGATGGAGAACTGCACGGTCACGATGGGATCATGGTGCACGGCGCCGCTCGGCACGAGGCGCGTTCGGGTCCCGACGAGGTCGGCCTTGAGCACCTCCACGCCGGGCTGCCCACTGCCGGGCTTGGGCAGGCGCGCCGCCACGTCGAGGCGCACCGGTCCGAACGGGGTCTTGTAGCGCAGGCCCAGGCCCGCCGCGTACTGGAGGTTCGTGAGGTCGAGCGCGTCGCGGGCGGCGTAGGTCACGTTGCCGAAGTCGAGGAAGGCCGCTCCGCCGAGCTCGCCGGCGATGGGGTAGCGCAGCTCGAGGCTGCCGTCGATGAGGCCCGCCCCCCCCACCGGCACGTACTCGACGGGCACGTTGCAGATCTGGCCCGGTACCGGCTTGAACGTGTTGGAGGGGCAACCCTGCACCACGGGCGAGAACTGTCCGATGTAGTAGCCGCGCATGTTGGTCCCACCGCTCGTGAAGAGGGCCGGGAGCGGAAGGTCCTGACCCGAGGGCCCGTTGATGATGCCGAGGCGCAGCCGCCCGGCCAAGACCAGGCGCGGCCAGGGGCTCACGAAGACACGCGCCTCGGGCAAGATGCGAAAGTAGGCCGCGCCGTTGCCCCCCGACGAGAAGCCCTCCTGCAGGGCAAGGCCGAGGTAGAAGCCTTGGGTGGTGTTGAGGGGGTCGTCGCGCAGGTCGATGGCGATCCGCTGCTCGAAGTAGGGGAGCAGGCACAGGTTCGGGTCCTGGCCGGGGCAGGTGGAGAGGAGGAGCTGGTTGCCGGGGACCGCCGGGTTGGGGACGCCGATGGAGCCGTGGAGCTGGTAGAGCTCGATGTTGAAGGAGGGGATGAAGGAGAACACCCGGCCGAGGCGGGAGGGCAGGCCCACCCGCAGCCGCTCGGCGTAGAAATCGTAGGCCAGCTGGCGGCCGCGCTCGAGCTCGGCGTGCACGTTCAGGTCCAGGTAAGGGGTGAAGAACTCGGGCTGGGTGAAGTCGGCGGCCCCCTTGGCCTCGAAACCCTGCGCCTGCGCGTTGTAGACCGAGGGGAGCCACTCGTAGCCGGCCCGGGCGTCGAGGTTGAGCTTGCGCAGCCCCCCCAGCCAGTTGCGGTGCGACCAGCCCACCCGGGCGTCGGCCTCCCAGCTGCTCGTGGCCTGGAGGGTGAACTCCGGGCCGAGGCGGATGGTCCGGAAGGGGGCCTCGTGGACCGTCACCACCAGCGGGATGGCCTTGTGTTGCTCGTCCGGCTCGGCGGGCGCCACCCGCACGCCGCCGAAGACGCCCAGGTCGAGGACCCGCCGCTGGGCCCTCGCGAGGTCGCTCGCGTCGTAGACCGCCCCGGGCCGCGTCGCCACCTCGGCCTCGTCGCGGATGCGCGCGCGCGGGATCTGGGCCGCCCCCGCCACGAAGACCGGCCCGAAGCGGTAGCGTTCACCCGGGGTCACCTGGTAGCTCACCCGCGCCTCGTTCAGGTCCGGGTCCACCCGCGCCTCGGCCTTCACCTCGGCCTTGGCGTAGCCGGTGTCGTTCAGGGCGGCGAGGAGCGCCGCCTTGGTCCCGTCGTAAGCGGCCTCGGTGAAGACGTCGCCCACCGCCAGCGGGAGCCGCCCGAGGCGCGCCTTGGCCTCGGGCGCGCCCTCGAGGCCGGGCGTCTCGAGGGCGATGACGTGCACCGGCGGACCCTCCGACACCTTCAGCCTTACGTCCACCCGGCCCTCGCCCTTCGGGACCGTCTCGGCCGATTCGACCCGGGCCTGGTAGTAGCCGAGCGTCTGGTAGTAACGGACGATGCGTCGCTCGTCGCTCGAGAGGGCGTCCGGGTCGAGGTGGTGGGGATCGGGGAAGAGGAGGTACTTGCGGCCGGAGGCCTGGGTGACCAGGCGGTCCTTCAGGTCGGCCGGCGAGACCGCGCGGGTACCTTCGATCTTGAGGTCGAGGATGGTGGGCCGGTCGCTCGTCCCCTTCGGCTGCGGGAAGGCGAAGCACCCCGTGAAGGCGACGGCGAGGAGCGCCAGCAGGGCGGTCGTGGATCGTCGGGGCGCCATCGCGACCGGGGCGATTATCGCAGAGTCGGTCCGGCCGCGAGGGGGTCTTCGGGGCTAAGAGCGGCCCGCCTCCGCCCCGGGCGGTGCGTCTCAGCGTCCGAGGAGGAGGGCGAGGTGGTCCTCCTCCCAGCGCTTGGCGCGCTCGCAGTCGGGGTAGGCCCGCTCGCGCCGCCTGAACTCGCGCCCGTGGACGATGCGGCGGCCGTTCACCTCCACCGCCGGCACTGCCTGGTGCAGCATCTCGTGGAAGACCACCGCGGCGACGTACATCGCCGGCACCTCCACCCGGTCCAGGGCCGGGTGGATGCGGATGAGGCGGGCCTCCTGCACGTAGACCCCGGTCTTGAGGGTACGCCGGCCGCGGGTGTGCCGGTTCGGCCCCCATCCGATGCGCGCCTCGACCGCCCCCTCGAACTCCTGGCGGTTCAGGCGGTCGAAGATCTCCTGCAGGTCGTGCACCCGCCCGCGCGCCTCGAGCCTGGCCGCCCGCGGGGCGGCGATGCGCGCGCGGTGCTCGCGGACGAAGGCGTCGATGCACCCGCCGGCGCGGCGCCGCCGGGCCGAGAGGCCCGGCCCCGACCCGGCGAAGGCGGCGAGCGCGCGCACCACCTCCCTCGGCGCGTCGAGGAACATGTGGTGGACCCGGTAGTGCAGCAGGCCCTGCACCCGGCGGAAGGACACCATGGTCGAGCGGTTGTCGTGGACGAACAGGCGCACCCGCTCGCCGGCCTGCAGGGCCAGGGCATCGGCGAGGTCGCTCGCCGCCCTCAGGCGGCGCTCGCGGTTCCACAGGCGAGCTCCGAAGAGGTCGAGCTGCCGATCGAGCTCTCGCGTGCCCACGTCGCGCGCATGCTACGGAAGAGGGGCGGAGCCTTTCAAGGGGCCTCCTTCGGTCCTCTTGGAGCACCTTGGCCCGGCGCCTCCTCGGAGGCGAGCAGGCGCTCGAGGCGGGCGCGCTCCACCCGCAGGTGCAGCGTGCGCTCCTGGCTGTAGGTCACCGCTCCCGGGGGCGAGCCCCGCACCTTGCGCACGTACTTGGCGCGGGTGGCGACCACCTCCACGAGCGGCTCGCCCCGCGCGTCGCTGAAGTGGGCGGCGAGGTGGGCCGCGTCGAGGAGCGTCTCGCCGTCCGGCGCCTTCCCCTTCTCGAGCCGCGCCACCACGTGGGCCCCGCCGCAGCCGCGCGCGTGCAACCACAGGTCGTTGCCGTGCGCCACGCTCACGGTGAGCTCGTCGTTCTTCTCGGCGCTGCGGCCGACCAGGAGGGCCGTGCCGGCCTCGGCCCGAAAGAGCCGGTAGGGCGGGAGCGGACCCGGGCGCTCCCGGCGGGGTCCCTTTGGCGTACGCGGCCCGGCGCCGAGGCGGCGCGCCTCGCGCTCGAGCCTCTCGAGATCGCGGAGCTCCGCCCGCGCGATGGCGTCCCTCAGGGCGACGAGCTCCTCCCGGCGCGAGCGCACCTCGGCGATCCGATCGGCGACCCTGACCGCGCTCTCGACGATCCTCCGGTAGTGCCGGTAGAGGCGCTCCATGTTCTCGCGCGGCGAGAGGGCCGGGTCGAGCCTCACCGTGACCTCGCGCGGCCCCTCGTCGGTCCACTCGGTGAGGCGGGCCGCCCGCGCCCCGCGCTCGACCGCCCGCAGGTTCTGCTTGAGGAGGTCGGCCGCGCGCCGGTCCGACTCGGCGGCCGGCACCCGGGCGGCCTCCTCGGCGAGCTTGGCGAGCGCGCGCTCGGCGCGCGCCAGGGCCGCCCGCACCGGGGCCTTGAGGCGGCTGCGCCCCTCCTCGAGGGCCCGCGCCTCCTCGAGGGCGCGGTCGCGCTCCTCGATGGCGAGGGAGATCGGGAAGCGGCCGCCGGCCGGGACGAGCGGGGCCCGCTCTCTCGGGCCCTTGGCCGGGGCCAGCGGGGGCTCGTAGAGCGCGCCGGGCGCGAGGGTCCGCTCTCCGGCGCGGCCGCGCCCGGCGCTCGTGAGGATCCGCCCCTCGCCCGAGAGGAGGAGGAGCTGGCCGTCCCGGTCGGAGAGCTCGGCGAGGAGGGTCATCCGGCCCTCCGCCCGCTCGAACACCATCCTCACCCCGAGGAAGGCCTCGGCGGAGAGGGCGGCGAGGCGCGCCCCCCTGAGCTCGCGGCGCAGGACCGCCTGGAGGGGGAACGGGGTGGCCGGGGCCGGCGGACGGCGCTCCGCCGCGTGGAGGCGAGAGCGGCCCGGCTCGGCGGAGAGGAGGAGCGTCGCCGGCCCGGACGAGCTCAAGAGGGCCAGGGTGAGCGCGCGCTCGGCGTGGACGTGGACGGCCTCGACCCGCGCACCGACGAGCGAGGCGAGCTCGCCCACCACCGCCTCCAGCTCTCGGGCCGAGAGCGCCATGTCGCCATCGCGGCGCCCGCGAGGGGCCGGGCCTCCCACAATGCGACGGCCGCCCGAAGGCGGCCGCGGCACTCGCCACCGTGTGTACCGCCTACTTGGCCTTGCGCGTGGTCTTCTTCGCGCCCTTCTTGACGGTCTTCTTGGCAGCGGTCTTCTTCGTCGCGGTCTTCTTCGCCTTCGGCATGTGCTCCCTCCGGTGAGGAGTGTTGAGGTAAGACGAGCGGCAGGTTAGCGCGCCGCGATCCATAGCGCAACTTACCGTGCATGGATTTCCGCGCCTGCGCATGAACTCTTCGGGGCGTGCGCGCGGAGGATCCGACCGCGACCGCGAGGCCGCTCGCGCTCGCCGCAGGGTCCTCTCGCACGCTTCGTGGAATCGATCATCCCGCCTGGCCCCCTTGCGCGCGAGGGCTTCCCGGCGCCGATGGGGGGCGCGCGGAGAGCGGCACCTCGCCCTCTCGACCTCTCCGGGGCGCGCTGCGGTGAGGCTGCTCGCGGCCCCGCGAGGATGGCGCCCGGGCGGGCCCTTTAGGAGGCGCCGAGCTCCTTCTTCAGCTCCTCCACCTTGCCCATCACCAGGGCCTCGATCTCGCGCAGGCGCTCCGCGCTCGCCGCCTCGAATCGCAGCACGAGCAGGGGCTGGGTGTTGGAGGCGCGCACCAGGCCCCAGCCATCCGGGAAGGTGACCCGGACGCCGTCGACGGTGACCGCCTCGTAGTGGGTGGTGAAGTAGGCCTGCGCCCTCTTCACCACCTCGAACTTCAGCGCCTCCGGGCACTCGACCCGGACCTCGGGCGAGGCGAAGGTCCGCGGCACGTCGGCGAGGAGGCTGGAGAGCGGCGCCTCGGTGCGCGAGAGGAGCTCGACCAGGCGGGCCGAGGAGTAGATGGCATCGTCGAAGCCGTACCAGCGGTGGGCGAAGAAGATGTGGCCGCTCATCTCGCCGGCGAGCAGCGCCCCCTCCTCCCTCATCTTGGCCTTGATGAGGCTGTGGCCGGGCTTCCACATGATGGGTCGGCCGCCCCGGCGGGCGATGTCGTCGTAGAGGTTCATGGAGCACTTCACCTCCCCCACGATGGCCGCCCCCGGGCTCTCCTCCAGGATCGAGCGGGCGAAGAGGATCATGAGCTCGTCGCCCCACAGCACCCGGCCCTTCTCGTCGACGGCGCCCACCCGGTCGGCGTCGCCGTCGTAGGCGATGCCGAGGTCGGCCCCGATCTCGCGCACCTTGGCCTTGAGCGGCTCGAGGTTCGCCTCCACGGTGGGATCGGGGTGGTGGTTCGGGAAACGCCCGTCCATCTCGATGAACAGCGGGACGACCTCCACCCCGAGCGCCTCGAAGATGGGCACCGCCACCACCCCGCCGGTCCCGTTGCCGGCGTCGACCACCACCCTCATCCTGCGCGGGCCGAGCCGCAGGTTCTCCTGCACCTCGCGGCGGTAGGAGGTCGCGATCTCGCGCTGCGCGACCCGCCCCTTCCCGCGGGCGAACTTGCCGGAGGCGATGAGCCGGCGCAGGTCCTGGATGCCCTCGCCGTAGAGGGTGGTGCGGCCCACCCCCACCTTGAGGCCGTTGTACTCGGCCGGGTTGTGGGAGCCGGTGATCATGCACAGCCCGCCCAGCTCGAGGGTCTGGGCGGCGTAATAGGTGAGCGGCGTCGGGACCACCCCGAGGTCCAGGACGTCGACGCCGGTCGCGGTGAGCCCCGCCACCAGCCGCTCGGCGAAGCGCGGGCCGGAGAGCCGGCAGTCGCGCCCCACCGCCACCTCCTTTCCTCCCTTCTCCCGCACCCGCGTGCCGAGGGCCCGACCGATGAGCAGGACCGCCTCCTCGGTGAGGTCCTGATCCACGAGCCCGCGGATGTCGTACTCGCGAAAGATCGTGGGGGAGATCGTGCTCGCCATGGCTTCCATGTCCTCTGGGGGTCTCGCCGTGAAGGCCTCGGGTCGCGCACCCCCCGTCCCTCGCCCGCGCGGGTCGCGCCGGCGGCCGGCTACAAGAGCTCCTCGCGGCCGAGGCGCTTCAACTCGTCCACCGCCTTGCGCACGTCCTGGGCCCGGTCCTTGCGGCAGACCAGCACCGCGTCGCCGGCGTCGACCGCCACCACGTCGTCGAGCCCCACCACCACCAGGGCGCGCCTCCCCCCGGCCAGCACCACGTTGCCGCGCCCTCCGAGGACCAGGGCATCGCCCTCGGCCACGTTGCCCTGGCCGTCGACCGCCCGGACCTCGGGGAGGGCCGCGAAGCTGCCCACGTCGCTCCAGCCGAACTCGCAGGGGATGACGGCGATGCGATCGCTCTTCTCCATCACCGCGTAGTCGATGGAGATGGAGGGGCACTCCGCGAAGGCCTTGGCGCAGACGCGTCGGTAGCGCGGGGTCCCGAGGGCCTCGCCGATGGCGTCGAGCTTCTCGCCCAGGATGGGCATGGCCCGCCGGATCTCCTGCAGGATCTCGTCGGCGCGGAAGACGAAGATGCCGCTGTTCCACAGGTAGTCGCCGCTCTTCAAGTACCGGGTGGCGGTGGCGAGGTCCGGCTTCTCGACGAAGCGTTCCACCTTGCGCGCCCCACCCCGGCCGCGCCCCTCGAGCGCGGCCCCGACCTTGAGGTAGCCGTAGCCCGTCTCGGGGCGGGTGGGGACGACGCCCAGGGTGACGAGGGCGCCCCCCTCGGCCACCGCCGCCGCGGCCTTGAGCGCCTGCCGGAAGCCGACCGGGCGGCCGATGTGGTGGTCGGCGGGCAGCATGGCGAGCACGCCCTCGCGATCGCGGCGCAGCACGTGCAGGGCGGCCAGCCCGACGCAGGGCGCGGTGTTGCGCGCGCAGGGCTCGACGAGGACGTTCCCCCTGGGGATCCGGAGGAGCCTCTTCACCGTGGCCTCGTGGGCCCTCCCGCACACCACGTAGGTGCGGTCCGGCGGGGCGAGGGGAGGCAGCCTCGCCACCGTCTCGGCGATGAGCGGCCGCTCGCCGGTGAGGGGGAGGAACTGCTTCGGACGGCCCTGGCGCGAGAGCGGCCAGAAGCGGGTCCCGGAACCTCCGGCCATCACCACGGGGTAGACCTTCACGGTGCGCTCCAGAGGGCGAGGAGTTGGTGGAGCACGCGGGCAGTCGCGCCCCACACCGTCACGAGCTTGAGCTCGTAGAAGTGGACGTCGTGCACCATGCCGTAGGCCTCGCGCCGCTCGTTGTGGTGGACGCCCGGGCGCAAAAGCGAGCTGAGCGAGATGTAGAGCAGCGACTCTACCTCTCCCGGATGGGCGACATAGGGGTACGGATATGGCACCACTCCCACCCAAGGCGTCAAGCGGAAGCCGGTGGCGAGGACCAGGGTCTCGTCGAGCTCGCCGAGGAGCTCCACCCGCTTGGGGTCGAGGCCCACCTCCTCCTCGGCCTCGCGCAGGGCGGCCGCCCGGGGCTCCTCGCCCGGCTCGAGCCTCCCGCCCGGGAAGCTGACCTGGCCCCCGTGGTGGCGCAGGTCCGATCGGCGCAGGGTGAGCAGGACGTGCACCTCGCCCTCGTGCTCGAAGAGCGGCACCAGCACCGCCGCCCGGCGCAACCCTCCCGCCGGCAGGAGGTCGTGCCGTATCGAGGCCGGCAGGCGCGCCGGCGCTCGCGCCGCGAGCCTCTCGCGCAGGGCCGATAGACCGCCCCCCATGGCGTCCCTTCTCTAGCGCGGCGAGCGGGCCTCGGCCGCGGCGGGGGCCGGGGCGGACGCGTCGTCGCTCGCCGGCAGGACCCCCCGCCACAGCAGCACCGCGATGAGGACCCCGGCGCACAGCCGCCAGGCCACGAAGAGGTAGGTGGTGCGGGTGCGGAGGTAGTGGAGCAGCCAACCGATGACGAGGTAGCCGGCGGCGAGCGCCACCAGGGTGGCGAGCAGGGTGTCGCGGGCGTAGTCCGCGTGCCCGGAGAGCGCAGGCAGGACCTTGCCGAGCTTGTAGAGACCGGCGCCGAGGGTGATGGGGACCGAGAGCAGGAAGCTGAAGCGGGCCGCGTCCTCGCGCTTCAGCCCGAGGGCCATGCCGGTGGTGATGGTGGCCCCGGAGCGCGAGGTGCCCGGCACGAGCGCCAGGGCCTGCCCGGCGCCGATGGCGAGCGCATCGCCCACCTTGACCTCGGCGAGGGAACGCTGGTGGCGGGCGAAGCGCTCGGCGAGGAGCAGGACGAGGCCCCACGCCACGAGCGAGACGGCGATGGTGAGGTTCCCGAGGGCCTCGATGCGCGCCTCGAGGATCTTGCCGGCCACCGCGGCCGGGACGGTGCCGAGCACGAGGTACCAGGCGAGCCGCGCCTCGAAGGTCGCGAAGGGGCGGCCGGCCCTGAGGCCCGCCAAGGCCGCGCGGACGAGCCGCCACAGCTCGATCCGGAAGTAGACGATGACGGCCAGGGTGGTCCCCATCTGGATGATGGTGACGAAGGCCCGGAAGCGGGCGTCGGCGAGGCTCTGCCCGAGGAGCTCGCCGAAGACGAGCAGGTGGGCGGTCGAGGAGACCGGCAAGAACTCGGTCAGGGCCTGGACGAGGCCGAGCAAGGCGGCGGCGAGGAGACTCATGGGCGCGGCATCCTGGAGGCCGCTCGGGCGGTGCGGGAGGGCGGCGGCTGGCCCGGCCCCTCCTTCAGGTGCCGACGGCGCGGGCGGCGCGGACCCCGGCGGCGTCGCGCAGCGCCTCGCGCTTGTCCACGCGCTCCCAGGTGAATTCCTTCTCGGTCCGGCCGAAGTGGCCGTAGGCGGCGGTCCCCCGGTAGATGGGGCGGAGCAGGTCGAGTCCCTCGATGATGGCCCGCGGGGTGAGGCGGAAGACGGCCCGCACGGCGGCGGCGATCTTGCCGTCCGGCACCGAGCCGGTCCCGAAGGTGTCCACCATCACCGAGACCGGCTCGGCGACGCCGATGGCGTAGGCCACCTGGACCTCGCAGCGGGTGGCGAGCCCGCCCGCCACCACGTTCTTGGCGATGTAGCGGCCCATGTAGGCCGCCGAACGGTCGACCTTGGAGGGATCCTTGCCGCTGAAGGCGCCGCCGCCGTGGCGGCCCATGCCGCCGTAGGTGTCGACGATGATCTTGCGGCCGGTCACCCCGGTGTCCCCCATGGGGCCGCCGATGACGAAGCGCCCGGTCGGGTTGATGAAGATGCGGGTCTTCCGGTCGACGAGCTTCTTCGGCAGGGCGCGGGCGATGACCTCCTCGCGCACGGCCGCGTGCAGCTTCTTGTTGGAGACGCTCTCGGCGTGCTGGGTCGAGACCACCACCGTGTCGATGCGGGCCACCCGGCCGCCCCGGTACTCGACCGAGACCTGGCTCTTGCCGTCCGGGCGCAGGAAGTCCAGGCCGGTCCGGCGCGCCCGGGCCAGCTGGCGGGTGACCGCGTGGGCGTACTGGATGGGGGCCGGCATGAGCTCGGGCGTCTCGTTGCAGGCGAAGCCGAACATCATCCCCTGGTCGCCGGCCCCGCCGGTGTCGACGCCCTGGCCGATGTCGGGCGACTGCTGGTCGACCGCCACCAGCACCGCGCAGGTGCGGCCGTCGAAGCCCATCTCACTGTCGGTATACCCGATCTGCTGCACCACCTCGCGGGCCAGCTTCGGGTAGTCGATCTTGGCGGTGGTGGTGATCTCGCCGGCGATCATCACGTAGCCGGTCTTGAGGAGGGTCTCGCAGGCCACCCGGCCCTTCTTGTCCTGCGAGAGCACCACGTCGAGCACGGCGTCCGAGATCTGGTCGGCCATCTTGTCCGGATGGCCCTCCGTCACGGATTCGGAAGTGAAGAGGTAGTCGGTGGCCAAGGTGCGCAGTCCTCCCCCCAAGGGTCCGTGAAGCTATGCGGTCGCCCGCGCTCCTGTCAACATGGCGGAGGGGCCGCCTCTCCCGCCGTCATGGCGGCGGGGTACAAGGCGGGGGCCTAGCCGGCCACCGGGCCGACCGGGGCCTCCTTCTCGAGCAGCCCCGGGAACTTGCGGGCCATCTGGTCGCGGACCTCCCGCTCCATCTCGTCGGCGGTGGTGAGCTCGAGCAGGCGCTCGACGAGGCGCCGCCCGTCGGCGGCCGAGGCGGCGCGGATGACCCGCTTCACGAGCGGGACCGAGGGGCCGTTCATGGAGAGCTCGGAGAGGCCGAGCCCGAGCAGCACGAGAGCGTAGACCGGCTCGCCGGCCATCTCGCCGCACATGGAGACCGGGATCCCCGCCGCCCGGCCGGCGTCGCAGATGAGCTTCAGCATCCTGACCACCGCGAGGTGCAGGGGGCGGTAGAGGTAGGCCACCTCCTTGTTCTGCCGGTCGATGGCCATGGTGTACTGGATGAGGTCGTTCGTGCCGATGGAGAGGAACTCGCACTCCCTGGCCAGCCGGTCGGCGATCACCGCCGCGCTCGGCAGCTCCACCATGATCCCCATGGGGGGCAGTCGGGTCTCCACCCCCTCTCGCCGCAGCTCCTCGCGGGCCTCGAGGACCATCCGCTTGGTGGCCCTGAGCTCGGCCACCCCCGAGACCATGGGGAACATGACGCGCAGGTTCCCGTGCACGCTCGCCCTGAGGAGCCCGCGCAGCTGGGCGCGGAACAGGTCCGGGTGGCGCAGGCAGTAGCGGACCGCCCGCAGCCCGAGGGCGGGGTTCTGGTCGTGGGTCTTGGGCGCGCCGACCGGCAGCTTGTCGCCGCCGAGGTCGAGGGTGCGGATCGTCACCGGACGGGGCGAAAGGGCCTCCAGGACCTCGCGGTAGCTCCGGTAGTGCTCCTCCTCGCCGGGCAGGTCGGTCCGCCCCATGTAGAGGAACTCGGTGCGGTAGAGCCCCACCCCCTCGCCGCCGTGGGCGACGAGGTTTCTCACCTCCTCGGCGAACTCGATGTTGCCGGTGAGGCGGATGCTGGTGCCGTCCTGGGTGGTGGCGGGCAGGCTCGAGAGGGCGAGCAGCTCGTGCTCGGCCGAGAGCCACTTCTCGCGGGCCGCCTCGTATTGGGCGCGCTCGGCCGGGGTCGGGTTCAGGAGCACCAGGCCGCGCTGCCCGTCGACGATGACGAGGTCGCCCTGGGCGGCGAGGGTGGTGATCCGCCCCACCCCCACCACCGCCGGGATCTCGAGGGCACGGGCGACGATGGCGGTGTGCGAGGTGCGGGCCCCGGTCTCGGTGACGAAGGCGGCCACCCGGCGATCGTGGAGCAGGAGGGCGGTGTCGGCCGGCGACAGGTCGCGGGCCACCACCACCGCGCCCTCCGGGGGAGGCTCGTTCACGTCGATGGCCTCGCCCATGAGGTTCTTGATGACCCGCTCGCCCACGTAGTCGAGGTCGGCGCGGCGCTCCTTGAAGTACTCGTCGGCCACCTCGCTGAAGGAGCTCTTGACCCGGCGGATGGCGCGCTTCACCGACCACTCGGCGTTGACGTGCTCCTTCTCGATGAGCCGCTCGGCCTCCAGCACCAGCATCTCGTCCTTCAGCATGAGCCGGTGCATGTCGATGATGGCGGTGTGCTCGCTCCCCTGGCGCGCCGCCACCTTGGTGCGCACCTCGGCGAGCTGGCGATCGGAGGCCTCCAGGGCCGCCTTGAGGCGGGCGAGCTCGCCCGCCACCTCGCCGGCCCCGATGCGCCGCTTGGGCGTCCTCACCCGCCGGCGATCGACCGGCCAGCAGCGCCCCAGGATGATGCCCGGGCTGGCGGCCTGGCCCTGGAGCCTGAGCGACGAGCCCATGGCGACCTCACTTCTCCCCGAAGCCGTTCTCGATGAGGACGGCCAGGGCCGCCATCGCCTCGGCGGCGTCCTCGCCGTCGCAGGACAGGTTGATCTGGGTGCCCTTGGCGGCGGCCAGGGTGAGCACGCCCATGATGCTCTTCCCGTTCACGTCCATGCCGTCCTTCTCGACCCGCACCTCGGACCGGTAGCGGTTGGCGGTCTGCACGAGCTGGGCAGCGGCGCGCGCGTGCAACCCGAGCACGTTCACGATGAGGAAGGTCCGCTCCAGCCGCGCCATGCGCTAGGCCCTCCGGCGGCGGCAGGCTCTGGGGTGGGGAAGAGAGCTCACAGCGGACTCCCGAAGAGGTGGGTCAGGAGGGCGAGGCCCACGCCGACCGCGACCGCGGCGTAGGCGGCGAGGAAGAGCGGCGCCCCGCGGGCGAGGGCGCAGTAGCCGAGGGCGGCGACGAGCGCGGCGGCGTAGAGGGCGCCGGAGCGGGGAACCTGGTCGGCCCGGGCGGCCACCAGCGCCGCCGCCGCCCCGCACACCCCGGCCCCGGCCAACCTCAGGCGCTCGGCCATGGCCGGCAGCGACAGGCGGGCGATGACCCCCACCACGTCGTCGCCGCGGCGGTACCCGGTCCGGAAGAACCCGATGCGCAAGACGAGGTGGATGGCGTTGTAGATGGTAAGCGTGAGGACGAGCGCCGGCCAGCCGAAGAGGAGGGTCCCGACCGCGGCGAGCGCCCCGAAGAGCGGCCTGAGCGCGGTCCAGAAGAACCCGTCGCCGATGGCCGCCAGCGGCCCCTGCAGCGTGGCCTTGTAGGCCACCGGGGCACCGGGCGGCTCGAGGCCAGCCGCCACCTTCTCCTCGTGGTGGATGGTGCCTCCCAGGATGGCCGCGGCGGCGTAGGGGTGGCAGTTGAAGAAGCCGAGGTGGCGCGCGAGGGCCTCCCGGCGCACCGCCTTGTCCGCGTACAGCGCGGAGAGCGCCGGGAAGATGGCGTAGGCGAACCCGAGGTTCTGCATGCCGCGCCGGTTCCAGGCCGCCTGCAGGAACAGGCTGCGCCCGAAGCAGCGGGCGAGGGCCCCGGGGGGCACGCGGGGAGCGCCCTCCTTCACGGCCCGCCTCCGGCCAGCACGGTGGCGGCGAACAGTCCCAGCCCGGCGAGGAGCCCGGCGAAGTAGACGAGCTTGGCCCGCGCGGCCCGCATGGCCTTCGCCCCCGCCGCGCAGGAGAAGGCCGACAGGGTCACGAGGCCCAACGCGAGGGGCGGCAACGCCCCCGGCACGCGCTCGAGGAAGAGCGGGATGGCGGTGGCCGAGACGAGCGCGCCCAAGGGGGCGAGGAGGAAGGAGATCGCGAAGGGCAGGGCGATCCCGTAGAGGTTCACGCGCGCGGCCGCCTCGTCGTCGCCGAGGGCGAGGTCGTGCTCGGCCCGGGCGTAGAGCCGCTCGTTCCAGCGCTCGACGAGCCGTTCGGCCCGGCGCCCGAGGAGGGCCAGGGGCGCGCACAGGACCACCGCCGCCGCCGCCGCCGCCGGGAGCAGGGCCGGCCCGCCGGCCCCCCCCGCCCTCAGCACCTCGGCGGCCAGCGCCGCCCCGCCGGCGATGGCCACCGTCCCGAGCGCCTCGTGGACCGGCAGGGCCGCCCCGAGGTTCACCGCCCCCAGCCAGAGCAGCTCGAGCGGCACCGCCACCGTGAGCCCGGCGTCGAGGTCCCCGGCGACGAGGCCGGCCATGGCCCCGAGCGCGATGGGGCGCGAGAGCATGGCCTGCAAGAAGCCCTTGCGCTCCACGGCGGCGAAACCGGCGACGAGACCGAGGGCGAGGAGTTTCACGGGCGAGCCGAGTCTACCGTTTCCGGGAGGCCTCGGCGTACTTCTGCGCGATCTCCCAGGCTCCGGTGGGGGGGTCGGTGGGCACCGCGCGGGCCGCCACCGCGTAGCCGGTCTGGGCGAGGGCCTCCACTTCGGCCACCTCCTCGGCCGAGAGGAAGACCGAGGGCGTCACCGGTCTTCGGCCCGGCGCGAAGTGCACGTTGCCGAGGTTCACCTCGTGAGCGAGGGCCGGGGTGAGCCCGGCCTCCACCGCCCGGGCGAGCTCCTTCACCTCGCGGAAGAGGAGCAGCACCCGCTCCTCGGCCCGCGCCAGCGCGGCGTAGTCCAGGGAGGCCACCGGACGGACGTCGGCCTTGAGCTCGGGGGGCAGGCACAGGGTCATGGCGGCCTGGGCGAGCGGCGAGGCGGCGGCCTCGTCGTCGGCCACCACCACCCGCCCGATCCTGAGGCGGGGCACCCAGGCCTCGAGGATCTGCCCGTGCAGGAGGCGGTTGTCGACCCGGACGAGGGCGATCACGGGCGCCCTAGCCCTGCTGGGTCCGCGCGCGGGTCCTGAGCAGGTCGCTCGCGATGGAGATGTTCTTCTGGCCGTACCCGGTCATGAGCTTGGCGGTGTCGCGCAGGGTCGCCCCCTCCGAGCGGCAGGAGGACAGCTTGAGCAGCATGGGCAGGTTCACGCCGGTGACGACCTCGATCTTGTCGTTCAGGAAGGTGAGGGCCAGGTTGGCGGGCGTCCCTCCGAACATGTCGGTGAGGACCAGCACCCCCTCCCCGGTGTCGACCTCGCGGATGGCGTCGGCGAGGTTCTGGCGGGCCAACTCCATGGCGGTGGTGGCCGCCAGCGAGACCGCCCGGCACTGCTCGAGCGTGCCGCAGATGCCCTCGGCGGTGCGGAGCAGCTCCTCGGCCAGCTGGCCGTGCGTTGCGACGACGAGTCCCACCATGGCTCTAGAACCTTATTCCTTGTCGACGTCGCGGTGCCAGAGGCGCACCGCGTTGCCGGCCTCCTTGAGGCGGCCGGCCAGCGCCTCGGCGACGACGACCGAGCGGTGACGGCCCCCGGTGCAGCCCACCGCGATGGTGAGGTAGCTCTTCCCCTCGCTGCGGTAGCGCGGCAGGAGGAAGGCGCAGAGGTCGGCCACCCGGGCGAGGAAGGCCTGGGCGTCCGCCTGCTCGAGGACGTAGGCGCGCACCCGCTCGTCCTGGCCGGAGAAGGGCCTCAGGGCGGGCACGAAGTAGGGGTTCGGGAGGAAGCGCACGTCGAGGACCAGGTCGGCGTGGCTGGGGAGGCCGTAGCGGAAGCCGAAGGAGATCACGGTCACGCCCATGTGCTCGGCCGCGCCCTGGCCGAAGCGGGCGTGGATGAGCCGGCCGAGCTCGTGGACGTTCATGGCCGAGGAGTCGATCACCTCGTCGGCCAGGCCCTTCAGGCTCTCGAGCGCCTTGCGCTCGGCGGCGATCCCCTCCTGCACCGAGCCCGACCCCCCGGCCAGGGGATGGCGGCGCCGGGTCTCCGAGTAGCGGCGCAGGAGGGCCTCGTCGGTGGCGTCGAGGAACACCACCAGGACGTCGGTGCCCGAGGAGCGCACCTCCTGGATGACCCGCGGGGTCTCGGCGAGGAGGCGGCCCTCGCGGGCGTCCACCACGAGCGCGATGCGGCGCACCTCGCCGGCGGTGTGGGCAGAGAGCTCGAGGAGCTTCTCGAGGAACACGATGGGCAGGTTGTCGACGCAGTAGTAGCCGTCGTCTTCCAGCGCTCGCAGCGCGCTCGACTTGCCGGAGCCCGACACCCCGGTGAGGATGAGGACCCGCGTCTCCGTCGACGGGTCCGGCGCCTCCCCCCGCGCCCCCTTGCGCTCGGCCGTCATTCGACGTCCATCTCCCCGCCCCGGTCGCCGGGGGCGAGCGCGATGGCCCGGTTGAGCCGCTCCTGGAACTCCCGGGCCGAGTGGTGGCCCTGGAGCTTCAGGAGGTGGTTGCGGGCGGCCACCTCGACGATGGTGGTCATGTTGCGGCCCGGCCTGACCGGGACGATGAGCATGGGGATCTCGACGTCGAGGATGCGGAACTTGCGCTCCTCCACCCCGAGCCGGTCGTACTCGACGTTCGGGTCCCACTCCACCAGCTCGAGGACGATCTCGATCTTCTTGCGCTCGCGGATGGCGGCGACCCCGAACAGGTCCTTGATGTTGATGATGCCGAGCCCGCGGATCTCCATGTGGTGCTTGATGATCTCCGAGCCGGTCCCGTAGACCGTCTCGGGGGCCACCCGCTTCACGTCGACGATGTCGTCGGCGACCAGGCGGTGGCCGCGCATCACGAGGTCGAGGGCGATCTCGCTCTTGCCGATGCCGCTCTTGCCGAGCAAGAGGATGCCCACCCCGAAGACGTCGAGCAGGACGCCGTGCATCGAGGTCTGGGCGGCCAGGATGTCCTGCAGGTAGTTCTGCACGCTCTCGATGAAGGTGCTCGAGAGGTGGCTGGTGGCGAGCACCGGGACGTTGTTCTCCTCGGCCGCCGCGATGAGCTCGGGGGGGATGGCGAGGCCCTTCGTCACCACCAGGCAGGCGATGTCCTGGGAGAAGAAGGAGCGCAGGACCTCGCGCGCCCGCTCCCGGGGCAGGGTGGCGAGGTAGCTCATCTCGGTGTTGCCGAAGACCTGCAGCCGCTCCCGGTGAAGGTGCTCGGTGAAGCTCGCCAGGACGAGCCCCGGCTTCTGGATGCGCGAGCTCGAGATCTTGCGCGAGAGCCCCTTCTTGCCCGCCACCAGGACGAGCCGGAGGTCGAATTTCCGATCGTCGAGGAGGGCCCCGACCCGGGTCGAGTCCATGCGGCGCGGAGTCTAACCCGGGCCGGCGACAGCGTCGATCTCACCTCGCCTGCCGCGGCCCGGGCGCCGCCTCCGGGCGAGCCCGGGGCCGGCGTGACCCGGCCGGGCCCCCCGAACGCCGTAAGTTTGACCTTTGCCGCCCCCGCCCACTAGATACACCCGCCCCCCATGTCCATCCACCTCAAGATCCTCTACCACGCCAACTGCTTCGACGGCTGCGCCTCGGCGGCGGTGTTCGGCCGCTTCATCGCCGAGCGGGAGGGCGCGAACCTCGCGCGCACGAGCTACCTCGCGCTGCAGCACCGGCAGGGCGATCCCTTCCCCCCCGGGGCCTTCGACGGCGACCTCAACGCCTGCGTGGACTTCCGCTTCTCGGCCTCCCCCCGCCTCCATTGGTGGTTCGACCACCACGCGAGCGCCTTCCAGCCCGCCTCCGAGCGGGCGCTCTTCGAGCGCGACCGAAGCGGGCACAAGTTCTGGGATCCGAGCGCCCCCTCCTGCGCCGGGTTCATGGCCCGCGTCCTCGCCGAGCGCTTCGCCTGGAGCGCGCCCGACCTGACGGACCTCTTCCGCTGGACCGACGTCATCGACGCGGCGCGCTTCGCCTCCCCCGCCCAGGCGGTGCGGCTCGAGGAGCCGGCCCTGCGGATCATGACGCTCCTCGAGGCGACCCACGACCCGCTCCTGCCGGAGCGCATCATCGAGGCCCTCAGCTCGAGGCCCCTCGCGGAGATCGCGAGCCTTCCCTTCGTGGTGGAGGCCCTGCGCCCCATCCTCGAGCGGCACGTCCGCTCCATCGAAACGGTGAAGAAGCTGGCCAGGATAGGGGGGGGCGTGGTCGAGATCGACCTCTCCGAGAGCGGGATCGACGGGGCGAACAAGTTCATCGCCTACGACCTCTACCCGCAGGCCCGCTACACGGTGGTGGTCTCGCGGGACGCGCGGAGGAGCAAGGTGTCGGTGGGGTTCAACCCCTGGGCGAAGGAGCCCCGCGAGCACGATATCTCCCGCATCTGCGAGCGCTACGGGGGCGGCGGGCACCCGGTGGTGGGAGGGATCTCCCTCGAACCCGAACGCATCCTTGACGCGCGCCGCTTTGCGCGCGAGATCGCTAGCGTGCTCCGCGACGAGCGTGCGCCATGACTCCTGGCCAGTACATCCTCGTGGTCGACGACGACGACGATTTCCGCGAGGCCCTCTCCGAGGTCCTGACCGAGGCCGGCTACCCGGTCCAGCGGGCCGAGAACGGCGAGGTGGCGCTCGCCCGGGTCTCCGACGAGCAACCGGGCATCGTGCTGCTCGACCTCAAGATGCCGGTCCTCGACGGCTGGGGCGTGATGGAGCGCATGCGCGGCGACCCGAAGAGCGCGGCGGTCCCCATCCTCATCCTCTCCGCCTACGGCTTCGAATGGGAGGCCGAGCTGCTCGGCGCCCAGGGCTACATCCCGAAGAGCGTCGGGATGGAGGAGATCCTGGAGCGGGTCCGCAAGGCGGCCGGGCCTCCCCCCATGCGGCACTGACCGCCCCCCTTCTCCAAAGCCTCAATCGTCCTCGCCGCGGTCGAGGAAGCTCGCCTTCTGCACGGCCCTCGCCCCGAAGCGCTCGGCGAGCCGGTCGACCGCGGCGTTCAGGGCGGCGCGCTTCTGCGAGCCCTGCGCCGGGGAGGCGCCGAAGAGGTCGAGCTGCGCCGGCGCGGCCTCCTCGAAGCCGCTCGCGGCGACGCCGACGAGGCGCACCCTGCGCGCGAGGTCGATGCGCTCGAGGAGCGCGCTCGCCGCCCGGAGGAGCGCCTCGCCGTCGTCGGTGGGCGCCTCGAGGGTGACCCGCCGGGTGACGAGCTCGAAGTCGGAGTACTTCACCTTGAGCGTCACCACCCGCCCCCTCTTGCCGGCGGCGCGCAACCTCCGCCCCACCCGCTCGGCCTGGGCGGCGAGGTGCGGGGCGAGCGCGGAGCGGCCGACGAGGTCCCGCTCGAAGGTCTCCTCGCCCCCCACGCTCTTCGCCTCCTCGTCGGCCACCACCTCGCGGGGGTCCTCGCCCCGCGCCAGCGCACGCAGGTCCCCGGCCTGCCGCGGGGTGAGGGCGGTCTCGAGGAGGGCCCCCGGCGCGTCGGCCAGCTGGCCGATGGTGGTGAGGCCCATCCGCGCGAGCGCGGCCTCGGTGACCCGGCCGACGCCCCACAGCCGCCCGACCGGCAGCGGCGCGAGGAAGGCCCGGGTGGTGCCGGCCGGCACTTCGACGAGCCCGTCCGGCTTGCCGAGGTCGCTCGCGATCTTGGCGGCGAGCTTCACCTCCGCCACCCCGGCCGAGACGGTGAGCCCGGTCTCCTCCCGCACCGCGCGCTTCAGGGCGGCGGCGATGGTGCGCCCGTCGCCGTGGAGCGCGGCGCTGGCCGTCACGTCCAGGAAGGCCTC
>Ga0335081_10004740_pt1 | contig 21484 bp, 21 predicted proteins | sample Lox_Sample_35_FD_206713 | JGI IMG/M metagenome (GOLD analysis project Ga0335081, IMG submission 206713) | Soil microbial communities from Loxahatchee National Wildlife Refuge, Florida, United States - Lox_Sample_3.5 | ecosystem: Environmental > Terrestrial > Soil > Wetlands | place: USA... | reverse complement strand
CCTCGTCGAGCCGGCCGATCAGCAGCAGGCGCCGTATTTCGAGATGGCGCGCGTGGGCGGCGTTGAGCCGATCGCCATGCGCGGCAAGCGTCGCGCCCGCCGCCGCCAGCGCCTTGGCGGGCCAGGTAAGGTCGCGCGAGACGAGCGCGATCTCGGCCTGCGCGACCACGCAGCGCGCCCGCGCCACCGCCTCGTGCGGCGCGAAAGCGCGCGCCGCGCGCCGCAGCAGCGCCTTGGCGCGGGCGAGATCGCCGAGCTGCGCCATCGCGATGCCGCGCAGCGCGAGCGCCGGCGCGTCGTCGCGCAGCGCCACCCGGTTGAGCGCCCCGAGCGGGTCGCCCGCCGCCAGCGCCCGCGCCGCGCCGGCGATCAGCGGGTCCATCGGAATCCCGTCACACTTGTCACTCCCAGCGCTCGCTGCGCGCCCCCTACTCTATCGCACGACGCAAGCGCCTCGTAGCGCCGACGGAACCAGAAAACGGAGCGGACACGATGACCCACACGACCGGAACACGCGACCAGTGGCTCACGGCGCGGCGCGAGCTGCTCGTCGCCGAGAAGGCGCTGACGCGGCGCGGCGACGAGCTCGCGCGCCAGCGCCAGGCGCTGCCCTGGGTGCGCATCGACAAGCCTTATCGCCTCGACACCGACGCGGGCGCGGCCTCGCTCGCCGATCTCTTCCAGGGGCGCTCGCAGCTCCTGGTCTACCATTTCATGTTCGGGCCCGACTGGTCGGCCGGCTGCCCGTCCTGCTCGTCGATCGCCGATGGCTTCAACGGCATCGCGGTGCATCTCAGGCACCACGACGTGATGCTGTGGGCGGTGTCGCGCGCCCCGCTCGCCAAGCTGCAGGCGTTCAAGCGGCGCATGGGCTGGACGTTTCCGTGGGCGTCCTCGTTCGAAAGCGACTTCAATGCCGATTTCAACGTCTTCTTCACCGAGGAGCAGCAGCGCAGCGGCGACGTCGAATACAACTACCGGCGCCTGCCGAAGCGCGCGGAGCCCGTGCCCGGCGATGGCAGCAGGGAGGCGCAGTTCGCCGCAATGGCCGGCGCCGACGTCGCGAGCTTCCGTCGCGAGCGGCCGGGGCTCAGCGCCTTCGCGCGCGAGGACGGCGCCATCTATCACACCTATTCGGCCTATGGGCGCGGTGTCGACGCCATCTGGGGCATGTACCCCTGGCTCGACCGAGCCCCGCGGGGCCGCAACGAGACGGGCCCATGGTGGCGCCACCACGACAAATACGACGAGCCGTGATCGCGTCATGAGGAGCAGGACGATGCTCGCCATCCAGCATGAATCCGCGGGCGGCTGCATGGAACGCGGCCACGCGGCCCCGCGCGGCGCCGCCGACTGGCTCGCTCTCGCGGCCGCGCCGACCTTCGCGATCATGGCGCTGCTCACCGGCTTCGTTGGCGGCGCGCCTGATACGCTGTGCGCCGCCATGCAGGGCACCTCGCCGCTGAGCGGCATGGTGCCGATGTACCTGCTGATGAGCGCCTTCCACGCGGCGCCGTGGGTGAGGCTCGTGTCCAGCCGACTGGGCTCGCGCCCGCCGAGCAAGCGTAGCGGCTAGCGGCGCGCGCGCCGAGACGCGCCAGGCGGCGCGCGCGGTTTGCCTAACCACAACTTGTAGGCTAGCATCGCCGAACCGCTTGCGCGTTGGTGCGCCGGACCGCCGACACACCTGCAGGTGATGCCATGCCCGACCGCGTCACGGTCCTCAAGGGTGCGCTTTGGCGCTGGGCGCCGCGCGTTGCCGTCGTCGTCGTGCTCTTGGTCGCGCTCTCCCTCGGCCTGCGCTGGGCAAGCTCCGGCGCCGCGCCGCAGGCGAGCGTGGAAGAGCAATGGTACGACGCGGTCAACCAGCTCGGCATCGAGCCCGTCTATCCGCCGGCCGAGGACCTCGCGGTCGGCGATATCGTGGCGATCGTCACCGGCGATACGGTCAGCGCCGAGCTCAACAAGCGACCGATTCACGACCGCGCGCTGACGCTCATGCATCTCGATCTGACCCAGGAAATCGTGCAGGCCTATCAGCAGACCTACCAGTTCCCGGCCACCGTGGCGCGGCCGCCGTCGAACGAGCAGATCTGGAACCAGACCTCCTCGGTCGACTCGTTGTTCAAGGCACCGAACTTGCGCCAGTCGTTGCCGATCGTCGTCTTCCCGGCCTTTTCGCTGCACAAGAAGCGGGCGGCCAACGGCTCGGCGGGCGGATTCTCCGAGCTCTGGGACGCGGCCTTCGGCGGCTCGGCGAGCTCGGACGAGACCGTGGACGTGCACTTTGCCGGCACCGAGACCTACGGCATCCCGGCGATCACGGCGGAAACAAAGCTGATCGACTTCTGCAATGCCGACGCCACCTCGTTCCTGTGCACCGACGACCAGCTGCGCAAGCAGCTCTCGATCGTCATCGGCGCGAACATCTACCAGAAGCTCAAGGACGAGAAGACCGGGCAGGAGCGCTGGCGCTACACGATCGAGCTCGCGCTGGTCAACCGCGTCTTCCTCGCGCGCGCGATCGAGACGCGCTCGCGCGAGGCGAGCCGGATCGGGGGCAGCGCGAGCACGCCCGTCGCCGCGCCGGGCGCGCCGCCGGCGGCGCAGCCGGGCGCCGGCGCGGCCTATCCCCCACCCGCCGCGGCGGCGCCGAGCCCGCCCGCCCCGCAGGGCGACGCGGTGCGACCGCATCCCGGCGTCGCGGCCGGCTTCGAGAACGCCAGCTCGATGGAAGTCAGCATACCGACCACGGTCCTGCCGCGCCCGGTGGCGATCGGGTTCAAGAGCGTGCGCTGGGTGCCGCAGGGAGACGAACAATGATCCGCACCACCGCCCCGGTCGTTGTCGCCCTCGGTCTCGTCATCGCTCACCTGCCGCTGCCGCCGCGCCCGCCCGCGACCCCGGTCGTCTGCAGCTGTGCGGCGAATGATTCCCTGTGCAAGCTCAAGAACTGCAGCGCCGGGATCGGCTCCGGCACCGGCACCGGCAGCGCCGGAACGGTCGTGGTCAAGCGCCCCGACGAGACCATCCAGCAGCAGGCCCCGCCGACCAAGCCGAAGACGCAATGAAGCGATCGCCGGCGCCTGGCAGTGGCGCGCTCGGAGCGCCTCGGGTTGCCGATGACAACGCGTGAGATGATATCGAATTTCTAATGAAAACGGCAACGTTAAGATTTGTACTTGTGCGGTGAAGGCCGCGGAGCTGACGCTTGACAGCGTGACGGGTGATACGACCGAGCGAAATCAGGCCGCGGCCTTTTGCGCTCGCACTTCCGGTTCCAAGGCAGCAGCTCGTCAACACGCTTGGCCGGGATGACCGTGCAGACGGGAGCCCCTCGGCCTGCCGCACCCGGAGCTCGGCCTTCTCCTGCCTCTGGCGAAGACTAATCTCGGCATATTCGGCGTCCCGCCGTTCCCGCAATGCCTCGCAAGCGACGGTGCGGCGGGCGTCCAGCTCGGCGTTCTGCCGCTCTAGCAGGCTGCTGAAAAACTCCGGCCGACCGTGAACAGATCAGAATCGTCCGATGATCAAACCAGAATCAAATCGCAGATTTGTTCCCGGTTTCGTCTATTTTTCAGCAACCTGCTAGCGGGGACGCGCCCGCTCTAGGTCGTCCACGTAGAGTGCGATTTCCAGGACTCCGTTTGGGCGCCTCAAGCCTTGGCCTGTGGGCCGCTCATGTGCCAACAGATCGCATCATCGAGCCGGTCATCGCCCCAGAAGAGTTCGCCGCGCACCACGAACGTCGGCACGCCGAAGATGCCGAGTGCACGCACTGAGTCGGTGGCTGCACGGAAGGCAGCGCGGGTCTCTTCCGAATCCGCGAGCGCGATCACTCGTGCTGGGTTCTGGCCAATCTCCTTCAGGCTTTCCGAAAGATTCGGCTCGGCGCCCGCCTCCTGATGCTCGCCAAACCAGCGGCGATAGGTGGCACGCACGTAAGCCGGACACCAGCCTTCGGCAGCCCCTACGATCGCGACCCGGTTCGCCCGCTCGTACTCCTTGATCGGATAGGCTGGCGTCAACCGGAATGGGACGCCATAGTGTGCCGCCCGCCGCTCGGCGTCACGCCAGGAATAGGCGAGCTTTTGCGGCTTCGACGCTGGAAAATTGTCCATCTCCTTCATGATCACGCGAATGGAGAAGGGCCGCCAGTGGAACGAGACGCCAGATTGTTTCTCGACCTCGGGCAGGCGCATAACCGCGAGATAGGTGTAGATGCTACCGATGGAGAACCAGAAATCTATGGGTGCTTGGCTCATAAATCGCTCCGCGAGCGAACGTGCGTGGAGAAATACCTAACACGGCATTCCTCAGATGAACTCTAAAACGGCGTAGACGATAGCAGTCGGCGGGGTTCCCCCGGAAGCCTCAAGCGAGCTGCGTGTTAATCGGCGTGGGGTCCGGACGCCGATCGGTGTCGCAACCTTTTGAAACTCCTCCTGTTGAGGGGGTCAGAGTTCGGCGCTTATTTACAGCCGGGTCCATTATTCGGGCATCCCGGCCCTGCGCAGCCCGTCTGCGTAATGATTCCGATCGGCGGCCCGCTTGAACGGCATGATCACCTCGCCAATCGTTTTTTCCGCCCAAGGACTCGCGGTGAGCTCGCTGACGGCCAGGCGCGCCTGCTCGAGCAAGCCCAATTGTGCGTAGCCTGCCGCGAGCACACGACAGGCGGTGTGGAACCAGCGCATTCCGCAGCTCTGCCGAGCTGCCTCGATCGACTCTTCATACCGCTTCAGGAGGTAAAGCGCCGAGGCGCGCTGGGCGAGCCACGCGAAACTCTGCGGATCGTTGGGACTGAGGCGTAGCGCGGTGTCTATGGCGGCGATGGCCTCTTCCGGCCGACCGGCGAACAAGCTGGCGATCGCGAGCGCGAAGTAGCCGGAGGCGAAGTTGGGATTGAGGTCGATCGCCCTGCAGGCAAGCGTGACAGCGGTCTCGCTGTCCCCGCTATGCGCGGAAACGATCGACAAGGCGTAAAGGGCATACGCATTCTCACCGTCGAGGACGAGTGCCCTTCTGGCCGCTTCGGATGAGGAGCGAAGATTGCTTTCACGCTCGGATCGAAGACGGTAGATGGTCTGAGACAACAAGACCCGCGCGATGCCGACATGCGCGTCCGCTAGATTGCCGTCCAATTCGAGCGCACGCTCGAAACATGCAAGAGCCGCGATCGAATCTTCGTCGTTGAATCGATGGAAGTGCCAGAGGCCGCGCAGGTAATGATCCCAAGCCAGCATGTGCTCGGGCTTTCTGCGGGTGGCTTGACGGGTTTCGATCTTGGCCAAGGCCGGCTCGATTGCGGCAGCGACGCGTTGCGTCACCTCGTCTTGAATGGCGAACACATCCGTCAATTCGCGGTCGAATCGCTCGGCCCAGATGTGAGCACCGGTTGCCGTATCGACCAGCTGGGCGGTGATGCGCACTCTGTTTCCGGCCCTTCGCACGCTTCCCTTCAAAACATAGCGGACTTCCAAATCCCGACCGATTTGCTTCACGTCTACGTTTCGGCCCTTGTAGGTGAAGCTGGAGTTTCTTGCGATCACTAGGAACCAGCGCCACTTCGATAGAGCCGTGATGATGTCATCGGTGATGCCGTCGGCGAAGTAATCCTGTTCCGTATTGCCGCTCATGTTGCTGAATGGAAGCACGGCAATCGACGCCCGATCGGGTAGCGCGAGCACGGCGTTCGGAGTCTCAACTACCGCCTGAGCTATCGGGGTCCTCGGCTGTTGTTCCTGCCGCACTTCGCCGACGAATCGGAAGCCCTTGCGCGCGATGGTTCGGATCAGGTTCTGCCACTCGCCGGTATCACCGACCGCCTTGCGCACGGCGTTGACGCGGGTGCTCAGCGCCGATTCGGAAACAATCCGTCCGCCCCAGACGGCGGAGAGCAAATCGTCCTTGCTGACCACGCGGTCGCGGTTTTGCACGAGATAAACCAGCAGATCGAACACCTGCGGCTCCAGCGCGATCAGCTCGGAGCCGCGCTTGAGCTCGCGTCGGTCCGTGTCCAGAACATGATTTTCGAACGAATACAACAAGTTGCGCGCCCAGGTCGCCGGCTTGGGAATGCCGACAGCCGTACTATCGCATCCGCGCCAGCAAGAGAATGAAGCATACGGTAAGGGTAAATTAAAGCCGCCTGAAAGCGGCACCGACCGCCTCCTGGCATCCTCTCCTGCAATTCGATCACCGCTCGGACGATCGACAGAGCCAGCGCCGGAGGCGCCCAATGCAGACGATGCGAGCTTTTGTCAGGTCCGGACAGACGGCTCCGGCACCACAATTCTTCTCGGTCCTGTGGCCGCGCGTGCTGCAGCCGGTGCGACTGGTCGTCGAAGAGCTGCACCGTTCGCTCGTCGCGTCGCGCCGCTACGAGGAGCTGCGAACGGGGCGAGGCACTGACTTGCCGCTCCGCGACCGCGGGAGCAAAGCGCGGCAAGTCTTCGTTGAAATGTGTGCCGATGCCGCGATGTAGGCGCGCTTTGCGACGCCACGATCGAGCACGCCCGCGCTCGTGAATGGCGTGGAGAGAGCGGCCCACGTCATACCGGCAAGCCGATCTCACGGTGCTGGATGCCAGGCCGGAGGAGGACGAGGCGGCGCTCAACGGCTTGCGATCTGGTGCGTGGGCTATTCGCCGCTCGTCACCGCCGATCCGCCGGATGGCGTGTTCATCGATGTCGCCGGCGCCTCGCATCTCTTCCAGGGCGAAGAGGCGCTCATGCGCGATCTCCTCGAACGCGTCCGCGCGAGCGGGATCGGTGCGAAAGCCGCCATTGCCGATACGCCGGGTTGCGCCTGGGCGCTGGCGCGCTTTAGCGAGACGGCCCCTCGCTTCCCCCCCCGGCCGCGCCACGGAAGCGCTGGCGAGCCTTCCGGTGGCGGCCTTGCGCCTCTCGCGCGAAACCGTCGCCGCCCTCCATGAGGTCGGGATCGAGCGCGTTGCCCAGCTCGCGACCAAGCCCCGGGCCGCCTTGCGCCTACGCTTCGGCGGCGAGGTCCTGCTGCGTTTCGACCAGGCGATGGGGAGCGTGCATCAGGCGCTGACCTCCCTACTGCCGCCCGACGTCCCGTTCGCCGAGAAGCGCTATCCAGAGCCGCTCGGCGACCCGGAAGACCTGAGGCGCATCATCGTGGCCTTGTGCGTTGTCCTCTGCGAGACCCTGGAGCGGCGCGGCATTGGCGCACGCCGGCTCGATCTCGTGTTCCTGCGGGTCGACAACATCGGACGGACTGGCGCGCCCGAAGAGGATCACGTGGCGCGCTCGGAGAGATTCGAACTCCCGACCCTCAGATTCGAAGTCTGATGCTCTATCCAGCTGAGCTACGAGCGCAGCGCCGAGGCACCGTATAGGCGATCGGGCGGCGTCCGTCACCCGCCTTCGCTCCCGCGGAGCTACGGCGCGGCGGCGCCCGCTCAGCGCCTGTTGTGCGCCCCCTCCCCGCCTTGCCATTATGCGCGCCCGACGCCCCAACCGGAGACCCCCCATGGATGTGCGCGCCGCCGTCGCGACCGCGGCCGGAAAGCCGCTCGAGATCACGACCGTCCGGCTCGACGGGCCGAAGGCCGGCGAGGTGATGGTCGAGATCAAGGCGACCGGCATCTGCCACACCGACGAGTTCACGCTCTCGGGCGCCGACCCCGAAGGGCTCTTTCCCGCGATCCTCGGGCACGAGGGCGCGGGCGTCGTGGTCGAGGTCGGCCCTGGCGTCGCCTCGGTGAAGCCGGGCGACCACGTGATCCCGCTCTACACGCCGGAATGCCGCCAGTGCCCGTCGTGCCTCTCGCGCAAGACCAACCTGTGCACCGCGATTCGCGCGACGCAAGGCCAGGGCGTGATGCCGGACGGCAGCTCGCGCTTCTCGCTCGACGGCAAGAAGCTGCACCACTACATGGGCACGTCGACCTTCGCCAATTTCACCGTGCTGCCCGAGATCGCGGTCGCCAAGATCCGCGCCGACGCGCCGTTCGACAAGGTCTGCTACATCGGCTGCGGCGTCACCACCGGCATCGGCGCGGTGCTCAATACCGCCAAGGTCGAGGCGGGCGCGACCGCCGCGGTGTTCGGGCTCGGCGGCATCGGCCTCAACGTGATCCAGGGGCTGCGGCTTGCCGGCGCCGACATGATCATCGGCGTCGACGTCAACAATGCGAAGAAATCCTGGGGCGAGCGCTTCGGCATGACGCATTTCGTCAACCCGAAGGAGATCGGCGGCGACCTCGTGCCGTACCTGGTCAATCTGACCAAGCGCGGCGCCGACCAGATCGGCGGCGCCGATTACACGTTCGACTGCACCGGCAACGTCACGGCGATGCGCGCGGCGCTCGAGGCGTGCCACCGCGGCTGGGGCCAATCGATCATCATCGGCGTCGCGCCGGCCGGCGCCGAGATCGCGACGCGACCCTTTCAGCTGGTCACCGGCCGGGTGTGGAAGGGTACCGCGTTCGGCGGCGCGCGCGGGCGCACCGACGTGCCGAAGATCGTCGACTGGTACATGGAGAAGAAGATCGAGATCGACCCGATGATCACCCACACGATGCCGCTCGCCGACATCAACCGGGCGTTCGATCTCATGCATGCGGGCGAGAGCATCCGCAGCGTCGTGCTGTTCTGAGCGGCTGCGCCGCCATGCCGCAGGCGCGGCCGAGCCCCGCTGGCGCGGAATGCGCGGGAACCCGCGCAAACGGCTGATTCACCGCGCGAAATGCTTTGCCGCCCGCGGTTCCTTTGGCCACCGTGGCCGCGTGCATTTGTGATCGGGAACCTCCGCCGCGAAGCAGGGGTTGGGCTCTGAGACCGTCTCTTAAAAAGGGAGCGAGCCCATGTCAGACTACGGTTTCTCCGACCCGCGCAGCAGCGACCCGCGCGAATACCGCCGGCCGGAACTCGACCGCAGCAGCGGCGACGTCAACTCGGTGTGGGGCTGGATCGCCGCCGCCGTGTTCGTCGCCGCCGTGCTGGTGTTCGTCTTCGCATCCGGCAACAGCAACAACAACGCGGCCCACAACGGCGTGAGCATGCCGCCGACCGCGAGCGCACCGGCGCTGCCGAAGCAGTCGCCAGCCGAGACCACCGGCGCCGCCCCGAACGCGCCGATGCAGCCCGCGCCTGCCCCGCACAACAACCGGCCGTAGCGTCGGCGTCGCGTCAGTCGCGTGCGATCCGCGTAACAGGTAGTCGTTGCGTCGTGGCGTCGCGCGCTCCGGAGCCCTCCCGGAGCGCGCGATGCTTTCAGCGCGTCGTCGACGCCGTGCGATCGGTCGCGCTACTTGGTGAAGGCGTCGCGGATCGACAGCGTGCGCACCTGCGGGAGAGAAGGCGCCGCCTGGTCCGGCCCGGCGGCGCTCGCCCGTGCCTCGTCGCAGCGCACCAGCTTGGCGCCGGTCAGGCGGCCGGTCTCGTTGTCGAACTGGAGCTGCTTGCAGATCACGCCGTCGAACGAGCTGAACAGGACCGAGCCGGTGCGCGTCTGCGCAAAGCTGCCGGGCTGCGCGAGGCTCCCGGCGCGCGGCGGGCCGAAACCGGCCGGCGTCCAGCCGCTGTTGAGGCCGACCGTGAGGCCGAGGGCGAGGACCACGAATCCCGCAAAGGCGAGGCGTGCATTGCGGGCGCGCTCGCGCGACAGACGGTGTTCCGCCCGCTGGCGCCGCTGCGCCAGCAGGTCGTATTGACGCCGCCCATAGGGCAGCGATGTGCCGGCTGCTCCGGACATTTGCGCCAGTGCCCCAAGGATCGTCCAGCTAGAGCTGGCGCTGTCTTACGCCACGAGGTCGGTAGAAACCCCTAAACGCTTGCGTAAAGAGCGATTCAATTGTGCGCGATCGCTTAACGAATTCCCTAGCCGAACATCGCCGCGTAAAGCGCAAACCCGATGGTCGCGCTCAGCACCGCCTCGACGGCGTCGAACTTGAGCGTGTCCATGAGGCTCTCGATGTAGGGATAGACCTCGCGTCCGACCGGCATCATGATGCTGGCGACCAGTCCGACGCACAACAGCCTCGTGATCAACGTCCCACGCTTCATGCACGCTCCCTCCCCCACTTCCCCCTCTCCCCGAAGGGGAGAGGGTCGGGGTGAGGGGCTCTCGGTGCCAGCAATGAAACACCGAGCGCCCCTCACCCGGCTCGCTTTCGCTCGCCACCCTCTCCCCTCCGGGGAGAGGGAAAAATCATATCTACCGGACATCGCCCCGGCGGCGCAATCGCCGCCATGCGCTACAGCGGCACGTTGTCGTGCTTGCGCGCCGGCAGCTCCACCTTCTTGCCGCGCAGCATCGCGAGCGCGCGGGCGATCCGCTTGCGCGTCGCGTGCGGCATGATGACCTCGTCGATGTAGCCGCGCTCGGCGGCGACGAACGGCGACAGGAACCGGTCCTCGTATTCCTTGGTGCGCGCCGCGATCTTGTCCGCATCGCCGATGTCGGCGCGGAAGATGATCTCGACCGCGCCCTTGGCGCCCATCACGGCGATCTGTGCGGTCGGCCACGCATAGTTGACGTCGCCGCCGACGTGCTTCGATGCCATCACGTCATAGGCGCCGCCGAACGCCTTGCGGGTGATCACGGTGACGAGCGGCACCGTGCACTGGCTGTAGGCGAACAGGAGCTTCGCGCCATGCTTGATCAGCCCGCCATATTCCTGGTCGGTGCCGGGCAGGAAGCCGGGCACGTCGACGAAGGTGACGATCGGGATGTTGAAGGCGTCGCAGAAGCGCACGAAGCGCGCCGCCTTGCGGCTCGCGTCACTGTCGAGCACGCCCGCCAGCACCATCGGCTGGTTGGCGACGAAGCCCACCGTGCGCCCGGCGATGCGGCCGAAGCCGGTGACGATGTTCTTGGCGAAGGCCTCGGAGATCTCGAAAAAGTCGCCCTCGTCCACCGTCTTGGTGATCAGCTCCTTGATGTCGTAGGGCTTGTTGGGATTGTCCGGGATCAGCGTGTCGAGCGATTTGTCCTCGCGCTCGATGTCGTCGAAGCTCGGCCAGTCGGGCGGCTCGACGGCGCTCGACGCGGGCAAAAAGTCGATCAGCCGGCGCATCTGCAGCAGGCACTCGACGTCGTTGTCGTAGGCGCCGTCGGCGATCGAGGACTTGGTCGCATGCACCGAGGCGCCGCCGAGCTCTTCGGCGGTGACCACCTCGTTGGTCACCGTCTTCACCACATCGGGGCCGGTGACGAACATGTAGCTCGTGTCCTTCACCATGAAGATGAAGTCGGTCATCGCCGGCGAATAGACGTCGCCGCCCGCGCACGGGCCCATGATCACGGAAATCTGCGGGATCACGCCCGACGCGATCACGTTGCGCTTGAACACCTCGCCGTAGCCGCCGAGCGCCGCCACCCCTTCCTGGATGCGCGCGCCGCCCGCATCGAACAGGCCGATGATCGGCGCGCGCGCCTTCATGGCGAGGTCCTGGATCTTGACGATCTTCTGCGCATGCGTCTCCGACAGCGAGCCGCCGAACACGGTGAAATCCTTGGCGAAGACGAACACGGTGCGGCCGTTGACCGTGCCCCAGCCCGTGACCACGCCGTCGCCCGGGATCTTCTGCTGCTGGTCCATGCCGAAATCGACGCAGCGGTGCTCGACGAACATGTCGAACTCCTCGAACGAGCCCCTGTCCATCAGGAGCTCGATGCGCTCGCGCGCCGTGAGCTTGCCGCGCTTGTGCTGCGCCTCGATGCGCGTCTTGCCGCCGCCGAGCCGCGCATGTCCGCGCCGCGTCTCGAGCTTTTCGAGGATGTCCTTCATGGCCTCCTGCCTCGCGCAATCCCGGTGGTGGAATGGACGCGTCCCCGGCCGCGCCGCTATGAATAGCACGATGGCCGCGGCGCGGCGAACCCCGCGCCATGTCCGATAAAAGGACCCCGCATGGTCGATGACCTGACGCCGGCGGTTGCCGGCATTCCGCGATTGCTGTTGCGGCTCGAGGGCGCTGCGCTGCTGATCGTCGCCCTCGCGATGTTCTGGCACCGCGGCGCCTCGTGGTGGCTGTTCGCGATCCTGATCCTCGCGCCCGATTTGAGCTTTCTCGGCTATCTCGCGGGCCCGCGCGTCGGCGCCATCGCCTACAACGCGATGCATGCGACGCTCGCGCCCATCGCGCTCGCGCTGATCGGCGTGTTCGCGGCCTCGCCGGCGACGATCGCGGTCGCGCTGATCTGGCTCGCCCATATCGGGGCGGACCGCATGCTCGGCTACGGGCTGAAATACGCGGCCGGGTTCGGCTTCACCCACCTCGGCCGCGTTGGCCGAGCCGCGCGGCAGGAAAGCGCGTAGCGCGTAGCCCGCATGGAGCGCAGCGGGGAAAGGCTAGCCCGGACGACGGAGCGGAGCTTGGGGAGCCGCCGGCCCCGGATTGCGGCGCTGCGCGCCTCCATCCGGGCTACCGGCCGCATCCGGGCTACCGGTCTTCGCGCCCGGCCGCACGCCCGACATGCGCATGAGGAAGATCAGGACCTCGGCCACCGCCTTGTAGAGCTCGACCGGGATCTCGTCGCCGATCTCGACTTCCGAGAGCGCGCCGGCGAGCGAGGCATTCTCCTCGATCGGCACGCCATGCTGGCGCGCGGTGTCGATGATCTTCTGCCCGAGCTCGCCCTTGCCCTTGGCGACGACGCGCGGCGTGCCCGGCGCCTCGTACTGCAGCGCGACCGCGAGCTGGTTCTTCGGCGGGCTCATGAGGCGCGATCCAGGAAGCGGCCCGACGCCACCGCCTCGCGCGGCCTGGGCGGGGAGCCGGCGCGCACCAGCACGTCGCCCGGCTCGAGCTCGGCCTGGCGCAGCGCGTCGGCGAGCTCCGGCGCATTGTCGCGCAGCTTGGCCGAGGTCTCCGGCCGCTCCGCCCACAGCGTCACGGCGGCGCGCGTGCCGACCAGCGCGATCTGCGCATGCACCGGACCGATCGGCTCGACGTCGAGCGAGAACCGCGCCCGCCACGCGACCGCGGTGCCGGCCGCCGGGGCGTTGTGGCCGTCGCGCGCGATCTCGAACTGGGCGACCGCCGGGCCTTGCGGCGTTGCGAACGGCACCTCGAACAGCCAGCGCGGGCCGGACGTATCGTTGCGCACGGCCGAGCCGTTCGCCGCCATGTGGTCGGGGAGCGAGGCCGCCTGCAGCAAGGTCTGCCGCGCCAGCGCCGCATCGGTCTCGTTGAGCAGAACCCTGCCGATGTCGCGCGGCGCCGTGTCGGCCGAGATCGACGGCAGGGTTGCGGCCTGCCCGGCGGTCGGCGCGCCGCGATAGGGCGGCGGCGGCGTGCTGGCGAGGTTTTGCGCACGCGCGCCGTTCGCGGTGCTCGCCGCGGCTTGCGTATTCGGCGTGCCGGCGGCGGGCGCGAGCGCCGCTGCCGCGCGGCCGGGGGCGCCGCCGGTTGCGCCCGCCGCGCCATCGGGCGCGGGCGCGATCGGCGGATCGTTGGCAAGCCACGCCTTGACGGCGTTGCGCAGGACGACGAGCGCAGCCTTGAGATCGTCGGCGGAGGCGGGCGCGGCGCTGCCGCCGCTGACCTCGGCGGAGAGCCGCGCTTCGAGAAACAGCCCGGAGCGGTCGAGCGCCTGCTTGACCCCGTCGGCCGAAATGGTCTCGTCGAGCGTCGGCGGCAGCGCCAGCAGCCGCTCCGCCGCCTGCCGTACCGGCTCGGGCACTGCCGGAATGGTCGCCGCGACGCTCGCATCGGCAAACAGCGGGCCGAGCCCGCCCTGGCGCGCCGCCGAGGTCTGCACCGCCGCCGCCAGCGCCGCCGTTGCGGCGACCACGGGGTTGGGCGCCTGCGCGGGTGCCTGGATCGGCGCATCGGCCGTGGTCGTCGCGGCTGCGACTTTGATTGACGTCGCAGTCGCCGTATTGGCGCCGCCGCCCGCAATCGCCGGCAGCGCCGCCTGATCGGCCGGCGGGCTCTCGCCCGCCGGCGCGGCAATCGGCGCGCCCTGCGGGGCCGCCACGGGCGGCGTGACGACCGCCGGCGTCTCGACGCCGACGGCCGCGCCGCTCGTGATGGTGCCGGCGTTGCCGCCGGCCGTGGTCACGGCGCTGCCCGTGCTCGCCGCGCTCGTTGTGGCGCCCGTGCCGCCAGCGCCGCCGACCAGCGTCAGCCGCAGGCCCTGCGGCGTGTTGCTCACCGCGAGCTTCACGGTCGAGCCGGGCGTGAGCGCGATCTGCGTCATCACTTCGAGGATCGTGTTGCCGATCGCGATCTTTGCCGCGTCGCCGACCGCCTGCAGCACCTGCGCCTCGACCACGTCGCCCGCGCGCAGCGCCGGCAAAGCGGCGCCCTGCTGCGGATTGAGCGCAACGGTCGTGGGCGAGATGACAAGGTCCACGGGTTCAGTCCTTGAGGCAGTGGACGTGCCGTGAGCTTAACCCGCGGGCATGAACCGAACGTTAACCAACGCCTGGAAACCGACCGACAGGCGGGTTGTGCCGCCACTCGGCACCCGAAATGCGCGTGCCGGTCAACTGAAGAGCTAGCGCCGTGCGATATATTTCGCGGTCACGACGTGCTGGTGCGATCGGTGCGCGTGTTTGCTGATCGCAACTGACAGCAAGACGCCGCAAAGGTGAGGAATCGCAAGAGCCCTCGGCGCCCGTCATCCGCGTCGGCAGCCCAACCCTACGCCACGAGCTGCAGCACCCGCACCGCCGCCTGCATCTCGGCGAGCCGCATCGCGCGCCGCGCCAGCGCCAGCTCGTCGCGGCCCCATTGCTCCATGTTCCAGTCCTCGTCGACATGGGCGGCGGCCCAGGCGTCATCCATTGAGACCGCGCCGCGGACGAGCGCGAGCGCGATCAGCGCCGAGCCGGTGAGCGTCATCACGGCATGCACTGCGCCGAGCCGCCAGGGGTCGCCCGGAACGGCGTGGCGCGCCGCCTCGATCGCATCGGCGGGCTGGGTGACGAAATTCACGCCCTGCGTGACCACGAAGCGCGCCGCGAGATCGTCGCGCGCAAAGGCGAGGATCGGATCCCAGTGGCGCTCCTGGCGCATGACCAGCGCGTCCGGCGCCTCGGCGCGGTAATAGACAAGGTCGGAGCCGAGGTATTTCTCGATCTCGGCGACGATCTCGGGCCGCGCCGCCGCGACGCCGTCGATGATGGTGTTGGCGAGCCGTGTCAGCGGCATCTTGGCCGGATCGATCACCTCGACCTGCGCGTCCCACTCGGCGGCGAGCGCCTCGGCGAGCGGACGGGTCGGCGCCGCGAGCGGGCGGCGCGCCGGCGTCCTGACCGGGCGTCCGTCGAGCGCAACGACGAAGCCGGCGGGCTCGTGCGTGAGCGAGACCGCGCGGAAAAAGCGCCGCCGCAGCGTCGGGCGGGCGGCGCGGCGCGCCGCCTCGGTCGGATCAAGCGGCTCGGCCGCGAAGATGTCCTCGAAGACGTCGCGCATGATGACCCTCGCGAATGGCGAATGGCGAGTAGCGAATAGGGAACACTGATCGGGGAGCTTCTATTCGCTATTCGCCATTCGCTACTCGCTCGCACATAGTTATGGCGCGGCGAGGCGCTCCGCCAGCGGCGCCGTCCCCCAGAGCCGATCGAGCGCCGCCGCGAGCTCGGAAAAATCGCCCACCATCGCGGCGGCGCCCGCCTGCGCGAGATCCGCCGCCGGGTGATAGCCCCAGCCGACCCCGATGGCGCGGGCGCCGGCGGCGCGCGCCATCTCGATGTCGAACACGGTGTCGCCGACCATCACGGTCTCGCTCGGCGCGGCGCCGGTCGCCGCCATGGCGGCGAGCACCATGCCGGGATGCGGTTTCGACGGGGCGTCGTCGGAGGTGTGGATCGTGGCGAAATGCTCGAGCAGGCCGTGACGAGTGAGCACCGCGCGCACGCCGCGCTGTGACTTGCCGGTGGCGATGCCGAGGATCGTCTCGGGCGCTTGCGCGAGCGCGCCCAGCGCCTCGCGGGCGCCCGGATAGAGCGGTTCGAGATGGTCGGGCGAAGCGCGCAACGCCGCGAAGGCGTCGCGATAGGCGGCGACGAGCCCGGCCACCGGATAATCGGCCCCGGCCAGGCTACCTTCGGCCAAGCGGCGGAACGCATCCGGCAGCGACAATCCCACGACGCCCACCAGCCGCTCCCGCGCCGGGGCCGAAAGGCCATTCACCTCAAAGGCTTGCCGCATTGCAGCGCAGATCATCTGCTGGCTGTCGACGAGCGTGCCGTCGCAATCGAAAATGACCAGCTTCAACGTTTTTTGTCCGCTTTGCCGCTATTCTGCCGCGTCTTTTATGGCATGGTCCCGGCCCCGCAAAGGGCACCCGCCCTTTTGACCTGGGACAATGCTGTGGCTTGCGTGACACGCCATCCAGCCATCGTGCGAGGCCGGTGGAATCACGCACGCCAGTCGATTAAAGTCTCCTTCGGATTCGACGGCTACAGTCGGACCGGGGGAGAGCCCTTGGGGCGTGAGAAGGCGCGTCACGCGATGCCCGTGCACGTGTTCTCTGGACATTTCGCCGGGAAAGCGTGATCGAGGAGGAAATGCAGAACACTGACATTGCTAATCCGGACTACTTCCACAAGGTCGTCGATTGCCAGTGGGCCTGTCCGGCACACACCCCAGTTCCCGAATACATCCGACTGATCGCCGCGGGCCGCTACAGCGACGCCTACATGATCAATTGGAAGTCGAACGTGTTCCCGGGCATCCTCGGGCGCACCTGCGACCGGCCGTGCGAGCCGGCCTGCCGGCGCGGCCGCGTCGAGAAGGAGCCGGTGGCGATCTGCCGCCTTAAGCGCGTCGCCGCCGACTTCAAGGACGACATCCGCGGGCGCCTGCCCAAGCCGGCCCAACGCCGGAACGGCAAGAAGATCGCGCTGGTCGGCGGCGGCCCCGCCTCGCTCGCAGTGGCGCGCGACCTCGCGCCGCTCGGCTACACCTGCGTCGTGTTCGACCAGGACCCGAAGGCGGGCGGGATGATGCGCACGCAGATCCCGAAATTCCGCCTGCCCGAGAGCGTGATCGACGAGGAATGCGACTACATCCTCGATCTCGGCATCGAGTTTCGCGGCGGCCAGCGCGTCGACAGCCTGAAAGGCCTGCTCGCCGAGGGCTGGGATGCGATCTTCGTCGGCTCCGGCGCGCCGCGCGGGCGCGACCTCGACATCCCGGGCCGCCGGGAAGCGGCCGCCAACATCCATATCGGCATCGACTGGCTCTCCAACGTCTCGTTCGGCCACATCACCAAGATCGGCAACCGCGTCATCGTGCTCGGCGGCGGCAACACCGCCATGGACTGCTGCCGCTCCTCGCGCCGGCTCGGCGGCGAGGAGGTGACCGTGGTGGTGCGCTCCGGCTTCGAGGAGATGAAGGCCTCGCCATGGGAGAAGGAGGACGCGATGCACGAGGGCATCCCGATCCTCAATTTCCTCGTGCCGAAGGAGTTCAAGCACGAGAACGGCAAGCTCACCGGCGTGCTGTTCGAGAAGGTGAAGGCCGAGTACGACGAGAAGAAGCGGCGCAAGCTCGTGCCGTCGGGGGAGCCGGATCAGCTCATCCCCTGCGACGACGTGCTGGTCGCGGTCGGCCAGGAGAATTCGTTTCCCTGGATCGAGCGCGACATCGGCATCGAGTTCGACAAGTGGGACATGCCCAAGGTCGATCCGAAGACCATGGCGTCGACCAACCGACGCGTCTTCTTCGGCGGCGACGCGGCGTTCGGGCCGAAGAACATCATCTGGGCGGTGGCGCACGGCCACGAGGCCGCGGTGTCGATCGACAAGCTCCTCTCCGGCGAGGACATCAACGACCGGCCGCTGCCGGCCGTCGAGGTGGTCAGCCAGAAGATGGGCATCCACGAGTGGAGCTACGACAACGAGATCTCGCCCGACAAGCGCTACCGCGTGCCGCTGCGCGACAAGGTGGTCGCGCTCGCCGACATCCGCGCCGAGGTCGAGCTCGGCTATGACCTGAAGCTCGCGCTGTCCGAGGCCGAGCGCTGCCTGAACTGCGACATCCAGACGGTGTTCACCTCCTCGCTGTGCATCGAGTGCGACGCCTGCGTCGACATCTGCCCGATGGACTGCATCACGTTCACCGAGAACGGCGAGGAAGCCGATCTGCGCACGCGCCTGCAGGCGCCCGCCCTCAACCTCACCCAGGACCTCTACGTCGAAGGCGGCCTCAAGACCGGCCGCGTCATGGCCAAGGACGAGGACGTCTGCCTGCACTGCGGGCTGTGCGCCGAGCGCTGCCCGACCGGCGCCTGGGACATGAAGAAATACCTCATTGAAATGACTTACGCGGGAACGCCATGCCAACAAGCCCGATCAGCGGCATAAACGACTTCGTCGTCCGCTTCGCCAACGTCAACGGTTCGGGCTCCGCAAGCGCGAACGAGCTGTTTGCCCGCGCGGTGCTGCGCATGGGCGTGCCGGTCTCCCCGCGCAACATCTTCCCGTCCAACATCCAGGGCCTGCCCACCTGGTACGAGGTGCGCATCTCGGGCGCTGGCCATCTCGGCGCCCGCGGCGGCGTCGACCTCATGGTGGCGATGAACCCGCAGACCTGGGACAAGGACGTCACCTCGATCGAGCCGGGCGGCTACCTGCTCTACGACTCGACCAAGCCGATCCCGGCCTCGCGCCTGCGGGCGGACATCACGGTGATCGGCGTGCCGCTCACCGCGATGTGCAACAAGGAATACACCGATCCGCGCCAGCGCCAGCTGTTCAAGAACATCATCTATCTCGGCGCGCTCTCGGCGCTGCTCGACATCGATCCGAACGAGATCGAGAAGCTGTTCGGGGAGCAGTTCAAGGGCAAGGAGAAGCTGATCGCGCCCAACATCAACGCGCTGCAGATCGGCCGCAACTGGGCGCTCGAGAACCTCAAATGCCCGCTGCCGATCCGCGTGCAGCGCTCGACCGCGGTCGGCGACCGCATCTTCCTCGAAGGCAATGCGGCGGCCGCACTCGGCGCCGTCTATGGCGGCGCGACGGTGTGCGCATGGTACCCGATCACGCCCTCCTCCTCGCTCGCCGAGGCCTTCACGCGCCACTGCAATCGTCTGCGCGTCGATGCCGAGAGCAAGAAGAACAAGTTCGCGATCGTGCAGGCGGAAGACGAGCTCGCCTCGATCGGCGTCGTCATCGGCGCCGGCTGGAACGGCTCGCGCGCCTTCACGGCGACCTCCGGCCCCGGCATCTCGCTGATGCAGGAGTTCCTCGGCCTCGCCTACTTTGCCGAGATCCCCGCCGTGGTCTTCGACGTGCAGCGCGCCGGCCCCTCGACCGGCATGCCGACGCGCACGCAGCAGTGCGACCTCATCTCGTGCGCCTACGCGTCGCACGGCGACACCAAGCATGTGCTGCTCTTCCCCGAGAACCCGACCGAATGCTTCGAGTTCGGCGCGATCTCGTTCGATCTCGCCGACCGCCTGCAGACGCCCATCTTCATGCTGCTCGACCTCGAGATCGGCATGAACCATCACCTGTGTGCGCCGCTCAAGTGGGACGACACGCGCACGTACGACCGCGGCAAGATCATGACCGCGGCCGACCTCGAGGCCGGCAAGGATTTCGGCCGCTACCTCGACGTCGACGGCGACGGCATCCCGTACCGCACCTATCCGGGCACGCACCCCGCGAAGGGCTCGTTCTTCACCCGCGGCACCTCGCGCGACCGCTATGCGCGCTATACCGAGGAAGGCGCGCCCTATGCGGACAACATGCAGCGCCTGCTGCGCAAGTTCGAGACCGCCAAGGACCTCGTGCCGCGCCCGCTGCAGGCGAATGCCGGCAAGCCGACCAAGTACGGCGTGATCTATTACGGCTCGACCTCGCCCGCGATGGACGAGGCGATCCACATGATCGAGGCCGAGGGCCACGCGATCGACCGGCTGCGCGTGCGCGCCTTCCCGTTCCATTCGAGCGTGACGAGCTTCATCGCCGACCACGACTTCGTGTTCGTGGTCGAGCAGAACCGCGACGCGCAGCTGCGCTCGCTCATCGTCAACGAGTGCAGCATCGACCCGGTGCGCCTCGTGCCGGTGCTGCACTATGACGGAACGCCGATCACGGCGCGCTTCATCGCGCGCGCGATCAGCGACAAGCTCGATACGCTGAAAGTCACGCCGCTGCGCAGGGTCGTGTCATGACATATCTCGCCAAGCCCAAGTTCCACCACCCGTCGCTGCCGAAGAACGCGCTCGGCTACACCCACCGCGACTACGAGGGCTCGATCTCGACGCTGTGCGCCGGGTGCGGCCACGACTCGATCACCGCCGCGATCATCGAGGCGTGCTTCGAGCTCTCGATCGAGCCGCACAAGGTGGCGAAGATCTCCGGCATCGGCTGCTCGTCGAAGACGCCGACCTATTTCTTGGGCAATTCGCACGGGTTCAACTCGGTGCACGGCCGCATGCCGTCGGTGCTGACCGGCGCGAACCTCGCCAACCGCGAGCTCCTCTATCTCGGCGTCTCGGGCGACGGCGATTCCGCCTCGATCGGCTTCGGCCAGTTCGCCCACGCGATCCGCCGCGGCGTCAACATGGTCTACATCGTCGAGAACAACGGCGTGTATGGGCTCACCAAGGGGCAATTCTCGGCGACCGCCGACCGCGGCTCGAAGTCGAAGCGCGGCCTGATCAACTCCGACAGCGCCATCGACATGGTCGGCATCGCGCTGCAACTCGGCGCCACTTACGTCGCGCGCTCGTTCTCGGGCGACAAGGCGCAGCTCGTGCCGCTGATCAAGGGCGCGATCGAGCACGAGGGCGCCGCCTTCATCGACGTGATCTCGCCGTGCGTCGCCTTCAACAATCACGCCGGCTCGACCAAGAGCTTCGACTACGTGCGCGAGCACAACGAGGCCGTCAACCGGCTCGACGTGATCACCGGCCGCGCCACGATCAAGCTCGACCAGGCGCCCGGCACCGTAAAGGTGGTCGAGCAGCACGACGGCACGAAGCTCGTGCTGCGCAAGCTCAACGCCGACTACGACCCGAGCGACCGCCTCGCCGCGATGAGCTTCCTGCAGAGCCACGCCGCCAAGGGCCAGGTCGTGACCGGGCTGATCTATCTCGACCACGAGCCCGAGGACCTGCACGGCAACCTCAACACCGTCGCGGCGCCGCTCAACGAGCTCGGCGAAAAGGAGCTCTGCCCCGGCTCAGCGGCGCTGGAGAAGATCAACGCCTCGCTGCGGTGAAGTGGAGCGGGCGCGCGGCCGCTATCTCCGGCCACCTGCTCTGCTGAACCGATCCACCTCATGGGGAAGAGCGTGTCCTGACGGACACGCGTCCCAAACCATGCCGTGGCCCTGACGAACAGCCAATCTGCCTCGTGGGCGGGTCGCTCGGTACGCGACTTTATCGCCGCCATCGAGCTCAATGCATTCGATCACAAGGTCCGAACGATGGATCTGAATTCGATCTTGTTCACTGTGCCCACGATCTCGAACGACCTTGCCCCATTGGAGCCGGTCGAGGGGGAGCCGCGCGAATCCGAGTATGCCTTCCATGAAGACGA
>Ga0335081_10004739_pt1 | contig 21484 bp, 17 predicted proteins | sample Lox_Sample_35_FD_206713 | JGI IMG/M metagenome (GOLD analysis project Ga0335081, IMG submission 206713) | Soil microbial communities from Loxahatchee National Wildlife Refuge, Florida, United States - Lox_Sample_3.5 | ecosystem: Environmental > Terrestrial > Soil > Wetlands | place: USA... | reverse complement strand
TTTCGGAATTCGTAGCACCAGGGGCTCCGCCGCGCCCTCGGTGGCGAAGTAAGCCTCCAACTTTTGACGTAAAAGGCGAGCTTGTGAACGTACGATATTGTCCTCATTCGGGTTGTAATCCGGAGGGCGATGAAAAACGCGCTCGCCTATTTTCTGTTCGCTAATTTCCTCCACATGGCTGTCCAGTGCGGCACGGCAGACATACAGGAGAAAATCTTTCAATCGCAAGGACTTAGCAAAGCGCTGGCTCTCCGAAATGCGAATCACCAAGTCCCAGCGGGGGTCGGCATTTGATGCCGTGTAAGGCGTTGCCGACGCGGTATTTGACCGTGAATTCACTGTCTACACACCTACCAAGGTTACAGCCCATAGTCTATAGTATGCAGTCAGAATGCACAAGGGGATCTTTGTGACTCTCTATGGCGGGTCTTAGGAGCCGACATAACAGCCGAAGACTGCCCCGTGAGGGCATTTCAACTTGCGATCGTGCCATCTCGCCGGTCCCGGCGAACACCCACGTCTCGGTGGTGCACTGCTTGAAGTCGACGTGCGTCGAAAGCCGGCCGGAATTTTAAATGGGTTCGGAATTGGAATTGGGGTCTAGCAGTTCAAACGAACGATTCAGGGGGTCAAAGACATTTATGTTGAGAGAAATTTGCAGGTTCAAGCTGCTTTGGTGTCTGACGATCGGGATGCTGATTTTGGCCAGTGCAGGGTTAGTCATGGCCCAGCTTGCGACGGGCACGATCAGCGGCACGGTTACTGACGAATCCGGCGCCGTCATTCCCAACGCGACGGTCACCGCAACAAATCGCGCCACCAACGTCCCGCGCACGGCGACCACTAACGCCGAAGGTTTTTTCAGCATCGTCGCGCTGCCGGCCGGCGATTACGATGTCAAGACGGAGGTCAAAGGCTTCAAGACCGTGGTTCGCCCAGCCACCGTTCAGGCGGGTGAAAGCACCACCGTCAACATGCCGATGACGGTCGGCCAGGCGCAGGAAGTGGTGACGGTGGAAGCCGCTTCGGCGCAGATGAACTACGATACCAACAATATTCAGGGCGTGATTCCGCGCTCCAACATCGAGGATCTTCCGCTCAACGGACGCAGCTATCTTCAGCTCGCCGAACTCGAACCGGGCATCCAGATCGGCATTGGATCGGTGGCGCAGTTCAATGCGTTATTCACAGTGAGCGTGCTCGGTGCGGGGAACCGCACGGTGGTCACGGTGGACGGCGGAAACGTTTCGGACAACATCGACGTGGGCGGCGGCATGTCGTCTATGAACTTCCCCCAGGACACGGTGCAGGAGTTCCAGCTCTCCGAAGTCAACTTCGATATTTCGACGCCGATCGCGGCAGGCGGCGCGATCAACATGGTGACTCGCTCGGGGTCCAACGATTGGCACGGTAGCGCTTATATGTACTATCGCGACCACAACATGGCGGCGTATCCGAACCTCCAGCGCGTTGCCGGGCAGTCGAGCCCATTCTTCGAGCGCAAGAATCCGGGCGCTTCCCTCGGCGGACCGATTAAGAAGGACAGGCTCTTCTTCTTCTTCAATTACGAGTACTTCAACCAGGTGCAGGCGGTCGCGATCGCTACCACCGATCCGGCGTTCGCTGCGTTTGACCGGAACTACAACAGTCCCTACGTCAGCAAGGACCTCACGTTTCGCTTGGACTATCACCTGAACGACAAAAATAACCTGTTCCTGCGCTACTCGCACGATGGCAACGCCGGGTTCGGTGTCTCGCTCATCGGCGGCGATCCATCGACCTGGGCGCACAACACCAACTGGGCGGACCAGGGAATCCTGGGCTGGACAAGTTCGATAACGGCGGCCATCGTCAACAGTGTGACCATGCAGTACAACTACTGGGGCAACCATAACTTCCAAGCGGTCCCCTCGGATTGCGCCTCGCCTTGCGCAGCGGGAGTGCTTCCTACGATCTACACCGTTGTCGGCGCGAGCTCAGACAATGTGGTGGGTCCCAACTTTAACGCCCCGCAGGCGCGCAATACGCGGCGCTTTGAACCGATCGAAAACCTGAGCTGGCAGAAGGGCACCCACCAGTTCAAATTTGGCGGCGACCTGAACCTGACCGGTTCGGTCGGACTGTGGGGATTCTGCACACCGATGTGCGTCGGCGCGTTTTCCCCGTCCTACATCAAAGCGCTCGGCGCCACTGCGTTGTTCCCCGGCCTGCCGTCGGTTCTCACCAACGCGACGCAGTTTCTGAACCTTCCGGTTTACAACGGCGGCGCATCGATCTTCAGCGGCGTCGGGGTGGGCGTGAACTCGACGCCCGGAGCCTACAACTACAGCCAGAACATCTGGTACAACCAATACCGCACGTATTTCCAGGATGTCTGGAAGATCAAGCCGAATTTCACGCTCAACTACGGCCTGGCGTGGAACGCGCAGACCGGTTTCTATCCACAGGGCGTGAACCTGCCGCAGTACCTGGAACCGATTCTCGGGAGCAACCTGGGTCCCACGGCGAACAACACCAAGGAAATGCAGCCGGCTTTCGGTTTCGCCTGGAGCCCGTTCAAAGACAACAAGACGGTGATCCGAGGCGGCGGCGGCATTTACTGGGACAGCACGCCGGGATATTACAAGCTGCGTTCGGCGTCGTCGATCGAGCCTCCGGGTTCGAACCGCGAGACGCTGGCGGCTAGCGCCTTCAGCAACATCTACCCGGGACTGATTAACCTCAATACGGGCACGTTGATTCCCGTCGGCTCGCCTCTACCCATCGGCGGGCTTACCACGATGACGGTCGGCCAGTTCGTCAATCTCGTAAATCAGGAATTACCCTCGATTGCGGCAGTGCTCGCGCCGACGCCTCCTCAGCGCAGCGGGCCGTTCCAATATCCGACCATCAATTACGCCAAGCAGGGCGTCGAAATTTATCCGCACAGCTTCCCGCTGGCGCGCAGTTATCAGACCTCCCTCGGCGTGCAGCGCGAACTGCCCGGCGGGTGGGTGATCAGCGCGGACTGGGCGCGGCGCCAGGGCGAGAACGTCAGCCTCGGCGAACTCGATTGGAACCTGTACAACCGGTTCGAGGGAAGCAGAACGCCGGTTCCGGTCATCCCGCTTTGCAAAACCACGCCGGATCTCAATCCGGCCGACGATTGCTCGAGCGGCGCGATCACCATCTGGACCGATGAAGGCCGCGCGATTTACGAGGGGCTGCTGGCGAAGGCCACCAAGCGCATGTCGCATCGCTTCCAGGCGACCATTTCCTACGCCTACGCCCACGCTTATACCGACAACGTCGACGTGTGGAACGCGGTGAACTATGTTCAGTCCGGGTGGGGCCAGTATCTGCCACACCAGAACCTGAACATCGCCGGAACGGGCATTCTGCCGTGGGGCTTGACGCTCAGCATCAACTCGTCGATGATCACCACCACGCCGGCGACGCCTAGCATTTCGACCTCGGCCGGCGCGTACTTCCCCGGCACCGTTCCGACCGGAGGCAGCGAACCTCTACCGGGTGTCGGGATCGGCGCTCTGGGAAGCGGGATTACGCAGTCCGGTTTAGCTGCCGTGGTCAACGCGTATAACACCAACTATGTAGGCAAGATCGTAAACACGCAGGGAACCGTGATCCCGGATTACGTGGTCCTTCCGAAAAATTATGCGTTGGGCGGCGCGCCGACAATCTCACAAGACTTCCGCCTCACCAAGACGATCAAGCTCCATGAGAACTACGCCTTGAACGTCTTTGTCGAGATGTTCAACGCGTTCAACATCTCGAACCTGGCGGGCTATACGGGTGCGCTGGATGTCTCCACAAATCCCAATGCGGTTTGCGCGCAGGGCGTTGCCGTCGGCGGGAACAACATCTCCTGCCAATTTGGCCAGGCGACCTCGCGCCAGGGACAGACGTTCGGTTCCGCCGGCGCGCGCGACGTTCAGGTCGGAGCGAGATTTACTTTCTAGCAAATTCGCAAAGTTCTGGAGCGCTCCCTGGCATCGTCCGGGGAGCGTTTTTTTTCGAAATCGTTTTTCTCTAAAGCGGGTGATGAGGATTGAATGTCCGGATGCGATCGAGCGCCGGCCGGTCCGGCGTTAGAGGAATCACCGCACTCACAACATCCGGATACCCGTGACCAGCAGGATGGCGGCCAAGCCGGCGCGCAGCGGCGTCTCGGGAACTCTCGGTGCGATGCGGCTGCCGGCCAGCACGCCCGGAATCGCGCCCGCGAGCAGCCACGGAATCAGATGCCACTCCACATTTCCGGAGACGACGTGCGCCATCCCGGTCACCGAAACCAGCAGCGCCGCATGACAGACGTCGGTGCCGACGGCTCGCGCCGAGTTCGACGCGAACAGGATCAGTAGAAACGGCGCGAGCAGCGATCCGCTGCCCACCGACGTCGCGCCCACGCAGAACCCGACCACCGCGCCCCAGATCACCGTCCCTGGCCCCTTCAGGAACGCAAGCGTTTCGGCGCGCGGCGACGCACGAAATCGCAGCACCAGCCGGGCAATCAGAATCAGCGCGACGATCACCAGCAGAACGCCGATGGCGCGCTCTACAACGCGCTCGGAATCATGCACCACGCGCGGCATCAGGATCACCGCCAGGCTTCCCACGAGGCCGCCGGGAATGCTCCCCATCGCCAGCCGTTTCACCGCGCGCATATCCACGGACCCCTGCGACCAGTGCGCCCACGCGCCGACCATTTTGGTGATCGCGCCGTAAACCAGATCGGTTCCCACCGCGGCGGTCGGCCGGACGCCCAACACCAGGATCAGGAATGGCGCCATCAGCGCCGCGCCTCCCATGCTGGTGAGGCCGATCAGCACGCCCACCCCGAAACTCATCAGGATCAATGGCAGGTGCATCAGAACGTCACCCGGAACGGCCGCTTGAGCGCGAGCGCCGTCAGGATCGAGATGATCAGCAGCCACGTCCACCACGGCAGGTCGATTCCAGCCGCGTGAATTTCCGTCCGCGGATACCGGATCTCGATCCAGCTCACGTCACGATTCGCGATCCGCGCTTCGCTGGGATACTCCAGCAAATGGGCGGTCGAGCTCACGCGCCGTTCGGAAATGAAACGCGGACCCGCGCCCGCGTCCACGCTCTTTTCCACCGTCCCCGCGGGCGAGCTTACGCCGATCTCACCGTTCACCGGGCGGAGCGCGCGAATGCGCCAGCTCACCTGCCGCTCGGCGACCGCGCGCACCGGCGGACTCTCGATCGCGATCCCCTCCGGCGCCGACAGTTTTAGGGCATCGAGCGCACCGGGCGTGCTCGCCTGCACCGTGACCAGCGTGTCATCCCCCGCGGCCAGAGGCTTCCTCCCGTAAAACGAATCGAGCGAAGCGAACCCGAGGGCGAACGGAATCGCGATGATCAAAGCCGGCATCAGTATCAGCCCGAAATATCGTGCGTTCGCCGCGATCAGGCCGGTCTGAGCGCGCCACACCAGCGCCGGCTCATCGGAAAACAACCGCAACTCGTACAGCCGAGCCTGCACGCTCCTCTTCGCCTCACCGATTTTTTTCGGATTCGACACCAGGCGGAACACGCACAGCGCCCACACTCCCAGCGCCGCGCCGAGCACGCACACTCCGAGGAACGGATCGCGTCCGGCAAACGGAGTAAGGATCGCGCTCATGATGCCGTCAATCATCGCCCGCAGCGCATCCATCTATTCCAGATACCCGAGTCCCCGCAGCTTCTTCACAATCTCATCGTCCGATTTCGCATCGTCGAACTTGCGCAGCTCCTTTTCAAGAACGTGTTCGACGAATTCCTCCACCGACGCGTACCCGGCCGCTTTCGCGCATCGTTTCGCGCGCTGCCAGGTGGTCTTTTTGAGCTTGATGGATGTATTGAACATGACAGCCTCAGTAAATCGAATGCCCGATCATGCCGGCGAGCGGCGCGACCCCGAATTCGTGCAGCAGCGAAACCGTCAGATCGTAAAGATGCGGATCGGCCGCGCGGCTCTTGCGATTCGAGATCAGCACGCCCGGAACGAAGCGCGGATCGATGCAATGGTCCGCTCGCCACGCGTCGGTGTTATCGTCGACCATCGTCGTGGGCACTGCGCCCAGCGCCGTCTGCCACGACGCGCGATATCCGGGCATATAGCCGACCTCCAAGTCCGGGCCCGAGCCGGCCATCGCGCCATGATAAATGTCGCGCGCGATCTCCACGCTCGCCACCATCGGTTTGCCGTTGGCCGGATCGCGCGAATTCTCCAGTTTCTCCACGATGCTCTTCATCACCGCCGCGGCTTCTTCGCCCGGCGACACGATTCCCTGCCGCTCGCGCCCGTGCAGATTGAGATAAATTCCGTTCAGCCCCATGGCGTATGCCTTGGTGCGCGACCAGTCCACGTGCGGAAAAACTTCTTCGTCGCTCGTGTTGGACGGATCGTCGAGCGTCAGGAATCCATTCTGCATCAGCCAGGTGTTGACGTTCAGCGCGCGCTCGAACGTCGCGAAACCGTGATCGGACATGATCATCAGCTCCGCGCGAGGAAGCTGCTCGCGCACCCAGCCGACGGTTTGATCGACTAATTCATAGGTGCGCAGCACGTCGTCGTCGTATTTTCCCCACAGCATGTGCGAATCCTGGTCGATTCCGAAGAAGTGGAAGAACAGAAAGCCGCTCGAAAAATGGCGGACGGCGTAGCGCAGCAGCTTCAAATGATCCTCTGAGACGAGGCGGCTCTGCGCGATGTAATCGTCCTTGTCGAACACGCCGCTGCGATACGCTGCAGTGTCCTGCGCCATACCTTGTGTGTAAAACAGGCCGACGTTTTTCGCCAGCTCGCGCCCGTAGGATTCCGGCGCGGTCACAGGAAGTTCCGGGTCGGAGGGATCGACGTTGACCGGCGAAACATAAATCTCGAGATTCGGATGTAGTTGCTTGGCGTACACGCGAAACATTCCGGCCGCGTTCTTGAGCACCGGAATCATTGGGAACTCGACTTCGATCCACGGCGACCATTCGCCCTGGTTGAGCACGAACTCTCGGTCTTCTACCGCGAATCGCGCCGCGGGACGGTCCGGATCGACCGCAATTTTCATCTCCACGAACGTCGGCGCCTTGTCCTTACGCAGCGCATTGCCGGGACCGAAAATGCGCAGCGTGGCTTGGTGATCGCGCAGATCGACGTGCTCGATACGCCCGCCCGCCACTGACCGGCTCGTGTCGGTTGGGCTGTCCGTGAAATAAGAAAACGTTCCGCCGAGCGCGCCGCCCAGGTCGGGCATGCCCATGCCCGCCACCGAAAATCCATCGTCGCAATGCACCGGTGGAAAATCGGTCGGCATGCGGATGACGGTCACCGGAATGTGATGCTCGGCGAGAACCGACCAGAACGGCGTGCCCTTGCGCAGCGATGTCACTTTGCCCGATGTCAGTGGAAGCTCGTAAGCGCCGACGGGAATCGTTACGCTGCTGTCGCTCGACGCAGCGATTGAAGAGTACGGCGCGAGGGTTCGCGGATCGCGATGAATAAAATCGAAAATCCCGTGCCCGCCCGAATCCATCCCCGTGATGAATGTGGACCACGCCACCGGGCTCTGCGGCGGCATCACCGTTTCCAATCGCCGGAACTCCCCATCGTCCTTGAGCCGGGCGAGATTGGGCAGATCCTTCCAGTGCTTTTCGACAAACCCCGGATCCATTCCGTCGATGCCCAAAACGATCACCTGCTTCGACGTGGCCGACGCTGTTGAGCCGCATCCGGCGGGGCATAAACACAGCACCGCCACGGCGCATCCGCAGGTCAGGCGATCAAAGCGCATCCATCCATCCAGCCCGGCCGGTCGACCCCGAAAATTTTCAGTGCGGTCGGGGCCAGGTCTTCGATTCCGGGATTTTCAGCCTCGATCTTGCGATTGGAAAACAGCACGCCCGGAACCAGCGCCGGATCGACCGAATGATCGCCGCACCAGGCCTTGCGATTGTCTTCGAACACGGTTGCCGCGATCTTGCCCACTGCCGCGTCCCACGAGGTGCGATATCCGTCCGCGAAGCCGGGAATCAGATCCGGCGCGTCTTCGAGGTACGGCCCCTGATACAGCGACCGCGTCGCGTAAACCGCGCGAATCGCAACCGCGCCGCCGTCTTCAAGGCCGGTGAGCTTGTCGATCAGCTCGCGGCGCAAGCGGTCGGCTTCTTCGCCGGGCTCGACGATGCCGCTCGCTTCGCGTCCCTTCAGGTTCAGATAGATTCCACTCAACCCGACTGTGTATGCGCGTGTGCGTGACCAGTCGACGCCCTGAAAGTACCGTCCGCCCTCGCTCGCGCCGTCTTTCAAATGCAAGTAGCCGTTTTGAAGCAGCCACGTGTTCAGATTCACGCCGCGGCGGAAAGAGCAAAAGCCATGATCCGAGAGGACGAACAGCACAGTCCTGCGATCAGTGTGCTGCATCGCCAGTCCCACCAGCGCGTCCATGCGACGGTACATCTCCGCAATCGTTTCGGGCGAACCGAAGCACATGTGCTGTACGCGATCGCTGGTATCGAAAACGCACGCCACCACGCCGCGGCGCGTGGTCTCGAGCGCATGCCGGAACATCGCCTCGCGCTCGGCCAGCAGCGAATAGGATTGATCCAGAAACTGATCGTGATCCAGCACGCCTTCGTTCAGCGCCCAGGTATCCTCGGCCATCCCCAACGTCGAATAGGTTCCCAGGAGCTTGGCCAGGTACGCCGCGTAGTAAGAGGGATGGCTTATGGGAAGCACGGGTTTTTCGGGATCAATCTGCACCGGCGAGACGTACATCGAAAGATGCGGCTCGGTTTCGGTGAGCAGGAATCGCGCGATGCCGTGCACGACCACGCCGACGGCCGACTTGAATTTCAGCTTGATCCACGGCGTGTAGCTTCCTCGCTCGAGCGGGAAACTCTCGCCGGCCATCTCGAGTGACGCTTTCTTCCGCGCCACGCGAATCCGGAACGGAATTTTCATCACGGGACCGTGCTCGACGGTCGCATCGTCGGGGCCTTCGAGAAATCCTTCGAAGCCGTCGCTGGTTGCGATCAGCGGAAAGCGGTTGCCACTTTCGAAATCGGCCTTTTCCAATCGCGTGGTGAATTGCGCAAAACTGCCCTGCGTTCCGCGCAGGTCCGGCGTGGACATCGCCGAAAGCTGGCGCCCGTAAAAACGGTCGGGAGGAAAGGTGATCGGAACGCGCAGGATGGTCGAGCCGATGTGCTGGCGTCCCAAGATTTTCCAGAACGGCTCGCTTTTGCGTTTCAACTCCACCTGCGCCCTCGACAACGGGATGCGATAGCGGCCGACTTTCAAAACGCGCGCCGGAGGATGCACCCTCGCGGCCGCCAACTCCGGAACGTAGCTCTTGGTGTTCCGGTTCACAAAATCGAAAATATTGTGCTTGGCCGGATTCACTCCGGTGGCGAACGTCGACCACGCCACCGGCGAAAGCGCGGGGAACGTCGTGCGCAGCCGCGAGTACGAGCCTTCGCTGCGCAGCTTCGCTAAGTTGGGAAGCTTGCCTTCTTCCATCAGGCGCTCGGTGACTCGAGGATCGAGGCCGTCGAGTCCCAGAAAAATAATTTTCTTGGCGCTCGCGCGGCGAAATCCGCGCTGCCTCCGCACGAGCTGCCATGCCATGCGAAACGGCCAGGAAATCAGCGAGACGACCGTGAGAAAGAATCCGGTAATCACGCTCAAGAAAGAGCCCATGAATGCGAATCCGGCGCCGGGCCCAATGTAAGCGAAGTGAGTCGAGTGCGGCGCGTGAGCGTTGAGCCAAAGTTGCGCGCAAACGAGCGCCGAAAGACCAAGGATTTGGCGAGCCTTCATCGCAACTTGCCCTCGACGAACGGGACTTCCCAAACCTTGTCGTGATGAATCGGGCCGTGGCCGAAGTAACCGCCTTCGCCGAACAGCTCGCCATGATCGGCGGTGAGCGTGATGTAGGTGTTTTTGGGAACCAGGTCGAATAATTCTTCGATCACCCGGTCCAGATACTTCACGGCGTCCACCTGGCGCCGGCGCAGATCGCGCAGCTTGCGCTGGTCGAAGAATTTCTCCTTCGGTTTCGAGCGCACCAGCAGTTTTCCCCCGACCACTTCATCGTCCAGGTGCTTGAAAACTCCGTGCACGCCGCTGATGCGCGGCCATTGTTCCGGCGGCTCATCCGGCAGGGCGTAAGGATAATGCGTCTCGCCTACGTTCAACAAATAAAAGCTGGGCCGGTCGTCCAAAAACGACATTTCCCGCAACATCGCGCGCATGTCGTTGTGTTTTTCCATCAGCCGGTACGTGTCGAAACCGGTATTCAAAATCGTTTTCGGATTCAAAACTGGCAGGGAAACCATCGCGTGCGTGCGATATCCCATCTCCTCGCGAAGAAACACGGGCAAAAACATGCGCGGGAGTAGCGAGCGAAACTCGATGTCGTCGCATCCCAGGCGCTGGTTGAACTTCACGAACTCCTTTTTGTAATACTCCGACGCATAGACGTGCCGCGGGCTGGTGTGCGGCATCAATCCGATCAGCAGGTTGTAGTGCGAAGGCGAGGTCCAGGAGGCATACGACCAGCGCTTTTCGATCGCGCCAAGCCGGCGAATGTTTTTCGGCCGCGCGGCGAGCATCGCGTCGTAACGGCAACTATCGAAAACCACCAGCAGATAATTGTTTCGCGTCGATTTACGCGTCTTCCGCCGAGCCGCGTCACGCTTCAATTTCGACGGTCCTTTCTGGAATCCATGTGCAATGCCGCGCCTCAGCCCATTCTAGAGCTTTGCGGAGGCCGCTCGCGGGAAAACGCCGCGATTCGCGCTTCCGCGCGCTGCCCCGCGCATTTGCTGGGTATTCTCACCCGATTTCTCAGGCATGTATTCCCAAATGTATGAGCCGTTTGGGAATTCCGCGGGTTTCCAAATTGCCCTTCAATTGTGTGCCCTCGGACGAGTTCTAGAAAGAGGAGTTTTATGCGCATCCGCAAGCTGCTGCCGCTGTCCGTTCCGCTCGCGCTGCTGTTCGGGCAATCGCCCCCGGCAGGCGACGGGACCTGGCCCCGGGAAATTCAGGCAGGCAGCATTCATCTCACGATTTATCAGCCCCAAGTGGACCGCTGGGAAGGCAACAAGATCGACTCGCGCTCGGCGGTGATCGCGACACGTGCGGGAGATCCCGCGCAGATCTTCGGCACGGTCTCAATCCACGCCCGCACCGAGGTCGACCGTGAATCCCGGCTGGTTTCCTTCGAAGATATCTCCATCAAGCAGGCGGATTTTCCAACCGCCGCCGCGCTCGAACCGACATTGCTGAAGGCGGTCCGCGATAGCCTGCCGAACTGGCCGCGGACCGTATCGCTCGACCGGCTCCTGGCCGATCTCTCGATCACGCAGGCCGAAAGCAAGGCCGAAGCGGTCCATCTCAGGAACAACCCTCCCAAAATTATCTTCAGCAAAACGCCGTCGGTGCTGATTCTGATCGACGGTGAGCCGGTCTATCGCGTCGTGGAAGCCACGTTCTACCAGCGCATCGTGAATACGCCCGCGCTGATTCTGTTTGATCCGGCGGCGAACACGTTCTATCTGGACGGCGGAAATTACTGGATGACCGCGTCGAACCTGAAGGGTCCCTGGACGCTCGCCGTGAATCCACCGGCTGATCTCGAAAGCGTCAAGGAGCAATTGACCAGCAGCGAGGAACGGGAGCCATCGGAAGCGCCGCCCGTGGCGCCGGGCAATCCGCCGGCAGTCTTCGTGAGCACCGTCCCGGCGGAGCTTCTGGTGACGCGCGGCGAGCCCGCCTACGCACCCATCGCGGGTGCAAATCTCCTGTACGTCACCAATTCCGATAACGACATTTTCGTGGACACCAAAACGCAGCGCTTTTACACGCTGCTCGCGGGGCGCTGGTTCCGCGCGAACTCGCTCGACAGTTCGTGGGAGTGGGTTCCGGGCGAACAACTTCCGCACGATTTCGCCAAGATTTCGCCGGACAGCCCCAAGGGCCACGTGCTCGCGTCCATTCCGGGAACCGAGCAGGCGCGTGAAGCGATGATCGCCAACCAGATTCCACAGACCGCAACGGTCCGGCGCAGCGAAGCTAAACTCGAAGTCCATTATGACGGCGATCCCATCTTCCAGCCCATTGAGGGCACCAGCATGCAGTACGCCGTCAACACTTCATCCGAAGTAGTTCTCGCCGGTGGCCGATATTACGCGGTGGAGCACGGCGTCTGGTTCGTCGCCGACGCGGCCACCGGACCGTGGAGCGTCGCCGACACGATCCCCGCAGAGATTTACGGCATTCCTCCGAGCAGTCCGCTGTATCATCTGCGCTACGTCTATGTTTACGGCGCGACGCCGGAATATGTCTACGTTGGCTACACGCCCGGCTACATGGGAGCGTTCATTGACGACGGCGTGGTGGTGTTCGGCACCGGCTGGTGGTATCCGGGCTGGTGCGGAATCGCGTGGCCGTTCTACTGCTATGGCTGGCCCTGGACCTGGGGACTCGGATTCGAGTTCAGTTACTGGGGCGGCGGGTGGTTCTGGCATCCCAGCCATTATTACTGGTGGTATCACAACTCGCCCCTGACGCATCGCGTGTTTTCCGAACACTGGAATCCGCAGTGGAGGGGCGCAAATCGAGCCTGGATCCACGGCAACGTGAACGCGTACAGCCACTGGCAAGGAAACGCGGTGATGGCTCGAAACATTCGTGCGCCCGAAGGCGGCCGGGTTTCCGGCGCGGCGCGTCCGGATCTGTACGCGGGCCACGAAGGTCAGGTCTACGAGCACCGCAGTGATGGCTGGTATCAGCGCAACGGCGCGGGCCAATGGCAAAAGATGCCGTCGAGCCCGCAACTCGACCAACAGAGGCAATCGCGATCACTGGGGCAATCGCGCCAGCGCGAGTTCCAAAATCGCGGGCAGTCGCCGGGAATTCCGAGAACCACCATGCCCCGGCCGGCCCCCATGCGACCGTCGGCGCCGATGCGTCCCGCAGCGCCTCCGCGGACGGGAGGACGCGGCCGCGGCTGAAATCTCACTCGACGATTTTGCGCCGCCGCAGGTCGTCGATTTCGGAGGCGCTCAGGCCGCATTCGGCGAGTACTGCGCGCGTGTGCTCGCCCAGGCGCGGTGCGACGCCCGGGGCGTAATCGAATCCCGAAATTTCGATCGGCAAACCCGGCGCGACCAGACCCGCGCCGGCCATGGTCATCTGGCCGAGCGCGCGAAGCTGGGGATCTTCCAAAACGTCCCCTGCGGTTTGCACCGCGCTCGCCGGGACCCCCGCGCGATCCAGAATCTCCAGCCACTCGGCAGTCGAGCGGCGCGCGAAAAGCGGAGCGAGCAGGCGATCGAGGTCTTCGCGATGGCGCACGCGCGCTGAATTGGTGGCATAGCGCTCATCTGCCGCAAGACCGAGCGCGACGGCCAGCTTTTGAAACAGCCGGTCGTTCGAAATTCCGATCAAGACGTGCGAATCCCTGGTCGCGAAATCGCCATAAGGAGCAAACGCCGGGTGGCGTGTGCCCTGCGGCGCCGGATCGCGCCCTGTCATCTGCTTCGCGACCAGGTGGTACGCCATCCACATGACGCCGGTCTGAAACAGCGAGCCGTCCACGCGGCGTCCGATCCCGGTGCGCGCGCGATCGAACAGCGCCGCGACAATCCCCAGCGCGATCCACATCCCGCTGCCCATGTCGAGAATCGAAACGCCGGCGCGCGCGCCTGCCGTCCCCGGCTCTCCCGTCACGCTCTGGATTCCGGTGCGAGCCTGCACCAGCGCGTCGTATCCGGCCTTGTCGAAATCCGGACCGCGCGGTCCAAACGCCGAAAGCGACGCGTAGATCACGTCCGCACGCGCTTTTCGTACAGCTTCTTCGTCGAGTCCCATCGCCGCGGCTTTCCCGCCACGAAAATTTTCGACGAACACGTCGCAGCCAGCGGCCATGTGCAGCGCCAGCGCCACGCCTTCGGTCTTCGAAAGGTCGATGGCCACGGAGCGCTTGCCGCGATTGATCGCCACGAAATACGCGCTCGATCCGTTTTCGGCGGGCGCCATCGCGCGCGCGTCGTCTCCCGACCCCGGCCGCTCGATTTTGATCACGTCGGCGCCAAGCGCGGCCAGAATCATCGTCGCTGAAGGGCCGGAGATGTTGGAGGTCAGATCGAGAACGCGGATTCCGCCGAGCACGTTTTCATTCTAGTCGCGTGCCGACGTCCGGCAGGACAGCTACTACTTACCTTCCCGCGATGCCTTCGATCGCGGCGACCAGCACGCAGACGGCCGTGTGCGCCAGCACTCCGTAATGAATCCAATGGCGCGTGAAGCGGAGGATCAGGTAAAGGTCTTCGATGGCCACGAGCGATTGTGGCCGGCCAATCCGCGATGGGACCAATAGACCGCAGCGGGAGCTGCTCCCAATCGCGTCGTAGTACGCCTGCCCTCAGACCCGATAGTAAGGATAGGAAAACTTTACGCAAATCCCGCTACGTTTTGAACTATGCTAGGAATGTACGAAAAAACCGCATCGGAATCGGAGCTGCGAGGTGACGGTTGCTCCCAATTCCGATGCGGTCCGCCCAAGACGGGCTTGGATCCCGGCATCAACCCTTAAACCTTAAGCAAGGCCCGCGTCCTATATAGTTCCTCACCCAAGCATTGGGCCGAGACCGTAATCCATGGAGATCGAATATGTATAAAACCCGCATCATAAAAAACCCCTCTGTTGCAACCCGCTCAGACGAAGGAAGGAGCGGTTGAACTTCATCAAAAAACACCGGCTCCCGCAAGCACGCTAAAATTTAGCCACTCGCTTCTCCCGTCCGTGCCAGTTGCAAACAGAGGGCAGGTTTTCAAAGGCACTTCATCAATTCGCTGGTCAATATAGCACGCCCCGAACCACGCCGCACAACCCACATTTTCAGCACGATACGCGCTCCCAGACCCGCGATCTGCGTTTCTCCGCCCCGAACGGTGTGTCGCTGTGACACAATGTGCTTGAAGTGCGCGCGCTGTTCTCGACGCTCCTGTGGCCGATCGCTCTCGCCCCGCTTTTCGCTCAACCCGCCTCCGATCAGGACTACCACGTCTATACCGATGCGCCGCGCCTGCTGCTCACGCACCAGCGTCTTCGCCTGCTCCAGCGCGAGCGCGACCGCCAGAGCCTTCGTTGGCAGCAGTTCGATGCGCTGATTTCCGGCGGAGCGCCCATGCCGGAGCCGGCTTTCGCCTGGGCGCTCGATTCGCAGGTCGCCCGCGACCCGGCGGCCGGGCGCAAAGCGATCGATTGGGCGCTCGACCCGTCGCATGCCGATCTGCGACAGCTCGCGCTGGTGTTCGACTGGTGCGCCCCGCTCATGAACAAGGAGCTGGCCGATCGGCTCGACGCGCGGATCGAACAGATGCTGCGCGCCACGCCGGCACCGGACGACATCCGCGCCCACAGCGCGCGCGTTCTGGCCGCCATCGCCATTGCAGACCGTCTGCCGGATCATGCCGAATCGACGCTTCGCCCGGAACTCGAGTCGTGGTGGCGCGACGCAATCGTCAAGCAAATCCAGGCGGGGCACGCGCTGGCCCGCGACCAGATCTACTGGCTCTACGAGATGCTCCACGCGGTCCGCGACAATCTGAAAATCGACCTGCGCGAATCCGAGCTCGACTATTTTAAATCGCTGCCGGAGGATCATCTGGAGAGCCACTACCCGGCCGCTTACCAGGCGCCGGAAAACGACTTTCGCATTCCCGTTTACGTTCGCGACGGTCCGCCCGATCTGGCCGATGCCGCGATGTCGCGCGCGGCTGAGCTGTCCATGGTCGCTTACGATCCCAACGCGCCGGAGATCCAGTATCTGCAAGGCTGGCTGATGCAGGACCGCTTCATGATGCGCGGCGCGCTCGGGGCGCCCTACGAATTTTTGTGGGCCAATCCCTACCAGCCTGGCCTGAGCTATTTTCAGACGCCGCTGATTTTTCACGACGCCCAAACCGGCCACATCTTCGCGCGCACGAGCTGGGATGACGACGCCACCTGGGTCGGCTATTTCGAGGGTCATCTCCAGTTGTTCAAGGACGGCCAGGTCCAGACGCTGCGCGCCGGCGCCTCCGTCACGCCGGTGCACATCGGCGACGCGCTTCTGTTAAGCGCCGACCACCCCGACGCCGCTCGATTCCACGTCGATTCTGAAGCCGTCTTCGTGATGAACCTGACCGCGCGCGCCGGCTACGATATCGAAGTCGACGACGAAGAACTGTGGGACGGGGAAACCGACGCGGGAGGAACGCTGGTGCTGTCGCTTCCGGAAGGAACAAATGCCGGAGCGCGCGTCAAGCTGCATAATGCCGTCGGTGCGCACAGATGACGTGAGTTCCTATCCGGCGACCGGCTGGCGTGCGCGGGCCGGTTTCGGAGCGCGATGGAAGTATCGCCACCCGAGCAGCACCAGCAGGATCACGCCGTACAGCACCGGCAGACGAATATCCGATTTCACCAGCCAGTAATAATGAATCACGCCCGCCGCGGCGCTGAAATAGATCGCGCGGTGCAGCTTCTGCCAGCGCTTGTAGCCCATCCGGCGCACCCAGCGGTCAGTCGAGGTGATGGCGAGAGGCAGCATCAGCACGAGTCCGGTGAAGCCCGCGGTGATGAAGGGGCGCTTCAGAACGTCCTTCCACATTTCATGCAGGTCGAACCATTTGTCCAGCACGAACCAGGTCATGAAGTGCAGCGATCCGTAAAAAAAAGCAAACAGGCCCAGCATCCGCCGGAAGCGCGCCAGTTGCGGCTGCTGGAAGATGACGCGCAGCGGCGTGATGCTTAGCGTGATGAGTAGAAAGCGGATAGTCCAGTCGCCCGTGGTGTGGGTGATGTACTCGATGGGGTTGGCAAGAAACGGCGTCGAGTAAACGGTCCAGGCCAGCAGCGCGCCGGGAATCAGGCAGGCGACAAAGAGGACAACCTTCGTCCAACGGCTTTTGAGCATCGTTCCATCACACGCAACAGCGTAAGCCCGTGCGCGCGTCGCAATCGAGCGCTAATAATACTTTCGCAGATCCATCCCCGTGTACATGCTGGCGACTTCCTTTTCGTAGCCGTTGAACATCAGGGTCGGACGCATGCGCAGGTCGCCCAGGCGGCGCTCCCTCGCCTGACTCCAGCGCGGATGGTCCACCTGCGGATTCACGTTCGAATAGAATCCGTACTCGTGCGCGTTGGCCATGTTCCACGTGGCGGGAGGCTGCTTGTCCACCAGCTTGATCTTCACCAGCGATTTGATGCTCTTGAATCCGTACTTCCACGGGACCGTCAGCCGGATCGGCGCGCCGTTCTGGTTGGGCAGCACCTCGCCGTAAACCCCGACGGTGAGGATCGTCAGCGGATGCATCGCCTCATCCATCCTCAGTCCCTCGACGTAGGGAAAATCGATTCCCGCGCGCCAGGACGTGGCGAGCGGCTCTTGCTTGGTGTTGTGATAGCTCTGAAACGCGACGAATTTTGCCTTCGACGTCGGCTCGACCTGCTTGAGCAGCGCGTTCAGCGGAAATCCGATCCACGGCACCACGATCGACCAGGCTTCCACGCAGCGATGCCGGTAAATGCGCTCCTCGAGCGGGGCGATTTTCATGATCTGGTCGAGATCCAGCGTCTTGGGCTTGGCGACCTCGCCTTCGATCGACAGCGTCCACGGCGAGGTCTTGAAACCCTGCGCGTTCTTGGCCGGATCGGCTTTGTCGGTGCCGAATTCGTAGTAGTTGTTGTAGCCGGTGACGATCTGAATCGGCGTCAGCGGTTCGGTGGTGCTGTACGGGCTTTTGATGGTCGCGTTGAGCTTCTGCGTATCGCCCCAGGCGAGACCGGCGAAAGCGGCCGCACCGGCAGTGAGGAAACGGCGGCGATTGAGGCTATGGGTGAGATAGACGTTTTTTGGGGTGACGTCGGAATAACGGAGATCGCTCAGTTTCCGAATGATCATAATTCTATTATTGCTCCGCTTTAGCGGCGCCCGCGACCGCGGTCGTGATGCTCTTCGAGGCGATGCCCTTCGCGACGCTCGGCCGGCGCCCAGCGCCGCGCGGCGTAGGGATGAACGTAAGTGCCGCGATTGGCCCACGTGCGGCCCCACGGATGGCCGTGAATGATCACTTCATGTGTCGCCCAGCCGATATGCACGGCGCCCCATCCCCACGGAGCGAAAGCCGCGCCCAACGCAATTCCCATGGGCCCGAAGCTGATCGCTCCGCCGACCACGAATCCCGGCCGCGGAGCCACGAACACCACCGCGGGATTGTAAACCGGCACGTACAGCAGCGCCGGATTGACCGCATCGATGGCGATCAGGTGCGGTCCGGTGACGACGACGTTGAGGTACGGACCGCTGCGCAGGTAGCCGAAGTCGTAGGCCTTCTGCCGGTCGCGCTCGACCGCGTCCATCACGGCGGCCTGTTGCTGCATATACTGCTCGCCCAGGCTGCGCATCCAGTCGAAATCGGAGTTCATCATGTGCAGAACGTCGGGGAACGGAAGCAGCGCTTGAACCGCGGGATCCCACGGCACCCGGTCGTCTTCGATGGCGCGCGCGAGTTCGTCGCCGTGCAGGTAACGATGCTGGTTGGCCCACATGTCAGCGTCGGGGATCTGGTCGGGATAGGTCGCGGCAGCCAGAACCTGCGCGAGCAGGGAGTCCGGATAAAGCGCGATCCGGTCCACCAGTCTGTCGAGCTGCTTGGGGGACATCAACGGCGGCTGCGCGAATGCGAGACAGCAAGTGAGAGTAGCGATTGAGAATCGGGTGAGTGTCACGAGTCGCATTTCTCTATCGTGCCACACGGGTCCGTTTGATTCGCTCGGAGCATTTGGCCGCTCACTTACACGAGACGGCAGGAAGCCGAGCCGCCAGTCGTCAGGCGGCGCGGCTACCGGGTCTTGCTACAGGTTCGGCAGCGCCAGAGTTGCGTTTCCCGCCGGACCAGAATAGATCAGCTCCAGCGAGTGAATTCCCTTCTCCTTGCCGTGATAGCGGAAAAACAGCAGGCCCGCGCGCGGCAGCAGCCGCTGGCCTTCGGGAAAGGACAATTTCTCGACCCGCAAAACCAGCTTCCGCTGAACGTCAAAGGGAACCTTGGGCGGCGTGGGAGGACCCGAGTCCTGCTGCCCGCCGCCGCCGAACGAAGTCTTCGATTTCTCCTGCTGCGGAGGCGCCCATTCGGGGTCTTTGATATCCACGAGCGCGAAGGAATCGCTGTTCAGGATTTTCTTGCCGCCGTTCACGCGCAGCGAAAAATCGTGGTAGGAGAGCGCCAGGGTGGCTCCCGGAGCGCCGTAAAACGCGGCTTCGACAACGACGTAATCTTCGCTCGAGAGCGGGCCCTCCGGCGTGGGAATGGAGTGTCCGGCGAACTCGGCCGCCAGCGTCAGGTCGCCGACTTTGACCTGCGCCTGGTAGTCGGTGGCCGCGGCGCGCGGCGCGCTGCCTTCGCCCTCCCGCACTTCCGCCGGTTTGGAGGTGGGCGCGGCCGGCGGGGCCGCGGTCTGCCCGTGAGCGAGCAGCGCAAAACTCCCGAGGTACAGAGAAAAACGCATTAGCTGACAAATTATCACAGTTCGGGCCTGATATCATGTACGAACATGGCCCCCGGTCTTCACTCCCAACTCGCGCCGATGTCGGAAGCGGTCACCCAGGCGATTCGCGTGGAGGTGATGTCGCGGCACTCCCCCGAGAATTCGCGCCCGCAGAACGATCAATGGGTGTTCGAATACACCGTCCGCATCACCAACGAAAGCGCCCAGACGGTGCAACTGGTCAGCCGCCACTGGATCATCACCGACGCGCTGGATCATACCCAGGAAGTCAAGGGATTGGGGGTGGTGGGAGAACAGCCCGTGCTGGCGCCCGGCGAGTATTTCAAATATTCATCGTGGTGCCCCTTGAAGACGGCTAGCGGAGTCATGCGGGGAACCTACCAGATGGCGCGCAGCAATGGCGAAGAGTTCGATATCGAGATCGCTCCCTTCGCGCTCCGCGCGCGGCACACCGTGCACTGATTTCGTTTTTGAATGAAAAAGAGGCGGCCAGCCCTGATGCTGCCGGCCGCCCCTCGCGCCGTATTGCCCTGGCGCTTAATTCTTGCCGATCTCGATCTTGATCTGCTTCGGCTTGGCGACTTCCTTCTTGGGAAGGGTGATGGTCAACGTGCCATTCTTATAGTCGGCCTTAACGTGATCGGTGTCGACCGTGTCAGGCACAGTGAACACGCGTTCGAAGGTTCCATAAGACCGCTCCAACCGGTGCCAGCCCCCTTCCTCGGTTCCACGCTCGAACTTGCGCTCGCCGCGGACCGTGAGGGTGCCGTTCTCCATGCGGACATCAATGTCCTTCATTTCGATGCCGGGGACGTCGGCAATGAAAACCAATTCGTTCTCGGTCTCTTTAATATCGACCGGGGGGACCCAAGGACGACCATTCGGCTCCGCAAACAGCCGCGTCATGGTGTCCTCGAAGGCGCGCAAGCTGGGAAGCGTTTCGAAGTCGGCAAAGGGTCTGTAACGGACGATGGACATAACTTTCTAGCCTCCTGTGACTTAATCTGTATCCATTAACAATATAGAATATGCGTGTGTACTTGTCAAGTATCTTCCATAAATAATTTAAGGTACCGCCCGCAGTGCTTCCGTGCTAGCCTTTGAGTTTGGACAACTTTTTTGGAAACAGCGAGATAGCGACCGCTCTCCAGGACATGATCGCCCGCGACAAGATCGCCCAGACGCTGCTGTTCTCTGGTCCTAAGGGAATCGGAAAGGCAACCCTGGCCCGCCGCTTCGCCGCCCAACTTCTGGGCGACGCTGTCAAAATCGAGCAGGACGATCTGAGCCTGGAATCCAACGCGACAATCATCGCGGAGCGCGAAAAATGGACGGCGGAGAAGCGCAACGAAGATCCGCTGCTGTTTTCTTCGCATCCTGATTTCGTAACCTTCGCGCCGGATGGTCCGCTGCGCCAGATTACCATCCAGCAGATGCGGTTGTTGAAAGAACGCGCGCCGCTCAAGCCGCTCAAGGGCGTCTGGCGCGTGTTTTTGATCGACGAAATCGATCGCGCCAATGAGCAGGCCGCCAATTCGCTGTTAAAAACGCTCGAAGAGCCGCCCGAGCACCTCATTTTGATCCTGACCGCGCGCAATCCGTACGATCTGCTGCCGACCATCCGCTCGCGCGCGGTTGGGTTCCGGCTGTCGCGTCTTTCCGATGCTGAAACGCGCGAGTTCATCGCATCGCGCGGATTGAGTGATGCAGCGCGGCGCGCAATGCTGGCCGAGGGTTCGCCGGGGCTGGCGGTTTCAATCGATCTGGAGGCGTACGACCGGCGGCGCGCGGCGATGCTCGCGCTGCTTGAAGTCGCTGCCGGCGCGGAGCCGTTCGGAAGCTGGCTGAAGCATTCCGACGCGATCGCCGTCCGGCGCAGCGAGAAGCTCGATTCGTACCTGGACGTGCTGTATATC
>Ga0335081_10004738_pt1 | contig 21485 bp, 21 predicted proteins | sample Lox_Sample_35_FD_206713 | JGI IMG/M metagenome (GOLD analysis project Ga0335081, IMG submission 206713) | Soil microbial communities from Loxahatchee National Wildlife Refuge, Florida, United States - Lox_Sample_3.5 | ecosystem: Environmental > Terrestrial > Soil > Wetlands | place: USA... | reverse complement strand
TGGCAGCTGCGCGGAGATCGGCGCTTTAAACCCGAGTACGGGACCCTCGACGACCTTTTCCTGGAAATCGGAAAATCGGACAAGAATATCATTCTTTCGTCGGAAGACTTTCAATGCGCGGCTGATCTTCTTGGGAGCTTCATCAGCAGATTGGAACGGCATGGCTGCAGCGTTGAAGTCATTGTCTATTTTCGCGATCAGTTAAGTTATTGCCGCAGCCTTTATCTGGAATTGATCACCCTCGGGTACGATCAGACGTTCAGCGATTTCCTTTTGGAAATACTCGAACATAGGAGGGTGCGATGGCAGGACTCGGTATTTTCATTCGACTATCAAGCTCTGCTCAATCAATTGCCGCCTACCACAACGATCACAGCTCGAGCCTTCCGCCGACAGAATTCTGTTATCGGCGACTTCCTCTCCATACTCGGCCTTACGCCTTCCGACGTGAAAATCGATCCGGATTTCAGGTTCAACATGCAAGGTCCGATTAGCGTTGCCGTCGCCCAACTTGACCACAATCGCACCGGGCGAAACATCAGAAAAAATTACAAGGCGATAATGCGGTCGCTCTCGAGCGCTTTTGACGGTCGTGAGATCGATCTCAGCGAGCACAGCAGGCAGAAACTGGTTGCTGCGTTGGAAGCCTCAAACCGCTGGATGGTCGATCGCTTTGGAATAACAATGCCCGCCGATCCGATCGAGCCGCGATCTTGTCAGTCGGCTGGTGTCAACCTCGAGGAGGTCTTCTCGGCGGCCACGCTGAGGCTCATCGACACACAGTGCGCCTCAGTATCGCGGGGCAAATGGTCGGTCTTTGGCTGGTCCGCTCGGCGCTGAAATTTTTGTTCAAGCCGGCGGTCAAACGAATGGTCCATCGCCATCCAGACCGCGGCTCCGATCTTTCGATCACGCCCGTCGTCCGGATCATTCAATAGCCGATCCGGTCCGGCATCGCCCGATTCCGGGCGGCAGGACGCGCTGGTCCGCCGCAATTCTGCTGTTGCCGGCGCGCTGCATTGGCCTCACGCTTGGCGATGAGGCTTCGCTCCCGGCCGGGACGAAGCCGCCGGAGCGCAATCATGATCAAAAACGGCAAGGACTATATCGCGACGCTTCGCGACCGCCGCGCAGTCTATCTCGACGGCGGCAGGGTCGAGGATGTCACCACCCACGCGGCCTATGCCCACGCCGTGGCGTCGATCGGGAGGCTCTACGATTTCCAGGCGGCGCCCGAAAACGCCGAGCTGATGACCTATGATTGCGGCGGCGGCGAGCGCGCCAACCGGATCTGGGAGCTGCCGACATCCTACGCGGCGCTGGTGAAGCGGCGGCAAGGGCTTGAAGCCTGGACCCGGCTGCATTGCGGCTTCCTCGGCCGCGCCCCTGACCACGTCGCCTCGTGCATCTCCGGCATGTATATGGGCCTCGACGTGTTCGCCGCCTATGATCGCGACCGTGCCAAGGCGCTCGCCGATTATTACCGCTATGCGCGCGACAACAATCTCTATCTGACCTACGTCATCATCAATCCGCAGGCCGATCGCTCGAAATCCGCGGCGCAGCAAAAGGCCGAATATCTCACCGCCGGCGTAGTCGATCGCGACGCGACCGGCATTACCGTGCGCGGCGCCAAGATGCTGGCGACCGGCGGCATCATGGCGAACGAGGTGTTCGTCACCTGCATCCAGCCGCTCGCGCCCGGCGACGAGAAATACGCGCTGTCATTTGCAATCCCGATGAACGCCGCGGGGCTGAAGATCCTGTCGCGCAAATCCTACGAGGCCGGTGCGGCGTCGGTGTTCGACAATCCGTTGGCCAGCCGGTTCGACGAAAACGACGCGGTGCTCTATTTCGAGGACGTCAAGGTGCCGTGGGAGCGCCTGTTCGTCGTCGAGAGCGTCGAGATGTGCCAGCGGCAGTTCCACGCCACGCCGGCGCACGTCTATCAGAACTATCAGGCGATGATCCGGCTCGCGATGAAGCTGCGTTTCCTTCTCGGCCTCGCCCAGCGCATCGCCGAGATCAACGGCATCCTCGCCTTTCCGCAGGTGCGCGAGAATCTGGGCCAGCTTGCCGCCGAAGCCGGCATGGTCGACGCGCTCGTCGTCGCCATGGAGGCGAAGGGGACGCACTCCGGCGGCTATTTCGTGCCCGACCGGCACACGCTCTACACCGCGCAGGTGCTGACCCAGCAGCTCTATCCACGCTTCGTTGCCTCGATCCGTGAGCTTGCCGGCGGCGCGTTGATCGCGCTCCCCTCCTCGGTCAAGGATTTCTCCGACCCGGAGATCGCCGCGCTGATCGGGCTCACGCAGCAATCGCCGGCGGCAAGCGCGGCAGAGAAGGTGAAGTTCTACAAGCTCGCCTGGGACGCGCTCGGCTCCGAGTTTGCTTCCCGGCATCTGCAATACGAGATGTTCTACGCCGGCGCGAGCTTCGTCACCCGCGGCCATTCGTTCCGCACCTATGATTGGGGCGGCGCGAGCGGCTTGGTGGACGAGATGCTCGCCGGTTATGACCAGAGCGACGAGGCCAAGGCCTGAGTTGGGGGCCTCAATCGCAATAGTGCATCTCTAGCGGCAGGCAGCCGGTCGAGAACGTACCCGGCTCGAGGCGAAGAAGCCGCGTGCGGTTGCCGCGCTTGTTGGCCTCATCAAGCCGGCCGGCGATGATCTTTATCTTTGAATCCGGCGGGATAGCCCGCCGGCGTCTGCCAGCCGCTTTTCATATCGAGATATGGAACTCCCGATGGCTTTTGTCGAACGCCATTGTGCCCACCGCTGCGGTAATTTACCGCGCTTTCAGGAGGCCGCCACGGTCAAATTCCGATCGCCGGTTTCGCCGCGCCGGTCCAAGAAAAACGGCTTTGATTTTCTGCGAGAAGGCGCTATCGACGACGGGCAGGAACAAACTGGGAGGGAACATGCTGCGTCTCGTTCGGGTGATGAAATTCGCCGTCGCCGTCGCGGCCGCGGTGACGCTGGCCTCGCTGTCGACGCAGTCGCAGGCGCAAACCGGGACGGTGCATCTGCGCATCATCAAGGCCGGCTTTATTGTCGGTGCCGGTGGCGGCAGCGGCAGCTTGATCTACAACGGCCAGCGCTATCGGCTGAGCGTCGGCGGCGTCAGCGTCGGCACCATCGGCATTGCGACCGCGAGGCTCGCTGGCGTCGCCTACAATCTGCACAGTCCGCAGGACATCGCCGGCGTTTACGAGTCGGCAGGCGCGGGAGTGGCGATCGTTGGCGGTCCGAAAGTGGCGCGGCTGCAGAACGCCAACGGCGTCGTCCTCGAGTTGCACGGCGTGCAGCTCGGCCTGGAGGCCAATTTGAGCCTCGGCGGGATGACCATCGCCCTGCACTAGCGGCATCGCGATCACGCGCATCGCGCGCCCCCTTCCCCCTCCTGCGCCGGCGCGAAGTTCAGGCCGCGCGATGTTTATGCGCGCCCTCGAAAGCGGGCGCGACTTCGCGCATGAAGCGGTCCATCTCTGCTTTCACCTGCGCGTGCGGCTTCATGCCGACGTTGAAGTAGAGGATCACCTCGACGACGCCAGCGGCCTCGACCTTCTTGAGCACCTCGATGATCTGCGCCGGCGTTCCGAGCAGAACCGCGTTCTCGGTGAGGTCCTCGGGCTTGACCTGTTGCAGCCGCTCGACCATGCCGACGAAGTAGCGATAGCTCGGCGGCGCGGTCTTCGGATTGCCGGGGAAGGCCGGGATCACGCATTCCTTGTAGTAGCGGATCTGCCGCGCCCGCGCGGCGTCTTCCTGCGCCTTGTCGTCGGCGAAATGGATGAAATAGCTGCACATCAGCCGACCCGCCGGATAGCCGAATTTGCCGCAGCTGTGGCGGTAGAGGCCGGCGACCTCCTCGAGCCCGCCAAAGCTTAATGCCGCGGCGAACGGCGCGACGATCAGGCCGCAGCCGAGCCGCGCGGCGAGCTCGATCGAGGGCTTCGAGAACGAGCCGACATAGGTCGGAATCGGCCGCTGCACCGGCTTCGGCGTGATCCGCACATTCTCGAAGGCGTAATGCTTGCCGCGAAACGACAGGCGGCCGTCGGTCTGCCACAGCGCCCGTACCAGCTCGAGCCCCTCCTCGAAGATGCTCTGATTGTCGTCGAAGGAGACGCCGAACGGCTCATATTCGCGGCGGTCGTAACCGCGGCCGCAGGCGAAATCGACGCGGCCGTTGCTGAGGAGATCGAGTGTCGCCCATTGCTCGGCGACGCGGATCGGATGATGCAGCGGCAGCACGGTCACCGCCGGTGCCAGCCGCACCCGCTGGGTCCTTGCTGCGACATGGGCGAGCACCAGCTCCGGGCTGGATAGCACCCCCAGCGAATTGAAGTGGTGCTCGCCGATCCAGACCGAATGCATGCCGAGCTCCTCGGCATAAAGCGCCTCGGCAGCGATGTCGGCGACGAACTGGTTGGGCGTACGCTGATTGTTCTCGTAGTGATTGTCGCTGAGTGTGAAGTAGCCGAACTCCACGATCCCCTCCCCTGCCGCGAATTGCCTTCCACAATCTCGGTGGCAAATTTCAGGCTCGTCATCGCGGCCCCGGGTCTTTGCCCCAGATTTCATCCGCCGCCTCGACGACGCGCCTGAGCTTGGCCCGCTCGTCGGCCTCCGTGACCGGGTTGCCGGCGACGGTCGAAGCGAAGCCGCATTGCGGCGAAATCGCAAGCCGATCGAGATCGATGTAGCGCGCCGCCTCGCGCGTGCGCCGCTTAAGCTCAGCGACGGGCTTGAGCGCCGCCGTCTTGGTGCTGACGAGGCCGAGCACCACGCCCTTGTCGGTGACGAAACGCAGCGGCGAAAAATCGCCGGCGCGCGCGGAGTCGTATTCGAGGAGAAAATGATTGACGCGGGCGGCGGTGAAAAACCGCTCGGCCACGGATTCATAGCTGCCGGCGCCGAGATAATGGCCGCGGAAATTGCCGCGGCACATATGCACGCCGACGATCGTCTCCGGTGGCGCGCCGGCGACGGCATCATTCAAGCTTTCGATATAGAGATCGACCAACCGATCTGGTTTCTCGCCGGCGGCTTCGACCTTGTTGCGGATCGCCGGATCGCAAAGCAGCGCCAGCGCCACCTCGTCGAGCTGAATGTAGCGGCAGCCGGCGGCGGCGAGCGCTGCGATCTCCGCGCGATAGATCGCCGTAAGATCGGCGAAGAAGCTTTCGGCGTCGCGGTAGACGCCGGCGTCGGCGAAATCGGTGCAGCGGTAGAAATGCATCGTCGAGGGCGCCGGCAGCGTGATCTTGGGCGTCACGCGCGCCACCTCGCGCAGGAAGGTGAACTCGTCGAGCGCGAGCGGCTGCCGCCGCGACAGCCTCGCCGCGGCATAGGTGCCGGTGAAGTCGACCTCGTGGCCGTGATCGTCGCGAAACTTGAACACCGCCGGCTTGATGACGAAGCCTTCGATACGCTCGACAAAGCGCCCCCAATACGAGCCGCGGCGGAACTCGCCGTCGGTGACGACGCGCAGGCCGGCAGCCTCCTGGAGTGCGACCGCTTCGCGGATCGAGCGGTCCTGGATTTGCGCAAATGCGACGTCGTCGATATGGCCGGCCTGACGGTCCTTGAACGCCTGGCGCAACGCGGCCGGCCGCAGCAGGCTGCCGATATGGTCGGCGCGAAACGGCGGGCGGCCATCCGGGCGCGCAAGCATTGATCTCCTCCCCGGCGAGTGCTTATCGCATCGGGCACGCTAGCACAGCCGCCTGGCGATCGACGGCGCCCCGCAATGCGTCAAGCCGGCCGTCACAGATGCGCCCATCGCGGACAATCACCGCGGCAGCGCGGACCATTTTGAATCGCCCGGCGGCGTTGGGTAGCATCGCGCCGACCAACAGCAGGAGCCGGCTTTGAACCCATTCGATCTTAGCGGCCAGGTGGCGATCGTCACCGGCGGCAATGGCGGCATCGGCCTTGGCATGGCGAAGGGCCTGGCGCGGGCCGGCGCGGCGATCGCCATCGCCGCGCGCGACGAGGCCAAGGCGCAAGCGGTCGTCGCGGAGCTCGACGCGCCAGCCACCCGCTGCCGGTTCTACCCGCTGCGGGTGTCGTCGAAATCCTCCTGCGCGCAGATGGTCGAGCGGGTCGTCGGTGATTTCGGCCGCTGCGACATTCTCGTCAACAATGCAGGAATGAACATCCGCAAGCGTCCGGAAGATATCTCCGAGGACGACTGGCATGAAGTCCTCGATGTCAATCTCGGCGGCGCGCTGTTCTGCGCCCAGGCCGTCTATCCGCACATGAAGGCGGCCGGCCGCGGCAAGATCGTCAACATTGGATCGATGTACTCGCTGTTCGGCGCGCCCTATGTCCCAGCCTACGCCGCCAGCAAAGGCGGCCTTGTTGCGCTCACGCGCTCGCTTGCCTGTGCCTGGGCTGCCGACAACATCCAGGTAAACGCGATCCTGCCCGGCTGGATCGATACCGATCTCACCCGCAAGGCGCGCGAGCAGATTGCCGGCCTCCACGACCTCGTCGTCTCGCGCACGCCAGCGGGCCGCTGGGGCGAGCCGCACGACCTCGCCGGCGCCGCGGTGTTTCTTTGCAGCTCGGCCGCGGATTTCATCACCGGAGCCTCGCTCGCCGTCGACGGCGGATATTCGGCGCGCGGCTGAAGGAAAGTGGCATGACTGACCACGCTAGCCGCCGCAGCATCTTGAAGACGATCGCAAAGCTTGCTGCAGCCGCTTCGCTCGGTCCAGGCCTGGGCCGAACCGTGCACGCTGCTGCGCCGTCAGCGCCGGGCACCGGTTCATTCGCCGCGCTCGACGCGGCACTGCGCGCGGCAACGAGCGCCGGCGAAGTGCCCGGCGTGGTGGCGCTCGCGGCGACCGATAGCGGCATCGTCTACGAGGGCATTTTCGGTCGTCGGCGGCTCGGCAGTCGGTCGGCGATGACGCGCGATACGGTCTTCCGCGTCGCCTCGATGATCAAGCCGATCACCACGGTCGCCGCGCTGCAGCTCGTCGAGCAGGGCAAGCTTGCGCTCGATGCTGCGGTGCCGGACATCGACCCGGCGCTCGGCGCGCCGCAGGTCCTTGCCGGTTTCGACGCCGCGGGCATGCCGCAGCTGCGCCCGGCAAAACGGCCGATATCGCTGCGGCAGCTGCTGACGCATACGTCGGGCTTCACCTACCGGCTGTGGGATGCGAAGGCGGTGCGGTATTTTCAGGCGATCGCCCGGTTGCCGGCCGCCGAGCAAGCCAAGGTGCCGGCGGCGGCGCTGATGTTTGATCCGGGCGAGCGCTGGCAATACGGCGCTAGCCTCAACTGGGTCGGCCGACTCGTGGAATCCGCGAGCGGCGAGCCGCTCGACGTTTACTTCCGCAAGCGCATTCTCGATCCGCTCGGCATGAAGGATACCGCATTCCTGATTTCGCCGGAGCAACGCGCCCGCGAAGCCAGCGTGCACCGGCGCGAGCCGGACGGGTCGCTCAAGCCGCAACCCGCGGAGCGGCTGACGCCGCGCCGAACCTTCTCCGGCGGCGCCGGAATCCATTCGACCGCCCCCGATTATCTGACTTTCCTGCGCATGCTGATGCAGGGCGGGACGCTCAATGGCGTACGCATCCTGCAACCGGATACCGTCGCGCTGATGGGACAGAATCAGATCGGCGACATCGAAATTGGCGTCCTCAGGACAACGAACCCGGCCCTTTCCAACGACGTCGACTTCTTTCCCGGCATCGGTCGCAAATGGGGCTTCGGCCACATGATTACCATGCAGGCGGGCCCCGACGGCCGCAGCGCCGGCAGTCTGACCTGGGGCGGGCTGCTCAACACCTATTACTGGCTCGATCCGCAACGACACCTCGCCGCCGTATTCATGACCCAGGTCTTGCCGTTTGCCGATCACGCCGCGCTGCGGGTCTATCGCCAGTTCGAGCGCGGGCTCTACGCCGCGCTGAAACCAGGCTGACGGCCGTGCAGCGCGACGACCGCGATGCGGCGCGCGGCCGAATCCTCGGCATGGACGCTGCCATCACCCGACGCGACTTCTTCGACGGCGTTGCGATTGGCGCCGGCGCCGTTGCCGCCGGCGGCCTGCTGCCGGAATGGATGGCGAAGGCCTTTGCCGGGGGCGCGGCGCCGCAGGATCAGCCCGGATACTATCCGCCGGCACTCACCGGCCTGCGCGGCAATCATGTCGGCAGCTTCGACGCCGCGCATTCGCTGCGCGACGGCGATTTTTGGCCGCGGGCAGGCGAGATCACCGGCACTCACGAGACTTGCGATCTGGTGGTCGTCGGCGCCGGCATCAGCGGATTGGCGGCCGCGCATTTCTACCGCGCGAGAGAAGTCGGCGCCCGCATCCTTATTCTCGACAATCACGACGATTTCGGCGGCCACGCCAAGCGCAATGAGTTCGCGCTCGGCGGCCGCCTGGCGCTGATGAATGGCGGCACGTTCTCGATCGACAGCCCGCGGCCATATAGCGCCGCGGCCGATGGATTGCTGCGGACGCTCGGCATCGATCCGGTCGCGCTTGCCGGCAAGTGCGCGGACCCCAACTTTTATCCCTCGCTCGATCTCAAGCGCAGCGTGTTCCTCGACAAGGAGACGTTCGGCGCCGACAGGCTCATCGTCGCCGACGGCGCGCGATCGTGGACGCAACGCCTCGCCGGCTCGCCGTTGTCGGAGGCGGCGCAGCGCGACATCGCCAGGATCGAGGAAGCGCGGATCGACTATTTTCCCGGCCTTTCCTCCGAAGAGAAGAAATCGCGACTGTCACGGATGAGCTATCGCGACTTTCTGCTCGACATCGTGCATGCCGATCCCGGAGTGATTGCGTTCTACCAGGCAAGGACGCACGGCGAATGGGGCGTCGGGATCGATGCCGTCTCCGCGCTCGACGTCTGGGCCTTCGGCTTTCCCGGTTTTCAGGGCCTCGACCTCAAGCCCGGATCAGCGCCGCATATGGGCTATACCGCCGCCGGCTATGCCGATGGCGGCTCCTACACCTTTCATTTCCCCGACGGCAACGCCTCGATCGCCCGGCTGCTGGTGCGCAATCTGATCCCACAGAGCTTGCCCGGCAGCAGCGCCGAGGACGCGGTGACGGCGCGGCTCGACTATGCGCGCCTCGACCTGGCACAAGCGCCGGTGCGCATCCGGCTCGGCAGCACGGTCGTGCGCGTCCGCCACGTCGGCGATCCCGCTTCAGCCGAAGCGGTGGAGGTAGCTTACATGCGCGGCAGCGAGCTCCATTCGGTGCGGGCGCGATCCTGCGTGCTCGCCTGCTACAACATGATGATCCCGTATCTCTGTCCGGAATTGCCGGATCAGCAAAAGGCCGCGCTCAAATATCCGGTCAAGGTACCGCTCATTTATGCGAGCGTGGCGCTGCGCAGCTGGACGGCGTTCAAGACACTCGGCATCGCTTATGTCCACGCGCCGGGCTCATATTTTTCCTCGCTGTCGCTCAACCCGATCGTCGATATCGGCGCCTATCGCAGCTCGCGCTCGCCGGATGAGCCGGTGCTCATCCACATGACGCGCACGCCGACGCGACCCGGCCTGCCGGAGCGCGATCAGCACCGCGCCGGACATCTGGAAATTCTGAACACCAGCTTCGCGACCTATGAGCGCGAGATTCGCGCGCAGCTTAACCGCATCCTCGGTCCCGGCGGATTTGATGCGGAACGCGACATCACCGCCATCACCGTCAACCGCTGGCCGCACGGCTATGCCTACGAATACAACCCGCTATTCGATCCGGACTGGCCGGAGGGATCAGCCCCGCACGAGATCGGCCGGGCGCGCTTCGGCCGGATCGCGATCGCCAACTCCGACGCCGGCGCGGCGGCGTACACGGATTCGGCGATCGACCAGGCATACCGCGCGGTCGAGGAGCTCTTTCGCGCTTAGCGGTCGTAATGTTCTCGATGGCCACCGGCGCGGCCGGCGCGGCGGCGCGACTGCCCGATTACCAGGCCATCTCCAGTATCGCCAAGACATCGTCCGGGCCGGCGACCTTGCGCGGGTTGGTCGCCGTCCAGGGATCGTGCATGGTCAGCTCCGCGATCTCGCGCAATTGCTTGCGCGGCACTTTCACCGCGCGCAGCGTGTGCGGCAGGCCAAGATCGGCGATGAGCCGCGCCACCAGATCGGCCGCCTCCGCTCCCGGCTCGCCGAGCGCCGCGCTGACGAGCTTCTGCCGTTCGGCATTGACGGATTTATTCCAGCGCAGCACGTGCGGCAGCATCACGCAGGAGGTCAGACCATGCGGGACGCCGGCGGAGCCGCCGAGCACGTGGCCGATGGCGTGACTGGCGCCCTTCTCGACGCCGCCCTGGGTGCCGATGAGCGAGAGCCAGGCGCCGATCATGCTGTCGAGGCGAGCATCGAGATCGCCGGATTTTTTCTTGGTCCGGCGCAGACCGGCGCTAAGGAGCTTGAGCGCGTGGATCGAGGCGGCATCGGCGAGCGGCTGGCTGTTGATCGAGCACAAATCCTCGACCGCATGATCGACCGCCCTGATCCCAGTCGAGAGCCAGAGCTCGGCTGGCGTGTGCACCGTGATCCGCGGATCGAGGATGACCACGCGCGGCGCGAGGTCAGGGTGGGTGTAGCCTTCCTTGACGTTGCGGGCGAGATCGCTCACGCCGGCGAGCGCCGTGAACTCGGCGCCGGACAAGGTCGTCGGCACGGCGACGACGCGGACGGCGAGTGGCCTGGTCACGGCGGCTGCGGCACGCCGGCCGCGCAACGCGTCGAAGCCGGGCGCCGCGAACACCTCGCGGTCGAGGCATAATTGCGCGACCTTGGCTGCATCGATGACCGAGCCGCCACCGATGGCGACGAGCAGATCGGCGCCGGCATCGCGCGCCGCGGCAGCCGCACGCGCCACGTCATCGCGCGGCGAGTGCGCGCGAATGCCGTGGAAGATGCCGGCGCAGCGGTTGCCGAGCGCGGCATCAAGGCCGGCTTCGAGCGGCATCGCATCGCGCAGCGAGCCGCTGACGATGACGAACGCCTTGTGCGCGCCGATGCGCTCGACTTCGGCACGCAGCGCCTCCTCCCAGGGCGTGCCGAAGACAACGCCGTCAGCGCGGGGATAGCGGTAGGTTCCCGTCAGCATCGCGCTCTCCAATCCCGGACCGACCGGTCAACTCACCCCTGCGTCTTGGTGCCGCGTCGCGGCCTTTGTGCGCAACGGACAACAGGCGCAGTCACCCGCCACCGGCTATGCTATATTATTAGTTGAAACAGGGCATACGGAGGCGCGGGACATGGGTGGGCGGTGGATCGGCACGGCCTTGATTGCTGGTATCGTCATCGGGCTGCCCGGCTCGCTGCCGGCACAGCAGTCGAACCCGGCGCAGCCTTCGATCATGAAGGAAGAAGACGACAACGCGGCGCCGCTGATCGTAACCCCGCAGCAGCCGGCGAAGCCGGCGCGAAAGAAACCCAAACCGCTGGAGCCGACGGTCCAGGTCGATCCCAACCTCGATGCCAACGATCAGCTGGCGCCCTCGCAGGTACGGCAGCCGATGCCAGGCGCGGTGGCCGAGCCGAGCGCCCCCGCCCGCAAGCCGGCGACGACGCACGCGACCGAGGCCGCCACCGCGGCCCCGCCCGCCGGGGCGGCAGCAAAACCCGCAGGCCGCGACGTGCACTCCATCGCCTGCAGCGGCGTGTTCGGAAAGAACTCGAGCCATCTCAAGCTCGCAATGGTCTTCGAAACCAAGAACGTCGACTTCGCCCAGGTCGACGCCGGCTCCGGCAATACGACGATGGCGAGCGTGCTGTTCGCCAAAGACCCGAAACGGCGCCTCGAAATATGGTGGACCAGACAGGAAAGCCGCAGCGACACCCACCTGATCGTGATCAACGGGCAGTCGACCTGGACCGCGCCCGGCAATCTGCGCCTCGGCCTTACGCTCGCCGAGGTGGAGAAACTCAATCATAAGCCGTTCAAGCTCATCGGTTTCAACAAGGACAGCGTCGCAGCGGGGAGCGACTGGAACGGCGGCGCCTTGGCCGCGCCACCCGGCGGATGCCGCCTCGGCGTGAGCTTCCGCGCCGATCCGAAGGCGACAGCGGACGCGCTCGGCGCCTTGCCGGCCGACAAGGAATTCGCCTCCGACGATCCGGCCATGCGCGCGGTCAACCCCAAGGTCAGCGAGATCCTGGTCGGCTACTAGCACGGCCTGCTGACCTCGATCCTTGATGCAGCAAACACGAACGCCTGGGCGCGGCGCATGGAGCTAAGCGACGACCAAATCCGCGCGATTCTCGGCGACCCCGCCAAGCATCCGCCGAGCGCCCGGCACCTCGGCTTCGAACTCATCGATTTCTCGGTCGAGAACGGCTGGGCCGAGGTCGCGTTCACGCCGCGGCCGGAATTTGCCAATCCCGCCGGATCGGTCCAGGGCGGCTTCGTCTGCGCGATGCTCGATGACGCGATGTCGGTTGCGGCCTGCATCGCCAGGCGATTCGCCGTGATCGTGCCGACGTTGCAGATGACCGTCACCTATCTGCGCCCGACACCATTCGCGCGCGTCGTGGTGCGCGGCGAGGTGTTGCGCTTTAGCGCATCGAGCGTGGCGATGCAGGGAGCCTTGCGCGACGCCGACGGCACGATGTTGGCGGTCGCAGTCGCGACCGCGGTGCCCCGGCCGTTTCCACGATAGCCGCCGCGCGCATGCAAGCTTAATCAGTTGCAAATTGTATCGACTGCGTGTTCACCGATGCGGCGCTTGCGAACTGCAGCAATAGCGGCCTTCGCGTCTGCCGCGGCGCACAGCGCAAAGAACCGGGTCGCGCCAGAACACCGCATTGTGAAGAGAACAACCAGGCGCCGGCGGCGTTGGCCGTAGCATCATGACCGCGGTGTTGTCATGATGGCAGGAGTTGAATTCGGGGCGCGCGCCTTGCGGCCTCGACCGCAGCGCCGCCCGGGCCTGATGGTTCAGGGAGGAGCGCCATGACCTATTCGCACATCCTGTTCGGCGCGAGCACGACGACGACTGTTCCGGTGGTGCGCCGGATCGCGCCCGGCGATCTCTTTCGTGCGCTCGGGCGCGGGGTCGACGACTTCGTCGCGATGCCGAGCCACGCCGTCTTTCTCTGCGTGATCTATCCGCTGCTCGGCATTCTTCTCGTCTCGCTGACGCTCGGAAACTCGATGCTGCCGCTCGCCTTCCCGATCACCGCGGGCTTTGCGCTTGTCGGCCCGCTGGCCGCGATCGGGCTCTACGAGTTGAGCCGGCGGCGCGAGGCGGGGCTCGACTCCTCGCCGCGCCACGTTTTCGACGTGCTGCATTCGCCGTCGTTCGGCGCAATCGTTGCGCTCGGCTTGCTGTTGATGGCGATCTTTCTGCTCTGGCTCGTCGTCGCCGAGGCGATCTACATCGCCAATTTCGGCTACAAACCGCCGGAATCGATCCGGCAATTCATTTCCGACGTTTTCAACACGAGGGCCGGCTGGAATCTGATCATATTCGGCACCGGCATCGGCTTCCTGTTCGCCGTGCTCGTGCTGACCATCAGCGCGGTGTCCTTTCCGCTCCTTCTCGACCGCGACGTCGGCGCGCCGACGGCGCTCCTCACCTCGATCCGCGTCGTCGCCGCCAATCCGGGCACGATGGCATTGTGGGGCCTGATCGTCGCCGCGCTGCTGGTCGCCGGCTCGATCCCGTGCTTCCTCGGCCTCGCCGTGGTGATGCCGGTCCTTGGCCACGCCACCTGGCATCTCTATCGCGCGGCGGTCGAGCCCGATCCAAGTCCGCGACCGGATTATCGGCCGCGCGAGAAGGCTCCCCGCTACGCCGCCGACTTCCCGGCCTCGCTGTTCCCGACGCGCCGGTAGAGCGCAATCGCTTCAGGTCGCCGCGGACGCTTGACCCAAGCCGGCGACGCGGCGGCAGACCGGCGCGCGCGTCGCGCTACCGCTTCGGCTTGGCGGCGCCGGAGGGCGTTGAAGCGATGCCTTGCTCCTCCTTATGCATGGCGCGCACGTCGCGCGCCATCTCCAGGCAGGTGAGCAACTCGGTATAACTTGATTCTCCCCCCATCTTCGATTCGTTGACGCACGAGGTCTTGTCCGCGCCCGAGAAGTTCGACCATTGCTTGACCAGCTCCTGGCGGATCGCCTGTTCGCTGTCGACGCAGTTCTTCTTCTCCTGGGCGATGGCGGGGTCGCGGAAGGTCACGCCGCCCTGTTCGGCGATGCCCTCGCAGACCTGCTCGACATTGAGATCGGGAACGCTGTCGGCGGCCGTGAGAATCAACTGGGCGCCAAGCGCGAGCGCTGTCGGCAAAATCATGACCATGCTCCGTCAATTCGCCGCATTTATAGCACGCCCGCCGCGCGGAACCGCAAGCGCGGCGCAAGCTTGCGGCAAATCGAGCGTTGACCGGCGGCGACGTTGCCGGTTATGGCTGCCTCACTGGTGAGGGAGATCACATGATACTGGCACCGCTTCTGGGCACGGCGCTCATCATCGCCGTGGCGACTGATCCGCTGACCGATTCGACCGCCAAATCCGTCCCCTCGGCGCACGAACGGGCCGCGGCCACCGAGCCATTGGTGCGCTCGGCGACCGAATGCATCGTGCGCGCGGTAATCGCCGATCCGCGCTACGCCCGACCGGCCGTTCAGCTCGGCGACCTCATCGTCGATTCGATGCCGTCCTGTCTTACGTCGGTGCGCGCGATGATCGACGCCTATGATCGGTACTATGGCGACGGCGCAGGCGAGGCGTTCTTCATGGGCCCCTATCTCGACGTGCTGCCCAAGGCCGTAGTGGCAGGGGCGAACAACGCGCGGCAATAAGGCGAAGCCCGGCGAGCGCCCGTCATCCGAGCGAAGCGGGCCTCGAAGGTCGGCGGGCGACGGTCGAATTGCTACGGGCTCCGTTTGCCGATCACGGCGACGGCGCGCATATTGGTCGGGTCGACGATCACGACCTGATCCTGCACCATGGTGTATTTGTACAACTTGATGACCGGGTTGGTGGCGAGGATGTCATCGGGCAGCGTGTAGAGTTCGATCATGGGCGGGACTTCGGTCCCGACCACGGCGGAAAACCGGCTCGGCGCTACTTTCGACTTGTCCTTGCTGACCGCTTGATAGATCGCGCTGCGCTGCGCCGGCGCCAATTCGAGCTTTTGCGTCGCGCCACCGGGGTTCACCGCCTCCTCGACGCTGCTTGACTGCGCCGCGGCGAACCCGCCGCCGGCGAAAAGCACGACGGCAAGAACGGCGTAGGAAACAGGATTGCTCATAGGGAACTCCATGCATGAGCGGGGGCCGGATCGAGCGAGCGAACCTGCATTGCCAACGCGCTGCGGCGCCGTCGCGTTCCTGCCGCCGAGACTCAGGAGCGCCGTTTGCGCTCGGGTTCCGCTGCCGCCAAAATAACGCCGCCGTTCCGTGGCGGCACCATGCTTGGCGCGCGTCCCGGCACCTGGGGCGCGGCCCGCGCGGGTGTCGTGCGAGCGCCGCGCGATTGACCGCTGGGGTTGCGGGGTGCACTCTCTGCGCGGGGATTCTCGGATTCTCAAAGAGCACGGTTTTCGGCGCGCCGGCGCGTCATTTGTTCCAGCCGCAGGACCAAGCATGTTCGGCATCAGCGACTTGTTCCAGTGGGAGAGGTTCGTCACCCCCACGGTGATCAAGGTGTTCTACTGGCTCGCCGTGGCCATTTCCGTCTTACTTGGGCTTGCTGGCGCGCTCTCTTCGCTCGCCAGCATGGCGTACAATCCCTTCCTCGGCATGATTTCGCTCATCGCCAGCCTGCTCGGCGCCTGCATGGGCGTCGTCGTTGCCCGCATCATCGCCGAATTCGTGCTGATCGTCTTCCGCATCAATGAGCATCTCGGCGCGATCAGGAATCAGGGATCGGGGTTCAGGAATCAGTAGTCAGGGATCAGGGATCAAGATTCGGGATTCCGGTTTCGCGATACGTGGCGTCTGCTGCCGGACAGCCGATACCTGATAGCTGCCGCCTGATACCTGCCACCTGATAGCTACGTTGCGAAGCGAAAGTGCATGACGTCGCCGTCCTGCACCACATAGTCTCTGCCTTCGAGCCGCATTTTGCCCGCGTCGCGCGCGCCCGCTTCGCCGCCGCAGGCGACGTAGTCGTCGTAAGCGATCGTCTCGGCGCGAACGAAGCCCCGCTCGAAATCGGAATGGATCACGCCGGCGGCTTGCGGCGCCTTGGTGCCGCGGGTCACCGTCCACGCACGCGCCTCTTTCGGACCGGCGGTGAAGAAGGTCACCAGGTCGAGCAACGCGTAACCGGCTCGGATCAGGCGGTCGAGACCGGCCTCTTTGAGGCCGACGGCAGCGAGATAGTCGCTGCGCTCCCCCTGGGAAAGGACGGCAATCTCCGATTCGATCTTGGCGGAAATGACGATCGAGGCGGCGCCTTCCTGCGCCGCCCTGGCCTCGACCTGCCGCGCGAACGCGTTGCCGGCAGCGGCGGAGGCTTCATCGACATTGCAGACATAGAGGACGGGAAGCGCGGTCAGGAGACCGAGCATGTGGAAGGCTTTCTCCTCCTCTGGCGTACGCGCGGTCGCCCGCGCCGGCTTGCCTTCGCGCAGCAGCGCCAGTGCGCGATCGAGGAGGCCGAGCGTCTCCTTCGCCTCCTTGGCGTCGCGGTCGGTGCCGCGCGCCTTGCGCTCAAGCGCGTCGCGGCGGCGCTCCAGGCTCTCCAGATCGGCCAGCATCAATTCGGTCTCGATGGTTTCGATATCGGCGAGCGGATCGACGCGGCCCTCGACATGAGTCACCTCGGTGTCCTCGAAGCAACGCACCACGTGGACGATGGCGTCGACCTCGCGGATATTGGCGAGGAATTGATTGCCGAGGCCCTCGCCTTTCGAGGCGCCGCGGACGAGACCGGCGATGTCGACGAAGGTAAGCCGCGTCGGCACGATCGCCGCCGACCTCGCAAGCGCCGCGAGCGCGTCGAGCCGGGGATCCGGCACCGCCACCTCGCCGACATTCGGCTCGACCGTGCAGAACGGATAATTCGCCGCCTGCGCCGCGGCGGTCTCGGTCAGCGCATTAAACAGCGTCGACTTGCCGACATTCGGCAACCCGACGATGCCGCATTTGAAGCCCATGGAAGCTTATCTCACCCCAGCGCGGAGCCGATCCGGCTCGCTGTTGCGGCCGATATGGTCAAGCCCGCCGACATTTCCCAGGGCATAGACCACCGCGATCCAAAGAGAAACCGCGGCGCGCGGCCCAAGCGGCAACCGGCACCGAGGATGGCCATCTTGGTCGGACCAACGGTCAACGCACCTTCACGAAAATCGGATTACGGAGATCGCCGACCGGCTGCGCCGCCCGTCACGCGGGGGCATCCGGTTCGGTTTCGCCGAAACCTTTCGCCGCCATCGCGAGATGCACCTTGTTCTGGAAGCTAGCGTCTTCGCCGCGCGCGATGAGCTCGGCATTGTCGGCGATGATGCCGGTCAGCGCCTCGACCCAGGGACGCTCGCTCTTGGCGAAGTCGCTGAGCACGTAGTGCTGCACCAGGTCCTTGTTGCCGGGATGGCCGACGCCGATGCGGACGCGCCGATAATCGTTGCCGATATGCTCGGTGATCGAACGCAGTCCATTGTGACCGGCGATCCCGCCGCCGACCTTCACCCTCACCTTGCCGGGCGGCAAGTCGATCTCGTCATGAACGACGGTAATGTCAGCCGGCGGCAGCTTGTAGAAGTGCGCCGCCTCGGCAACGGCGCGACCGGATTCATTCATGTAGGTGCCGGGAAGGAGCAGCAGCGCGCGTTCTCCGCCAAGCGGCCCCTCGCATGCCACGCCCTGAAAGCGCCGGCGCCACGGCCCGATGCCGTGGCGCTGCGCGATCGCCTGGAGCACGACGAACCCGATATTGTGCCGGTTGCCGACGTGGCGCGCTCCCGGATTTCCCAAGCCCACCAGGAGCAGCATCGGTTTCGTCCCGAAAAAGCGCGGCGGACGAGCCTCACTTCTTCTGGGCCGGGGAGGCGGCAGGCGCCGCAGCCGCGCCCGGCGCTGCCGCAGGCGCGGCGCCCGGAGCGGCACCTGGAGCCGCCGCGGCACCCTCGGCCGGCGTGCCGGCGGCCGCTGCCGCAGCGGCCGCCGCAGCGGCAGCAGCCGCAGCTTCCGCCGCCGCCTTCATCTCTTCCGCATAGCCCGACGGCGGCACGACGGTGACCAGCGTGATGTCGCGGCCGGTGACGACGCGCACGCCCTCCGGCAGCGTGATGTCGCTCAAGTGCTTCGAATAGTTGATTTCGAGGCTGCTGACGTCGACCTCGATCGCCTTGGGGATGGCGTCGGCCCGGCAGCGTACCTCGAGGGCGTGGGTCACGATCGACACCGTGCCGCCGCGCTTGACGCCCGGCGACTGGTCGGCGTTCTTGACGTGGATCGGGATGTTGACGCGGATCGTCGCATTCTCGCCGAGCCGCATGAAGTCGACATGCAGCGGCAGATCGTGCACGGCGTCGAGCTGGAAGTCGCGCGGAATGACGCGGTGCTTTACGCCTTCGACCTCGACGTCATGGATGGTGGTCAGGAAATGCCCGGCATAAATGCGCTGGCGCAAATCGGCATAATCCAGCGAGATCGGCATCGGCGGCTTGCCGTCGCCATAGATGATACCGGGTACGCGGCCGGCGCGACGCTCTGCCCGGGCGGCTCCCTTGCCGGCCCGTGAACGCGCGGCCGCCTTGATCAGATTGACGGTCGCCATGATGTCGTCCTTGTCTTAGCGCTGTCGTGCCGAGCGCTTTTTCCGTTAAGTGCTGTCCTACAAAGGCCTTCCGCGGCAGCCTCCAGGGGTGCTGGAGCCGCGGCCGCGCCTTCTATAACGGCGCGGTCCCTGAAAAACAAGAAACGATGCCGCAGCCACAGAGCGGCGTGAGCCACGTCGCGCTCGGAGCGCCGCGGCGTTCAGGCGAACGGACTGGTGGTTTCGGAAGCACCGCCCGAGGCGGTCGATTTCGCCAGTGTCGCTTCCAGCGCCGCGATGCGGGCCTTGAGCGCCTCATTCTCCTCGCGGGCGAGCCGCGCCATGTCCTTGACCGCCTCGAACTCCTCGCGCTGAACCACATCGAGGTCGCGCAGGATGCGTTCCGCCTGGCTGCGGAACAGCGTCTCGAACTCGCGCCGCACCCCTTGCGCCACGCCGGCCGCGTCGTTCATCAGCCGCGCAACCTCATCGAAGAACCGGTTCGTCGTCTGCACCATGACCGCCTCCGAACCCGATCGGCGGATGCTTGCCGCCGAGCCCGCTTGCTATGCTTGCAGACAATGGCGATGGTGCGGCGCGGCCGCAAGGGCAATTGGGCTACCGGAAGGCGGCCGCCCGAACGTCCATCTCAATCCGGGATGTGAGGCCTGGCGGTCCCTGGAAGTCGACGATGCTCGTCCCGCTGGTCCTGCCGGTCATTCCATTTCCGCGCATCGACCCGGTGCTCGTTCACATCGGGCCGCTTGCGGTGCGCTGGTACGCGCTCGCCTATATCGTCGGCATCATCGCCGGCTGGTTCTATGCGCGGGCGATCATCGCCTCGCCGCGATTGTGGGGCGGCGCGGCGCCGCTCACCGTCGTCGATTTCGACGACTTCATCGTCTGGGTCACGCTCGGGATCATTCTCGGCGGCCGCATCGGCTACGTGCTGTTCTATAATTTTCCGCATTTCGCCGCTCACCCCTTGGAGATTTTCGAGCTGTGGAAAGGCGGCATGTCGTTTCATGGCGGCTTTGCCGGCTGCCTCGTCGCCGTCCTGCTGTTCGGCTGGCGCCGCCGCATCCCGATCCTGTCGCTCGGCGACGTCACCACCGCTGTGGCTCCCATCGGTCTCCTGCTCGGCCGGCTTGCCAATTTCATCAACGGCGAATTATGGGGCCGGACGACGGACGTGCCTTGGGCGATGATCTTTCCGAACGCCGGACCTGACCCCCGCCATCCCAGTCAGCTCTACGAAGCCTCCCTCGAAGGCCTCGTGCTTCTCCTCGTCCTCGGCGTGCTGGTCCGCTTCGGCGCGCTCAAGCGGCCCGGCCTTGTCACCGGGGCGTTCATGCTCGGCTATAGCGACGCCCGCATCTTCTGCGAATTGTTCCGCGAGCCCGACGCGCAGCTCGGCTTTCTGTGGGGTGGGCTGACCATGGGCATGCTGCTCTGCGTCCCGCTCATTCTCGCCGGCTTTGCCTTTATCGCCTACGCGTTCGCACGCCCACCGATCGGCAAAAATGGCTGACGAACGCTCGCCGCTCGAGAGTGAGATCCGCCGCTTGATCGCCGCTGCCGGCCCGATGCCGGTTGCCGAATACATGCGGATGTGCCTCACCCACCCGCAATACGGCTATTACGTTACCCGCGACCCGCTTGGCGCCGACGGCGATTTCGTCACCGCGCCCGAAGTGAGCCAGATGTTCGGTGAGCTGATCGGCGTATGGATGGCCGCAGTCTGGCGGCGGATGGGCGCGCCGGCCGATGTGCGCATCGTCGAGCTCGGCCCCGGGCGCGGGACCATGATGGCCGATGCATTGCGCGCGGTGCGCGTGGTCAAGGATTTTTACGACGCCGTCGTGCTGCACTTGATCGAAGTGAGCCCGAGATTGCAGGAGCAGCAGCGGCAGAGCCTGCAAGCCTTCGGCCTGCAGACCGCGTGGCACACCGCGCTCGCGGACGTGCCCGGCGGCCCAAACATCATCGTCGCCAACGAGTTCATCGATGCGCTGCCGGTGCATCAGGCGGTCAAGCGCAACGACGGCTGGCACCAGCGCGTCGTCGGCATCGACGCCGCCGGCAAACTGACCTTCGGCGTCGGGCCCGATCCGTTGCGCCTGTTCGAGGCGACGCTGCCGCCCGCGGCGCGGCAGGCGCCGGAAGACGCGATCTTCGAATGGCGCCCGGACTCGATCGCGCTCGAGCTCGGACAGCGGGTGCGCAGCGGCGGGGCCGCTTTGATCATCGACTACGGCCACAGCAAAAGCGGATTGGGCGACACGCTGCAGGCGGTCGGCGCTCACTCCTTCGCCGATCCATTGGCGGCGCCCGGACAGGTCGACCTCACCGCGCATGTCGACTTCGAGGCGCTGGCGCGCGGCGCGGAATCGATCGGGGCGCGGTGCCATGGCCCGTTGCCGCAGCGCGACCTCCTGTTCAATCTCGGTATCAATGAACGGGCGGAACGACTGAAGGCGCGGGCGACCGGCGAAGCGGCGGCCGCGATCGAGCTGGCGCTCGCGCGCCTGACCGAGCCTGGAGAGCGCGGCATGGGTGAATTGTTCAAGGCGCTTGCGATCGCCGACCGCAAGCTCGACCCGCTTCCCGGATTCGTGGCGCTGGCATGACGACGATCGAGGCCGCGATCATCGAAGCAAATACGCTCGCGCTTGACGGCATCCGCCACGCCTTCTTCACGCGGCGGGGCGGCGTCTCGACCGGCCTCTATGCTAGCCTCAATGGCGGCATCGGCTCGCGCGACAGCTCT
>Ga0335081_10004737_pt1 | contig 21488 bp, 19 predicted proteins | sample Lox_Sample_35_FD_206713 | JGI IMG/M metagenome (GOLD analysis project Ga0335081, IMG submission 206713) | Soil microbial communities from Loxahatchee National Wildlife Refuge, Florida, United States - Lox_Sample_3.5 | ecosystem: Environmental > Terrestrial > Soil > Wetlands | place: USA... | reverse complement strand
TGTGGATCGCGAAGAAAGTCCGTGTCTCCACGTCGTGCGGCTGAAGGTGGACGCGGTCATGTGCCAGATCGGTACTTGTATCAATGAAGCGGCGTTCTTGGTAAGGCAGGATGGTGTCGAATCCGTGCAGTGTGCGAGAAGCATCTCGCAATGGCAGGAGTCGCCGATGCAGATGTTGCAGCGTCTGCCCCGGATAATCTGAATTACCCCCGTTCCCGGATTGTGCTTGGATTCTCCTAGCAGCTAACGATACCGAAGTATTTTCTGGATGTCCTCGACGGGCCATTTCCCGGTATTCTTCTTTAAGGAAAATCGCCTTTTTATCGTTGGCATCGTGAACGGTTAGCCCGTGTCAATAGCCGAGTGTAAATTTGCTGCCGACTCCCCGAGTCGGGTCTAAAATCCGGTTATCTGAGCGGAGAATACGGCTCTACGGCGGCGAACGAATCAAAGTAACGGGCCCTGTGCATAAAGCCCCTTTACAACTCCCCTCTTTTCTGCTAGTTGCGCCTTGACAGCGCCAGGCGCGGGCGTATCATAAAGGACGCTGTCGCCAGTTGCGCGCCGACGGCGAAGGCGGCCACTTTAAGGGTCTCGCCGGCGCCGGCAATCGAGATTTCGAAGCGGTCATTGACCGCGTTGTGCAGCTTCTGTTTGCTCCCGATATATCGCTCGGTTGTCTGCACAGAAGCATGACCAAGCAGGAACCGAATCTGTTCGAGTTCGCCGGCTGACATAAAGACCCTCCAAACAAAAGAGGGCGTCCTTAAAGCGATGGAACAGGCGTCTGGCATAGTTTTTATCGTGGCCCATGCGAACGGCTGCCATTTTCGTTTGCCAGGAGGTGAGACTATCGACGTCTCCGCGTCCGACATTTTGAATCTAAAACTAACGAAGCACCCATTCGTGGTTTTGCGCATATGCAATGGTATCGACGAAGGTTTGCAACCGCCTTTATGCGCGCGGGTGCGCGAGGGGTGTGGGCGAATCGCGGTGTGATCGATGCCGGAACCGCAAACCAGCACGTCGAGTTGTTTATGAAGGCCCTGGGTGAAGGTTCGTCTGTTTATGATGCAATTCGAAAGGTTGAGCAGCAAGAGAGCACCGCAAACGCGGCAGCCGGCTTATTTGCCCTTCTGCTAAAGCAGCCGAATTCAGCTGCAACCGGAGAGTGACGTGAACGTCGATACGATTGGTTTGGCATCCGATAAAGAACTGATGTCCCTCCTCGGAATGTACGCTCTCCCGCTCGTCCAAGAACCGGATCAAGCGTTACTCGCTGGACGAAAGGGCGCCTTCTCACAAGACGGATCTACCGCGCTGGGCCAGGAATTCCAGCATCAGTCCTTTGGTGAACTTGGCAAACTGTTCTTGAAGAAATGGTCCGCCGAACTCGCCAATGCTGTTTGTGGTAACGAAAAGCTCTACCAAGAGGTGAAGGAAAAGGGCTTGACTCAGTTGGGCGTAGTTGTCGGCATTATCGGTACGGCCATCGCTCACGCAGTGCCAGCGTTAGCGCCATATACGGCTTTGTTGGCAGTCTTAGGGGCTTTTATCGCCCGAACCGGCTTCCAGGCGTTCTGCAAGATGTTGCACGAATTTCAAATGTCATCGTCACCAGCACAGTCATGAGGCTGGGAGACAGGTGTCGTTCGAGTCTGTCGGGTAATCGCGGACGAGTCTAACCATGCCTCCGTTGAAAATTCCACGACGGGCGCTCTGCTGAATGATAAAGGACGTTTGCTTCAATGATCCGGATCACAGGATTCCGCGCAGTCTGAGTCGGCGGCAGCCAGACCCGACGCCTACGCAACACCCATCGCGCGCTTGATTCTGGTGCAAACTGGGCCGACAGCCGCCTGCCAATTCCCATCAGAACGCTCAGAATACTGAGCGGCGGTGACGCCCATGAGGTCGCTTGGAAAATGCATTGAAGCATCCCGGCTATACACCATAAATGTTCGCGCCCGTCCTAGAGCGCCAGTGAAAAGGCCGAGTTCAAAGAGGAGGTTGTCCCTCGGAGCGGAGCGTCGTTCACCTCGTTTCTCCACCACGTCGTCTGGAGTAAAAACCAGGACAGCGAAATCGTATTTCACTGGCGCGTTGACAATGCTCTCAGCAACGGTCTCCGAAAGATTGAAAGCGCCTTGCGTCCAGAGCGTGCATTCGGCCGCATCGTCTAGTCCCACCTGGATGGCCTCCGCGATAGGCAATCCTTCAGTTGAGGAGGCGATGAACAGGCGAGGCTTAGCATTCGGGGCGGCTTGGGGTGCCACAGCGCTCGGCGCACTGGTAGCAGATGGCAGCCGCCGTGAAATATCCTGAACAATAGATAGAATTTCACCAATCTGGTCCTGCGGTTTCGCATCAGACGGGACGGACATTCCTTCGACAGCGATTGCCGACAGACGCTGCTCAAGTCGCGGCCACCACAGTTCAAATGCATCAGCAAGCTTCGCCTCGGCCAGCGGTTTTTCGGTCTTGCGGTTCAATTCGGTGACCAGGCGGAATGTATCGTCACGATCAGCACGCGTCATCTGGAACTGCGCTAACGGCATCTTCACTTCCGCGAGCGATATTCCGACAGCATAGACGCAGAGTAGTGCATTATCCAGGCGCGCCAATGCTCCCGCTTCAAAGTGAATCCACGCTGAGTCGACGTTCTCCGGTGTAAGGCAGATAATGCCTATGCGCGATTCTTCAAGCGCTTTAGTGATTTCCGTAAACCATCTCGCTCCTGCTGCGATGTCTTCCCCGGACAGCCAAGGTTCCACCGACTGCAGGACGGATGGGAGCCAGTCTCGAAGGGCCAAGGCCACGCTGCGGCTCTGTTGACCCGACCAACTCAGAAAGACGCGCATCCACCATAATTTACCGTTTTTCTCAGGATCGCACCAAACGCGCTCGTTTGGTTGGGTAATCACCGGGGCAATTTTCGGGAGCCCGATTTTACTTGTCTGTCGATCATTTTTAAACGAGAGGCTTCGGTGGTTCAAAACTGTGGGTGCGGCTGGAAGGAGCCGCTCTTTATGGTTTCTCAAGAGCATCCCGACTCTGGCAGTCGCTCCGCGACGCTTACGATCCCCGAACTGGAACAATCCAAGGCGGCCGTACTCAACACGCTCGTCTCCGCTCATTCTCGGCGGAGCTACGCGTACGCTATTGAGAGGTTCACAGCATGGTACTGCAGCGAGCCCCGTTTAACGTTCAATCGCGCCGTTGTTATCCGGTACCGGTCGCACCTGGAAGCTCTCCATCTGTCCGCCGCGACGATCAATTTGCATCTTTCAGCTATCCGGAGACTGGCCGATGAGTCCGCGGATAGCGGCTCGCTGACGCCAGAGCTGGCGATCGGAATTCGGCGAGTTCAGGGTGTGAAGCGCCTCGGACAAAGAAGTGGCAACTGGCTCACCCAGAACCAAGCGCAAGAATTGGTAAATGCCGCGTCGAAGGCGGACTTGCGCGGCTGGCGGGATGGAGCAATCCTCGGGTTACTCCTGGGGTGTGGATTGCGACGTTCTGAAGTGGTCGGACTGACACTGGACCAGCTGCAAACGCGAGACGGACACTGGGTCATCGTCGATTTAGTAGGTAAGGGAAGACGGCTGCGAACAGTGCCGGTTCCGTCATGGTCCAAGCAGCTCTTGGATGCATGGCTCCAGCATTCGGGCGTAAGCGAAGGGAGAGTTTTCCGAAGAGTTTCAAAAGTGGGAAAGCGGCAAGAAGCTGGCGTAACGGCGAACGTAATCTGGTATGCGGTCAAACGGTGTGCCCGGCAGGCCGGCATAGCGAATCTGGCGCCCCACGATCTTCGTCGCTATGCCGAATCCCGGATTATGCCGAATCAATGGGAGACGGAGGCGCTTCAGGCCCGTGGAATGGGCTTCGGTGACCGCTTCTTGTCGACGCATACGGCATAGTCCGACGGCGTTTGAGACCTGCACGAAGACCGAATGGCGCTCCAGTAGTGACATCCTTCATCTTGCCCTGAGCATCGTAGCGACGGCCAGATGCCTCTACCGAGGGATCCGCGCAATCGGGAGATCGGGCTGGCTAGACCGAAACGCTGCCGGGCAACGGGGCTCGCCACCGAGCCGTCGAAGAAGAAGCGCAAGACTATGCCGCATCGTCGAATGTCAAAGGCCTAGTTCATGCGGCCTCGACGCGGTCATTCGGCATAATCGGAATTCGGCATAGCTCCTCCTATGCCGCATGCGGCATAATCGTCGCACCTGTGCCCGGCTCTGCCATGATTGCAGCGGCGAACTCGAACAGATTCGGTTTCTGCTTGGGCACGCTTCCGTCCAGACAACTGAGCGGTACATCGGGAGCAAACAGAAGCTACAGGACGCCGTTAATGATCGCTTCGAAATTTCGGTCGCAAGTGACGTTGCTTAAGCGGCGGCCGGCGTGACCGCGCCTCGATTGACGGTAGCGTCCTTTATCATTCACAGTGGGGCTGGCAACGGGAGTTTGTTTTGAACATTTGTTTGGCGTGAATTCTTGAAATCGCCCTGGTGCGCTACTCCAAAGTGACGGCGAGTGGCCGACCTTACGGACGGAGCGGGCAACAGATCCAATGAAGTGTTTTCGGTAAGCGTCTGTGAGCTGAGTCCTGACCTTGAAGCCGGGAATCATTCTTGAACCGAGTTCGCCCCCTGGGGCGGCGAACAATCGTAGGCGAGCCACTCGGTCGCCCGGATGGCCAACGACAATGTTTCGGTTGCGTTCGTTACCCCGTCGACTTTTTCGCACTAAAGCAACGCCCGAATCGATACTATCATGGCCCGCATCGACCCGACGCGTGGGAATGCTAGCTGACCGCCCCCACGGCGATCCTTACCGCCAGCCAAAACCTATTCGGAATATCCGTGCGCTACTGCGCCGAATCATTCATCCTGCACATCCCGTACCGATTTCCGACCATCCTGTCCACGCCGGCGCAAGGCGCAGTAGCACCAGCGTCGCCGTCCTCCGCTCCCCCTGCGGCGCAGCCCATTGCTGAACACGTGCCGGAGGAGGCTAGCAATTGTCTCTGTTATAATTCGTTTACCATGTCAGCGGCTGGCCAGCGCTTAGAAACAAGAGAGGCGGCCATAGTTGATGAACGGAGGCAACAGGGGACACTCTTATGGCTGCTCTTTGCCGTTGTTTGCGTAACACTGGCGTTTGTCATGACTCTGCTTGGCTCCAGTCTTTATTTGCAATACAAAACATATAACGCAGGCGTTTCAGCAAGTCTCAATGCTCCCCAAATCGATCATGCCAGCGTCATCGCGTATTCGAGGGCTTTGGACTTTGCAATCGCAAAGACTTCCGCGATATGCCTTGGATTTCTTCTCATCTTCGTCGGTGCCTTGTACGTCTTGCGTACAGCAGACACGCATTTCGGCCTCGGTGTGGATGCTGCGACGATAAAGGCCTCGCTGCAAACGAGTTCGCCGGGCCTCGTCATGATCACCCTCGGCGTGGTTTTGGTTGGCACGGCACTGATCAACAAATCGGACGTGGACTACAAAACAGCGCCCGCGGCTGACATCGGAGGTCAAGCGTACGTCGGGGTTGCGCCCGCACCACTATCCAAGTCACCGGCGATCGAACCTTCGACAAATGAACCAAGTACTCCGTCTAAAGTTCCATAGGAGGATGACGAAATGATCGCTAGATTTCTGTTCTTAGTGGCGATTTGCGGAATGGCTTTATCGCAGACATCGTCGCCGCGATGGTGGCGGTTTACAACGAAAACTGGGTCGGCGTTTACGTGCGAAACTGCATCGTCAAAAGACGAGTTGAACAATGTTCTGACCAAGGCCGGATGGACATCCGCTCAAGGCTATGCCGATGTGGACTGGACGAAGCAAAGGGCTGTCGTGATTGCGCCGTTGCATTACCTCGAGAGGGAGGCCCTAGTGTTTCAGGGAATCAAGTGGGACGGGCAGCACTATCTTGTAACTTGGGACCGTGCCGGAACGGCAAAAGAAGCCGCACCGGAAACGATCGTGATCGAGATCGATCCCAACGTTCTTTCGAAGGCTCTTTGTTCCGGTCCTTACGCAGCTGACGAACTCCCCAAGGTTGGAGGTGGGGGCGGATACGGTGGCGGGGGCGGCGGCGGGGGCGGCGGTCGATTTTCGAGTAGCTCCGCGATCGGAAGCCGGAGCACTCAAAGCCAGGTAGGCACTCATGGCCATCCTGGGTATCCCGGCCGTTGAGGGACCGGTATCGACTCAGTCTGTGCAGTACGAAGGTGCTGTCGCCAGATTTGTCCTTTTGAATTTTCGGAAACTGCTAAGACAGTACCGAACATTTGTGCGAGAAGTGCGATCCGAGCAGTCAGCACTTCGTCGAAGCGCGCCGCCAACGGGCCGATTTTGGGATCACGCGCCACGCATACAAGGACGCCGGGCGATACATCCATGGAGCGTTGTCGCCAGTTTGGGAGTAATTGCCCACGTTCGATTGTGAATGATAAAGGACGCTATCGCCAATTTCATTTCTGACCTGACGCGTCATTCCATCCCCCTTCCCGACTGGACATTCTGACCGCTATTACTCCGAGGTGTGGTACTTGAAAATGTCGGGTGTTTTGATGCCATGGTTCGCCGCGATGGTGAATCGTTCGTTGAGTTGTTCGGGTGTCATCTTTCCTTTGTAGTAGAGGATGTCGCGCGTGTCAGCCCGATAGATGTAGGTGTGGTCTTGCTGGTTGGTGAGATCGCAGCACCAGAGTTGCAGCCAGACGTGATACCGGCGCACGGCGTCTGTGGCGTTGGCGTGCTCTGGCGCGCTGATTTCGAGAAGAAGGCCAAATCGCGCATCGAAAGAGAGGTCGGAGGCCGGGGCGAGGACGGTGTCCCGGTACTCGGAGAGCTCCATTCTGGGGTAGAGGGGCTGTTTCGCTTTCGCATCGAAGCACGCGACCCCGATGCTGATGACCCGGAACGGTCGTGCGCCCACATTCCGGATGGTGGCGCGTGCGACGAGTGCGGATGCGTCGATCTCAAATTTCGGGAACGCGACTTTCGGCAAAACGTCGTGCTCCAGCTGCGACCGCATCAGGCTCACGATGGTGCTCGTAAGTTGTACGTACTTCCACGTCACGTAAGCGAGCGCCGCGGTCAGCAGGAGAATCCCGAGACCGGAGAGTGCCTGGATCGCGCCAGCATTCTGACCGGTCCACCACATGAACCGACCCCATTGCTCGACGACAAGATGCATCTTAACGGGGATCATACCCCGAAATTAGGGGGCGCAGCGCGGGATTGGCATCACTGCAGGTGTTACCAGTACGGGACGCTGACGTCGACACTGGTCAGTTCGGTGCTGGTGTCCGCGTCGTTGATCAGGTCTCGGAGATCTTGGTCGGACAATTCATCGCTTTCGAGTTCGCTTGGGTCGATCATGACGGTGATGTAACCTTCGATGTTGATGGTGTAGTCTTGGTCGGCGTCGAAGTAGTGCTCGTTTCGCTCGCCAATATTGATGTCTTCGGTATCGGGGAGGCTGTAGTAGTCGCCTTTGTAGATGGCGTAGTTCAGCTCGCACTCCACGGTGGCGGTGAAGGGGATGCCGATTTCGGCATCGCCGTAATGGTCGGTCTCGGTGAAGTTGAACGCGACATTTTCTGGCCCGCCGACCATCATGATCGTCGCTTCATGGTTATCTTCGGGAATCGCTTCGTGCTTGACGGTTTTGCCTGCGAGTTCGTTAACGATGTCGTTCCCGAGGCTGTGCACGAGGTGGTCCTGCATCGTCGGGAGGAGCTTTTTGATGCGCTCGATGTTCGTTGCGACGAGTTGCGGCGTCAGGTCGTCCAAGGCGTTCTGGATGTCGTCATCCTCGATGAACTCGTCGAGCGTCTCGTACGCTTCCATCTGCTCGTGCTCGTCTGCTGCTTGATACAGCCTGCCGTCCGTGGATACGACGGCGAGCGCACCGTGCTCCCGGACGAGGTCAAGGGCGGTTTCCCAAATGAAGGCATCCGGGAAGTCGTCTCGGTGTTTGGAAGCGCGGAATGGTTGCTGGCCACCGAAGTATGACGCGGCTACCCGCGGTCCGTGCTCTGGTTGTACTGGATGTTCGACTGCCCGCGCGTCCGTCATCCAGGACTGCAGCTCCGCTGCAATCAACCCATCGGCCCGCGCGTGCATACTCCCCGCCGTGCGCACGACATCCTCGGCGTGAGCACACAGATCGGCCTGTGCCGTCGTGCGAAGAATAGCTTCTGCTGCCCCACGGAGCTTGCTGAGTTGTTCTCGAATGTCGCGCTGCTGCTGGGTGACGACTTCCCCTTTGACATACGCCGGGACGTGCAACTGCAGCTTGCCCGTGCGCGCTAGGCGCAGCACGGCGCGAAACGCTGGCTTGTTGCGTTTGCGATCAGCGCGATAGATACACGAATCAATCAGTAGGTGGATCATGACCATTCACTCCGAAGGCGCTGGACGTTTTGAATTCCCAATCACTGGCGTGACGGTGCTGGTGGTCGTTCCCAGCGCATTTTGGCGACGGGCACTGGCTTGCGCGTGTCGAGCTCTCCGCCGAGGGTGATGGTTGTCTCAATCAGCTTGCGGGTTCGCAGGTCATAGAGCACTGCTTTCGCGTGGTCGGTAGAACATCCAAGCAAGTCCTGGATCACGCGGATGGCCGCCGCGTGCAGCGCATGGTCGTTTTCGAGCCAACCCAGGTTGACGAGCGCGTCACAAACCTGTTCTTCCTGATCAGGAGACATGGATGCCAAGAGTATACAACTCCATTGGAGCCTGACCTCGGCCCGACCCCGTGGCGGGTGCTAGCGCTAGCACGAGACGATTGGACGGTTCGGCTGACGACATGGGACACGCACACGTTCAACATCGGCGAGGCTCGCGTCGACTACGCGGCAAGCCCGCTCAGGGTTAGCGCCTGCAAGACGGCATTTCTGCCATCCGGCTTGAACTCCCGTAGATTCCGACAAGAAAGCGAGGAGACTACTTGTGATGAGCCGCAATAAAGCAGGCGGACGCCGAAGCGGGTGCTCGCCTGCCGGCTCTCGATTTCGCCAACACTGCTGAGCAGCTGGGGCTGTTGACGTGAACGTCCTTTATCATTCACTACTTGGCTTGACAAACGGCGAAAGGTCTGGGGCCACTTGTCCGAGTGGGCGTTTCCCGTCGAGTAGACCGCGTGGCTCATCAGTGCCGGGGTTCCCACCTTGGACACGTTTCGAACTTTTGCAGCCTCCGAACATGGAACATGGCCCACTCGAACCAGAGCAAATTGTTTCATCACAATGCCATACGCGTGAAAGTGGTTCTCGCCGTCCAGCCTGGAGTACCAGCATGACCTCATCTCGAACTATCGCAGCGTCAGCGGCCTCCACTACTCAACTGCCGATTGCGTCGGGTTAATCGCCGTGCCCCAGATCGAGTCGCTCGTGGACGGTTTTGTGGGACGTGCTCTATAAGCCTGGACTCTTGACTTGAGGTTTGACGGCCTCGACGGTGCCCGTGCCGAGAGCAGGCTTGGCTTGCGACACCACGTGTCGCCAGAAATAGCCGTTCAGAAACGCGGCATAGAACGGGAAGAGACCCCGTGGAGCAGAAGCCGCAACCGACCAAATTGAATAGTACACAATTAAAGAAAAGAAAATTGGCACTAGCAGATCTGGTGCGCTTATTTCGAACATCGGGTGCCCAGCCTGGTAATTGTCCACAATCACCTGAACGAACATTCCGGCAATCATGGTAAAGAACAGCCAGAGAGCAAAAAGGATGAGATCGCTGTTGGCTGTAATCGCCGGCCAGTACCGTACCAGCGTTGGCACGAGCGCAACGAGCAGAATGGCAGCAAAGCATAGCAAGACGCGTTGGCCTGGAGAAAACCGGGGAGGGGCAGGGGCCTTTGGGACGATATTCTCTATGAGAACCGAACCGCCGACCCGTACTTCGTTAAGGATCCTCTCTAGCTCTTGAGGAGTCGGCGCGCCTTTGATTTCAATCCTCTGGGAATGAAATTGAAGTTTGGGCTTCCTGCGGAGCTTCGCATATAGTGTTTCGCCGAACACCTTGACAAATCCAGCCCCGACGGTCACCACGATCGATGTGATCGAAAGGGGGTCGATCATGTGAAGGGAACTCCGACGTCGAAACATCATAACAGATTGCGCTGCTCGCGCTACGGAAACCGCAGCGACACGAGTCGATGAGACGGAGTCGGGAGTCTGGCCACGAAAGCATCCTGGAGGACGTCCTCCCTTCTTGCCTGCCACGAGAAGCGGTTCAGAACCCTAGGTGCGATTGCTCGGGAGCCTTGTCGGATGTACCCAGGCAGGAACCTGATGTAAGATTGGCGCGATGGATCCTGGAACCTTGGACGCCTTCATCCGCGAACAAGTCGGTGATCCAGCCAAGCAACCGCATTGGCTCTCCGTCTATCTCGGCTCGGAGCAACGGATCCCCCGTATCTACACCACCCTGCCCGCCGAAGCAGCATCCGAGTGGAGGCACACCCACAACGGCATGGCGATCTCTGCCGACTTGAGTTTGCAAGGCACTTCGCTCACTACTCGCTTGGACCGAATCGAGGATGGTGAACCGGTTATTACTACAGAATATGACGTGCTTTTCCGCGCTGCCGATGCCTCCCTGACAGTGGCGATTGCGTTTGAAACACAAGACCCGGATTCACTTTTGGGCGGCGGCTGGGGCGCTTTCGAACGTGAGGCGTCTTTTAGCTTCGCTGCCGATATCGCAGCCTTCCTCGGCGTAACCCGCGAAACTTCTCGCGGCGAGACGTTGGCATCTGACATACTGTTCGATCGGCCCGAGTTCAGTTCACAAGCTCCCCAGCTTGTGACCGTGTTTTCAGAGTCCCTTTTGCAGCAGCTGCGAAAGACACCATCAGATGTTCACCGACTACTGCCGCGCGAGTTTGAGGAACTAATTGCGACTCTTTTAGAGAAGATGGGGTACTCGGTGATCCTGACACCCGAACAAAAGGACGGTGGCAAGGACATCCTGGCATACCTCAGTTCTGAGCTCGGTTCTCTGTTAATGCTCGTTGAATGCAAGAAGTGGCGTCCAGACCGACCGGTGAGGGTCGATGTAGTGAGGGGCGTTTACGGCGTCCTCGCAGCTCGGCGAGCAGCCCACGCCACGATCGTTACGACATCGCACTTTACAAAGGATGCGTACGAGTTCCGTGATGCTGTCAAGTACCAGATGTCGCTTAAGGACATTGATGACGTGACGCGGTGGATTCGCCGATACGCCTGAAAAGCATTTCCGCCACTCGGGCCGGCACGCAAGTAAGAACGAGCAAAAATCGCTTGAGTCAACGGCGCTCTCCCGATCAGATGACAACCCGGCTTATTCCTGCTTTCACGAAGCCCCTTGTGATCTTGCCAATCCAGTCGTGAACGATAATGGACGCTAACGCCAATTGTGAACGCCGGTTGAAGTGTCTTCACCTGCCCGGCTGAAAAGCCCCACCCCAAAGTCCGCCTTCCGTGTTGATCGTTCGGGGTTATGACGCGTTATGATTAGCGTGTTCGTAGACGCAAATCTCAACCGAGAGGTGCATCAGATGAAGACGGCCATGTGGCCCACGCTCCTGCTATTGGGCTTCGGCGCTCGCGAGAAATGACCCTACTTTGCTCGCCAAAAGTGACCCAGCACCACCATAGAGCGGGTGCCGCATTTCCTACCCGACAGAGAGGATGATGCGCGTGTGCAAACATCGATGCGAGCGCAGTGCGGCAAGAGTGAACGATCGCACACTTCACCATTCAGTGATGTCTGCGACCGATCAAAGCGCTATAGACCCCGCTCGCGCAGGGCTCTTGCCCAGATGATGAAAACTCAAACCGCACGCTGTCGCGTGAATGATATCGCTGGCACCGTCCTAGGCCACGGAAAATCCTGTTCTTCGTGTGGGTCACTCTAAACGAGCAGAAGTGGATCACTTTTGCCGAGCGCCGAGGTACCAGTTCAACAGCACGTTCGCTTGCACAATCGCCGGAAGACATCGCGAAGCAATTCGCAGGTATGTGGCAGCTGGTTTCAAACCCGCAGCGCCTCGTTGACGGAACGATGCGGGAGGGATCAAACAGCGTCGGGTATGCCTTTTTTTGATGCCAGTGGGGGACATATGTGCTTCCTCAGCATGAATCCCAACCGGCCTCAATGGAAGGCGGAAGCCACGCCGACACCCGAAGAAGGACTGTCCGCGATCCGAGGCTTCGGCGCTTACTGTGCCACGATCGAGATCATGCTAAGGAGGGCTTTATGCTTCGGCATTACGAGATCAACCAAACCCCCAACGCAGTGGGCAGAGAGACCAAGAGATGGTATACCTTTCAAGGGACTGATCGGATGTCATTGCGGGTTGATGCTTCGGAACTCAACCGGCCTGTCATCGAGAGCACTTTTGTCTGGGAGCGAGTAGCGAAGTAGCAGCGCGCCGCGCCGGCAGAGATTCGCGTTGAGCAAACTCGGCCCATGCTGCCCACCTCCTGAGTCACATCCCGCTGAAAATGATTGCCAGATATCGAACGATCCCGGTTCATTGATGCAAACGTCCTTTATCATTCACAACCGGGACATGGCAAGCTGCAAGAGGATTTGGAAGCTACATGGGTTTTTCCGACTCATTCGTGCTGGGTGCAATCAGCAGCGCCGTTTGGGCCAACTTCCGGATGGCCGACGATCGTGGACCCAGCCGACTGCGAGCACGTCGACTGCGACTTAGGAGGCTCTTCGGGTGTCAGAAGATGAGCTTCATCGCCAATTTCGCTGAGCGCGGGCCGTCACTGGGTATTCTGGGACTCATTTCCCCTCTGCCGTCTCCGAAGTCGCCACGGTGTCGGAAAGTTTCGAATTTTCGATACTCACAGGTACCTTCTGCGCCACGAGTACGCGGGAAGGACAAAAAGTCTGACGGACGGTGCGGTGTTGCAAAAATCGGAACGGTGCCGCCTCAATTAGATCAGGAAATCTGTGCTCTACTTGGTATCCCCAGAACGCGCGTGCCAGTTTCCCCAATCCACCGTAAAGGGCGTTGAATACTCTGACCCGGCGGCTGATCCGCACCAGCACCAAGCGGCCGTTTTACGCAGAACCCGCCTGAATTCCCAAAGCTACGGGAATTGAAAAGGTGGTTTCCGGTGAGTATTCGTATGGGTCCCCTGCAGTTATGATATTCTTCACAAATCAATGTGTAACAATTCTTGCAATGAAGTGGATGGGGTGCTGACTGCGGTGCGGGCTGGCGATCTTAAAGATGAAGAGTGGCTGGAGCGGTTCTGGGCAGATCGTTGGCGCGTGAAGACGTGCCCCCTGCACATACTGCGCGTTCATACCATTGTCTGGGATGTATACCAAGGCCGCGGCCAGTATCGACGAGCGGCGGAATGCTTACGCGCTGATGACGTGTTTCACCAGGCGTGGGAAAGCCTAAGAAAGGCGTGCAGCGACCCCACCTGGTTCGCGCGAACGTTTCCAAAGCTGGCACCACAAGCAAAATGGGAGTACAAGCTATGGCGCCAGCGCACGATGGCAGCTCTTGCCAGCGCCTATAGCTCTTTCCAACTCGATGAAGGTGGAGCAACGCAGATTTTCACGACTGTAGATTCATTCCTGAAAAAATGCCTGGATCCGCTAGGGTATGAAAGTAACGGAGCTCGGGCAAGACTTCACTTCTTCCGCGGGATCATCAACGAGTCGAGTTATCAGATGATGAAGGCCACTCGTAGGTATGATCTCGCACTGCATTTTTGCACCAGGAGGGCCGCGAAGGACCTGTCCAGGCGCATAGACCCGAAATACGAAACCGAGCGCAGTTTCGTTGTCTACTGCTTGGGCAAATTGGAACTGCGGCTGGGTCAGCTCGACTTTGATAGTGGCCATCTTACGGCGGCCAAGCGACACGCAAGCGGCGCCGCCCTGCTTCTACGGAGCAGCAAAGATCCGTTTTTGCCGTATATGGCCGACCTGCTGACACTGAAAACTCGGCGTTATCAGAACGATTTTCTCGAACGCGGCTGGCGGCTAGTGGATGAATTCGAGCAGTGCATACGCCATTTGAATGGCAATCTGCCCTTTCAGATCGAAGCGAAAATCGAAGCCATCAAGACTGGCGTATACCTGCTTCACTTTCGCCGGCCGCCACCGCCGGGCCAGGGCTTGGCGCGAGGTTTTCTGCAGGCCCTCAATGAAATTGACGGCGTGATCGAAATCGCACAACCGAATCACCCGCGGTTGGCGTTCGACGCTCTGCTCGTAAAAGCCAGGACCTTGAACCGAATGCTGAAGTTCCAAGAGGCGCTGGGCGTGGTGAATGACGCAGAACAGAGCATGCACCGGTTGCCCCGACCCCTTATAGCAGAGTCTTCATTTGTGCGTGGTAAGATCCATGCCAGCTGGTCTCAACAGGAACAGAAGCCCAAGCTAGTGCAGCGATCGCGGGAGCGGGCGCTGGAACAATTCAAACAGGCAGATAAAACGGGACATACGAGCCTGACGTTTCAGATTTCGTGCAAGCTGCAGCTGGCGGAACTGCATTTGGAATCGGGGGATGGGAGTGCCGCCGAAGAGTTGATTCGGAAGGCAAAAGAGCTTTCGGTCGGCGTCGAGCACACGTTCCTCAATCAGCGGCTGAACAGCTTATGTACCCGTATCGAGGGCCGGTCATTCTCCCGGTGGTTCGACCGGAAATTCGATCTGCAGGACGCGCGGGACGAACTCGAAAAGAACTATCTGGCCTTCCTGTCGCGTATATCGGGCTACTCTGTGGAACAATTTCCTCAGCACTTTAGTGAACTGAAGACCGATTACTTGGCTCCCAGAATGAACTATGACCGCCTGATGACTCTGTTGAAACGCCACTTCGGTGTGGCGGCGCGCCCGAGCAAACGAAATGGCCTGGAGCGAGAAGCGAGGACCGCCAAAGCCACCTAATGAGGACTCTTGCGGAATGTCAACCGATCGTCATCATTTGATGAGATGAGACTCTCTAGACTAAACTAGAACCGAGGAAAGGCTTCCACAGGTCGCGATGGCGCGCCCTCCCGAGTTTTGCCAGTGCCGCATTTCCACGGTTTCTTCCGATGCGCACTGGAAAATCCCGGTATAAGAATTCAACAACATACCTCTTTGCCTCTCATCTAGCCCTTGGGAGCACTCGACAGGGCCGGACCTCATAGGACAGGCTACTGATATTGGGATGCTGCGCACACTGTGGTCGGCGAAGGCCGTCGGCCAGGCTAGCAGCCACGTTTCCCGACTTATATGAAGCGTACCGGCTATGTTGAACCGACGCGGTTCCCAGCGGTGCACTACGTTCCGGCAATCGCGATTCTGGCCTTCGCCATCGCGAAGATGGTCTGGGCGACGGCCAAGACGGAACTGGCACACGATATCAAGCCTTTAGTGAACGTGAGCGCGGGGATAGTGGGCGGCTCCGCGGGATATGTTTGGGGTAGCATTACTGTTCATTTGGCCTGGCGGCAGGACTCACGACGGGGCGTGGTAGTGCAGGCGTTGAGCGGAGCCGCGTTCTTTCTTTTGATGATGCGGCATCCCCTATACGGTGTCACCGCACCGTCACTCGCATCCCTACACGACGACAAGGCCCCGCAACCTGTGCTGACGATCATGGAGCACACGGATCTCAGCGTAGTGAGCGCCGGAATTCCGGATCTGCGCGCAACTATTCTTCCGGCTATTGACGGAGGCGAACATGAGCAAGCGCTACGCGGCTATCACGGCTTCGACGAACTCAGGGATCCGGCGCCTCTGGGGGGACGTTGCGTGTCAAACCACCAGGCACTTGGGATTGCGGAAGAGAGCGCCATTCACTAGGAGGATGGAGGATGATCGGGACAACGCTTCAGATTCTCGGTGGTTCCCTTCTGTTTTGCGTCCTGTTGGCTCTGGACCGCAAGCACCTCCGCGAAGTGATCGAGTTGTTCTTCCCGAATCTTCCGAAACTTCACACCTGGGTAGCGCGTGGCACGAAGATCGCCCTGGGCGTTGTCGCAGCGGGATGTCTGCTGGATCCCATGATCCCGGGATACGCTGAGCTGACCGTGTCTATTCCCGAAAACTCGCACGCCTATCCTTCGACCTCGATCATGCCCAACCTGCGTCTGAGGGTGGCGCCAACCGGAATTGTTGGACCGGCCGGCGGTGATCGCATTGAGTACGTACAATTCGATAGCACCGGTTCGTCGGAGGTGACTGCCAAGATGTCGTTTTTGGAGACGGCCGTGGCCTTGGAGCTCTTCGACCAGACTCGCCCAACCGAAATTCTCAAAAGCATGACGGTCTACGTATCGCCGTTTGTACGCCAAAGGGTGATTTCCAAGAAGATTACGTTTTAGAAAGGAGTCCACATGAAAGCTAAACTTGCAATTGCATTGTGCGTCATGTTTGCCGTGGCGGCTCTGACCGCACTGGCAGGTGATGTCCAATTACAAATTACTTCACCCCGACCCAATACTACAGTCACAGCTGGCGTGATTCAGCTCAGTGGCACAGGAGCTGATCCAGCCGGCACTCTGGAGGTAGAGGTGCTGACCAATCAGTGGTGGCCACAGGACGGAGTTGCAAGAATAAATGCGGACGGAAGTTGGACCTACTCTCCCGTCTATGTTTCTGGCCAGGGCGTGTTTAACAATCACACAATCCGCGTGACGGAGATCAAAGATCACAAACGCGGAAAATCCACATCGGTAGCGGGAATTGTCAGGAAATAAGTTCTCGTGACCGGATCCCAGGTGAATCGGCGGGGCCCCTAGAAAGCTCCGCCGAATCATTTTGGGGTTGTCGCTTGTAAATAGCAGACTTTTGGGAACCGGAGGCGTGACCTCGGCCGCTGCCGGGCAGAACACGGTGCTGAGGGGAAGAAACAGAGGAAGGATTATGCGCACACTCGCTAGACTGGCCACCTTTGCCGCTGTTGTGATCACGGGAATCTGGCTCGCCCTTAACGTAATCTACGCCGCGAAGTACATTTGGGGAATTGACCCGACGGGGCTGGCAGGGATGGCGCCGTATATTTCTCGCGTGGACATTTCGGCCGCCAACACGATCATCTTTTTTCTAACGGCCTGGTTCGTCCATCGGGGAATGGGCCTCTGCGACGGAGTGCGGCTGGGTAAGCTCAACGTAGCAAAAGTCTGGACGCCGTCATTTCCCTTTCCGCAGGGATTCAAAACCCTCCTGGTCCAACTCGGCTTGCTCGGCACTATTTTCGCATTCATCATCGCGTTCAACCGCCTTGCCGTCTCTTCGCCGCAAGAGCAACACGCTCATGACCAGGCCATACTGATCGTTCCCTTGGGCGCGGCCCTCTGGTCGAGTTTCGCTGGAGTGGGATTCGCCTTCATCGTCGTTCCAGGTATTCAAAGGATTTTCAGGCCGATCCTCGGTGTAAAGCCGGCGCGGGAAGACGGCGCCCATGAAATCGCCAGCCTTTCGAATACACTTGCCTCCTTCGGCACAACCGCCGGAGCAACAACCCAAGCCCTGCAGCAGATGGGCGAACGCGCATCCTCGATCAACCAGATCCTCGCCAAGATCGGCGACAGCGACCTCCGGAAAACGGTGAACGAAGTCGCTTCGGCTGTTTCTACGCTCGTGAAGGTGATGCCGCAAATCGTCGAATCTCAGGTTCATCTCTCGAACACCGTATCCGCCCTAACTCGCGCCGTCGCCGATTTGCGCGGAGAACTCCAGGGAACGCGTTCCCAAATCGGCACGCTGAACAAGGCGCTGGCCCAATCCGACGATCACAGCGAGGAGGCACGCAAGTCGGTCGCAAGCCTGCAGGAACACGTATCTGCGAACAGCGCGGCCTCTCGGGAACTGTCCAGCCGTCTCGCAGCGAACGACCAGCGGGTCGCGGGCCTGTCGGCTTCCGCCGGCAAGCTCCAAGAGGAAATGAACATTCTCGGAGGTGCCATGCAGCAACTCAGAGTTACCATCGCCGCCCTGCGTCCACTCCGACACCGCTGGTGGCATGGATTCGGATTCTGGCGGAAAGATCAACCGGAGAATTGATATGACTTTGCAAGCAGTTGCGACACTCAGTCAGGCCCACGCAAACCGGGAAACCGACACTGTCGGCGAAGGCACATACGTGCCCGATATCTTGCTGCAGATCCTCTTGCCTATCGTTCTGATTCTGGCGTACATGGCAGGCGGTGCGTCAGCTGCCGAACCGCCGGAAGCGGCCAAACGCCACACTGAAGCAGACCTCCGGGGACAACTTGCGGCAGCTTACCTCGAACTCCAGCGCCAGCGGCTGGTTGCTGGCCTGGAGAAGGTAGAGGCCGAAAGAAAACAAGAACTCGGCCTCTTCTACCTGATGACCAAAAACCTGCAGGTTAATACCGCAGGAGGGCTTGGCGACCAGGATGCCGTCCTTGTGAAGAGCTCTGCCGCTCTCCAATCGGTGTTCGGTACGGACGAATCGCGCACTGTTGAAGGGCTACTGCTTTTTCAGCGGGTTTTGACCGCGGCGGGGCTCGCGACCGGCGGGGATAGCGCCGCGCAAGCGAGTGCGGCCACCGACCCGGTTCGCGCGAGTCTTATGATCACGACCGAAAATCGGGCATTTCTCGCGGAAAAGATCCAGTTCTTCCTGCAAAGCCTGGAGGCCGACACGGTACGCGAACAGGTTCGCCTCGTCGACGACGTGTTCCGCCAGTACCGCGATATGCCCCTGGATGAGCGCTACACGATCGTCCCGGAAACACGAGGGATTGAGGAACAATTGGCCGCGCTCAATAAGGAAGGCAAAGATGTCACCGCTCTGGCCGATGGTCTCGCATCCGCGCTCTATCGAAAGATCAAGCAGGATTTCGACAGCCAGGGCTATAACCTGCTGGAACAGGCATGGAGCAACCGATGAATAACGTGATATGTTCCCCTGGGCAACTGGCAAGAGTGCCGGCCCTCGCCCTGATTGTCTGTTGCGTATCGAGCACTGTGATCGGCCAGCAGGCAAATACGTCTGCGCGCAGCAACCAGTCGATAGCGGAGATGAAATCGGAAGTGTTACTCGATGCGTTCGAGGAGGCTCTCCTCGACCAAAGTATCGACGAGGTGGCTCTCGAGAACCTGATCTCCCGTGCTCCATCCCAGCACATTCAGCAGACGGCCAGCCGCGAGATGTTGGCTAAATCCGCCAAGGAACGATTCGCCGCGCTGGTCCAGGCCGGAATCGACGATGTTTACCAGAAGGTCAATCGCGACCAGGACCATGACCTGGTATCCCGCGACTGGCTCCTCCAGCGTCTTGAAGCTATCCGGCCAGGCAAGCTCGCCGAAGCCGAAAGACTCGCTATGAACCGGTTCGATGACAGCTACAGCAAGGCCCGCGCTGCAGTCGTGCAAAAGCAATGGATCGAGGTTTCTCCTCTGATGCAGGGCCTCTCGCTGGATGCAAGGCAGATCGAGCGTGCCAGCACCGGCTCCGACGTGCGTTCGGATGCTTTGGCCGTCGTAAAGGCACGTCTCAAGACAGCCGGTTGGGCGGGGCGATTGTTTGAAGAGAACGAGACCCTGCTCACAAACAGCGCTGAGGACCTGATCCGCCGGGGCCTTCAGGAATTGGATGCGCAAAAGAGAATGCTTGCGGTCGCCGAGGTCAAAGGAGCCTCTACTCCTCGAATCGCTGCCAACCTTAGATCGGCCCTGCGGGAGTACGTAAAAACCGCTCATGGCAGCTACGATGTGTTCCCTTCCGTAGAGGCATTCATCGAGCCCCGTGCCTCGGCTCTCATGAAGACCCGTTTTCAAACGATGCTTCAGCCTGAAAAAGTCACATCGCTGTACCAGGACGAGACACTTCGTAAGGCAATCCTGGATGACCCGAGCGCCCATCGAGTTCGTGCAGACAGCACCGGTCTGCTCTACAAGAAGCTCCTGCCGGTGATCCAGACCGACGTTGTCACCGCTCATTTCGCCGAGCAGCAGGAACCTTTGCAAGGACATTTGTCAGAGTTCCAACAGATGCTGGAACAGGAACCATACCGAAACCAGCTGGAACTCAGTTTGCGTCAGTCCCTGGAGCGTCGAACACCCGGCATTCGGGTCGCAATCGGCGTCGAGCAGATTCGGACTGCTTTTGGCGGCCTGGGAACTCGCCTTCCCGACGAAGATGCGATTGATTGGTACAAGACTATGGGTTCGCAGGCCCAACTGGCGGATTTGGTCGAGAAGCTTGGATATTCGTCCGCTCAACTCTCGCCTCTCATCGAGGAGGCTGCCAGTCAGCTCTCGACGCAGACCCGTCAAATCTTCACGGAAGGACGCGACGCTCTTGACGCTCAACTGGCCATTGCGGAGTCGCAGCGGCCCATGATTGACCAATGGCATCGCTCGGGTAAGGACCGCGATGAAGCATTCCTCACCGCGAAGAGGGCTGTCTCAGTGCTGTGGGGCCAACGGCGAAATAAGTATGCCGACCTATTCCACCGCACCGAAAAACGGATGGCCGAAATCGTTGAGCTTGTCTATAGTGTTCCGGTGCCCGTCGAAGTTCTACCGGAGCCGGTGACGACGGAAAAGACTAAAGTCCTTTCGACCCCAGTGACCTTCACGCCGGCGGAAAAGATCTCCAACGACGCGACGCCACCGCGCACGAGAAAAGATGCGAAGGAGACGCAGAAGGCGAAGAGCTCTGAGCCGTCCGACGGCATTGATGTGATCGACTCCCAAGCCTCAGAGCGGCTCCCGCAGGTTCCGAAGTCCATGGCGGAGCAAATGGACACCTTGAAGTCCGAGATTCTCGCGGCCCAAAACAGCCCGAATTTCGATCTCATCAAACAACACCTCAAGGCCATAGAGGATCTGCTTCACCCCCGAAAACCCGGATCTTTGCCGCAACGCGGTGATCAAGGCATTCTCACTGCGGCTCTCGATCGGGATGCACAACCAGGACTCAGCCTTCGACCCAGTGCTGAGTTGGCACAGGGGGTGAACGGAAATGGCGGTGGTGATAAGGCCGTCGGTATGGGCAACCGCCCCGGTGGTGCAGGAGCCGAACCCGGCAGTGGTCCCAGTGACGGAAATGGAAACGGCGGTGGCGATAACGCAGCCGGCCTGGGCAGAGGCCCCGGTGGTGCAGGAGGCGGCCCCGGCAGTGGTCCCGGTGGCGGGAATGGAAATGGCGGCGGTGATAAAGCCGCCGGCCTGGGCAACGGTCCCGGTGGTGCAGGAGCCGGCCCGGGCAGTGGTCCCGGTGGCGGGAATGGAAACGGCGGCGGTGATAAAGCCGCCGGCCTGGGCAGAGGCCCCGGTGGTGCAGGAGGCGGTCCCGGCAGTGGTCCCGGCGGCGGGAACGGAAATGGCGGCGGTGATAAAGCCGCCGGCCTGGGCAACCGCCCCGGCGGTGCAGGAGCCGGCCCGGGCAGTGGTCCCGGTGGCGGGAATGGAAACGGCGGCGGTGATAAAGCCGCCGGCCTGGGCAGAGGCCCCGGTGGTGCAGGAGACGGCCCCGGC
>Ga0335081_10004735_pt1 | contig 21490 bp, 19 predicted proteins | sample Lox_Sample_35_FD_206713 | JGI IMG/M metagenome (GOLD analysis project Ga0335081, IMG submission 206713) | Soil microbial communities from Loxahatchee National Wildlife Refuge, Florida, United States - Lox_Sample_3.5 | ecosystem: Environmental > Terrestrial > Soil > Wetlands | place: USA... | reverse complement strand
CTATGTCCTGGCGGCTCACCACCTCACATACGACAACGCTAATGGCGGACCCTGCCGCCTGTCTCGCTGCCGCGACAAAAGGTGGCGCGTAAGGCATCGTCTTCGGGTTGTAAATCAAGCCAACGCGGGCAGTGGCGGGTGCCATTTCGAGCAGTAGCTGGATAAATTTGCCGCCCTGTGAACCCGCCACGGCGGTGAACCCGGTCATATTACCGCCCGGACGGGCAAAGCTTTTGATCCACCCCTCGCCAATGGGATCAGCCACTTCCGCAAACACCACGGGAATTGTCTTCGTATCCCGATAGATCGCCTCGACTGCAGGAGTGCCAACGGCGAAAATAACGTCAGGCTTTAGTGCGACGAGTTGTGCCGCCGCAGCGGCGATATTCGCAGGTTCGGGTCCGGGAAGACGGTATTCGACATGAATTGTCTTGCCCTCGATCCAGCCTGCATCGTGAAGCGCCGCATGGAATATGTCCAAATCGCGCTGAGCCGCCGGGTTTCCAACGACTGCTCCGGCTAGCAGCACTCCAAACTGACGGAGCGAGCGCTGGGCTTGGGATACGCCCGGTCGCCCCATGGATACGGCGACAAGCATCGCGACGAGATCGCGCCGTCTGATTATTCGCCCGCCCGTCTTGCGTTTCATTTGCCCCCGGCCATGAGCCGTGAAAACTTTACTACGCGGTGCGGTCGCGTTCATCGTCTCGTTCGACGCCACCCGTTCCGCCGACCGTACCTCGTCGGCCGACAACTTTCGCAAGTGCCAATAAGAGAAGTGGGTAATACTATTCAATCACCTCATCGGCGAGGGCGAGGATTATGACGTCAGTTCCTGGAATTTCAGCAGCCGACCTGCATTTCCCATCACGACCAGGGTGCTGATGTTGTGCATCACGGCCGCGATCACCGGGCCTGCAGCGCCGAGCGCGCCGCCGGCCGCAAGGGCGATGAGAACGATCGTCCAGCACAACCCGATGCCAACATTCGCATAGATCGTCCTGCGGCAGCGGCGGCTGAGGCGGACGCACGTGCCGAGGCGGCGCAGATCGTTGGTCATCAAGACGAGATCGGCTGATGCGAGAGCGACATCTGTTCCCTGCGCGCCCATGGCGACGCCGACGGCCCCCACTTTGAGGGCGAGCGAGTCGTTGATGCCGTCGCCCACGACTAGCGGTCGATAGCCGGCGACGATCTCGTCCAGCACGTAATCCATCTTCTGCGCGGGAAGCGCCTCCGCGCGAACTTCGGTGAGACCGAGATGATCGGCGACTTGGCGCGCTACCGCGCCGCGGTCGCCGGTGATCAGAAGCTGACGTTGCAGACCGAGCTTCCAGAGATCTTCGATGGCCTCGCGCGCTTCCGGCCGCGGTTCATCGGCCAGCAGCAGCCAGCCAAGAAACCGCAAGCCGCGCGAGACGCCAGCGATCGGGCCGTTGTGATCGGGCGCCGGCGAACTCTGGACCCCGAGCTCCTTAAAAAGCTCAAGTCTGCCGAGTGCGACGATCTCGCCCCCCATAAGCCCGACGACGCCCAAGCCCCGCGTCTCCTTGAGCTCCTCGATCAGAAGCCGTTTCTGCTTCGGCACCAGGGTGGCAAGCGCGCGGCTTACCGGATGGCTGCTCGCGGCGCCGAGATTGCCAGCGAGCTCGGTCAGTTCGGTCGCCTCCACTCCGGGTTCGGGCTTCGCCGCGGCCAGCCGTAGCTCGCCAACGGTGACCGTTCCAGTCTTGTCGAAGATCACTTCGTCAACTGTGGAGAGGTTTTCCAGGAAGGCGGAGCCTTTGACCAAAATCCCGTGCCTTCCGGCAACGGCAATCGCCGCAACGGCAGTCGCGGGCGCCGCCAGCACCAACGCGCAAGGGCAAGAGGCAACGAGAACCGTCAGCATCGCTGCGGTGCTGTTGGTCATGAACCAAGTGCCCGCTGCGAGCAACAGGATCAGAACCATGTAGCGCTGTGCGTATTGTTCGAGCAATCTCGTCACGGGCGGCTTGGCGTGCTCGGCCTCCTGCATGAGCGCGATGACGCGGCCGAGCGTCGTGTCCTCGCCGATCCTGGTGATACGTACAACCAAAACGCCGTCGAGATTGATCGATCCACTGAGCACGGCGGCGCCGGGCTCCACCTCGAGCGGCACGGACTCGCCGGTGATCGAAGCCATGTCGACGCTCGAAGCCCCGGTGACTACGGCGCCGTCGGCAGGAACGAGATCGCCGGGGCGCAACTCGATCATGTCGTCGACACGGAGGGCCTTCGCCTCCACCTCTTCGAGTTCGCCTGATGGCTTGAATCGACGTGCTCTGCTCTGCGTCAATCGGCTCAGCGCGCGTATTGCCTCTTGCGAGCCGAGCAGCGAGCGCTCTTCGAGAATATGTCCAATGGTCATGACCATAGGCAGCAAGGCGGCCGTCATGAGATCGCCGGCCGCCCAAGCGGCGATGACCGCGAGCGCGATAAGTTGGTCGGTAATCCCGTGCATGTCAGGGCGGCGCAGGCTCTGCCAAGCGGCCGATATTGCCGGCACCGCGACGAGCAAGGCGGCAACCCCGGCAACAAGCTCGGCGACGTCGTGCTGGCTTGGCGCCGCGACCTCGACGATGACCGCCAGAATGAGGCAGCCGCCCGCGAAGAGCGCCAGCGTAAGGCGCAGCCCTAGCGAACGTTGCTCGGAGACGGACAGGAGACCCGCTTCCGTTGGAGCGAAGCCGCTATTGCTTATCGTCGCCTCGGTCATTTCTGGTCGGGCCCAGGCAGAATGATGTGGCTTCCGCCAGCGCGATCGATTGTCTCGACCGACCCGGCCTTTGCCAGAATGCTGCCGATGCGATCATAATAGAGGCGGTTCAAGAGCGTCTCCCGACTTAGGCCGGGAGCCTCTCCCGCGAGCGCCGCAGTTGCGGCAGTTCGGGTCTTCGCGTCGTCGACCTGTTCTTGCGCCTGGGCCGCTGCTTGGGCGACGATGCTGTCGCTCTCGCGCTTGGCTCGCTGTGCGTCGATCTCGGCCTCGGTCCGAGCTTCCGCCATGTCCTGCTCCGCCGCCTGGGTCACGACGAGGACGCGATCGAATTCGGTCTTGGCACCGGTCGGGATTGCCGCCACAAGATCGACCCGGCTCACCGTGACGCCGAGCCCGGCACCCTGGTCGGCGAGGTCCTTCAGGCGGTCGTTGACGGCGTTCATGAGGTCGGCGCGAAGCTGCTCGCGCTTTGCGCTTTCGTCGGCTGTCGCGCTGGCCTCCGGCCGTGCGACGAGGATGGTGTCGAGATCACGCGCCGCGCACACGGATACGGCGCTCGCAATGAACAGACGCTCGAGGGCCGGGCCGACATGGTCGGCGGCGATCAAATAATCGATCGGATTGATGATTTGGTAGAACAAGGTCGCTTGCAAATGCACGACGCTGGAATCGCCGGTCAGAAGGAAGCCGGCGTTTTGTCTCGGATCGTCGCTCATGTCGAAACCCGGAATGGCATTGGCAGCGGGACCCGTGGCCAGTCCAAGGGGCTGTGCGTTTGTGTCGGCCGGCGCGGCGAAGTCTCTGTCGAAACGATTGATCCTCAACTCGATCTGCCGATCGGCCGAGGGCAGCAACACGACCTCTTCGATGGGCTTTGGCCAGGCGATCAACAGCCCCGCTCGTTGCTCCCGAACGGGACTGCCGAATCGGAGCACGACCGCCCGGCTGTCGGGCGGCACTTGGCGCATGTTGGAGACCGCCCATCCGGCCGCGATCACCGCCACCGCGACGAACAAGAACCGAAACGCTATCTTGGCCGACTGTGCCCAGACGCCATCGGGCTCGGCGCCCTCCTTGGCGGTCGGTCTCATCGCGGCGCCTTTCCGGTCTTGGGTTTTGCGGTACCGAGGGCGCTATTCGGTCCATCGACGAGCACATTGAACGGGGCGGCATCCGTCCGGAGGATCAATCGGGTATTGCTGTCGATCACCTGATCTAGCGTGTCGAGCGAACGCAACATCGTGTAAAGTTGCGGATCGTCGCTATAGGCCCTGCCGTAAATCGCGGCCGCTTCGACGCGCGCCTTGGCGTCGATGTCAGCCGCGTCGGCCTTGGCTTTGGCGATAAGCACGCGCGCGTCCCGATCGGCGTTAGAGGCGATCTCGTTGGCAGCGCGCTGCCCTTCGGCGGATCGCTCCGCCGCGACCGTTGCCCGCTCCGCCTTCATCCGTTCCACCGTGGCCTTTAAGGTTTCGGCAGGAAGAGTGAGACGTTCAAGCCCGACCTGACGGATGGTGACACCGTACACCTTCAGTGCCTGCTCATTTAGCCGGTCGCGCAGCTGTAGCTCGAATTGATCGAGACGGATCTTTTGCGGATCGGTATTGACGAGCGACGAAAGATCGAAACTGCTTGCGGTGATTTCCAGCGACGAGCCGACGAAGCTGCGCAACTGCTCGGCTGCGATTTCGGGCTGGTTTCGCACCGCGCGCAGAAACTGTCTTATACGATCAGGGTCGTCCGGCACTTGCCACGCGATATAGGCCTGCACCAATATCCGCAATCCGTCGCGGGTGCCGACATCCTGCAATCCGCTCGACGTCGTCCTTAGCCTGAGATCGACGTCGATCTTGCTTTCAACAGGAGTCGGAACCTTCCAAGCAAGCCCCGGCTTGGTCAGGACTCGCGTCGGATCGCCGAAGCGCGTAATCACTACAGCCTGACCCGGGCCAACGAGCACGAGGCAGGCGGAGAGTGCTGCGCCGATAACCACGATCGCGGCGACGAAGAAGCGAAGATTGCGGGCAAACCAGCCTTGCGCGGCTGCCGATTCGTCTGCCGGATCGTGGTGAGAATGGTCGTGGTGATCATGCATTCGTCGCAATCCTATGATGACGGGTCGCAATGTGGCACGGTCAATCACCGCCCTCGTCGTCGGGATTGCCGACTGATCCTGGGGAAGACGGCATGCTCGGCTTGGCCGCGGATGGGCTTTGCCCAGGGGAATTTGGTTGGTCCGCCGGGCCGGGTAAAGCAAAGCTCCGGAGATCGATGGTAGGTGTGGCCGCGCCGTTCAGACGACTGTCGATCACGATGAAGCTTGATTTCGGCAAGCTACTGCCCAGGCGACTGAGCCATCGCTCGAACAGGAAGACCCGCCCATCCTGGTGGTAGGCTTGGCGATCCCCTTGGAACAGGACGCTCTCCGCATGGGCTTGGTCGACAAGCTCTGCCGCAGCTGAAAGTGCGTTGTTGCGATCTTCGGTCGCGGTTTGCTCGGCGGTTTTAACCTCATGGATCGCGTCGGCCCGACGAAGCGAGACCTGCGACTGCGCAAGGATTTCTGCCGCCTGAACGTAGTGATACGCGCTGGCGGCGTCCGGAGGGGGATGGATTGCCTCGACTACCACCGCGATCACTTCGATCCCGGTCGACAGTCCTTGCAGCCTTGCCTGCAAATCGCCGCGCAACTCGTTGCTGAAGCGTTCGCGGCTTTGCCCCAGCACGTCAAGCAGGGTGTAGCGTGCGAAATAACGCACCAGCAACTGACCGGTGATCGCACGAATGAGCGCCTCTGGATTGGCAACTGAGTAGGAGGCTTCTTCCGCAGCTTTGTCCGAAAGGGCGATGCGGTAGACGACCCGCAGATCGATATTGGCGACTTGAAAGCTCTGCTTGCCCTGCGATTCACTCGCAACGAGATAGCTCGCTTCTGACGGGTGCGAGCTATCCCATAACCGGTCTGCGCTTGCGGGCGCTACTCCTTCGATGTTTGTCTCAGGCCCGATCTTCCCGGCATTGATTTGCGGCTCGCCGGATGTGGAGAGTACGATGGGGATCTCATGCGCGACTCCGAGCTCTACGCGGCGCATGATTCCGAAGGGCCAGGGCAGATGGACGTGCAGGCCGGGCCCGAAGACCGCGACGGGTACGCCGAACCGCTCATACACCGCCCGCTCGTTGAGCCCGAGCGCGGTAATACCGGTCACGCACCAGGCGAAGAACACCATGCCCAAGCCGATCGGCACTGCCGCCTGCCGAACGAAGGATAAGGCCCAACTGCGCGACAAATCGATACCGAAGCTACTCTTGACTGCCGTGCTGACCGTGGCAAAGCTTGGCAGGCTTGGGCGAAGCAGGCCAGCGACGGCGCTGTCCGCGACCGAACGTCTTGTGTCAATTGGCGCCAATGGCATGAAGGCCACCGCAACACAGCGGAGCACAAGCTCCAGCGATACCAGACCAGCAAAGAAAGCGATCGCCTTCTCGACCGTGAGCGGCCATTCGAGGCCGATGGAGGCGAGCACGGTGGTCGTGCCGAGAGCGACAAACGTCAGCAGCGGCACGCGCAACAACCGCTCGATCTGGGGGGCCTCCGGCAGCACGTTCCGTGGAGTTTTGGCATAGATGCGCTCGAGCACCAGGAGCGGAAAAGCTAGGAGGATGAAGAGGCCACCGTATAGTTGCTGCGCTGAAGGGCCGAGCATTTGCTGATCTTCGGCGGTCCAGGCGGGGGCAATCGCAGCCATCGCGACAACGCCGAAGATGGCGCACACGACGATTTGTGGCCAACCGGCGAGCCATTCCGGCGCCCACCGAAAGCTCGGCAAGCGCACTTCGATCGTGTGCGCCCGCAGAACGTCGGGAATATTGCTGAGCGGTGCAACCGGCGGCCGCGTCCGTGCGTGCTCGCTGGCGGCGATGGCCCGCAAGCGGCCGCGAGCGACCATTCCGGCTGACAACAGCCCCGACGCTGCAATCAGCAGCGATGCGGAAAGATAGCTCACGGAGCTCGGAATATAGATTTCGGCAGCCGATGCGGCGATGAAGCGAGTGCCGGCCGTCCGCAGCAGCAGGAGACCGAGCGCACCAAGAATGAATCCAGTCCAAAGGACCGAAGGCCGAGGACCTGCGACTTCGCTGACCGGCGGGTATTCGGAACGTCTCATGTGGGATTTTCCGTTTCGTTCGCGACGGCTTCGAAGCCTCGGCCGAACAAGTAGCCTCGGGCGGCTGCGGAACCGCTCATGAGCATGTGTAAATCGCGAGGTTGCCGCTCAAACGCGCATGCAAGCATCGCGATATGGAGGAATGGCATTGCCGCGCATTCCTTGGCTGGCGTGCAAAAAGGACCTGCACGCACATAACTCCCGTTACAGCTACGGCTTCACGCGGACAATCTTAAGGCCTTTGCCAAGGGAGCGCCATGCGGCATTGCGATGAAGCGGTTACGCCTCGGCCGAAGAGTTCGCGACTTCCTGCCGAGGCTAGGGACGAAGATTGTTCAGTACGTGGCTGCGGCCCAAGGCTGTGAGCCCTATGCCCGCGAAGCGTTCTGAAGTCCGGAGCGACGCTCCGCGGTCGTGCCTAGCAGTCTATAGCGCAATAACCTAACGGAGCGCGGCGGTCACAGGTGCGACCTTTCGCTGTGAACTACCGCGGGAAATCTCAATAATCTTGTGTGCTTCAATTTAGACTTGCGGTCTCGTTGGACGGCGACCAGAGTGCGGCAATGACGACCAGAGGGCAAAAACGAGTACGGCGAACGAGCGCCATTGGGCCGTCCCTGATGGTCATGCTCGTCTGCCTCGCTGTGGCGGAGACCGCCGTGGCCGCCGACGATCTGAACTACATTCGCGACGCCGAAATCGAAAGCACACTCCGCACTTTCTATAACCCGATCTTCAAAGCAGCCGGTCTCGATCCTGCGGCCGTGCATGTCTACATCGTCAACGATCCCCAACTTAATTCCTTCGTTGCCGGCGGCCAGAACGTCTTCATCAATACTGGCACAATCATGCGCAGCGAGACCCCAAACCAGCTCGTGGGAATTGTCGCGCACGAGACCGGCCACATCGCAGATGGCCATCTCGTCCGCTTCGACGAGGCAATGCGTAACGCCTCCATTGAAAGCATGATCGCGATGGCCGTGGGCGTCGGTATTTCACTCCTTGGGCGCGGGTCGAATGCCACAGGTGCTGCGGCCGCCGCCGGCGCAGAGGTTGGAATGCGCAAATTCCTCAACTTCTCGGTCGCACAGGAGGCAAGCGCCGACCGCGCTGGGCTTCGGTTCTTGGATAAAACTCACCAGTCGGCGCGCGGACTGCTGCAGTTCTTCGAGATCCTCCAGCAGGACGAGCGGTTGTCCGGAATCGAGGAGATCCCATATCTGCGGACTCACCCTCTTACAAGCGAGCGCATCGAAACCATGCGCGAGCACGTACAGAACTCTCCCTATTCAAACAATCCCGATCCGCCGGATTGGATCGAGCTACATAAGCGCATGAAGGCAAAGCTCATCGCCTTTCTTCAGCCGCCAGCGGATGTGCTGCAGAGATATCCCGCCTCAGACACCTCCATCGCCACACGCTACGCGGACGCGATAGCCTACTACCGCATTCCGGAGCTCAAGAAAGCGCTGGCTTTAATCAACGGTCTGATTGCCGACGAGCCGAGAAATCCCTACTTCGAGGAATTCAAAGGCCAAATGCTGTTCGAGAACGGCCACGTGCAAGACGCCGTAGAACCCTATCAAAAGGCGGTCGCACTGGCGCCGGATGTTGCGCTGCTTCGGGTCGAACTCGCCCAAGTCGAACTCGAGACGCCGGATCCCGCGCTGGCACGGGACGCGCTCGTCAACCTCAAAAACGCAGATATATATGAGAACGAGAATCCGGACCTATGGCGCTATATGGCAATTGCATATGGCCGCCTTGGCGATCAGGGCGAAACCGCATTGGCGCAGGCGGAGCAGGCCATAGCCGAGGGCGATCAGCAAATGGCCAAGCACAAAGCTGCAGATGCCGTCAGATTATTGCCGCCAGGGCCCTCACGTTTGCGCGCCGAGGACATTCAACTGGAAGCCCAACAGATGGAAAGGGATCATCACGACTAGCTGGGCACGCGGCATCGACCGAAATTCGCGCGCGTGCTAGCGGCTGACACTCACCGGACAACCGCAGAGTGGACAGATCGCGGACAACGTCTGAGCGGAAGGATCTGCCGCAAGTTCGGTCTTCAACTGCGCAAGCAGCCAGGCATGGTCGGTCGCTCCTCCGCAGCGATTGGCGACCGCGAGGCCAAGCGTGCTTGTCGAACTCAAACTCATCATCTCCCAGGCGTTGGCTGATTGCGTCGTCGTTAGCGCCGCGCCGCCGAGGAACCAAGCGGCCGTGGAGCGCAACAGGCGGCGACGGTCTTGCATGAACTCGCTCACTTGGTGCCTCTCCTCATCACTGCAGCAGCGGTAGACGTCATTGAAAGACTGGCGCGCTGCGCGATAGACTAGCATCCACGCGTCGGACCTTAACGGCGTAAAATGCTATCCTGCAACTAAGAATTTACGAATGCACCAGAGCCCCGCACGCACGGTACGTACCCGCATGACGCGAATACCGCTGATCTGGGCGTTGGGCGTTGGGATGTTGTTGCTGGGCTGCATATCGATCGCCTCCAATTCGGCGCGGGCCGAAGAGCATTCCAATCGCGAGTTTCAGGAATGCTCCGACTGTCCGCAGATGGTGGCGATCCCTGCTGGGAAGTTCATGATGGGCAGTCCAACGGCGGAGCCGGGGCGCTTCGATAGCGAGGGTCCCCAGCATCTCGTCTCTGTACAGGCTTTCGCGCTCGGCACGTACGACGTCACAACCGAGCAGTTCCTGATTTTCCTGCGTGAGAGCGGATATCAACCGGCGCCGTGCGATCCAATCTTGGGCTTGAGTTGGAGAACGACGCGTCGTGGATTGGCCTATGCCCCTGGCGAAAGCGACCCGCCGCTCGAACCAGCAACCTGTCTCAATTGGAACGACGCGCAAGCCTACATCACTTGGCTCAACGGTAAGGTGCGCGGCCTCCCTTCCGCGGCGAAGCAGAGCGCCGGCCCCTATCGCCTGCCAAGCGAGGCGGAATGGGAATACGCGGCACGCGCAGGGACGACGACGGCTCGTTGGTGGGGCGAGGCGATTGGAAAGGGCGAGGCCAATTGCAACGGGTGCGGTAGCCGTTGGGACAACGAACTCATCGCTCCCATCGGCAGCTTCGGTACCAATCCGTTCGGCGTCCACGACATGCTCGGGAACATCTGGCAATGGGTCGAGGATTGCTGGAATGAAAACTATGTCGGCGCGCCGACGGATGGCAGTGCGTGGCTCAAGGGCGACTGCACGAAGCGCGTCATGCGCGGCGGTTCCTGGAGCAACATGCCTGTTTTTATCCGTTCGGCCGCGCGAAGCCGGGCCAATGCCGCCGGGGGGGATTTCGATTATTCGAGCTACGCCGGTTTCCGCGTCGCGCGAACGCTTCCGTAGTCACGGTCCCTGCGGCAATAGACGCTATCGTGACACCAGCTTGGAATCAAAATCGATGACGATGTCCTTGGCGATGTCATAGAGGCCGGGCGGTATCACGAGCGGCGAAGAAAGAAGCACCGCGTTGCGCGCGCTGAGCGCGAAATCCTCATAGGCCGGGTCGCCGCTGTAGCGCGGGTCGTTGATGACCTGGGCTCGAGTGACTTGGCCGTTCGCGTCGATCAGAATGTGGATTGATACTGCCCAATTCTCGGATTTGATCTCGCTTCGATCGACATTCCAACGTCGCTCGACCTGGGCCCGAATGAAGTCCTTCAGGGCATACGCAGCGTCTGCACCGCGCGCGGCGCCGGGGTTGGAGACAATCGCGTTCGATGCGCCGACGCCATCCTGCTGGCGCGGGTCGGGTGGGACCGGCGCCTCAGGCTGACGCAGCCGCGCTAGGCTTCGCAGCTTGTCGGAGAGTTCATCGGAGGGAGACGGCGTTTTCCGCGGCGTTGGGGATGACGAGGATTTGTCCGATCGTTCGTACGCGAGTGATTTTGGAATGCTCAAATCCGGCCGCGGCTTCGAGGATTGGAGCACCTGGGGCGGCGATGTCTCCGCGGTACGACGCTGGATTGTCGGTGGCGGTGGCGCCGCGGGAACTGGCACCGCCAGCGCCGGCTTCGGCGGTGCAACCTCCCGAGCCTTTTCCTGTGGCACCGACGCAACAACCGAACTCGCCGCGCTCGTAGTCTTGTCGGCGAGCCTAACCAGATCAACGGGCACGATCCGTTCGATCGGCGGCGCTGGTCCCGATTCAGCCAACGTGCCGACCACAAGAAGAACGATTGCGAGGACGTGCAAGACTGTCGAACCGAGGATGGCTCGCCCCGCGGGACGCGCACCGAAATCATCCGGCCCGAACAGATCCGGGTTAATTCTTTCCTCATTAGGAGCTTCGAGCGTCATTACCAATCCCGGGAATACGTCGTGCACCGGGCTCGAATGCCGGTTTGGCCGTCCAACGAACAGAAAGATGTTGTGTCTATCGCTCGCGTCAATGGCCTTGTGGACCGGCGGTAGAGCTTCATCCTTGCGCCATTTTGATAGGTCCGAGCCGATGGTAGGGCTTTGCGCTGACTGAGGATACGAGGGGTCTGATTGCGGCTTCTGACCGGCAGTCGTGACTGTCGTGAGACGATGCGCTAACGTTTCAAGATATGAGTTCTCGGGCGGCTATGACAAAGGCCCAAAAGCGTCGCGCTGTTGAATCGATGCTCGATCGGGCGGCAGAAGCCTGCGCTCGCAGAGGCACCCATCTAACGGATTTGCGCCGTCGTGTCCTACGCTTGGTAGTGGAGGCAGAAGGGCCATCGACTGCCTATCAACTTCTGGACCGCTTTAAGGAAACAAACAAAAGCGCGGTACCACCCACAATTTATCGCGCGCTCGGTTTTCTTATGGAGCAGCGCTTGATCCATAGGGTGGAGATTTTGAATGCGTTCGTAGCTTGCGCGGAGACTGGGCACCAGCACGCCGCTCAATTCCTGATCTGTCGCCAGTGCGGCACGGTTGCGGAAATCGAGGATCGTACGGCGGCAAAGGCGCTCGAACACGCTGCTGCACGCGAGGGATTCCATCCGCGCGATGCGGTGGTTGAGATCCAGGGAACATGCGCCACGTGCTTCCAATCTTCCTAAAGCGGGCTGTCGGGTTGCACTTCGCGGCGCAAGCGGCGTCGCAGCCATCAAATGGCAAGTTCTCGGCGAGAAGCGATAGCGCAACAAAGAAGATATTCGGCGCCGCCGATCGCGACAATACAGCAGCTGCTGGGCCAATCGGAGTAGAACGCCAGAACGAGCCCGACCCACGCGGCGATCACAGCTGTGCCGGCCGATAACAGAACGCCCATCATAATGCTGCGGGTCACACGCTGCGCTGCAGCCGCGGGACCGATCATGAGCGAAAACACCAGCAGCACCCCCACGATCTGCGCGCATTCGGCGGTGACCAGGGCGACGATTGCCAGGAACGCCACCGAATATAGCCGCGGTGGGACGCCCTTCGCGTCCGCCAGTTCGGGCTGAAGGCTGAGGAACAGCAACGGCCGAGAGATGACTGCAAGGGCAACGGTCGCGACGGCGCTCAGCGCAACCAGGACCCAGATCGTGCCGGTATCGACGGCGAGCACGTTGCCGAAGAGAAGGCTGGTCGCCTGCGATGCGTATGTCGTGAAATAATGGAGGAACAGCAGGCCGAGCCCAAGTGAAAATGCGAGAACGAGCCCGATGGCCACGTCCCGCTGAACCAGCCGCTCGCCCATCACACCCATGCCGATCCCGGCCGCCACTGTCATTGCCACGAGCCCCCATAATGGCGGGAGGCCGATCAGCACTGCGCCGGTCGCGCCGGTGAAGCCGACATGTGACAGCGCATGGCCCGCGAACGTCTGGCCACGAAGCACCAGAAAATAGCCGACCATGCCCGCAACGATCGCGACGACCGTCACCGCGGCGAAGGCATTGCGCATGAAATCATACTCAAACATGCCGCACGCCAATTCGATGCGCGGCAGCGTCGTTCGAGCCATGATCGTGACGATGGGCGTCGTGCTCGATGTCGAAATTGCCAGACAGCACGAATATCCGGTCGCGAAGTCGCACGACCTCAATATCAGAGCCATAGAGGCGCGACAAGACCGGGCTGGTGACGACTTCGTCAACCGTCCCAATCGCGGCCTTGCCGCCGCCGAGATAGAGCACGCGATTCATTGCTCCCAACAGTGGATTGAGATCGTGCGCGCTGAAGAGGACGGTTGCTCCGATCTCGTGCTGAAGCGACTTGACGAGGCCGACGACCTCGCCTTGATGGCGCGGATCGAGGCTGATGAGGGGCTCGTCCAACAAGAGTATTGTCGGGCGACCGATGAGGGTCTGCGCAAGCAGAAGTCGTTGGCGCTCGCCACCGGAGAGTTCGCTCAGGGGGCGGTAGGCGAGTTCGCGGGCGCCGACCAGTTCGAGCGCCCGATCAACCTCCCGCCGCGCGGTCCTGCCCAAGATCGGCAATCCCAATCGATGTCCGTTTACGACACCGGCGACAAAATCCCAGCCCCTTAGGCGAATGCTCACCGCTGTTCCTCTGGCCTGAGGCATATAGCCGATGGACGAGTTGCCTCTTTTCGGGGGCCGGCCCAGGACGCAAATTGAGCCGAGGCTTGGGGAGACCAACCCCAGGATGGCCCGCATCAGGGTGGTTTTGCCCGCACCGTTCGGCCCGAGCACCCCGACGAAGTCGCGAGATCCGATGTCCAGGCTGATGCCCTCAAGTATCGTGCGACCTCCCAGCGCCAGCCCAAGGTTGCGTATCTCGATCGCGTTCATGCGAACTTACTTGGCAAGTGCGTGGTCAACCGCATCAAGTTCGCTCATCATCCATTGCTGGTAGTCCTCTCCTAGCGGTTCGGTTTCGGACGCGCCCATAACGGGAATATGCGAGGCCTTGGCAAGCTTCAGCATTCGCTCTGCCGTCGGGTCCGAGGCTTGCCGATTGTGTAAAAGCAGTGCCACTTTGTGCGTCTTGAGATCGTCCTCGAAGCGTGCAACGTCGGAGACGCTGGGTTCCGTATTGTTCATGACGGCAAGCTGGAAGCTGCGATTCCTGATTTCCATGCCCAGCGCCTGGAACATATAGCCGAAGACGGGCTCCGTCGCTGTCACCGGAATGCCCTTTGTTCGAGCGCGGAGTTCAGTGATCTTCGCGACGATCGGCTGAAGAGAATGCTCGAATCGTGCGAGGCGCTCCTGGTATTCCGATCGATGACTGGCATCAGCAAGGGCCAGTTCTCCAGCCAATACCTTGGCAAGCGCGAGCATGGTATTCGGATCGTACCAGATATGCGGATTGTCGCCGGGCTTCTTGCCGACGAGCGCGGCGACGACGATTATCCTGCGATCCTTGCCGCGCCCTGCCGTCAATAACGACTGCATCCAAGGATCGTAATCGATACCGTTGTAAATGACGATGCTGGCACCCGAAATCGCGCGGGCGACCGAAGGACTTGTCTCGAACAGATGCGGGTCTTCGTCTGGATTGCTGAGGATGCTCGTCACCTGCACGCGAGGGCCGCCCACCTGTTGGGCAAGATCGCCGTAAAAATTCTCTGCGGCAACGATGCCGATGGCAGCACGCGCAGTCGACGGCGTGAACGAAAGGAAACTTATCATGAGAGCAACAGCGAGCAGCGACGTGCGACTCATGGCAATCTCTTCCGGCGGACCTTGAAAACCAAAATGTTATAACATAGCATTCGGCAATCGGCATAGTCCGCCCGATCTGCGGACGAGAGGGCGTTGCCGAACTTGGCGACCTCCATGCCCAGGGAGAAGCTCTGGCGGGCGACGCGGACTTTTGGAGCCGTAAAACACTTGTGATCAGGCAGCCGCGTCGTTAGGGTCTTCACGGCGAGTGGGTGCTAGATTTTGAAACCGTCGGTTCGGCGGCAGCATGTGGTTTTGTCCAGAAGAGACGAGCCGCAGTCGCCGGAGTGGACGCTACACCGACAGCGCCGCCCGTCGGTCGGGAGGCGTAGAGCGATGGTGGATTTGGCACGGACGTAGGGGGAAATGGGTCTAAACTGCGAGGCGCTCGCGAAGCGCCTTTTCCCTGAGCGGCAACTTCTGCTGCGCAGCGGCGAGAGACTGCGCTACATGCTACTGCCAGGTTGGACTCAGGCGGCTGGCTTGGTGGCAGTGTTGGCAGTCGTCGGTGGGGTTGGCGGCCTCGCCGGCGCCTATCACCATCTGCACAAGGCGATCCACGATAAGGAGCTTGCGGCCGAGGCCGCGATGGCGCGTACCGCGGCGCTGGGCGGCTCACTGCAAATTCTCGCGCAAGCCGAGGAGCAATACTCGCAGATATCGCAGGAGTTTGCGGAGACGAGGGCCGAACTCGACGCTGCCGACGCCAAAAACGGCGCGTTGCGCAGCGCGATCGAGGGAGTCGAGGATCGCGTTTCTCTAATCGATGAACAGCGGCACCAACTAGAGCAAAGCTTGACGGTAACGGAGAAGGCACTCGCCGGCAAAAGCGGCAATGTCTCACGGCTCGCGAAGGAGCTTGCTGCGAGCAAACGCCAACTGCGGGCCATCGAGGCTTCGCGCGCCGAGCTGGAGACCCAATTGCATCGGCTCCGGGCCGACCCTATGGCGTCGGCGACACAGACGAGTCAGCTCACTAAGGCCGACCAGGCAAACGGAAACGGAATGCCGAGTACGTACGTGGGCAAACTCCAGCAGCTGATCGCTTCCACCGGCATCGATCTCAACCGGTATCTCAGCCAGTACGAAAGGCCGGCAAACGAGGGGGGCCCTTTCACCGCCCTTGACCTGCGGAGCGAGAAGCAGCCGGACACTGAGCAGCAGAAGCAACTCGAAGCCCTCGTCCAGAGCCTGCCGCTTGCCGCGCCGCTGGTACATTATACGGTTACGAGCCCCTACGGACCGCGCATCGATCCCTTCAATCACGAACCGGCCTTCCACGCCGGAATCGATTTCGCAGCGGTGTACAAATCGCCGGTGCTGGCGACAGCGCCCGGAGTCGTGACATTCACCGGGTGGAGGGGTGCATACGGGCGGCTTGTAGAAATTGCGCACACGAATGGCATCGTGACGCGCTACTCCCATCTCCACCGCATCCTTGTCGCGGTCGGGCAGAGAGTAGCGCTGCACCAGGAGGTCGGCGAACTCGGAAGTACCGGACGGAGCACAGGGCCGCACGTCTATTACGAAGTGCTAGTCGACGGTGCGCAGATTGATCCCGCGAAGTTCCTGGAAGCTGGCAGAAACGCGGCGCTGATTAAGGTGACACACTAGCGGCCTTCGCTTTCCGAACATGATTAGTGCAACTTGGCTCGCACGCTACGACAAAGCGCCCGAGCGAAGCGAATTCCGGTGGCTTGTCGTGAGCTGCGATCCCGCCGGCAAGGACGGTGCCCACAACGACTACACGGCGATTACGTCTGCGGGGTCCAGGACAAGACGGTGCATCTGCTTCACGTCACGCGCGGCCATTGGAAGATCATGGAGATGCGAGACCGCATCATCGGGCTGGTGCAGGATTGGAAGGCCGACCTCGCCATTGTCGAGGATACCAGCAGCGGCATGGGACTGATCCAGCTCCTGAAGGAGACGAACGGCATCAACGTGATTGGCCGCACGTCGAGAGACGACAAGCGGACTCGCCTCCCTCCGCCACCAGGCCCGGTTCGAAGCTCATCGCGTCCTGCTGCCGAAAGAAGCCCCCTGGCTGGCCGAGTTTGAGAGCGAGCTTCTGGCCTTCCCGAATGACCGCCATGACGATCAGGTCGACGCACTCCTACTGTTCCTTGACTGGTTCGCTCAGAACGAGAGCTATATTGACCTGCTCCCCTTCGGTCCCTCACGGATTCTGAGAGCCCTGGGTTTTCATACTGTCTCCACCGGCTCGATGGTAGCGGGCAATCGGCGGAGCTGTTCGGGGTTGCGCAGCCGATCGCCCGCGGACCGGCTGTGCACGGCATGAGGGGTGAGCCCGCCATGCGCTGAGTGCGGGCGCACCTCGTTGTAGTCACGGCGCCAGCGTTCGATCACGGCACGCGCCTCGGCAAGACTCGCAAAGACCTCCTCGTTGAGGCACTCGTCGCGGAAGCGGCCGTTGAAGCTTTCCACGAAGGCGTTCTGCACGGGCTTGCCCGGCGCGATGTAGTGCCAATCGATCACCATGCGGTTGCTCCAGTCGAGCACCGCGCGGGACGTGAGCTCGGTCCCGTTGTCGGACACGATCGTTGTCGGCCGACCGCGCTTGGCGATCAAGGTATCGAGCTCGCGCACCACGCGGACCCCGCCGATCGATGTGTCGACGACGAGCGTCAAGGCCTCGCGGGTGAAGTCGTCGACCACGGCCAATACCCTGATCCGGGGTCCTGACGACAGCACGTCGGCCACGAAGTCGAGCGACCAGCGCTGGTTTGGACCTTGCGGAACCGCCATCGGCGTTCGAGTGCCAGTGGCACGCTTGCGCCCGCGCCGCCGGCGCACCGTCAGCCCTTCCTCGCGATAGAGCCGCAGGAGCTTCTTGTGGTTCATGACGATCCCCTCTCGTTCGAGCAGGAGGCCAAGCCGCCGATAGCCGAATCTGCGGCGCTCGCCGGCCAATGTTCGCAACCGTTGCCGGATCTCCGCAGCGTCTGCCACCGGCGCGCGTCGCACGGTCTTCGGATCGACCTCGATCAGCCTGCAGGCACGACGCTGCGAGTAACCGCGCTCCGCAACCAGGCGAAGCGCGGCCTCCCGGCGCGCCGCAGGCGATCTCAGTTTTTTCCGAGGAGCCCTTTCAAGGCCGACACGTCGAGCATCGCCTCGGCCAGCAGCTTCTTCAGCCGACGGTTCTCGTCCTCGAGCGTCCTCAAGCGCTGAGCATCCGACGGACCCATCCCGCCGTACTTGGCCTTCCACCGATAAAACGTTTGCTCGCTGATCCCGTGACGCCGGCAAACCTCCGCCGTCGTCGCGCCCGCCTCCTGCTCACGCAGGACGCCAATAATCTGCTCCTCGCCAAACCTGCTTTTCCGCATCGTCCGTCTCCTCGGGACGGACTCTCATATCCGCTGCGGGACTTTCAGGGGAGCACGTCAATATCTCTCCCATGATCGCTGGTGCCGTCATCGTGCGCGTCGAGAAGCCGGCTTGGATCAGGGCCCTCGCCCCAGTGTGGTGAACGGTGCCCGAGGCACAGGTCGTACCCATGTCGCAGACCAGATGTCCGCTTCCGAGAAACACCAGCGATGCCCGAGCGGCCGACATGACGCGAAGCGGAGATAGACCGATTTGGAGGCTCATGTTCGATCTGCGCCCATGGCGGCCGCTCACGCAATGTTGGCCGCTTCTCGGGAGCGGGCATTAGGTTAGGGCATGCGTTGACCGGCGCGTGCCAATTGCGGACGTGACGAGCTGTCGGGTGGCGAACTGCCGCGCGACCTCGTCGCGATGGAATTCACGCGGTTTCCCGTTTAAGACAAGAGGCAGGATGGCGCCGCAACGGCCGCCATGGGGGATATCGCCATGTCAGACCAGAGTATCGACGTGAGGCTCAACGAACGCCTCATTGCCGCACGCATTGAGCGGCTGCCCTTCACGTCCTGGCAGCTCATCGTCGGCATCATTATCGCCAGCGCCTGGTTCTTCGATGCCGTCGATGCCCTCGCCATCGCCTATGTGCTGCCGGTGCTCAATGGGTTATGGAAGCTGGAGCCGTCCCAGACCGGCATGCTGATCGCGGCCGGTTATGCCGGGCAGACCATCGGCTCGATCATCGCGGGCTCCCTAGCCGAGCGCTGGGGCCGCGCGCCGGTGCTGCTCGTAACGCTGTTGCTGTTTAGCATCATGAGTCTCGTCTGCGCTTTCGCTTGGAGCTTCGACTCGATGCTCTGGTTCCGTCTCGTCCAAGGCATCGGTCTCGGTGGCGAAGTGCCTATCATGATCACCTACATCAACGAATTCTCTCGCGCGCGCGGGCGCGGCACGTTTGCCCTCGGCATCCAGGTGCTGTTCGCCTTCGGGCTGACGGCGAGCGCTTTTCTCGGCTCCTGGATCGTGCCGCGCTTCGGCTGGCAATGGATGTTTATCATCGGCGCGGCGCCGGCATTGCTTGCCCTGCCGCTGCGCTGGATGGTGCCGGAATCGGCCCGATGGCTCGCCAGCAAAGGACGCTTCGCCGAAGCGGATCGCGTGCTCGGCAAGATCGAGGCGATCGCGGCACGCAGCGGGAAGCCGCTCCCGCGGCTGCCCACCGATCTGCCGCCGGCGCGACCGGCGCCGTGCCGCTTCGGCGATCTGTTCAAGGGCATCTATCTCAAGCGCACGCTCAGCACCTGGTGCCTTTGGATCTGTTGCTTCGGCCTCAGTTACAGCATCGGCACCTGGTTGCCCTCGATCTATCGCAGCGTTTTCCACCTGCCGCTGCAGCAATCTCTGAATTACGGCTTCATACAAACCGCAGCGACACTGGTTGGCACCCTCATCACCGTCTTTACGATCGACTTGGTTGGACGCCGGCCGATGTTCATCATCGGACTCTTGGGCACGGCGCTGCCGCTGCTTTCCTTTGCCGTGATCGACGCCAGCAGCCCCGAAACCATCCTTGTCCGCGTCTGCATCACCTATTTCTTCCTCTCGGTGCTCGTATTGTCGCTCGGCCTCTACACTGCCGAAATCTATGCCAACAACATGCGCGCGCTGGGCAGCGGCGTTGCCGCGGCCTGGCAGCGGAGCGCCGCGACCGCGGGTCCGCTTATCGTCGGCGGCTTATTGCCGAATTTCGGGCTCAACACAGTCTTCGTGTTCTTCGGCTGCGTCATCAGCTTCGCCTTCGTCATTGCGCTCTTCTTCGTGATCGAGACGCGCGGGCGGGTGCTGGAGCAGCTCTCACCGCAGCTATGAGTGATCGACGTTAATGCAAATCGAGCGGGCGCCAAGCATGTTGCGTGACGGCCTCAACCTGGCAAAAAACGAGCTCAGTTCATGAAGGATCGGGATCGCGTTTGGGTCATGTGTGGACGGCTCTCCGGTGGCAAGGGTTTTCTTGGATGTCGTGCGAGGCCTGGTCGGGGCGGTCATGTGTTCGACCTTTTGGTGCGGCGCGCATGTCCGCTGGCCATAATGCCTTCCGCGAAGCTTGGTCCCGATCAAACTGACGCGCTCTAAGGCGCCCTGACCCAAATGGGTTTTCCCGCTTCCCGGTATCGACCGGCTGATCGCATTCCATCCTGTCCGCCCTTCCCAAGGTGGTCGGCGCTGTGCGCCTGGTCTTTATGCAGGAGCCACTCGTGGCTCGCGATATGGTTGGCCGCTGGTCATGATCGCCCAGATCATCCGCGTCGTCTTGTTAGCCAGAGCCACTGCCGCGACCTTCGTCGTTCGTCGCGCCATCAGCTGCACGAGTCATGGTCGTCGGGATCCGTGTCGCTCGGCGTAGCGAATAACCGCGAAAGCGCCGACCACCAGCATCTGCCGTAGATACCGGTTGCCCTGCTTGCTGATCCCGCCCAACCGCTCCTTACCGCCACTGGAGTTTTGCTTCGGCACGAGGCCAATCCACGCCGCCAGATTGCGGCCCGAGCGGAAGGCATGAGGATCCGGGATTGCGGTGACCAGCGCGCTAGCGAGCAATGGCCCGACTCCCGGGATGCCCATCAACCGGCGCCCCATCTCCGTGGCCCGGGCGCTCGCCATGATCCGACGATCAGTCTCGAGGATCTGGGCATTCACCAGCTGAAGCTGGGCAATCAGCGTGACCAAGCATCTGCGAGCCGCCTCTGGCAATCGTTGATCGGCCTCATTGCCGATAATCTCGATAAGCGTCTCTAGGCCATTACGTCCGATTGGCGCTACCAGTCCAAACTCAGCCATGTGACCGCGAGTGGCGTTGGTAATCTGAGTGCGCTGACGGATGAGCACTTGGCGCGTGCGGTGAAGCACCAGAACGCTCTGCTGCTCCGGCGTCTTCACCTCGACAAAGCGCATGCTCGGCCGGGTGACTGCTTCGCAGATCGCCTCGGCATCGGCCGCATCGTTCTTCTGCCGCTTTACGTATGGCTTCACATACGATGGCGGCATCAGTCGCACCTCATGGCCGAACGCTCGTAACTGTCGTGCCCAATGATGCGCCGCCGCGCAGGCTTCGATCCCGACCATGCACGGCGCCAACTTCTCGAAGAACGGTAGAACCCGCGCTCGAGTCAGGCGCCGCCGCACCACCACCGCGCCTTCAGCATCTACGCCGTGCACCTGAAACACCGACTTAGCGATATCCAGCCCAACCGTCGTGACCTCTCCCATCGCTCTCCTCCATCTCAAGCCGCCTCAACCTGCGGCAAGGGTGGAGAGCCGTCCACGACATCAGACCGAGACGACACTTGTGCCGAGGTCGATGTCCGCTTTAAGCCCTTCGGCTGCAAACGTATGGCCCGCCCCGTCTGCAAGGGTAATTTCTCGATGGCGAGCAGGGTCTGCATCAACGTATCCGGTCTCAGGGACGAGGCCCTGGCCATCGATATTGCGTGCCTGCATTCGCGCGGTTTGCCCGCTCAATTATCCGTTTGCGGGTTCCCGAAGGACAAGACGAGCCACAAAAATGGTCGAACTACAAAAAGGACAATCTGTCCAGTTCGGCGCCGGCGGGCTTCGTCCCAAACCGCTTGGGTTAT
>Ga0335081_10004734_pt1 | contig 21495 bp, 12 predicted proteins | sample Lox_Sample_35_FD_206713 | JGI IMG/M metagenome (GOLD analysis project Ga0335081, IMG submission 206713) | Soil microbial communities from Loxahatchee National Wildlife Refuge, Florida, United States - Lox_Sample_3.5 | ecosystem: Environmental > Terrestrial > Soil > Wetlands | place: USA... | reverse complement strand
GGCTAGGCTCAGGACTCCCGAGAGACCTCAGGGAGTTTGGGGGTGAGACTGAATTGACTGTTGTTGACCATAAAAATAATAGATCAAAGCAGAAAAAAATGCCCTTTTCTGCGGAACGAAGCCATCAGGTCTATCAGAAATAAGTCATATAGAATTTGCACGGCGCAGTATTTATAAGATCAAATCGAAAGCCTTTGGGCCCATCGTCAAGCCATCTTCCTCGCCTACCGTGACAGCGCGAAATCGGGTTTGGTCTGGCTCGCCACTCACTCAACGCCTGCCTGTGCGCTTACTTCTTTCCCCTTGGTCATAAGGGGTAAAGCCTTCCCAGACGATCGGTGTGAAGGTATCCTTGAGCGAACTTTCCAGGAGTTCCTTGTAGATCCCCTCGCCATTCCCGCTGTTGGTCATGATGACGATGCCCGTCCCCACCTTGTCGAAGCAGACCGTGTAGTTCCTCCAGCCCGTGTCATGCCCTTCCTTGAAGAAAGCCTTGCCATAGGGCGTCCAGTAGAGACCCCAGCCTAGCCCGTAGCTAAGCCGGATCGGTTTGTTTTCGTCGGTAGTTTCGTTTTCGAAGGTTGGAAACTCATGCTTTGACAGAATCTGAATCTGGGGGCTCAGCATCTGTTCTCGCATCTGTTTCGACAAGCCTTCGCCCTTCATCACCCCCTGCATAAACCGTGCAAAATCGCGAACAGTGGTGTTCATCGAGCCCGCCGCGTCCGCCTGCCTTCGTCTCTCCGGGCCCAGCGAGCGTCCATACTCATCGTAGCCGTTCGCATAATCGCTTTCGAACCGGTCCTGCCACACCATGCTGGTTCGCGTCATCCCCAAAGGTTGAAAGACGCGTTCCTGCATCAACTCTTCCAGCGGCTTCGTCGTGGCCGTCTCCACCACCAGTTGCAACAGATCGATCCCTTCGCCCGAATATGCATACCTCGACCCCGGCTCAAAATGGATCTTCAGCTTGCGGTCATCCTCAAAGGCCCGCCAGTTCGGGAAACCGCTGGTGTGGCTCAACAACATTCGTGCGGTGATGCGCTTGTAGCGTGGATCATCAGCCAAGTCCGCGTACCTCGGATATTCCGGCAGCGGCTTCGGCAAATACTGATAGACAGGCTTATCGAGGTCCAGCATCCCTCTATCCACTAACTGCATCACCAAGTAGGCAAACGCTACTTTGCTGAACGAAGCCGCCGACATTACGGAATCCGGCGTCAGCGGCAGATTCTTCTCCTTGTCGCGCACTCCGAACGCCTTGAGGTAAGCAATCTGCCCTTCATTGAAGACTGCTAGACCCACGCCCGTAACTTGCGCCGCCTTCATCAGACGCGTCACTGTTGCGTCAATTTCGGCTGGCGTGATGCTGGTGCCATCGAGGCGCTTCACTGCCTTCTGGTGCCCTGCGGTCGAGGCCGCACCGGCCAGGATCGCCAGGGCTAGTATCCATCGTCGCCGTCTCATCGGTGCCCCCACTGAAGATACGCACAATCGCTCGCGGCAGATTCAGTTTCCTGTGGCAACCCTAAGCACCGACCATGGCCGCCCGACGGCCTATTCGTCGCGCAGCGTCTTGGCTGGGTCGATTCGTACCGCGCGGAATAACGGCGGTAGCGCCGCGAGTGAGGCTGCCGCGAGAATGGTCAACGCGGGAAACGCCAGCATCCTCGGGTCGGTGGCCCTCACCTGGTACAGCAGCGCCTCAATGTACCGCACCGCTGCGAAGCCGCCCGCGAGCCCGACGAGCGCTCCGGCGAGTACCATGGAGAAGACATTCACGGTCACGCGGCGCGCGATGTCGCCGGTCGGCGCGCCGAGCGCGATGCGAATCCCGATCTCCCGCCGCCGCTGGAGCACGGTGTAGTCGAGCACCCCATAGAGACCAACGACCGCGAGCAACAGAGCGACCACCCCAAAGAAGAACGCCAGCCTCGCCAGCAGCCGCTCGCGGACCGTGTGCGACTGGTTGATGTCCAACTGGGTCCGGATGTTGTTCACGCGGAATTCAGGCCGGGTGCGCGGCACTTCGTGGCGCAGGGTACGTGCCAATGCGACGGAGTTCCGACTGAACGTGCGCACGATGAACGTCCCTGAATCCATCCGCCGCAAGTTGCCTTTGGCGTCGACCGATCGAAACGGGAGATAGGCCTGAGGCCAGATAGGCTCCCGGACGTCATCGTAGCAAGCATCGCCGACCAGACCCACGACCTGGAAGCGAAGGCGCTTGCCTTCAGAGAACACCGTCTCAAACGACTTGCCGACGGGACTTTCACCGTGGAAGTATTCCTTCGCAAAGGTTTGGTTGACGAGTGCAAAACCCGGATACGTCTCGCTGGGGCGGAAATCTCGACCTTCGATGATGGGAATCCTCATTGCTTCTGTCCAGCCGGGCGAGACATACAAAAAAGCAGCTAGGGCTTTGCTTGGAGGCGCGCCGCCGATCGAAATGTAGCCGCCCTCGAATTCGTCGCCGAGCAGCGGCCAACTGGCCAGTGCGACGGTCTCGACTCCGGGCGCCGCGCGCAGATGTTCAGCCATCTGGTCCCAGACCACCGGTGACTGAGCGGGTTTCGCGACCGTTTCCAGCGTAAGAATCCGGTCGGCGGAAAATCCGGTGCGCCGATTGGACAACCGCTCGAACGTGGCCACGAATAGGCCGGCGACGAAGAGCACCAGAAAACAGAATGCAGTCTGAGCCGCGATGAGCGCGTGCATGAGTCGGCGCCGCGCCTGCGGGTCTTCTCCGCCCTTGAGCGCGCTCACCGGCTGCACGGATGAGGCGCGCAGCGCCGGCGCCAAGCCGAACAGCAACATGACTCCGACGGTCAGCGCCAAGCCGAATTCAATCATGCGCCAGTCTGCCGGAAGGAACAGGCGCGCCGGATTGTCCGGCGGATTGATCATGCTGACGACGAGCGGCGCCGACCACCAGGCAAACACCCCGCCGAGCGCTGCCGCAAGGAAAGCTAGCCAAGCGCTTTCCACCAAAACCAGTTGTATCAGACGTCGCCGCCCCGCGCCGATGGAGACGCGCAACGCCATCTCGCGCGCCCGCGCCGCCGCTTGCGCCGTCATCAGGTTGGCGACGTTCGCGCACGCAATCAGCAGCACCAGGGCCACCAGCACTCCAAGAGCTGCGAGCGAACTTCGGTAGTCTTCCTTCATGGGCGACACGCCCGTGGCAGCCGGTTCCAGCAGGAGCTTCTGGTGAAGAAAGTCCTCCACCCGCTGCTTCGGGGCTCCGACAAGCCCCTTTGCCCTCTCCTTCTGAAATGCTTGAAACGGCGCCGTCAGTCTCTCGCGAACGGGTTCCGCGGCAACCCCCGGCTTCAATTTGACGAACGTGCGGAACCAACTCCAATCCGAATGGGTAACGCCGGGATTCATCATGGTGGGCAAGAAGATGTCGATTACCGTGCCTGGTTCAGTACCGGTAAAGCGCTCCGGACCTACGCCAACGATCTGGTAAAGGTCGTTGCCTACGCGGAAGGTACGCCCAATCACTTTCGGATCTCGTCCGAAGCGGGTCGCCCAATAGTCGTAGGAGAGCACGGCGTACGGGTGCGCGCCTGGCTTGAGATCGTCGTTTTCGGTAAGCAATCGCCCCAGGGTAGGCCGAAGTCCGAATGAGCTGAACATCGAGCCCGAGACGTATTGCCGGTACGCTTTCTCCATCTCCAAGTCTGACCCATAGGTCAAATCAATGCGGCGGGCATATGACACCGCCAGCAGTTCGGCTTGATCCTTCACGGCGGCCCGCATCTGGCGGAACAGCGGATACTCGTTGCTTTCGCTGATCCGGTACCTGCCATCGGGTCCAATTCCCTGGCGGAAGAGAGCGTACAGCCGCTCAGGCTCAGCGATTGGCAAAGGCCGCAGCAGCAAAGCATCGATCAGCCGGAAAGCCGAGGTGCACGCCGCAATCCCGAGAGCCAGCGACAGGATCGCCGCGATCGAGGTCACCTTTCTCTTCATGAGCTGCCGCCAGCCGAAAACGGCGTCGGCGCGCAGCGAATCGAGCCACCTGATCAGCCGCACGTCGCGACTCTCTTCGCGCAGCCATAGCGGGGAGCCGAACGCTCGCCGTGCCTCGGCCGGGTCGCGGCCTTGGTCGACTGCCTCTTCCAGATGCGACCGGAGCTCCTCGTCGATCTCGCGGCTTAGACGCTCGGGACGAAACACGTTGCAGATGCGTCGCCACCATGACATATCAGGCCATCCTTAGAACGCGATTTACGGCTGAAGTCACCGCCTGCCAGCGCGACTCTTCGGCGGCAAGCTGCTTCTTGCCCGCTGCCGTCAATTCGTACAGGCGCGCCCGCCGCCCGGTTTCTTTGGTGATCCACTCGGCGCGAATCCAACCGGCTTCCTCCATGCGGTGCAGCGCCGGATAGAGCGAACCCTCCTCGGCGCGGAGCACGTCGCCGGACATATCCTGGATTGCCGACATGATGGCGTACCCGTGCAGGCGCGTCCGGCGGGATAGGATCTTCAGCACCAGCAGATCGAGCGAGCCTTGGAGAGAGTCCGGCTTCGGCATACTCAGACCTCGCAATATGTAGACGTCTTAGCATGGTAAAGGGTAGCAGAAAATCCAGGTATGAGCCAAGCGGGCGTCTGCGATTCGCTCCGAGAATAGATCGTACGGGGGATACACAGCCAGTGTCTTCCTGGCCGTGGACTCCTTCTTCGATCACTTGTTCGACTGGCCTGGTTAAAACGTAAGTCGCGCACTCAACTGAACCTCGCGTCCGGGGTGCATGGCCATGGTGATGGTCCCGAACTGAGGTTCGTTGACGAATCGGTTGGGGGTTCCGTAATTGGTGTGGTTCAAGGCGTTGAAGAACTCGGTCCGGAATTGCAGGTGGGCCGCTTCGGTCAATCGGAATTCGCGTGATAGAGCAAGGTCTGTGATTTGCATGCCCGGACCCTCCACGGTATTGCGTCCCACGTCGCCGAACTGGTAGGCGGGCGGAGCGGCGAACGCTGCCGGGTTGAACCATTCGTTTGACGTGTGGGTGCCAGCGGGGAAAATAGGCTGCCCGGTCAGGTTCGCGCGGATGGGATTTTCACCCAGCACCGTGCCCGCATTGGCCGTGTCTCCAAAGACAGAAATCGTGAGCGGATAGCCGGTCTGGGCTTGGAAAATGGTGGCCAGGTTCCAACCCGAACTCAGCGATCTTAGGAGTCCTTGTTGCTGCCATCCCGGCAGGTTGTAAACGAAGCTGGCTGTGACGCGGTGCCGTATGTCGCACGCCAGGCCTTTTTCCGCATCGAGGTCGGAGTTATTCTGCGGTATGGCGGCTTCATCCATAGGTGAACGGAAGTCCGGCGCGTCCGTGAGGCTCTTGGCAAAGGTGTAGTTGGCTAGGAACGTGAGGCCGTGGCTGAACCGCCGGCGCGCGTCCAGCCAGCCGGCGTCATACCAGCTTTGCGCCGAGTTCTCAAGATAGTTGATGGTGGAGACGGGGAACGTAAGAGTCGTGTCGCCGGGGGCGATGGCCACCGAAGAGGGAAACACTGTTCCAGGCAGGAAGCTGATAGTCTGGTACGGCCGAGGATGAGTCTTGCTTCCCGGCACGCCGGGCCCCGGGGCGGCATTATTGATCAGATGCGCTCGCTGCAAATGGAGTCCGTGTGCGCCCTGGTACCCTGCCTCCAGCACCACATTGCCGGGCAGCGTCTTCTGCAGAGAGATACTCCACTGATTGATGTATTGCGGCGGGCTGTTCGTTTGCGCCGAGGCAAAGCTGATCTTCGTCGTGCCCAGCACCGCGGGGTTGAAATTGAATCCGTTGAGGCTGGGCGAGTAGTTGTCGCTCTGCTGGGTCTCCGCGAACACTAACGGTGGGACGTGGCGCTGGTTGCAGAAAGTATTCAGATCAATGGGGGTGTAATAGATGCCGTAAGCGCCACGAACCACGAAGCCGAAGCGGCCGTGGACGATGTGGGCGAAACCCACGCGCGGAGCAAAGTCGTGCACTTGGCCGTACATCAACCCGCGCGGCATTCCGAGCTGGCCGCCGATGAAGGCGTAGGGAACGCCGTTACGGAACACCAGATTGCTGCTGGTGTTCGCGACATCCGAGAGCGGTGTCTCGAATTCGTACCGCAGGCCCAGGTTCAGCGTCGTGTCATTCGTAACACGCCAATCGTCTTGTACGAATCCTTCCGTGCCCCACTGGCGCAGGTCCATGCTGGGTATGCCGGCTTGGCGCTGCTTGACGGCGGGCAGGCCGAGCAGGAAGCTGGCCATCGACGCTCCGGTTCCATCGTTAGTTTCCGTTTCGGTGGTAAACCCGTTCGTGAACTGGTAGTAGCCGCGGTTCTGGAAGAATCCCCACATCGGCCACCAATAACGGCGGAAGTCGCCGCCCACCTTGAGCGAATGGCGGCCCATCTGGCGGTTCACAATATCCCCGAATTGCAGCATGGTGTCCCAGGCTTCCATGGGCGTGGCCGCATAGCTGTCGCCAAACTGGGTGTAGCCTTGAAGCACAAAATACGGCATTCCCCAGGCGCCCTTTCCGCCGAACCCGATGCCCTGAATGCCCAGCGCATCGACGTAGTCGTTAGTGTTGTCGTTCTGGGAATACCGGTCCATGGCGAGCCGCGACGTGCCAAACCAGAGGGTGTTCACGGTGGTGGGTGAGAAGACGTGGTTATAGGAAACGGTCAGGTTCTGCGCCAGGTTGTTATCAAACGACCCGAAGCCGGGAAGGTTCTCCGGCGTAAAGTCCCTCTCATGCTCCAGGGTGTATCGTGCGAACAGATTGTCGCCACTCTTGAAGTTGCGGTCCAGCCGGATCGTGCCCTGATCGGAGAAATTGCCACTGGTTCTCAAGTCGAGATAGTTGTTGGAGTCGGGGCCGGTTCCAATGGGAGGTCCCATCGACATACCACCCATCGCCATGCCACCCATCGCCATGTTCGGTAGAGGGATGCTGTCCAGCACCGCCATGGATACGGAATTCATCCTTTCCATAGGCACGGCATCATTGGGAAAGGGATTGCGCAGGAACTTCGGATTGCTCTTGCTGGTGGGCAGATTCGAATTGTAGTTCGGATTGGCGTAGGTGGTCGCAGGGTCGTAGATGGTGACGCCGCTCTGGCTGAAGTCGCCCATCCGTTCCATTTCCGTGGGCACGGTTTCGATCTGACTCACTCCGTTGCCCAGGCGGAACCCTTCATAGTTGACAAAGAAGAAAGTGCTGTTGCGACGGATCGGTCCGCCCAACGAGGCCCCGAACTGGTTCTGAGCGAGGTGAGGAATATTGCTGGGATCGGTGAAAGTTCGCGCATCGAGGGCGTTGGTACGGTTGAACTCATAAACGTCGCCGTGCAGCTTGTTGGTTCCGGACTTGGTCACAATGTTGACCTGAGCGCCACCGGCTCCCCCGAATTGTGCCGAGTAACTGCCCGTCTGAACTTTGAATTCCTGGACCGCATCCAGGGAGGGGCTAAGGGCCAGCGTGTTGAACGTGGGATCGGTGTCGGTTGAGCCATCCAGGAGGAAATTGTTGGCATTGGGGCGACTGCCTCCGACGCTGAGCGCTGAATTCTGCTGCGGCCGCCAATACAGCGGGTTGGTGGTTCCGCTCTGTGCTCCCATGGCCTGGTGAACGCTGGGAGCAAGCTCCGCCAGGTCGAGAAGATGCCCGCCGTTCAAGGGCAACTGGCTCGTCAGAGCGGGCTCGATCACCTCGCCGAGACTGGCGTCCCCGGTTCGCAACATCTGAGCCGAGCTCACCACGTCCACGTGTTGCGTCACCTGCCCCACTTTAAGACTGACGTCGGCTCGCAAGGCCTGGTTCACTTCCAGTGTGAGGCCTCGCACGTCCGTAGTGAAACCCTGGGCTTCCACCGCTAATTGGTACTGGCCCGGGTTAAGACCGGGAAACAGGAATGTACCGGCGGCCGTCGTGACGGAGGTGCGGGAGAGGCCGGTGCGGACTTCACTCAGAGTGATCTTGGCGTTAGGCAAAGGAAGGCCCGTGGCATCGCTCACGATTCCTTCGATTTGGGCCCCGGTCCCTTGGGCGAATGCGCCCGGCAGGGCAACCGTCAGGACAAAGGTCATAACCAGCAGGAGAGTCAGTCGTCTCATGGGAGAACTCCTTCTCGTACCTCGTGGCAGATTCTGTTTTGAGTCTGAAACGCCCAGCTAGTAGAGTACCGGTCAGGCTACGGGCGTGGCTGGCGGGAGTCAATGATCAAAAACTGTTACATGACCGACCATTAACAATTAGACCCAAGCACTTCTTCCGGAATCCGTAGGATGTGTTGGCAGTAATCGCTGGCTGGCGCAGAGCTTAGCTCTGCGATTCAGCCACGGCGCTTTCCCTGTGGGTTCTCTCTTCGGTGATGAACCTACGGCCAATCAACAACGGATTGACCGTGCGACCCGCTGGCACGGCCGGTGGCCAACGAAACCCAACGGATCGCCCTCTGCAGGTCTCAGCAAGGGACGACGGCACGCATGGGGATTAAGGCGCTTCCCAATCGAGAGCGTAGATTTCCTGGCTAGCGGTATCGCGCAGCATCAGCGGAGAGTCATCGGGAGCCAATCCGTGCCACTCGCCCACGAGGCCCAAGGCCAGCCGCACATCCTTCAGGCTCATGACTTTCTCCGGCTGGCGATCATCAATCCGGACCCGAAAGAGGCTGAAGGTGTCGTTTGTGGGTTCAAACAGAAAGAAGACGGACTTGGAATCGTGGGACCACTCCGGCCAGCCCATATTGGCGCCGCTGGCGAGTTCGGCGGTCCAGCGAGTAGTCAAATCGAAGAGGACGAGGCGGTGAGCATCTCGGTTGAGACAGGCCACATAACGTCCGTCGGGCGAGACGCGCGGTGACCACAGGCCCTCGGACCCGGGCAGAATAGAAGTCTGGTGCGTCCTCAAATCCAACCAATGAATGCCCGTGATGGCGGCTTCGCTTATGAATGAGTCCCCGTATATCAAGGAGTTTCCATCCGGCAGCCACCCGGGGTCGGTTCGGTTCGGTTCCTGCGGTACCACCGCTTGCGGTGCTCCTCCGTCCGCCGAAACCACGTAGATTCCCCAAGGCTGCCCGGGTTCAGCGCCCGCGAAGGCGATTTGTTTCCCATCCGGCGACCACCGAGGCAGCGCGCTACCCATGGGAGGCGAGGTGAGCTGAAGCCGCTCGGTACCGTCAACCTTGCTCCGCCATAGCGTGGTTTCGGGATAAGCGACGTAAGCAACCCACTGGCCATCCCTGGAAAACCTCACCTGCTCCGCGGAGATCCCCGCGAGGTAAGGAACATTCTGCCGCAGCTTGGCGTCGTAGCGTGCCAACTCGCCACGCCGCTGGTCGCCTATGACGTAGAGGCGCTTGCCGTCCCGGCTCGGCAGCGGCACCGAGTAGCTCAAAGGACCGGTGGTCAACTGCACGGGCTCTCGATCTCGCCGGCGCAACAGCGATTCCTTATCACGAAGGGCCCAGATGTCGGTCCGGTTGTCGTGATCGGATTGAAAAAGGAAGTACCTTCCATCGGGCGTCCAGTTACCACAGCACTCGGCCGCGGGACTGTTCCATCCGGGGAGAAGCGGGCGCAGGTTCGTCCCATCGATGGAAGCCTCCCATAAGGAATGTGCTCCCGTGGATGGATCGGCCACCGTGAACCGTATCCGCTCGCCGTCGGGAGAAATGCGCGGCCACCAAGCGTGACCAGCCACTGTCAGCAGCTTGCGGGCTTGGCTTCCGTCACTTCGGGCAACGTACAGATCCGACTCGCGGCCGTAGAGGATCCGTCGGCCGTCGGGGAACCATGTGGCATCCTGGGCGAGGACGTCTCCTATCCGGCGAGGCGATCCACCCGGCAGGGGAACAACCCAAAAGGTCTCCAAGAGACTCATCGAGGGAATCAAAGTTCCAGCCAGCATTTCCGATCCGCTTGGCGAGATGTCAAAAGACGCCGGCGTTCTGGAGCGGCGTGGTCAACGGAACCACCTCCCCGCCCGAGGTAGAGACTTGGGCTATCACAATCGGATTCGACTCAAAGAAATAAACCCTGGAGCCGTCCGTTAGCAAGGGCGGTGGCACAAAATCAGTCGACCAGGAAAACTTTCGACGCCCATCGTGCGTGATCGGCGTGTACGCCAACACCCTCGGTGGTGGCAAGGGCCGACTCAGGACATAAGCCAGGGCCGCGGCAACGACCACGATGGCGGCGCCCGACGCCACGGCCCATGCACGCGCGGGGCGATGAACCCTCGCACGTGCCGCTGGCCCCACCCCCTTCCTCGTCGCGGCGGCAGCGGCCCGCCCCGATTCCGTATCCCGCTTCAGGCGCTTCAGGTCGGCGCGTAATGCGGCGGCGCTCTGGTAGCGCAAGTCGCGATCCTTCTCCAGAGCCTCATTGATGATCTCTTCCAGCTTCGCGGGCAACTCCGGATTCATTTGGACGGGCGAGATGGGCGCGTGGTGGAGAATGCCGTCGAAAATGGCTGCCGTGGTGCCGCCCGGGAAGGCTTGCCGCCCGGTGGCCATCTCGTAGAGCACGACGCCCAGACTGAAGAGGTCGGTGCGCGCGTCGAGTTCCTTGCCCAGCGCCTGTTCGGGCGACATGTAGGCTATCGTCCCCATCGCCGTCCCCGGGCTGGTGAGGTACTCGGGTTTAATAGACGCTGTGGGCGTGTCTTGTAGGGCCGAACGGCGTTCGGCCTCATCCAACGGGCCACCGCCGCTCGCCCCTACGGTAAGCTTCGCCAATCCAAAATCGAGAATCTTCGCCACTCCCCGGGTGGTGACGAAAATGTTCGCAGGCTTGATGTCGCGATGGACGATGCCCTTCGAGTGCGCTGCATCCAGCGCGTCGGCAAGCTGAATGGCCAGCTCCAGCAGATCGTCGATCTTCAAGGGCTGAGCGGCAATCCGGTGCTTCAGCGTCTGCCCCTCGAGCAATTCCATGGCGATGAACGGCCGGCCCTCGTGCTCGTCGACGTCGTAGATGGTACAAATATTGGGATGATTGAGGGCCGAGGCAGCCTGGGCCTCGCGCTGGAAGCGCTGCAAGGCCTGATGGTCCTTGGACATTTCTTCCGGCAGGAACTTGAGGGCGACAAAGCGGTGGAGCTTGGTGTCTTCGGCCTTATAGACCACACCCATGCCGCCGCCACCGAGCTTCTCCAGAATGCGATAGTGAGAAACTGTGTTGCCGATCATGGTTTGTGCCGGCTGTCAGTCAACAGAAGGCAGTTGGCAGAAGGCAGGGAGCAAAAGAAATTTGGCCTCCTGCTCTACTGCCTTCTGCCCACTGCTTACTGCTTCTGCCTTCCGCCTTCCGCCTTCTGCCAACTGCCTTCTGCCTACTGTTCGTCACGGTGCTTCCCAATCGAGGGCGTAGACTTCCTGCACGCTGATGTCACGCAAGGCCAGCAGCGAATCGTCAGGCGCCAGCCCCGTCCACCAGCCAAAGCGGCCGGGCGCCAAACGTCCGTAGTCGCCGATGCTCATAATGCGTTCGGGTTTGCGGTCGGCAAGGCATACCCGATAGAAGGGCAGGCTGTGCTCAAAGGGGTTGTTGAAGTAGACGCACTTGCTGTCGTTCGACCAGTTGGGATACGCCGAGGGGAGGCTGACCAGATCGGACCATTTCCGCTCGGAGACGTCAAACAGCACGAGCTTGTCGAACATCGCCGTCATGGCGAGAATGTAGCGCCCGTCGGGAGACCACCGCGGAGAGAACCGATGGGCTGAGTCGGGAAAAGGCGTCACTTGGCGAGATTTCAGGTCAAAAATGAAGAGACTGGTTTCACCGGAACCGCGAGCTTCCTCGGCTAACCGCCCGAAGGCGATAGAGTGGCCGTCGGCGGACCACGTCGGGTCGACCTGATTGCCCTCCCTGGGTATGATGGCCTCGGGGTTGCCTCCTTCCGAGGGAACGACATATACCCGCCACGGATCGCCCGGGTTGCGGCCGGCAAATGCGATGTTACGACCGTCCGGAGACCAGCTTGGCAGGCCTACCTCCATGGGCGGAAAGGTGATTTGGCGGCGGTCGCTGCCGTCGGTTCGGCTGCGCCACAACGTGCCCACCGGATAGGCAACGTAAACAATCCACTGCCGGTCGCGCGTAAATGTCACCCCTTCCGCCGAGAGCCCATTGAGATATTGGGCGAACTGATGGTTCTTGGTGTCGAAGCGGACCAGCTCGCCACGCGCCAAGGCGCCGATATAGAAAACACTCTTACCGTCACGGCTCGGCAGTGGCGACAATGCGTTGGGTTGCCCTATGACCAGTTGGAAGGGCTCGTGGTTCACCCTCTGCCAGAAGTTCGCTTTTTCTCGCATGGCCCAGAGGGCGGCTACGCCATTGTGCATGGACTGGAAGACGTAATAATTCCCATCGGGGGTCCAGGTGCCGCAGCATTCCCCGGGCGGGTCCTTCCAGCCTGGCAGGAGCTCACGAAGCTGGCTGCCGTCGGCTCGAACTTCCCAAAGCGTCCGGGTGCTGAGTTGCTGGTTCAACGCGGTGAAACGCAGCCGGCTTCCATCGGGCGACCAGCGCGGCCAGATGGGGATCCCCGACACGGTGGCTAGCTTGCGGGCATTGCTTCCATCGCGATTCGCGCGGTAGAGGTCACGCAGCGTCGTGTAGGCGATTTCGTTCCCGCTTGGCGACCACGCCGCACCCACCGCGAAGATCTGGCCTATCCGGCGGGGTTGTCCGCCCGGCACGGGCAGAACCCAGAGCGCAGATTCTGTGTCCGACCTGGGAGCGGCGGGAAGAAGAAGTTCGGAGCGGGGCGAAATGTCGTACACTCCGTCGACAGGAAAGGGGAGCGAGAGTTGAGTCGCCTCTCCGCCCTGCACCGAGACTTGGGCGAGGGAAAGGTCCGACGGGACATCTTCCAGGAAGAACACCCGTGAACCGTCGGTGAGGATAGGCGGCGGCATCTCCCCCAGCCCACTCAGCTTCCGCTTTCCGTCGTTACCGTCAGCTTCGCCAAGCCAAAATCCAGAATCTTCGCCACTCCGCGGCTGGTCACGAAAATGTTTGCCGGCTTGATGTCGCGATGGACGATGCCCTTGGCATGCGCCGCATCCAGCGCGTCGGCGGTCTGAATGGCCAACTCCAGGAGCTCATCGAGCGGTAGGGGAGGGCCCTGCCCTCCCGCCCCTGGTAAGTGACCGCGGAGCGTTCCCGTACCAAGCAACTCCTTCAGCGTGCGCCCTTCCAGCAATTCCATGGCGATGAACGGCCGGCCTTCGTGCTCGTCGACGTCATAGATGGTACAAATATTGGGGTGATTGAGGGCCGAGGCCGCCTGGGCCTCGCGCTGGAAGCGCTGCAGGGCTTGATGGTCCTTGGACATCTCTTCCGGCAGGAACTTGAGGGCAACGAAGCGATGGAGCTTGGTGTCTTCAGCCTTATAGACCACACCCATTCCGCCGCCGCCGAGCTTTTCCAGAATGCGGTAGTGCGAAACCGTCGTGCCAATCATGGTTTTGGGAAGTCCCCTGAGAACCAACACATCATAACACAACGCGTTGGGCACCATGTCAACAATCAGAGTTTCAGTTGGGCGTCACGGCTTCGAGGCGGCCAAGCGCTTCCCGGTCGAGGGGGGGTAGATTTCGCCGTCGTGGTGCACTCTTCGCCGGCCCTGGCCCCGACGGAAATTTTGACTTCTGCGTCCATGTAGGTTAATATCGGTGTGAGTAGCGACTGGCAATCAAACAGAGGAGAGATTCATGTCCCTTTGCAAGCGCCCCACCATGACCCCAAACGGCTGGCGGCCAATGCCGCCAATGCCAAGGAATCCACCGGGCCGCGCACCCTCCGCGGCAAGATCATCTCTTCCTGGCTGAATGGGCGGAAGGGTGGCCGGCCACCGCTTCCTGGCAGCTTCGCGTTTTTTTTACAGAAAATGCCAGGCCGAGGGGCGAGTCTGGGGACCAGGCGATCCAAGGTTCCTGAGATTGTACCTGGCCGAGCTCAAGAAACAGAGCCCGAGCGCTTTAATGATCGATGGTTCTAACACAAGGGTAACCAGGAGTGAGAGGCAAGTCGCAGGCCCTACGGGAGTGAGCCCTTCTGGAAACCCGGGAAGAAAATAAACGGGACGAACCCAATTTGCAGTGGCGACAAAGCACATCTTGGGTTGGGTTTTTCGATACGAACCCATTTGGGTCCTGGATCAGAAGCTAGACTTTGGTATTACCCGCGCATGAAAAGTCTGGGGAGAAAGGGCGTCGAATTCTTGGAAAAGAGGGAACTGCTTATGGGAGAGTCAAGCGGGGAACGCGGCAAGGCGATCACGGACCGCCGATTGACTATTACCAGCGAAGCCGCAAACCAATATGGGCGTGCCAATCGGCAATCGTCAATCAACAATCGCCAATTCCTTTTCGGCTCGTGGATGCTGGCGACTGTTTTTGCCATCGCAATGCCGTGCCAAGCCCAGGATCAGGTGATTCCGGTGTGGCCCGGGGTCGCACCCGGATCGGAGAACTGGACGCAAAAGGACGAGACCACCCATCTTCCTCCGATGGCGGCCGGCGGACCGTTGGTTCGCAATGTGGTTCGACCCACGCTCACCGTCTTCCTGCCCAATCCCCCGGTCCCTAAAGGAACGGCGATCGTCGTCTGCCCCGGGGGCGGATTCCATTTCCTCTCCTGGGAAAGCGAGGGCACGGAAGTGGCGAAGTGGCTCAGCGCCCACGGCGTCGCTGCGTTTGTGCTGAAGTACCGGCTGGTGGATACGGGACCGACCCAGGAGGATTTCGGCAAGGTTGTGACGGCGATGCTAACGTCGGCGCACAAGGGCGCTACCCTGCCGGAACCGATGCTTAAGGTGATGCCGCTGGCCATCGCCGACGGCCGCCAGGCCATGAAGGTGGTACGCCAGCACGCTTCCGAATGGGGCCTCGATCCCGACCGCATCGGCATGATGGGCTTCTCGGCCGGCGGGATGGTGACCATGGCAGTGCTCATGGATCACGACGCTAACAGCCGCCCGAATTTTGCCGCGCCTATTTATGGCGCCGGCATCTCCGAAGGCGAGACCACTCCTGCCGATTCCACGCCGCTGTTCATCCTTTGCGCCAGCGACGATCCGATCGCCGCCGCGGGCAGCGTCGCCACCTACTCCCGGTGGAAAGCCGCCAAATATCCCGTCGAGCTGCATATGTATGCCAAGGGCGGTCACGGCTTTGGCATGAACAAGCAGGGTCTGCCGAGCGATCATTGGATCGAGCGCTTTGGCGATTGGCTTGAGGAGGAGGGGCTGCTTAAATAGGGGTAAGGGGCTAAGGGTTAGGTAGGGGTTAGGGAACAACTCTTGTTACTAGGCTATCATGGTCGCCTCCTCCATCGTCCCTATTCCCTATTCCCTATTCCCTAACCCCTGACCCCTAATCCCTAGCCCTTGGCGTCCTTCCAGTTCTTCCCTGCCCCGATATCGACGCGCAGCGGCACCCGCAGGGCGTGCACGCTCTCCATCTCCTGCCGTACGACCTCGCGCGCCGCGTCCAGTTCCCCGTCGCGCGCCTCCACCACCAGCTCGTCGTGGACCGTTAGGATGATGTGGGTCTCCATCTTCTCCCGCCGCAGGCGCGCGTGCAACTTCACCATGGCCAGCTTCATGAGGTCGGCGGCGGTGCCTTGCAGGGGCGCGTTCAGGGCTTCGCGCTCGGCCCGGTTGCGCGACATCACGTCGCGGCTGTTGATCTCGGGGATCGGCCGGAAGCGCCCGAACAGGGTGCGCACGCGGCCCGTCGAGCGCGCCTCCACCAGCAAGCCTTCGAGGAAGCTGGCCACCCGGCTGTAGCGCTTGAAGTACTCGTCAATATACAGCTTCGACTCGCTCTTACTGGCGCCGGTGCGCGCCGACAGGCCGAACGAGCTGAGGCCGTAGATCACGCCGTAATTGATGGCCTTGGCCATGCGCCGGTGCTCGTGGGTCTGCAGGCCCGGCGGCACGCCGAAGATCTCCTGGGCGGTGCGCGCGTGAATGTCCTCGCCGCGCGAAAAGGCCTCGATCAGCAGCGGGTCCTGAGACATGTGGGCTAGGATGCGCAGCTCGATCTGCGAGTAGTCGGCGGAGATCAGGCTCCAACCCGGATCGGCGACAAAAGCGGAGCGGATGGGCAGGCCGAACTCGTCGCCGATGGGGATGTTCTGCAGGTTGGGGTTGGAGGACGAGAGCCGGCCGGTGCGCGACCCGGCCTGGTTGAAGCTGGTGTGCAGCCGGCCCGTGACCGGGTTGATGTATCGGGGCAGGGCGTCCACGTAGGTCGATTTGAGCTTGGCGCGCGTGCGGTACTCGATAATGCGGCGCGGCAATTCGTGCTGCTCGGCGAGGGTTTCCAGCACCGTGGCCACCGTGGAATACTGGCCGCTTTTCTTGAGCTTCTTGCCCCCGGGCAAATGGAGCTTCTCGAAGAGGATTTCGCCCAGTTGCTTGGGCGAATCGATATCAAACGGCTCGCCCGCCAGCTCGTGGATCTGGTGCGTCAGACGCAGCAGGTCGGCCTCGAACTGGCGCGACATCTCGGCCAGGATAGCGGGGTCGATCCGCACTCCCGCCGCTTCCACGTCGGCTAGAACAGTGGCCAGCGGCAACTCAATCTGGTCGTAAAGCGTCCGCACTCCTTCGCGCTCCACTTCCGGCCCCAGCAACTCCGCCAACCGCCGGGTCTCGGCGGCCGCCTCGACCACGGTGTTCCTCATCTTCAAGCCGCGCCGGCGCAGCACCACTTCCCCCAGAGCGTCGCTCATCGTCAGCGGCTCCAACAGGGCCGCATAAAGCAGCGTATCGTCGGCCACCCCCGCCAGGTCCACCGCGTGCTTCCCCAGCATCAGGCGCAGAAGCTTGGAGTTGTGCACGGCTTTGGGACGACTCGCATCTTTCAGCACGGGCTTCAGGGCGGCGATGGACTCGGATTCAGCGCCCGCCGTGCCGGCATCGCTGGCGGGATCAACGGGACCAACGGAAAAAGTCCCGAAGCCCAATCCTGGCTCGCCCAGCGGCGCGCGGAGTGAAACCGAGGCTAGTCGGCTGCCGTCGGCGAATCCGAGTGCGGCGAGCTTCCCGGCGAAGCCCTCCTCGCCCTCCGTCGCCAGGCCGATCGCGAGAGGCGCGCCGGGACCGAGACCGTTCATCCACTGCTCGATCTCGCCGGGCGTGCGCAATTCCGCCGCTTCTGCTTCCGAGGCGGTGGGCGCCGCGGGTGGCGCGCCAACGAGGAACTCCCGCAGCAATGAGGCGAAGCCTAACTCCTGGCAAAGCGCGGTGAGCGCCGAGAGGTCACGGTCGCGCCTGGCGAGCGCCTCCAGGGTTGCATCCACAGGCACGTCGGTGCGGATGGTGGCCAGATCCCGGCTGAGCAGCGCCTCGTTGCGGAAGTCGCGCAACGCGTCCTGGTAGCTTTGCTTCTTCACCTTCTGGTAGTTCGCCAGAACGTTTTCTAGGGTGCCGAATTCCTTGATCAGATCCGCCGCTCCCTTGGGGCCGATGTAGCTCCGCTTCTTCTCGCCCTCGCCGCGCGCCGCTTCCTGACCCGGCAACGGACGCGCTCCCGGAATGTTGTCGCTCGGATCGCCGCACAAGGCTAGCCAGTCGACCACCTGCTCCGGCCGCACTCCGTCGAAGACTTCTTCGACGGTCGTTATCTTCATCTTTGAAGAACGGGAGTCGCGAGAAGAACGGGAGTCGGGAGTCGGGAGTCGGGAGTCGGGGGAAGAAGACTGCCGACTGCCGACTGCCGACTGCCGACTCTCTTCTCGCAACTCCGTACTCCCTACTCCCGACTCCCCTTGTTTGAAGACCACCAGGGTCTCCGACTCATTGGCGCCGCGCGAAGGCTTGAGGATCGACACCTTCGGGCCCACCAACTGGAACATGTCCTCGTCGCCGGTGACGATGAACACATCGAGCGACTTGCGGGCGCCCTCCGTGGCCAGGGTGCCGATCACGTCGTCGGCTTCATACCCTTCCTTCTCCGCCGACGGCAGCCCGAGCGCCTGGCAGAAGCGGCGCACGTAAGGAAGCTGCACCGTCAGGTCCTCGGGAAAGGCCGGACGGTTGGCCTTATAAGTGGCGAAAAGTTGGTCGCGAAAAGTGGGCGCCGCCAGATCAAAAGCCACAGCGATGTAGCCGGGATCGTGGTCCTTGAGGAGCTTCAGCAGCGTGCGGACGAAAATATAGACAGCCTTGGTAGGCAATCCACTGGGCGAGACCAGCGCCGTCTGCATGGGCGCGTGAAAGGCGCGAAACACCAGCGACATCGCGTCGATCAGAAACAGCTTCTCGGGTTCGGCCGATGGGGCCAAGAGGAACCTCCGTTCTTAGGATTGAGTCATTGCGCCATTGGACCATTGAGCCATTGAGGCGAGCCGCCTTTTAAATGGCTCAATGGCCCCTCAACGACTCAATCCGAGCTTCCAGTGTTGATCGTGACATCGACATTCGTCAATACGGAGGCACTGGCCGGCCCGGCAGCTCGTGGCAGTCGTAGCAGCGAGGCTCGTAGGTCTCCTTGCCACCCACGTGGACCTGGGGCGAGTCGTAGGGCGCGGGATGGCCGTCGAGGATGCGCTGCGGCAGGGCCGCGGGTTTTCCGCACCGGGAGCAAAGCGGGGTGAGCCAGGTACAGTCGTGATTGCTGCGGCACAGGCCGAAGAGCAGCAGCGTGGAGCCGAAGGGCTGGCGCTTGAAGTCGAGGGCGAGGCCGGCGGTGATGACGTCGTAGCCGCGATCGAGCAGTTCGTCCACAAGCTGGAAGAAGCCCGAGTCCGCGGGGAAGAACTGCACCTCGTCGAAAGCGATAATGTTGAGGCGACGGCCGATCTCCGACTCCTTTTCACGAATGATTCGCAGCGCGCTCCAAACGTTCTTGGCCGGCACTTCCTGGGCGGGCATCGATTTGCCGTGATAGTCCTTGATCAAGCAGTGGCCGCTGCGCGTGTCGACGTCGGGCTTCAAGATCAGCACGCGCTTGCGCCCGAATTCGCGCAGGGTCTCGATCTCCAGAATCAATCTGCCGGTCTTGTTGCCGAACATGTTACCGATGATCAGCTTGAGTTCGCCGCGAGGCATCGTCTTCTTTCTCCGTTTGAGCTTCGGTGAGATGGGCAATGACATCGTTCGTTATAGTACAGCCTTCAGGTATCAGCCGTCAGATTCTCACTGCAGAGATCTCTCAGCCGAGGCGCAGAGCCGAGGACGGACAGGTTCTAAAGAGACCGCAGGTAGTCGAGCATCGCCTCCAGTTGAGCGCTCGGCACGCCTTCGGCCCAAAGGACCTCATCGCCGCGGCGGACCACCACCACCGTGCCGACGCTGGTAGAGCCCACGACGGCGGCGGCCCCGGCAGACGAACCGGACTCGCCTAAGGGAGCCGGCGAGGGCACGGCGCGCATGGTACCCATGTCCGGATACTTCTTCACCAGGATGGTGTGAAGGTCGCGAAAGAAGCCCGCCGCGGCTTCGGCGCCCGCCCACCGGACGCGGGCCACCACTGCATAACGATGGCCGGCGGAATCCTCGTAGACGAGATAGCGGTCGGCGAGCCACGATGGCGCAACCTTCTTGGCTTCCTCCTCTGAGAGAAGCTGCCCGAGCAGGCAGTAGTAGCCAAGCTGGCCCATCCGGTTGCGCTCCACCACACGCAGCCGTTGATGGTGCTGCATCGGTCTGGGGTCGGGCAACGCCACCTCCGGAAGGCGCTGATGCTCGAAATAAAAGTCGGGCTCGAAGATCTCCTTCGTGGTCTCGGGCGGATGCAGGAAGAAGTCTCGCAACTTTTGCCAGCCGCCTTGCTTGAGGCCGCGCTGCATCAAGCGAGCGCCTTGCGCATACGGGAAAAGTGCCTGATAGCGGAAGAAAAAGGGCGCGCTGGAGAAGACCGGATACTGCTCGATCTGCATCTCCATGTTCATGCTCATGAGCGGGACCACCGTCGGCAGGTCCTCGAGTTTCTGCGGCGCCACCATCGTCTGCATCATTGCCGCAGTGGCGTGTCCCTCCGCGATCGCCTGGCGCGCGGCGGTGGCGTCGTCATCGTCGCGGCGGTCTTGCAGGAATTTCCGGAGGTCGTAGCTCTGATCCTGGAGCGCGTGCGTCAGTTCGTGGGCCAGCACCACCTTCTGCGTGTCCTGGTCCACCCAGGCCGCGATCAGCATAGTCTTGCGCCTCGGGTCGTAAACGCCGGCCGCCTGCTCGGTGTAAAAGGTAATGAGGAACTTCTCCAGGTCGAAGTCGGGCGCGACCAGTCCGAAGGCCTTTAGCATCGCTTCCTGCGCGTGGATCTCGCGGGGGGAGTAGTCGGCGCGGAGGCTGGCGATAAGGTACTGGCTCATCTGGTCGTGGTCCACCACTTCCTTCTTGAGCGGCGCCTTGATCGGCAACCCGGTGATACTGCTCACCTCCCGGAACACCTCGTCGGCGGCGGTGAGCAGGGCCTGCGATTGCTGATTGACGATTGGTCCTGAGCGAGGCGAAGGTTGACGATTCGAAGACCCGCTCCGGATAGAATCGTCTCGTTCCAACCGGCAGTGGGCTATCGGCAGTCGCCATGCTGCTGCCAGAAGGACGAAAACGCAGAGGGCCAAGCCGAGGCGCGGCGTCGTCAAGCGACGGGCAGTCCTGGTTCCATGGCCCGAGGCTAATCTCATAAAGCTGATACGGCTCCTTCTTAACCGGCTTCACCGGCCTAACCGACGGAGGATAACTGGCCATTGCCGACCGACACCTGCTATCATACAACGTGCGCGGGCAAGCCGGGTGATCGCTGCCCCGCCTTCGCATCGCCTCGGGGTCCGCAAGGGCCGCGGGTCGGCTGGCAGGGGTGGGGGAGAGGAAAGTCCGAACTCCGCAGGGCAGTGTGCTCGCTAACGGCGAGGGCCGGAGGAGGATGTCGCAAGACCGTACGCCTCCGGCACGGAAAGTGCCACAGAAAACATACCGCCTGCCTTCGACTGCGGTTCGCCGCGGCTGGAAGCGGGTAAGGGTGAAAAGGTGCGGTCCCGCTTTGCGGGACCCCGCTATGCGGGGTAAGAGCGCACCGCCCCGGCAGCGATGCCGGGGGCACGGAAAACCCCACACGGAGCAAGACCAAATAGGAGAGAAGGGGCGGCCCGCCCCGCCAAACCTGTAGCGGCGCTCTATGAGCGCAGGATGGCAAGTGGCTTTCGGCGGTCATAGACCGCCGCTACAGAGTAACTCTCGGGTAGGTCGCTCGATCCCGTCAGCAATGGCGGGACTAGATGAATGATCGCCGTCCCGCTTTGGCGGGCTACAGAATTCGGCTTACAGGCGTGCTCGCGCTTCTTCTTGTGACCGCAGGTGCGACTTCTCTCCAGAATGGGCGCTCTGGCATGCTTTCCCCTTCGCCCGCCTCTGTCCGCGGTTTCGGCTGCATGGCGAGGAACGCCCAGACCGGTCTGAGCGATCCTGGGAGCGCGCCCCAAGGGCTGGCGTGCTGGTGTTGCTGTTCGCGCTGGCGATCTCGCTCCTGACCGGC
>Ga0335081_10004733_pt1 | contig 21496 bp, 15 predicted proteins | sample Lox_Sample_35_FD_206713 | JGI IMG/M metagenome (GOLD analysis project Ga0335081, IMG submission 206713) | Soil microbial communities from Loxahatchee National Wildlife Refuge, Florida, United States - Lox_Sample_3.5 | ecosystem: Environmental > Terrestrial > Soil > Wetlands | place: USA... | reverse complement strand
GCCTCGAATTTCACCTTGCACGCCGGCTTGCGCTGGGATTACTACGGCGTCCCGGATGAAGGCGACGGGCGCATCGGCGAAGTCACGGGCGGGTCGGGAAACCTGTTCGGGATTTCGGGTTCGACGCTCTCCGACCTGTTTCACCCCGGCGCGTACAACATCAACAACCTCACCACCATTCAATTGGTCGGCAAGAACTCGCCGCATCCCAATGTCCAGCCGTACCACAGCTCCTTCAAGAATTTTGCTCCCGCCATCGGCATGTCCTGGGGGCTGAAGGGCGGCGACAGCGGAATCGGAAGGTTCCTCCTCGGACAGAACAAGACCGTCTTCCGCGCCGGGTACAGCATCGCCTACGAACGTTTCACGCAGGTGCTGTTCGATCAGCTCTGGGGCTACAGCGCGCCGGGGCTGCTGCAACAGAACTCATTTGCTCCGCCAAGCTACTACAATCTGACGAATGCCTTCCTGCCTCTGGTTCCGACCGGCCAGCCGCTCACCACCGTTCCGATCAACGACAAGAACTCCAGCACGCAGACGATTCTCTCGATGGACAGCGGCGTCCGGCAGCCATATGTTCAGAACTGGAACGCATCGCTGGGACGGGAGCTCACCAGCGGCCTGATTCTCGACGTGCGCTATGTCGGCAGCAAGGGTACCAGGCTGCTCCGCGGCACCAACATCAACGAGAACAACATCTTCGAAAACGGCATCCTGAACGCATTTCAGGTGACCGAAGCCGGGGGCAATGCGCCGCTCCTGAACCAGATTTTCAACGGCCTGAACATCTCCCAGGTGGGCGTCGTCAACGGCACCACCATCACCGGCTCGCAGGCCATGCGCACCAATTCCACCCTGTATGGATACCTGCTGAACAATAACGTCGGCGGCTTCGCGAACTTCCTCCAATACAACACCTTCGTTACCGGCACGCGCGGCGGCCTGCTCCTGAACGGCGGCCTGCCGCCTAATTTTGCCGTCGCCAACCCGCAGTTCGGCTCCGACTACCTGATCGGGAATTTCAGCAACTCCACCTACCACGCGCTGCAAGTCGACGTGACCAAGCGGTTCGACCACGGCTTCCAGGTGCAGGGCAACTATGTCTTCAGCAAGGCTCTGAGCGATTACGACGGCACCTCGCAGAGCGAAGTGTCCAACTTCATCACGCTGCGCAACGAGCACCTGGATAAGCGCGTGGTCAGCTTCGACCGGCCCAACGTCATCAACATCACGGGCATCTGGGAGATGCCGTTCGGCCCACAGCGGAAGTTCCTCGGTTCGAGCCATGGCGTGGTGCGGCACCTTGTCGAGAAGTGGACCACATCGGTGATCTTCAACAAGACCTCGGGCTCTCCCACCTCGTTCAGCAACAGCGACGGCGACACCCTGAACTTTAATGGCGCGCCGACCACGGTGGCGAACGGACCTTTGCCTACCGGAAGCGTACACTTCAGCGGCAACAATGTCGTATATTTCAACGGACTCAGCCAGGTGAAGGATCCTTCCGCCCAACTGCTGCCGTCGAATCTGCAGAGCCAGAGCTCGCTGTTTGCCATCGCCGGGCCCAACGGCAACATCATCCTGCAGAACCAGATCGCAGGGCTGGCTGGTCCCTTGAGTCCATTCAGTTTCCGCGGGCTGGGCACCTATACTTTTAACTTGGAACTTTCCAAGCCGGTGGTGTTGAACACCGAACGCGACATCCAGATGATTTTCCGGGCGGATATCATCAACGTCCTCAACAGCCCGATCTGGAGCACCCCGAACTTGAACATTGACAGCACCAGCTTCGGCCTGATCACCAGTGCGAGCGGCAATCGGAGCGTGAATCTGACGTTGCGCGTGACTTTCTAACTCGTTCGGGTCGCGGATAAACGCCGGTCAAAGCAGAGGAAAGATAATGTTCTCCATTTGCGGTGACCGGTGCGTATCCGTGGCCCGTTCATTCTCTCTGCGTTTCACCCATTTACCCTCGCTAACTAACTAACGGGTTACACCCCTTATCCACCTTTTCCAATATAGCTATACCCCTCGGAAGCGACTAAACTACCAACGAGTATGATGAACAACAAGCCGAACGACAGGCGCAGGCGTCGTCGCGGCGTGGAGATCATCGAGTTCACGCTCACGCTCCTGCCGTTGCTTGGGTTTACCTTTCTCCTGCTCGACTTGGGATGGGCGGTCTACAAACGCGCCACGCTGCAATTCGCCGTTCGTGAAGGCTGCCGCTTTGCAGTCACCAATCAAACCGTGCCGCTGACAGACGGCAACGGCAAAGCCTACGGATTGATCGATTCGGTCAAGTGGACGGTCCAACAGCGAGCCATGGGTTTTCTCGGCTCCACCTCGACCGATCCCGGCTATTCCGAGATCTATGTCAGGTTCTATAACCCCAACTCGAGTCTGACTACCGCACTCACCGAGCCTACTACTTGCGCCACCAACACGGGGACGCCGCCGAATTGGTCCGGGAACCTGGTCGAGGTCTCGGTGGAGAACTACCAGGCGGTGCCGCTGGTGCCCTTGCTGCGCAGCGCTACACCCTTGAATTTCGTGGCGCGATCCTCGGATCGCATGGAGGGCAACCCCCAGACCGGGGTTCCGCTCCTCTTTAACGGGACGTGCCCGTAAGGCAGGAAGAAATGCGCAAGAGAAAAAATCGCGGCGGAGCCACCATTGAATTCGCGCTGACGTTTCCATTCCTGGTCAGCTTGATCGTGGGGACATTGGTGTACGGCAGTCAATTGGTCAAGGAGCTCGAACTGCAGCAGGTGGCCCGCGACACCGCCAGCATGACCGCGCGCGGAACCAACTTTAACAACGCGGCCAACCAGGCCGTTGTCTCCCGGCTGGGGGTGGACTTGGGCTGGCCAAGCAGCGGCGGCCTGCTGTCAACCAGTCCCGGAGTGGTCTACGTATCCACGATTGAGTACCTGGACGCAACCTGCAACGGGCTTGCGGGCGGATGCAAGAACGCTCCCAACTGGGTCTTCGTGAAGAGCGTGGCATTCGGCAACACCGGTTTGCGGAGCAGCAACTTCGGCGCGCCGCCGTCCTGCGTGCCGGGATGCTATGACGCCAATCAGACCGATGGCAGCCTGAATTCCAACGACACGTTGAATACCTCCGCGGCCATCGTCAAGAACTTTACTTACCTGGGAACGCCCAATAGCGCGGTCGCCGGCTTCCAGCCGGGACAAGTGGCGTACCTGATCGAAGCGGCCGCAACGACGGGCCCGTGGAACGGCGGCAGCGTCAGCTACGCCTTTTCACTTTACTGATGGGCAGCGTGATGAGAACCGTAGGGCAGGTTGGCAACCTGCGGACCGATTGGCAATCGGTCCAGGCGAGCGAAGCTCGCTGAATGCTAGGGAGAGCGAGGTTTATGGTTGCGAAAAATAGCTCGAAGAAGTCGCAAAGCGGCCAGGCGATCGTGCTGTTCACCATGATGGTCGCTTCGGTCATGGTCCCCATCACCGGGCTGGCGATCGATGGCGGCCGCGCATACCTGGTCAGGCTCAAGCTTTCTTCCGCCGTCGACGGCGGCGCGCTCGCGGCGGCCCGCTTGCTGGGCACCGGCGCCAACGCGAATACTCAGCTCTCCAACGCCCAGCAAACCGCAATTGAGTTCGTGAAGGCGAACTTCCCCACGGGCTTTTTCGGCGCTAACCTGGCCACCGGTTCTCCCAACGTCTGCGTAGACCCGGGGACCGACAACAGCGACCCCTGCCATGTCGGCAACGGCGGAACGGTCCAGACGTACAAAGTGCGCACCGTATCGGTGACCGCGTCCGCGGTAATGCCCGCACTGTTCATGGGGATTTTCGGCCTGCCCAACGTGAGCGTCGCCTCCAGCGGCCTGGCTTCCCGCCGCGATGTGCGCGTGGTCGTGGTCATTGACCGGTCGTCTTCGATGTCCGGGTACTTCGGGACCGGCGCCAACAGCATCATTCCCATGGCGCAGTCCTTCGTGAACGGTTTCTCCGGCTCGGGTGACCTCGGTGGCAGGGATCAGGTAGGCCTGGTGGTGTTCGGCGGAAGCGGGATTGTGGCCTATCCTCCTCGGGATATCACCAAGGATTACACCGACTACACGCAGTTCACGGCGCCGGACAACAACTTCAAGTTAGCCAGTAACATCCCCAAGTATCTCGCCGACGTCGCAGACGGATCCAACACTGGAACCGCAGAGGCGCTGTACCTCGCCTACATGACCCTGCGCGCCGATGCCGCCACCAATACGGACCTCTCTACCAAACTGAATGTGATCGTCCTCTTCACCGATGGTATTCCTAATGGCATTACGGCCTTCGCCGATGATCCGGATCTGACCGCCAAATACAACAAGAACTTCATGCTGGCGTCGACCAGCAATTGCCCGGACCTGGGGAGCGGAACGTGGGCCGGGACGCCCGTGACTACCACCGCGAAGAATCTGATCGGCTGGTTCAGCCAGTGGGGCGGGAACGTCAGCGGGGATACAACACACGCCCCCCATGGCCTTTTCACCTCGATGATGGCATTTCCTTACAGCGGCTCATACACAGGCAAAGGCGACGATATCGACGCATACATGAAGAACGCCGGTCAAGACAACACCGTCATTCCTCACTGGAGCGACACGGATGGCCTGGGCCACAAGTGCAACACGGCTCAACCCATGACGTCCGCCACTATTTCGAAGTTCCCCGATTACGACCTCTTCGGGAACTACACCGACCTCAGCAAGGTGCCGGCGGTAGCCGGGATCACACCGCCGACCGGCCCCGGCGGCACACCCCTTTACAAACTGGGGAGCCTCTGGAGCACTTCGACGCAGTGCAATAAGGCGATATTCGACGCAACCAAGCCCACCGATGCCTGCCAGGTCGGTCTCGCCTCCTGGCAAGCCGCGGCCCACCAGGCCTGGAAGATCTGGAATCAGATCGTCTGGGACAAGACCACTCGGACGAACATCCAGGATCCCGCAGCCAATCTGAGCCAACCCGTGATCTTCACCATCGGTTTCGCCCACAAAGCAGACGATATGCCGGACATGACGCTGCTCCAGATGATCGCCAACGATCCTGCAGCCCCGGTTGCATTCTCCAGCCGGATCAACGGGCAGGCATTTCTAGCCGCCGACCCGAACGCCGTTGGCGCTGCATTCCAGCAGATCGCGTCGGAAATCCTCCGCCTGTCGAAGTAGAAGCGGAGCCGGCCGAGGCTGATTCCAGGCTGCTAACAGATGCTCGTTCCGCCTTTGTGCAACCTGGAGACAGGTGCGTTCCATCACTTGCCAGGCGGCAAACCGGACTGATCAGTCCGGTCACGGGTCGATATCTCTTTTATTTTCAACAAACATTGACAGATTTTCCGGGCATATTGTCCGGCCGCGAACTTCCAGCGGAGCCGATTCCCATGAACGTCTTTGACCGGATCACAGGGCAGCGCAGCATCTCCGGCTCGCCTACGGGCGCTCCGGCGACCATCGCCACCATGCTCGACTCTGCCGCGCGCCACGGCATCGCGCCGCAAGTGGGGCACTTTCCTGTGGGTAAGGTCAACGACGCGCTGGCTCGCCTCGCGGCCGGCAAGGCGCGGTACCGTATCGTTCTGGACGCGGATTTCTGGGTGTAGGGATGTGGCGCAACAAGCGCCGAGACGAGTCTCGGCGCGGCAGACAAGAGTGTCTGCGCCACATCGCCCGGTGGGCCGGAGGTTCATATTCAGTTCTGTTTATCGGAATTTTTCTATTGCCTTCCCATAGGAACGGCGCTAATATGGGATTGCCATAGGAGACACGCATGCCCGAGAAAGCAGATGTCTGGCAGGGAACCCTGGCGCTCATGGTGCTCAAGACCCTGGAGGTGATCGGGCCGCTTCACGGGTACGGGATCGCGCGGCGGATCGAGCAGACCAGCGGCGACCTGCTGTCGGTGAACTACGGGACGCTCTACCCGGCCCTGCTGAAACTCGAGCAGGAAGGCTACATTTCGGCCGAGTGGGGCCTGTCCGATAACAATCGCAAGGCCCGGTTCTACAGGCTCACGGCCGCCGGCCGGAAGCAACTCGTGAAACAGGCACGGGAGTGGGAGCAAACCACCTCCATCCTGGACCGGTTTCTTTCGGCGGCGAAAGGGACTTCATGAGACCGATGCGCGCCTGGTTCGTTCGTCTCCTCGGCTTGTTTGCCAGGGAGCGCCGGGAGCAGGAGTTCTCCGCGGAGCTGGAAGCTCATCTGCAAATGCACATCGACGACGGGATTCGCGCCGGCCTGAGTCCCGGCGAAGCGCGGCGGCAAGCCCGCATCCGCTTGGGCGGCGTGGAGCAGGTCAAGGAAAGCTACCGCGACCGCCGCGGCGTTCCAGTGATCGAGACCATGGCGCAGGACCTGTCATACGGCTTCCGCACCATGCGCCGCAGCCCCGGCTTCACGGCAGCGGCCGTGCTCACGCTGGGTTTGGGCATTGGCGCCACCACGGCGGTCTTCACCGTGGTGTACGCGGTTCTGCTGCGGCCCCTGCCATATCCGCAGGCGGACCGCCTGGTCTATATCAAGGAGAACCTCGCCAGCGGGCTCAATTTCTTTTCCACACCGAGAGAGTACGCCGCGTGGCAAAAGCAGAGCCAGACTATGAGTCAACTGGGCGCGTACATGTGGTCGCGCGCCACGCTCACCGGAGCAGGGCCGGCGGAGCGGGTGATTTGCGGCGCGGTCACGGCTTCGTTTCTCGAACTTCTCGGGGCCCAGCCAGTGATCGGGCGGGTATTCCGGCCGGAAGAGGAGCGCGCGGGCGGAGAGTCGGTTGCGTTGATCAGCTACTCCTTGTGGAAGCGCCGCTTCGGAGGTGGCGCCGCGGCTCTTGGCAGGACGCTGGCAGTGGACGGGAAAAACTATACCGTGATCGGCGTGCTGCCGGCGGGGTTCCGCGTGCCTGACCGATACTCGTCCCTCAAAGAGCGTGACTATGACGTCTGGGTGCCGTTTGGTTTCAATCCGGACGCACCAGTGGCACAGCGGAACGTGATTGGGACCACCGCCTTCGTGCTGCTGCGTGCAGTAGGACGAATGAAGCCCGGGATCGGCCGCGCGACTGCGCAAGCCGAACTGGACACCATTCTCCAGCCCCTGGTGCGGAAGGGCCGCACGAAACACGTGGTCCTCGTGGATTGGCACGACGAAATCTCCGGCGGCGTGAGACAGTCATTGATCTTCTTCCTGGCGGCGATCGGCTTTGTTCTGCTGATCGCCTGCGTCAACGTGGCCAACCTGCTGCTTTCGCGTGCCGCCGCGCGGGAAAGGGAAATCGCCGTGCGGCGCGCGCTGGGCGCCGGCAGGCCTCGCATCCTGCGCCAGCTTCTCACCGAGAGCGTGCTCCTGGCGGTCGCCGGCGGAGCCGCCGGCCTGGCGCTGGCGTACTGGGGGAAGGATCTTTTGGTAGCGTTCCTTTCCCGGAATCTGCCGGTGGTGCAACCGATCCGCCTGGATTTGAGGGTGCTCGGCTTCACGCTGGGTGTCGCCCTGGTCACCGGGCTGGCGTTCGGCCTCGCGCCCGCGCTGCAGAGCTCCGGAGTGCGCCTGATGGATTCGCTGAAAGAATCCGCCCGCAGCGGAGTTGCCGGCCCGTCGCGCTACGGGTTGCGCAACCTGCTGGTAGTGGCGGAGGTCGCGCTCGCCATGATGGTCTTGATCGGCGCCGGTCTGTTGTTCAAGAGTTTCCTCCTGATGCGTGGAGAGAAAATGGGATTTCAGGCGGACCATCTCCTCACGGCCTCGTTGCATCTCGCCGAATCGAACTATCCAACACCGCGCGATCAATCCCGGTTCTTCCAACGGGCCGTCGAGGAGATTCGGGGCGTGCCCGGTGTGCAATGGGCCGGCGCGGTCGATGACCTTCCCCTTGGGGGCTTCAGCTTCGGTGGAAGCGCCGAGATCGAGGGCCGCGCGGAGAGCGTTGATGTACACGCCCCAGCCATCACGCCGGACTACTTCCGCGTGATGAACATCCCTCTGATCGCGGGACGCGGCTTCATGGATGCGGACCGCGACGGCGCGCCGGAAGTCGTGCTGGTGAACCAGTCGTTTGCCCGGCGCGCTTTTCCAGGCGAGAACTGCCTTGGCAAGCGCATCAAAAGCTGGAACCACAAAGGCGAGTGGCTGAGCATCGTGGGAGTTGTAGGCGACGTGCGCGGCGGCGCCGAGGAAGAGGTCAAGCCGGAGATGTATTTCTCCTACCTGCAGTCGGGCCGATCGTTCATGTACCTGGTGGCGCGCACCGCGGGTGATCCCGCCGGCCTTGCCGCGGCGGTTCGCATCCGGCTGGCCGCGGTCGACAAGGACCAGCCTCCGGACGACGTGATGAGCATGGAGCAGCTGCAAGCAGACGACCTGGCGCCGCGCAAAGCCCACATGCTCCTGTTGGTTTCATTCGCCGCGCTGGGACTGGTGCTGGGAGCGATCGGCATCTATGGCGTGGTCTCTTATTCGGTGAGCCGCCGCCTGCACGAAATCGGCGTGCGCATCGCGCTGGGCGCGCACCGGGGAGACGTGGTTTCCCTGGTGGTCGGCCGGGGGTTGTTGTTGGTGCTACTCGGTGAGCTTGCCGGAGTAGCCGGCGCCCTGGCCCTGAACCGCGTGATCGCGACCATGGTCTTCCACATCACCACCACCGACCCGCTCACGTATGCGGGAGTCGCGCTGGTGTGGATGCTCGTGGGCCTGGCCGCGTGCTACGTGCCTGCGCGCCGCGCCACCCGCATCGACCCGATGGCAGCCTTGCGCTGCGAATAAGGCCCGGCTCTTACTCGCTCCACTCCTGCCGTGCCGGCCGAATGCCGTGTTTTTCCAAGGCCGGCAGCACGCTTTCATAGGGCACGTCCAGTCCCGTGAGCACACCAGGCTTTTGGAGCTTGCCGCTCAGGATCAGGCGCGCGCCCAGGCTCATGGTGAAGCCGACCAGCCGCTGCATGGAAGTGAACCCCGTCTTGAGATCGCGCAGGTCGATCAACTGGTACAGGACGCGCTTTTTCATCCCGGCACGCACGCCGCGCGCGTCCACGCGAATGAAGCTCAAGTCCTGTTCGCCCTCGCCGAACTGGAACTGTTCCTGCGAAGCCAGCAGCGCGGTGGTGAACTCTCGCGGAGAAACCAGGGCATCTCCCACCAGCACCGGTTGTTCGTCCAGGAAACCGCTCTTCACCATGGTGTTCCAGAAAGCGCAGTGGCCGGGCAGCCGGCCTGTGTAACGTCCCGACTCCTTAAGTGAAGCGCGAATCCCCAGCAGCTCGGCGTAGTGCACCGCATCGCCGTTGGGAAAACATTCCATGGGCGCGCCGATTTCCGGAACATCGATGGTGTGCAAGTATCGCGGTTCGAAGATGGCATCCGCCGCCACATCCACCGATTTCCCGCCTGAAACCATGGTCGACTGCCGCTTATACGCGCGCATCACCCCGATGGGCGACCAGGAGAATTTGTACTGCAGCGGGTTCCCGCGCGCGTTGGGAGCGGGCAGCCCGGCGCCATAAGTATGGAACTCGTGAACCTCATCCAACTCGCTGACGGCCTTCTTAGCCATGACCAGGTCGAGCCCCGGATCCATGCCGAACTCGGTCAGGATGGTGATGCCTTTCTCTTCCGCCACGCGGTCGAGATCACAGATTTCCTGCTTGACCGCCGCGACGGCGCCTTCGTCCAGCCCTTCCGGATTGAGATAGAACATGCTGCTCACCAGCGAGACTCCGCATTGCGCGGCCAGTTGGCCGATGCGGAGCACCAGGACCGCCGGCAGCGCTTCAACTACGACGTCGGCCTCGCGCATGAGCCGTTCCACGCTGGCTTCATCGCTCACGTCGAGCGGAACGCCCGTCACTTTTTCTGAAGGGTAGCGGCTCAGCAAAACTGCCAGGTCCGGGCGGTTATCGGCCACTACGACGTGCGCGATCTCGACGCTGTTTACCAGGTCGTACAACGCCGCCTGGCCTTGCATGCCGAGTCCGAGCAAGAGAACGTTCTTGTTCATTTTCGAGTCCAATGATAGTAAAAGGGCAGAGAAACCAGCAGCAGGCCGATTCCTATAGCCGCATTGCGGGCGTCGTGGATCAGCGTGTTATAGAGGAACCAGGCGGCCACCGCCACGAACAACAGGGTAGCGTATGGATACCCCCAGGCACGATAAGGCCGGGGCGCATCCGGCAGTTTGCGGCGCAGTACGATGACCGCGAGCGCGGTGAGCGCGTAAAAGCCCCAGGAGCCGAACACCACGTAGGCGGTGATTTGTTCGTAGGTTCCGCTCAGCGTGAGGATGCCGCTCCACACTCCGAGCGACACGATCGCGACGGCGGGCGTGTGGAACCGCGGATGTACTCTGGCGAAGCTTTTCGAAAACGCGCCATCGGCGCCGGCGGCGTAGATGCAGCGCGGGCCGCCGAGTACGCAGCCGTGCATGGTCCCGAACGTGGAACAGAGAATGCCGGCCACTACGAACGTGGCCCCGAAGCGGCCGAGAACGGCGCTCGCCACATCGGCGGCAACGCGCGGTGAAGCAGCCAGCGCGGGCATGGGAAGCACATACGCGTAGCACAGGTTGGCCGCGAGATACAGCACGATCACCGCCATCGTTCCCGCCACCAGAGAAAGGGGAACGTTGCGCTCGGGCGATTTCATCTCGCCCGCGGTCAGCGTTACGGTGGTCCAACCGTCGTAGGCCCATAGCACCGAAATCATGGACAAGCCGAGGCCCACGGTGAGGTCGTGGGTCCAGTGATGGGGCCAGACCGGCAGGAGGTTCGTGCGGTGGCCCTTGCCGGAAATGGCAACCGCAACAATCAACCCGAGCAGCGCGCTTACCTTGGCGGCGGTGAACAGGTTCATAATCCATCCGCCCAACCGCACGCCGCGCACGTTGATCAGGGTGACCAGCAGAATCGCGCTCATGGCGACGATCTGAATCCAGCCCACCGCCAACCCGCGGTACCGCCATAGTGCGCGATCGGGCGACAGCGCCGGCAGAAACTGTCCGAGGTAAGTCGCGAAGGCCACCGCCAGCGCGGCCACACTGCCGGCGGTGTTGATGAAGAAATGATTCCAGCTATACAGGTAGCCCCACACGCGGCCGAAGCTGTGGCGGAGGTACACGTAGGGTCCGCCGGTTTCGGGAAGCACAGAGCTCAGTTCCGCCAGCGTCAGCGATCCGAACAGGATCAGCATGCCGCTGAGGATCCAGACCAGCAGGATCGGGCCGAGCGCGGGAATGTGGCCCGCGATGGTGGCCGGCACCAGGAAGATGCCCGATCCAATGATCATTCCCATCTGGATCGCGATTCCTTCGCGCAATCCGAGCGCTCGCACGAGTTGCCGCGGCGGAGCCGGCTGGGCCATAGTACTTTCCGCTCTTTTTGTAGGTTCGAACTATCCTACCAAGGGAAAAAGAACCAGATATATGGCTAATGATTGTCTGGAATACTAATGAGGCTGACTTGGTTTTCCAGTACTTATCCATTGGCCGTCTAAATGCTGCACCAACCCGCCACTGGGGCCAAATCGCCAGGAAGACACTTGGGGAGGCGAGTCCTGGGCTACATCCGTCAGGAGGAGATAGGATGAAGAACTACGTTCGCAAGCTGTGCTGTGGGAGTGCGCTCTTTGCGCTGTGCGCCGCCCCGTGGTGCCTGGCGCAAACCACAACGGTCGCCGCGCCGGCAAAGGTCGCGTCACCACACAAGATGATCATCGCGATGCCCGAGCCGCCGGCTTCTCTGCTTTTGATCGTGGATCTGGTGGCCGTCGCGGGTTTGGTTTTTGTGATTCGCCGGCGCAGTCTGCGCGCTCCGAGGTAAGCCGGGGAGCAAGGCAGGCGAGCACCGCCCGCCCCGCCTGACCCCGATCCAGGCCCTATTGCACCAGCAGTACCGGGGCGTTCCAGAAAGCGGCTTTTTGCGAAGCAGGATCGACCACGGTCACCTGGCAGTCATAACGGCCGGGCGGCAGCTTGGCCAGCGCCAGGCTGAACCGCAACGGGACGGCTTTCGACTTGGGATCCATCCCTTCCGTCACGCCCAGCGCCGGCGTCTCGAATGCCTTGCTTTGGCCGCGGTAGAAGGTCACGTAGGCCACCAGCGGCTTCATGGTCTCCGTGCCGCGCTCGTAGGCCTGAAGGTAGACATACATGTCGCGGCTCTTGCTGAATACACGGTTCACGCTGGGCAGCAGTTTGAGCCCGTCCTGAACCAGCGGATTGACTTGCGGGCCTTTGTCCTTGCCCGCCGTGAACAGAGCGTCGCGCATGTCGATGCGCTGGCCGCTCAGCACCACCGAGCTGATCGGAATCTTCTGCTGCTCCTTGAGCAGGTTCGGAATCGTGAACTTCTTCATATACGTGCCGATGCGCCCGGTCTCGTCATCGCGCGCCAACACCTTGATGGTGTATTGTCCCGGCAGCAGCGTGAAGGCCGTGTCGTACTCAATCGGCTGGTGGGCAAGCTGTGCCGCGGTGGCGCCGCTCAGTTTCATATCCACCTTGTCGCGCACGTTGGCGACGGTGGTTCCATATTCGTCCTTGACCTCACCGATGAAGTCGATGAGTGTGCGTTCGGCCCCGCCTTTGCGCGCCAGCGCCAGCTCGCTGCCCGGAATCTTCATGACCAGGGGCGTGAAGTACTCGGCGGAGTTCAACTGGAAATAGTTCACTTCCATGGCGATATTGATCTCGGTCATGGGGTCGCCTAACATCAGCGCATCCTGGAGCTGCCTTTCCTTGTCGGCGCTGGTGAACTTGTTGAACGTCTTGTTGGCGTAGTAACCCTGCCGGTAATCCAGCTTGGCCAGGGTGTTCTCTTTGAGCCCAATCTTGATCCGCCGGAACTTGCCGTCCAGGTTCTGGTTGGTGGTGTAGTAGCCGATGATGTAGTAGCTGGAAATGGATGCTTCGGCGTCTTGCACTCCTTTAGCCAGATCGTTGTTATCGAGCAGCGCTTTGCCGCCGGTATCCGTGGCCAGCGCGAAGAGCGTGTCCTGGGACTTCTGGAACCTGGAGGTGTTGGCCAGCGCCGCGGCGCCCGAATACATCGCCAGGCCGCCCGCCGAACCCCTGGTAGCGTCGCCCATGGGCGCCATGGCTACCAGGCCGCGCGCATCGATCGACCAGAACGTCACGTTGGCGCGGATGGCCGCGTTGGTGGTGGCCTGGAACTGCGACTGATTGTCCACTCCGTTCAACTGGAGCCCGCTGGCGAAATAGATCAAGACCTTCTTCTCGTTGAGCGCACCAAGCATCTTGACCGCCGATTGCAGCGCGGCAAGCTGGCGGTTGGTGTTGAAGAGATTGAATTCGCTGTCGTCCTCGCCGAACGCCGACCCGGTGTCGGACGTGGCCGCATCGTTCAGCAGCTCATCCAGGCCGGAGCCTTCTCCGATGACCAGTTTGTTGACGCACTTCATGAGATCATCGCGGTTGGCGGTAAAGTCCTGGAGCACGCGCACCGCCTCGCCGTCGTACTGGATGATGGCCATCATGTCGGCGGTCTTCATCTGCGTGCGGATGAACTTCGCCGCCGCATCCAGCGAGCGCAACTGGTCCGGCACGGGCATGGCGCTCATGTCGAAATACAAGGCTAGCAGGCGCTTGTCGCGGTACCGGATGTCGCCCGGCACTTCGGGCTGAATCTGGACGCGCGTGATGGGATCGGCCTTGGGCTTCTCTGGTTCCTGCGCGGCTGGAATGGTGGGCGCCGCTTCGGCAATCGGAGGCGCCACGGTATCATCCAGCTTCTGGAATTCGCAGAAACGGATTTCTTGCGGAGTGTTGTCCTCGGTGACGGTGAAGTCCTTGGCAGTGAGCCCTTCGATGGTCTTTCCGTCCTTGTCTTTGATGAACACCGTTTCCACCACCAGGGTCGTGCCGGCGGAGAACTTGGCCGGCCCATTGCTGGGCTGCACGGCCTGCTGCGGGGTTTTCGGCGGCTGTGGCTTTTGCTGCGGCAGCAAGGCGCCGGCCGCCAGTAAGGTCAGGAGCATGGCGAAAGGAATCGGTCGCATGGTTAGAATCTCCATCGCAGAGTGAGTTGCAGGGCACGCATCCCCTTAGGCGGGTTAGCCGTCCCGAAGAGCGGGCTGCCCACGGTCGTGTTCCAGGCGGTGTAAGTAGGGTGGTTCAGAATGTTTTGCGAGTCGAGCCGGAAGTCGAACTTCTCGACGAAGGTGCGCTGCATGGTGCCAGTCATGGTGAACTGGTTCGGCCCGATGATCGAATTTCGCCCGGCACTGCCCCACTGGCCCGCCGGCGGCCCCGCGTAGGCCGCGGAATTCAGGAATAAGCCCGGTGGCGCTTCATATGCGGGCTGCCCCGTGTAGTCGGCGCGCACCGTCCCGATCACTCCCGTGCGATTGACCGGAACCGGATAGATCGGCGTCAGCGGAGTGCCGCTGGCGTAGTTGATGGTGCTGAGGAAGGTCCAGCCCTTGAAGATGGCTCCCCGCCATCCGCTCAACAGCGCTCCACCGTGCACGCCCACGCCGGTGCTGTACTGAAAGTCCGCCTGAAACTGATGCCGCTGGTCGAAGTTGGAGAGCCCGCGTTCGGCGCTGAGGTCCAGCCAGTTCTGCGCCACCACGGCCGCGCCCGTTGCGCCCGCGGTGGAACTTCCCAGATTCGCGTCATCGATGGCTTTTGCGTATGTATATTGGAAGCTCGACGAGAAGCCATTGTGGAACCGGCGCCGCAGATTGAGCTGACCGGCCTCGCGGGTGGAGTTGCCGTTGGAGGTCATGTAATAGAATCCGGAAGGGCAGGACGGGCAGGGACTGACCACTCCCGCCGGATACGTGTTCGGGAGGAACTCCTGCGTGGCGCGCGTCCCTTTGATTCCCAGGTAAGTCGCCGTCATCACCATCGAGGCGGTCACGTTCTGTTGCACCGAGAGCTGCCAGTTCTGCGAGTAACCGACGCGGAAGTTCGGATCGATAGCGAACGTGTTGGGAGTGATGTTGGGCGAGGCATTGAAACCGTTGGCCAGGGTGAGCGGATCGCTCGCGCTATTCTGCACGCTCAAGGTCTTGGAGAGCGGCGCCTGCTGCATCATGCTCATGGCGATCGAGCGGTAGACCGAGGTGTTGTAGTACACGCCGTAACCGCCGCGCACCACGGTGGATGCACCGAAGATCGGCTTCCAGGCAAACGAAACACGCGGCTGGAATGCGTGCTTATCGGGATTCACCAGCGAACCGGGGTATCGCATACCGGTCAAGGGGCCGACCGGCTGGTTCGCCACCACCGGCGCCGCGGCGGTAAATCCCGGTGTGACGTCTAAATTCACCAGGCGGCCGTACTCTTCGGTGATCGGGGAGCCATACTCCCAGCGAACGCCGGCATTGATGGTCAGGGAAGGGCTAATTCTCCAGTCGTCGGTGAAGTACGCGTCGGAGAACATCGCGCGCAGGTATTTGTCGGCGTTGCCGAAGGCGATGGAACTGGTGTCCGGAATGCCGAGCAGGAAGTCCGCAAAATCCGAGCCGGGCACCAACTGACCGTTGACCTGATGGCCGGTAGCCGCGCCGGTGAACCCGAACGTGCCGCGCGGGTCGGACTGCGACAGCACGTTGAACTGCTGAAACCGCACATCGCCGCCGAAGGTGATGTTATGCGGCCGGTGAGTCCAGTTGATCGTGGCGGATAACGCGGTGGTCTGATTGCGCGTGAAAGACTGAATCCCGTCGGACAGCCCCGTGATCTGACTGCTGAAGTTCAGTGAGGGCGGACCGTAGTTGCCCGGGTCCTGGTCGTTGCCGGTGATGCCGGCGTTGCCGGAGATGTTTTCGCGGTTGGCGAAGAACGGGGTATTCCGGATGGACTGTCGGCTGTAGGTGACGCCGAAAACGCCGCTGGTCTGGCGGTTGAACTGGTGACGCCACGAGACGTTCGCGTTCATTCCCAGGGTACCATTGTGATCGGTGAAGGAGAATGCATTCGGGTTGGTCGAGCGGATCGACTGGAAGGCGTAACTACCATTGAGGAAATTCCGGATGTTGATGGTCTTGTTGACGCGCACCTGGAACGCGTCCATGGCCTGCGGGCTGACGAGCGGAATCTGGTAGTTCCAGAGAGAAGAGGTGGCCGGGTTCCCCACCGCCGGATATAAGTTCAGCAGAGCTTTCGCCTGCTGGCTGATGCGGTAGTCCGGAATGGTGTTGTTCAGGAACGGCTGACCGGTCTGGGGGTCGTAAATAACGAAAGGCGCCTGCGAAAAGTCTCCTTTGCGTTCCGCATCGGTGGGCATCAGGCTGGTGGACGTGGTGGCCGTGCGGTTGCGCTGCATCTGGTAGGTGGCGAAGAAATTCCCCTGCCACCGGAACAAGTGGGGAACGTACAACGGCCCTCCTACCGCGGCTCCGGCCGTGATGTGGTTGGCCACCGGCTTGGCGGTATCCTGCCCGGACAGGGAATACTGGCGCGCATCCAGGTAGGAATTGTCGACGGTGAAATTGATGCCGCCGTTGAACAGCGACCCAAACCCGCGGCGGTTGTTGCCAAACGCGCGTCTCTCGATGCCGGTGCTGGTGCTGCCGTTGACCACAAAGGCATCGGCGGCGGTCTGACTCGCGTCGGCGCCGGCCAGCGCGGGAGCGCCCTGGTTGGCGGCCGCCGCGCCGTCGGAGCTGCTGGCGTTCACGTCGGTGCGCTGAAAGCCATTCTGGGAGTTTGCCGGTTGCGCCGCGCCGTTCTTGCCGTTCTTAGCGTTCTTACCGTTCTTGGATCCCTTGGAGGGCGGCGCTGCCGGAGCCGCGTTGCCGTTGGCGGCGGGCGCGGGTTGGCTGGCAGCGCCGGGAGCAGGAGTAGCGGCGGCAGCGGTGGTCGGAGGAGCCGACGTGTTGGCGGCCGTAGCCGGCGGTGCGGCGGCAGGTGTTGCCGGCTTGATCTCATCCATCGACAGCATCTTCAATTCCCACTCGGCGGCAGGGGAATTCGGCGCCACGCCGATGTCCTTCTTGACCGTCGTGAAGCACAGCATCTCGACCTGAATCGACCAGACCCCGTCCGCCAGATCGGGGAAGGAGTAGGCGCCCTGGTCGTCCGTGATGGCGACCATTTTCTTATCGCCCTGGACCGCCGTCACCGTGGCGCCCGGCACCGGGACGCTGCCGAACTTGACGATTCCGTGATGCTCCGACGCGGCCAGGCCGAAAACGGCCAGGCAAGCGATGGCGCAGTATCGGAAATACCTTGGGATTCCCTTCAAATACATCGGGAGTATTGCTCCTTCGTGAAAGAGGTGTTGCAAAGGCATTGTGAAAGCGAACAAGGCCAGATCCCGCTCACTGACGTTCGCGGCTCTGAGGCGGGACTGTGGCGCACCTGAGGCATGTTCAGTTTTCCGTTGGGACCTTATCTGCCTTGTCGACCACTATGGTCTCGACCGGGCTGTGGGAGGCTTCCAGTTTGAGGCCCAGCTGCTGCAAAGCCTGGAACACGTTGCCGACCGGCTGGCTGGCCTCCGAACGCTGCATATGATCTTCGCCACCGCCCCCCGCTGCGCCGCCCGCGCCCGGCGGCGGGCCGCCCATCATTCCCCGGCCCCCTACGCGGCTGCTTTCATCGGGCATCCAGATGAGTTCGATATCGTAAGTTCCGGTGAGACCGGTTTGGTCCAGCACGGGATGGTCCATGAAATTCGAGAGGGAATTGGTGAGAGCGGCGAGGGTGATCTGACCCCGCAAAGTGATGCCCGCCGGTCCCATGGCCACGGCGATCCCGCCCGGACGGCCGGGACTTGCCACAACGGGAACGCCCCCGCGCATGCCGATCCGCGGCGCGTCGGGCGGGGGCGGTGGAGGCGGAGCGCCTTCCTGGCCGCCGCGGCCGGCGCTATCGGTATTGTAGGAGGCCACGATGGCCGGATCGATCTCCTTGAGCTTGGGCCCGCCCTTGGCAACGGTCAAGGCATATACCGGCAGCGTCTTCGTCTCCTTGTGCGCCGCCAGATGGAACCGCTCTGCCAGCAGCCGCTGGAGCATGGCAGGAACCATGGAGGTTGGGACGCCCTCGGGGACTTTGGCCACGATGTCATAGCCCTCGCTGTCCAGCCACTCCGGCCCCGAGATCTGGAAGTCCTTGACGCCATATGCCCGCGCGATCACGATCTTCAGCGTCACGTTGGTATAGTCCACCCGGCCTGGGTCGCCGCCCAGACGGCGCTGGATCATGACGCCGCCGCCAGGACCGACAGAAGTTCCTTTGGTGGAGGGCTTCACCGACGCCACTTCGAAAGCCGGCGCGTCCGGCGCGGTCTGTCCGAAAACCACGGACGACGCGATGGCGATCAGAATGGCACTCACTGCGCTTCGCAACATAGGGTTCTCCTTCGCTTCACAGTGTGATCGCCTGCTCCGAGAGCTTACACCTCTCGTAAGCATAATCAATTCATGCAAGCGACCGCCTCTGTGTATGACGATATTGCGAGCGAAATGGTGGACACTTCCCGAAGTTTTTGCGCCATTTTTCAGTTCTGGGTTGGCACCTTCTCCGCGTGGTCGATGGTCAGGATTTCGACCTGGGTCTTGCGCTGGTCTATTTTGAGCCCGAGCTGCTCCTGGACCGCCTGAACCAGGATCTGGATGGCATCGTCCAGGCTGGGGTGTTCCGTAAGCCCGGTGGTGAAAGACGAAAGGTCGAGGCTGAAATCGTAGCGGCCCTTGAGGCCGGTCTCGTCCACGACGGCGTAGGGCAGGGGGCTGGAGCCGATGAGATCGGCCAGTTGCTCCATAGTGGTTCTTTTGACGCTGATGGCCATCCTTCCGGTAGGCCTGATCTCGCTCTCGCCTTCTTCCTGCGATTCTTTGAACTTAGGCCCGCCCTTTCCGATGGTCACTACGAAGGCCGCCATCTCCTTGGTTTCATGGTGAAGCGCCACCTTGAAGCGGTCGGCCAGCAGTTGCTGCAGCATGAGGCGAAGCTGCTGTTCGGGCACGGCGCTTCCGGCTTTGGCCATGATGTCGTATCGCTCGGAATCGATCCAGCCCGGCCCGTTGACCTGGTAGTTCCGCACGTGATAAGCCCAGCCAATGGCGGATTTGAGCGAGACGTTGGTCATCGACAGGCTGCCGGGGTCGCTGGTGATCCTTTCCCTGCCGCGGCCGGCGCCCTCCCCAGTGCCGAGGTTGTCGGTCTTGACGGAGGCCACTTCGAAGGCCGGCGCCGAAGGCTGGGCGAACGCTCCACAAGCTGTTAGTACGAATAGACTTACACGCAGTATCGACGGCATCTGTTCGCGGCTCTCCTTGATGTTACGAGGGTCACCGGGGGTTTTGTTCCACACGTCCGGCACTGCTTTTTCATATAGACGCCGCTCGGTGCCCGATATTGCAGGGGAAATACCTGAAAGATGCGGGAATTCTGCTGGTTTTTTAGACGACAAGGCCGTACACGGAAAACGTTGGACCGGAAGGATTTGTGACAAACTCGGCGAAAGGCACAAGCTCAAGCTTGTGCCTACTGCATGACCACCCGGATGCTTTCGGTGATGGTGTAGTCGGCGGGCACCTGGAATAGCGAGGGGTCTTGCGGGGCGCGCACGATGTTGCTGAGCTGATAGGTGGTCTCGCCGAAACGCGGGTCGGAGTTGACGCTCTTGATCAGCATCTGAAGGTCGGAAGCGTACCAGCTTTCATTCACCACTTGCAGGTCGCGGTCGTTTCCGATTTGGTGCGCCGGGATGGTGAGGGTTTCGCGGGTGCCTTGCGCCATTACTCCGTTCACCAACAGCGTTCCAAGATCCTCGGTAGCCCGCCGCGCGGCAGCGCCGGGCCAATCGATGCGCGGCCGGAGCTCGGTCCCGGAGAGTGGGGGAACGGCGTGCGCCTCGCCAGACTGCGACGACGACGTAGTGGCGGCCCATTGCATGGTGACTCCCCCATTGACCACCGACACCGCGCCCCGATTCGCGTTGGCGGGAATCGACGATTTGCGGGCCGTCTTTGATTCCCGGTCCAGAATGAACACAGATTTCGACACAGGATCCATGATGACGACGACTGTCTTGCCGTCGAATGTCTGCTCGGCGCGCGTGCGGCCCTGGTCGTCGCGATAGATCAGGTTGCTGTCGGAATGCTCGATGCGCGCGCCGTTGGCCAGCACCTGCAATGTGCGGCGGGTCTCCGTGGCACTGAACGGTTTTCCCGTCACGTTGAGCATACCCAGCCGCCCGTCGGGTCCCACCATTCCGGCGGTCAAGGCCTCCGAATGACCGGCCCGCACTACCACGGTCTGCCGCTCGACAGACTGCTGGTCGTGGGGTAACGGTCCTTCCTGGGGCGCCTGCGCCAAAGCTGGGCACACGATAAGAGCGCTGCCAGCGGCCACAAGAAATAGCTTCTTCATTGTCCAAACCTCCTGCCTGCCACACTGAAAGACACGGGACGAATAGCCCGGGGCCGCCCGTCCTGACTGACCATCACGTCGGCGCGAATGCTGGCGCGGGGGTCGGAAGTCTGCACGCGGAAACCGGCGGCCATCAGAGCGGTGACCGGCACATCGGTCTGCACAACCAGGACCCGTTCATAGGGCTGCAGCGGCTGCGTGAAGGGAATGGGAAGAAAGGGCTCGGTTTCCGTGGCCACCGGAGTGCGTACAGCCGCGGGACCCGGCGCCGGCGGCTGCTGGCGAATCAAGAAGGCGCCTGCCAGTACGGATGCCGCCAGGGCGCCGCCCATTGCAGCGAACCAGCGTGTCCGGGCGCGATTGCGCCGGCGTTGGCTGGCGAGGTCGAACTCGGCTAGCAGGGAAGCTTCGAGATCGGCCGGCGGTTCGACGGCTGCCACATGCGCCGCCAGGCTTCGTACGGCCGGCCTCAACTCCCGACGCCGCTCCAGCAGTTCCGCACAAGCGGCGCAGAGTCGCTCATCTGCCGGCGGCAAGTCGCGCCCGCACTCCGGGCACCTCATATCGAACACCTCTGCCTTTCTTTCCCCTTCAGCTTACGAAACAAGAGGGCGTGGGCGCGATTGAGGCGCGACCACACCGTACCGACCGCGCAGCCCAGAGCTGCGGCGGCCTTTTCATTGCTCATTTCTTCCATGTCGCACAGCACCACCACTTCCCGGTATGGCTCGGGAAGCGACGCGATCGCTTTCCACAAGTCCGCGGCGTCTTCCGCGGCGGATATTTCGCGAGGCACAGCCGGGCGGTGGGACAGGTGCAGCCGGGACGCCGCGGGTTCGTCCAGGGGGAGCCATCGGCGGTCTTCCTGTTTCCGCCGCCGGAGGAACTGGCGCGCGATCCCGGTCAGAAATGGCGCCAGGCCGCCTCGCGCGGGGTCGAACGCATCGGGATGGTGAATCAACCACACAAAGACGTCCTGGGTCACTTCGCCGGCCCGCGCGCGATCGCCGGTCATATACAGGGCGAACCGGAACACAGCCGGGTGATGAGCCCGGTAAAGCGTTGCAAATGCGTCGCGGTCGCCCGCGCGAAAGCGTTCGATCAGGTCGCGATCGGTCGTGGCCTCGAAATCCTCCACGGCTTGT
>Ga0335081_10004732_pt1 | contig 21496 bp, 17 predicted proteins | sample Lox_Sample_35_FD_206713 | JGI IMG/M metagenome (GOLD analysis project Ga0335081, IMG submission 206713) | Soil microbial communities from Loxahatchee National Wildlife Refuge, Florida, United States - Lox_Sample_3.5 | ecosystem: Environmental > Terrestrial > Soil > Wetlands | place: USA... | reverse complement strand
CGGTCTGCTGATGCTCGCGCGCTTCATCGAGGGCCAGGTCGATCGCGTCCCAGCGGTACTTGCCGCGCTCCGGCTCGATCTGCGACCAAAACCAGCGAAGGTAGGCAATCGCCGTGTCTGGAAAATCCGGCTTTGCATCTCCGCCGGGCAGTTTGGACGTAGGTCCTTGCTCCGACCATTTCCGGCCCGGGTTGATGGCATCGCCATTGAAACGCTGGAAGGTCGTGATGCCCATGCCGGGATTTACCAGAACGTCGTGGTTCTCGCGAGGGCGAACAACGGCCGTCTCTGGTTGCGCCCAAAGGCCAGCCACGGAGGGAATCAACGCCCAGGTTACCAGCAGACTTAGTCGATGACGCATCGCGACTTGCAAGATAGCACAGAGCCGCGCAAGTACGGCACAATCCCGATTCGTTACATGCAGAAGTCAGGTGCGGCCTTGAAAACTCAGCCCGGCACTGCTACGATCAAATTCCCCAGAGATCTCCTACCCGGCCACCAAGAGCTGAGGAAACGAGTTTTCTTAACGGCAGTGAGCAGAAGATGAGTCAACCGGACACACCCGGTTCCCCTGGCAATGACAAATCGGATAAGACGACGGCGGCCCTGCCACCCAATCTGACACAGGCCATCCTGGACGGCATACAGGACGGCGTCACCGTGACGGATCAGAACGGCCGATTCACGATGCGCAACCCCGCGGCCGAGCGCATTGCTGGCATCCTGGCGCAGCATGCTTCAGCCGCCGAATGGTCGCGTGCTCTGCGCGTCTATCTCGCCGACGGCGTTACTCTCGTCCCCGAAGACCAGCTGCCCGTGCTGCGGGCGCTGCGCGGTGAGACCGTCGATGGGCTGGACCTGTTCGTGAAGCATCCTCAGGCGCCCGAAGGAAAGTGGATCAGCGTCACGGCGCGGCCTTTTTCCGGAGAGGAAGGCAGACTGGCAGGCGCCATCTGCATTTATCGGGACGCGACCGAGAGCAAACATTCCGAGCGGGCGCTCCGTGCCTCAGAATCCCGGTACCACGTTCTGTTCGAGGAAAACCTCGCCGGCATTCTGTGTACTAACTTTGCTGGCGACGTCCTCGAATGTAATGAGGCCTTCGCCCGAATGCTCGGCTACAGCTCGAGTGCCGAAGCCGGCTCTCTGAAATCGCCCCAATTTTATTACCGTCCGTCGGATCGCGACGAGATGCTGGCGCGTCTGCGTGAACACAAAGCCCTCACCCAGCAGGAAATCTGTTTCCGGCGGAAAGACGGCAGCCCAGTATGGATCCTGGCCAACATGAATCTAGTGGAGTCCACGGACCTGGCGGGCGCTCCCACCATCGTCGGCACCACGGTCGACATCAGCGAGCGCAAACAATCGAAGGAAGCGTTGCGTGAAAGCCAGCAGCGCTTCGCAGCCTTCATGCGGCACCTTCCCGGCGTGGCTTTCATGAAAAACCGCCAGGGGCAATACGTCTTCTACAATGAGGCGGCTCAGGGCTTGTTCCATCTCGATCCGGACGACTTCTTGGGAAAGACGGACGACGAGGTTTGGCCCAAGGAGTACGCGAGCCGATTCGTGGAGCATGACCTCGAAGTCACCCTTTCGAAGAAGCTGGCGCAAAACGTAGAGCCCATCCCGCACAAGCACGGCGTGCATCACTGGCTCATCTATCGTTTTCCCATCCTGGATGAGAACGATGAAGTACAGTTCATCGGCGGCGTCGGCATCGACATTACGGAGCGCAGGCAGCTCGAAGACCAGCTACGTCAGTCGCAAAAGATGGAAGCCGTGGGGCGGCTCGCCGGCGGCGTGGCACACGACTTCAACAATTTGTTGACGGTGATCTCCGGTTACGGCCACATGATCCTGCGAGACCTGCCCGGCGAAGATCCGCTGCACGGTTGCGTGGAAGAAGTGCTCAAGGCCGCCAGCCGGGCTACCAGCCTCACCAATCAACTGCTGGCGTTCAGCCGCCGCCAGGTGATCCAGCCGAAAGTTTTGGACCTGAATGCTCTGGTGGCCAACATGGACCGGATGTTGCGTCGCGTGATTGGCGAGCACATCGAGCTAGAAACCGTGCTCAGCCCCGGACTGGGAAGCGTGCGCGCCGATGCCGGCCAGTTGGAGCAGGTCATCATCAACCTGGCAGTGAATGCGCGCGATGCCATGCCTGAGGGCGGCAAGCTTTCCATCCGGACGGGCAACGTGGAAGTGGCTCGATCCTCCCGGCTGCACGCGGATGTGCGGCCGGGCTCGTACGTGAGGCTCACCGTCGCCGACACCGGAAAAGGGATGGACGCCGAAATCATGGTCCATCTTTTCGAGCCCTTCTACACGTCGAAGGAGACCGGGAAAGGAACCGGCCTGGGACTCTCAACGGTCTACGGCATCGTGAAGCAGAGCGGCGGCGAGGTGGTGGTGGAGAGCAAGCCCGGGCGCGGCGCGACGTTCACTATCTACCTGCCCAGAATCACCGAGCCCGCGCTGACCGCGCCATTGCCTGAGGTCGAGACGGCCGTGCGCTCGGGTACTGAAACTATTCTTTTGGTGGAAGACGAATTGGGCGTGCGCCAACTCGTGTGCGAAATGCTGCAGCGGCTGGGCTACCAAATCCTGCAAGCCAGCGGCGGCGCCGAAGCCCTTCGTCTGTTCGAGCAGCACCAGGGCTCGATCGATCTGCTGATCACCGATGTCATCATGCCCCAGATGAGCGGCCGCGAGCTGGCGCAACGCCTCAAGGTCTTGCAGCCCACGTTGAAGGTGCTCTACATCTCCGGTTACACCGACGATATGCTGGCCCACCACGGCGTGCTGGAATCCAATGTGTTCTTGTTGCAGAAACCTTTCGCGCCGGATGAGCTGGCCAAAAAACTGCGCGAGGTGCTGGACGCTCCGGCGACGATTCGGCGCGCGGAGGCTTAAAAGCTGGTCCCCGGTGCCAGCTAACGAAGATGAAATCGACACCTGAACAGATCCGCGCCCGTTTCGACAAAGATGTCGAGCGGTTTTCCAACCTGGAGACCGGTCAGTCAGCGACGATAGACGCGCCGCTGAGCATGGAACTGATCGCGCACGCTGCCGCGCGCTCTACTCCGCATGCGGCCACGCTCCTGGATGTCGGATGCGGGGCCGGGAATTTGTCGCTGAAGCTGCGTGAGTCCCTGCCGGCGCTCGAAGTCACGCTGATCGACCTGAGCCTGCCCATGCTGACGCGCGCCAAACAGCGGCTAGGCGCCGGCGCCACTGCCATGCAAGGTGACATTCGCGAAATTCCGCTCGAGCCCGGGAGCTTCGACATCGCCGTGGGGGCGGCGGTATTCCATCATTTGCGCGGCGACGCAGAGTGGCGCGCGGTGTTTGGAAAAATCTACCAAAGTCTGCGGCCGGGCGGGTCGTTTTGGATCTCCGACTTGATCTTCCATTCGACCCCCGCCGTGCAGGAATTGATGTGGCGTCGGTACGGAGAGTATCTGGAGGCGCTAAAAGGCGAGGACTACCGGCGGCATGTGTTCGAGTATGTCGAGTACGAAGACACGCCGCGGCCGTTGCTATTTCAGATCGACCTGCTGCGCGACTGCGGATTCCGCGAAGTCGAAATCTTGCACAAGAACAGTTGCTTCGCCGCGTTTGGAGCCGTAAAAGGCTAAGAGCAGGTTCCAGCAAGCTGAAACCTGGCGCCTACTTGATTTTGGTTCTCGCGTCCTCGAGTATCCGCTTCGCCCGTGAAGGATTGTAGACGCCGCAGGAGCAGAAGCGCGCCATGTAGGTGACCGCCTGCTCCGGGGTGCGGCGGCCTTCTTTCACCCAATCGATCATCTTCTTGGCGAGGCTGGTCGAGATCATCCCATGGCCGCACATGGTGGTGAGCGTCAGCACCTGGCTGTTGGGCAACTTCTCGGTCTTACCCTGGAACCCGAGCGAATAGCCCACGCTGTGCCGGGGAATTCCCGCCGCGTGGCAACATTGTTCCGCGCCGTCGATGGAAGTGGAAACGTTGATGCAAAGGCCCAGGTCAGCCTGCCTCACCGTTGTCAAAAAATCCTCGGCGGCCACACGATTATCGAAAACCGCGGCGACCGTCGTGGGTGTGTCGACGCCCTCAATCACCGCGCGAAAATCGGGCTCCATGTCCCGTTTCCAGTGCGCCGTGGGATGCATGTTGCGCGACGGCCGCAACGCGCCGCCGTGGATGGCATCGCCCAGGTTCACCGGCTTGAACGGCAGCGCCATCTCCAGAAACTTTTTCAGCTTGGGGATGCTGCCCTTCTCGTTCTTCCCGCGGCTGGGGATGGCGAAGATCACGTAATCATCGTAAAAGCTCGCGGCGTCGCCGAAGCGGTGCAAGGTGTTCGTCATCGGGTCGCCTGCGCCGGTTCCGGCTGGCTCTCCTCCACCGGGTTGGTAATCCTCCCCAGCCCAGCGTTGGTTTTGGCCCGCTCCAATTTGTATCCCAGGTGCTCCAGGATTGGCCCGACGACATTCTCCTCGCCGCTTGCGTCGCAACGCGCTCCCACACCCAGCGCGATCACGGTATCCACCTGCTGCTCCACTTCGCGAACCAGGCGAATGATCTCCTCGGTACGTTCCACCGGCACTTTGATTTCGACAATCGCCGACAGGATCTTCTCGCCCTGGATGTCGTCGCGCAGCGTGCCCGTCGCAACGTCGGTCATCAGCGACGTGATGGGATTCTTTTTCTCGAATGCCACGCCCGCTTTCGCCAGCGCCCACGTCATCTTCTGAATCTCGTGGAACCACACACCCACGCCCGGCCGGCCGAACTCGATGGTGAATCCGACCTCGCCTTCCTTCACGCGGCCCGTGACATCGTTGGTCTTCACTTCCTCGGTACCGCGGCCCTGCACTCCGGTGGATTCGTGAGGAACGCGCGGATCGGAAAACGCGCGCCGGACCACCCGCGGCCACTGCAGATCCTCAGGATCGAAGGCGGCCGTCGGGCAGACATCCGGCTCCGGATCGAAACGCAGCCGGACCATTTGGAACAGTTTGCGCAGCGTGCGCACCAGCGTGGGATTCAGATGTTCCTGGCTCAGCCCGTTGAAGCACGCGTAGCATTCCACGCACTCGTTGCGGTCAACGGTAGCGCGCTTGATCGCGGGGTCGATGTAGATCGCCCCCATCGGACAGACGTAGGTGCAATTTCCACAAGCCACGCATTTATCGGGGTTGATTCTCATCTCTCAACTCGCAGCTATCTCATCGACGAAGATCTTACGCGTAGCGTCGATCGCGACGTACAGCGCCGCTGCCGTCAGGCACAGCGCCGATGCCACCACGAACGGCACGTTCCAGCCGTAAGACTGCACAAGATAGCCCAAAATCGTCGCCGAAACTGCGCCTCCTATGTTACCGCAGGTGTTCATAACCGACGAAACCGAGCCCGCGTAATCCCCGCCTATGTCCAGCGGAATGGCCCACGACACGCCGACCGTCGTCTCGAGGCCGAAAACGGCCAGGCATGTGTACCAGACCGATACCGTCGCGCTGGCCGTGAAGGTCGCCGGCAAAATTGCTCCCGCCGCCAGAAGAAATCCCGCCACCGCCACACTGCGGCGTGCTGTCTTGAGGTCACCGGAACGCTTGGCCCAGTGATCGGAAAGCCAGCCGCCGGCCAGCGCGCCGCCGGTTCCCGCGAGCAACGGCAGGCTGGCATAGATGCCCATGCGTTTCAGGTCGAACCCGCGATGATCATGAAGATATTTTGGGAACCAATCCAGATACACCGAAATGCAATAGGCGTAACAGAAGTACATCAGGGAAAGTGTCCATAGCGTGGAGCTTCTGAGAATTCGTCCCCACGGTACTGTCCGCCCGTGCGACGCCCGTCCACCACCGATCGACGAGAGAATCAGATCACGCTCCGCCCGGTTGACCGCAGCGTGCTCCGCCGGCGTGTCGCGATAATACCAGTACCAGACTGCGGCCCAAAGCAAACCGATCGCTCCAAACGCGAAAAACGGCATGCGCCATCCGTAGGCCGCCATCAGCAGCACAACGAGAGCGGGAGTGAGCGCCGCACCTATCCGCGAACCAGCATGCGTGATGCCTTGCGCAAAACCGCGCTCGCTGGGCAAAATCCAGCGCGAGAGCGAGCGCGTGGCGATGGGGAACGCCCCCGCCTCACCCACACCGAAAAAAAACCGGAAACCCGCCATCGACGTCGCGCTCCAGGCAAGAGCAGTAGCGGACGTGAAGATTGACCACCACGTCACGATCAGCGCCAGCGCGCGCCGCGGGCCGATGCGGTCGCCCAGCCAGCCGCCGGGAATCTGGAACAGCGCATAGCCCCAGCGGAACGAGCTGAGAATCCAGCCCACTGTCACCATGGAATATCCAAGTTCTTTCTGGATGACCGGGACCGCAGAGGAGATGTTCACCCGGTCCATGTAGGTGATGAGATACGCCGCCACCGTAAGCCCGAGCACCACGTGGCGGACGCGCGTGGGATTCGCCGCGGGCGCCGGCTCGGTCACTTCGCCGGGACCGTGGCGGGCTTGCCCTTCTCGATCGCGCGAAAGACCAAAAACTTCACTGGCTCGGTCTGGCTGGCATTGCGCGACACGGCGTGCAGGTGCATGGGCTGCTCGTAGAACATCTGCCCGGCGGTGTACGTCTTTTCCGGGCCGTCATCCAGCTTTGCCACCAGCGCACCCTCCAGCACGTAGACAAACGTGCAGCCGTTGTGCCGGTGGGCGTCGCTCCGTCCGCCGGGTGCATATTCCAACTGCTGCACCGTCACCACCAGGTTCTGTCCGTCCATGGGCGGCAGATCCAGTGTCATCAGGTTGGTGCGCTTCAATAGCTCCTGCGCGGCGGTTTGGCCCAAGAGTGCAGCGTGCAGAGGAAGGATCGCGCCGGCGGCCTTCATGGCCTGACGTCGGTTGATCATCGCTACACTCTACCACTGGCGGCAGACGTTGTTGCCTCGACGCTCTCGAGCGGGAAACCGCGCTTGCGCCAGCCGCTGTAACCCCCGGCCAGCGGGCGCACGCGCTTGACTCCACGACGGTTCAATCGGAGCGCCGCACGGGCGCTCGAGGCTTCGCTGGGTCAAGTGCAGTAGAGAATGATATCGCGGTCCCGCGGAATCTCCTGGTTCCGCGCTTCCAACTCCTCAGGCGCCATCCGCAGCGCCCCCGGCAGCTTGTGGCCTTCGGTTTCGACATCCAGGGCTGTGCGGAGATCCACGATCATCACCTCTTCACCGGCCTCGATCTTTCGCAGCAGCTCTTCCGGTGTGATGCGCGCAATGCGGAGCTTGCGGAGAAATCGCTGCCGCTGCCAGACGTGCCAAAGAATGTAAAGAGCCAGCAGCGCCACCAGAAAGATCCCCAGCCATCTCCCCAGGCCCAGGGCCCATTGCGCGACGTCTTCCAGTTGCTCGCGGAAAATGAATCCGACGCCGCTGAAGGCGCCCACCCAGAGCACCGCCCCGGCTCCGTCCGCCAGCAGAAAGCGCCAGAGCCGCATCCGGAACAGTCCGGCAAGCGGTGGCGCCGCGGTGCTCAATCCCGGTACGAACTTCGCGAACAGCAGCGAGCCGGCGCCGTAGCGCGAAAACACGTTCTCGGTTTTGCGAACGCAGGAATCCGGTTCGAGCGCGATCTTGCATAGAAGATTGAGAACGGAATAGCCGCGTTTCCTGCCCAACCAGTACCAGAGAGTATCTGCCAAAAGCGAGGCCGCCACGCCCAGCGCCATGGCGCCAACAAACGACAGCCGGCCCAATCCGGCCAGCGCGCCCATGGCCAGCAGAATCGGGGTGGACGGCACCGGCAACCCGATCTGCTCGGCGAGCACGAACGCGAACACCACCGTATAGCCGTGCCGCAAAAGAAATGTCAGGATCTGATTCATCAGCTCGGAATTGGTCTAAGCGCCCACGCTTTTCTTCGTAAGTGTTCGTCCCAGCGCGGCGGGCCCCGGTCCTTCCAGCGCAATGGCGCAGCTGGCGGCAAACATCGTGAGAGCAAATTCGAATCCATGCGGCAGGAAGAATCCGCCAGACAGGTGCACTTTCAATACCGCCACCGCCATTTCGATGGCAAAGAGAATCGAAACCCATCGCGTGCCCACCCCAAGGATCAGCAGCGCGCCGCCCACGAGTTCCAGCAACGCCACAAACGGACCCATCACCGCCGGCATCGGAATTCCCATCTGTCCAAAGGCTCCCTGGACTCCGCTGAATCCGTAGACGAACACCTTCTGTCCGCCGTGTGCCAGGAATACGATCCCCACCATCACGCGCAATATGGTGATGCCCCAATGCTTCGTGTTCATTCCCTCTCCTCGCCCCAAAATGCCTATCGTTACTGGATGCTCCGGCTTTCCAACGGCTTCATCGTTCTCGCAATGATATCAACAGACGTGCTAACGTCGGATTATCCAGGATGGGGTCACCGCATGCGGCCGAAATGGACAAGGCAGACCCGCATCGTGGGAACCCGGCGTACCCCCACCTCCAGTGGATTGTCCTGCTGGTTGCCGCGCTGATCTTCCTGGGTTGTATCGTCAGCCCGCCCTCCTTGATGGATGATGTCGACTCCACCCAGGCGCAAATTGCGCGTACCATGCTGGATTCAGGCGACTGGGTTACGCCGCGCATCGATGGCGTCGCTTACCTTGAGAAACCGCCTCTCAAGTACTGGCTGATCGCCGTTTCCTACACGATCTTCGGCGTGCACGACTGGGCCGCGCGCATTCCCCTCGCGCTCTCGGCTGTGTTGCTCTGCTGGGTGACGGCTCAATTCGGCGCCTGGGCCTTCGGCGCCCGCGCCGGAATGTATGCCGGGTTGTCACTGGCTACGTGCACTGGCCTGTTTCTGTTCACTCGCGTTTTGATTTCCGATGTGATGCTGACGCTCACCATCGCGCTGGCCATCTGGTCGCTGGTTCGCGCGCTGGATGACGCCGAACCACGCCCCCGCCGCTGGGCCATGCTGATGTGGGCTTCGCTCGCAACCGGACTGCTGACCAAGGGACTCCTCGCCATTGTGTTCCCCGTGGGCGTGGGCCTGTTGTTTCTTCTCTTCGAGCGCCAGCTTTTCGATCGCAAGATCTGGGGCCGGCTGCAGCCGCTTGCCGGTCTTGTCATACTCCTTGCCATCGCCGCGCCGTGGCACGTGCTGGCGACTCTGCGCAATCCGCCGTATATCAATCTGACCCTGCATAGCGAGCACGGTTCCTACCATGGCTTCTTCTGGTTCTACTTCATCAATGAGCACCTGCTGCGCTACTTGGGCAAGCGATATCCCCGCGACTACAATACGGTTCCCAGGCTCTATTTCTGGCTCTTGCACCTGGTCTGGCTGTTCCCGTGGAGCGTCTACCTGCCGGCTGTGTCGAACCTCGATTTTGCCGGGCGCGATCGCGCTGCCCGCACGCGCCGCCTGGCGCTCATCTGGATTGGGTTTGTCCTGTTGTTCTTCTCGTTCTCCACGACCCAGGAATATTACTCCATGCCGTGCTATCCGGCGCTGGCGCTGTTGATTGCTTGCGCGCTCGATTCCGGCGGCGGGTTGCTCCGCTTAGGCACCCGTGCCGCGGCCGTCGTCGCCACTCTTGCGTGCATGGCGATAGCAATCATTCTGTGGCTGGTGCGCGCCCTTCCCACACCCGGCGATATCTCAACCGCGCTCCATGAAAGCGCTGATATCTACAAGGACTATACGCTCTCGCTCGGCCATATGGGCGATCTCACCGTGGCGGCTTTTGCTTACCTCCGCCTGCCGCTCGCTGTCGCTGCCATCGCGTTTCTGATCGGCGCTGCAGGCTGTTGGAAGTTCAATGGCCGAAAGGCGATCGCCGCCCTGGTCATCATGATGGTTCTGTTTTTCCACGCGGCCCGGCTGGCGCTGGTGACGTTCGATCCTTATATGGGATCGCGGCCTTTGGCCGAGGCGCTCCTTCACTCCCCCGATGGCCAGCTCATTGTCGACGATCAGTATTATGCCTTTTCGTCAGTGATGTTCTACGCCAGTCGTAAGGCGCTACTGCTGAACGGCCGCGTGACCAATGTTGAATATGGTTCGCACGCCCCGGGCGCGCCGGATGTTTTTCTGGATGACCAGCAGTTTGCGCGATTGTGGAGCGGGCCCCAGCGTTATTACCTGGCGGCTAACGGCCCCGCCCTTCCCCGTTTCGAACGTTTGGTCAGCAAGCCCGCTTTACGCCTGGTTGTCGAGAGCGGCGGCAAATATCTATTCACCAACCACTAAGGGGGCTGACAACTGACACCTAAGACCCGCTTCACTTTCCAGAAAACTGGAAATCGTCGAAATAAGTGACACTGTCGGCCTTAGTCCACAGACCGAGCTTCCCCGGCTGTGTGAACGTGGAATCCTCCACCTCGAAAACCTTGCGGTGATCGAAATAAACTTCGAAACGGGATTTCTTGAAGGTGACTCGGAGAATATTCCAGGTTCGGGACGGAATGCGGTGCCGCACGCCGTACGTCTTCGGCGGCTTTCCCCGGGGATCCAGCGAAATCCGGTTCCCGTTCTCCACCTTGTACATGACAATGTTGTTTTCGAGCGCATTCGCGCGCACCAGGTAATAGTTGTTGGCGTCGCGGTAGCGCCACACCAATCCCGCAGCCTGTTCTGTCTTTCCGGCCACCGTCTTGAATTTGACACTGACCTCGCCGTCCCTGTAGTCCACCCTTTTGAGAATGGCCAGTGGACACCGGCCGTCGCTCCGGTCGGCGGAAACCTGGGCTAGAACGTTCGGTCGGCTGGGCGCGCTGGCATCGCTGCGGACCTCCCACCTCGGCGCTGCGCCGGTATGCGTCATGGCCGCGGTCCAGTCCGACGGGAACGAACCGGGCCGCGCGGTGTCGAAACGGATTGTCTCGGCACTCGTTAACCCCCAACTGACTGCCCAGAGAGCTAGAATTCTTCCCATGCGTCGAAGTGGCGTCTATCCCGCTACTTCGTTTTAACACTACCGACGCCCAATTGCTAAGCCCTTGGCTAACTGCCCAGCATTGAGATTGTTCGCCGGCATGGTGTATGTTGGACCCCAATGAAATGGCTGGCCCTGTTTGCCGTGCTGCCCCTGGCTGCGGCCCCGGTTCGCATCTACGTCACCAACAGCGCGGGCGACAACGTTACCATCATCGACCCCGCGTCTGACCGTGTCACCGGAGAGTTCCGGGTCTCGAAAAGCCCCCACGGCATCGCGGCCTCGCCCGACGGAAAGCGGTTTTACATTAGCAGCGAAGCCGAAAACGTGCTGGACGTCGTGGACCGCGGGTCCCTCCGCGTCATCCGCAGCGTGCCTGTCGGCCGGCGCCCCAACAATATCGCGATTACTCCGGATGGCCGGCGCGTTTATGTTTGCATCCGTAGCGGCTCAACGGTTGACATCGTGGACACCGGCTCGCTCGAAAAAGTGAAGAGCGTGCCTGTTGGAGATGGGCCACACAATGTCTATTGCACGCCGGATGGGAAGCGGATGCTGGCCACCTCCATGGGCGACAAGAAAATCACCGTGATCGACGTTCGCACGGAATCGCCGGAATTCGAGATCCCTGTGGACGGGATTCCCCGCCCCGTCGCCATCGACCCAGGCCCCGATGGCGCTCCGGCCCGCCTGTTTGTTCCGCTTTCGGACCTGCACGGTTTCGTGGTTTTAGATTTCGCCGCCCGCCGTGAAGTCGGTCGCGTGCTGTTGCCCAACGCCCCGGCGGGAGCGCGGCCGCTCATCGAGCACACTCTCGCCCACGGAATTGGCCGCTCACCCGACGGCCAAACTCTCTGCGTGACTAGCTTGCTGGACAATTCCGTCTCCGTGTACTCTCTGCCGGATCTCAAACGGCTGGCAACCATTCCGGTGGGTAACGCCCCCGACTGGGTCACCTTCACTCCCGACAGCCGCCGATGTTACGTTTCCAATGCCGGCTCCGATTCCGTCTCGGCCATCGATATGACTTCGCTCCACGAGCTCGGCCGCATTCCCGTCGGTAAGATGCCCAAACGCCTCATCGCAGCCGATTAGGTCCGCAACCACAAAAATAAGAGCCCCTCATAGCTGTAATGGCTCTTGACAACCGTCTGGCGCAGTGCATAATTTCACAGGAGCAGTCGGACGGTTAGAGGGAGTCGTGGTTCCCAAGGGGGGTGGGTCCATGTTGACTGACACGCGTTCTTACGCAGTAGTACTGTCTCTGATGGTTCTTTCCGTGTTGGCTCTCGCTCAGGCGCCAACTGGCCAGGTAGACGGACGGGTATTTGATGAGACCGGCGCTTTGGTACCAGGCGCCACTGTCACCCTGACCAACACGGACACGGGCGCCAGCCGCAGGTTGACGTCGGGTGGCGATGGCTTCTTCAGTTTTCCTTCGCTACTGGCCGGCAAATATGAGATCCGCTGCGAGGCTAAAGGGTTCCGCACGCAGGTCCAGGTAATCATCGTTGAAACCGGCTCTATCGCCACAGCGGAGATGCATCTCCAGGTCGGACAAGCCACGGAAGTGGTCACGGTCGAGGCGCTGGCGGCACAGCTCTCCTACGACAGGCACACCATCGACGGCGTAGTCACCAAGCAGCAGATTGACAGCCTGCCCCTCAACGGCCGCAGCTTCCTGCAACTTGCTCAGTTGCAGCCGGGCGTGTCCGTGTCGCCGGCGAGCATCGGCGAATACAACCGGCAGTTCGATGTGAACATTTTGGGCGCCGGCTCGGAATCGGTTCGCATCACCGTGGACGGGGCCACCGTGAATGATTCCGTCACCGGCGGAACGCAGCAGAACTTTTCCCAGGAAGTCGTTCAGGAATTCCAGGTCTCCTCCACGAACTTCGATCTCTCCACCGGGATCACCGCCGGCGGCGCGGTGAATGTGATTACGCGGACCGGCAGCAACGATTTTCACGGTTCGGGATTCTTCTACTTCCGCGACCACAATATGTCCGCCTACCCTTACCTGGCACGCGATCCGCTGCAGCCCGATCCGTTTTTCGCGCGCCGTCAACCCGGCTTTTACCTCGGTGGGCCCATCAAGAAAGACAAGCTCTTCTTCTTTTCCAGCTACGAACACATTAACCAGCGCGGGGTGTATAGCACCGAGCCAACCGATCCGTTGTTCTCGGCCTTCCTGAGCAACGCCACCGTCCCTTACAACAGCAACCAGTTCACCCAGCGCTTCGATTACCGGATCAACGACAAGCACAGCGCTTTCCTTCGCTATTCTCATGACGGTAACAACGCCTACTCGCCAACCGATAACAGCCAGCCATCTAACTGGGGCGTCAATACCAACTACGCCGATTCAGGCGTCTTTTCGCTGATCAGCGCCTTTACGCCGTCGCTGGTGAATGAGTTTCGCTATTCCATGACCTTCTGGGATAACAAGAAAGACACGCCCACGTCATCCATTTGCCCGTCGCCCTGCTTTGGCCTGGGAGGTCCGCAGTTCACCATTCACAGCGTAGGCGGCCTCCAGATTGGCAACAATGCCAGCAATACGCCCCAGAGCCGTATACTCCGCCGCCACATTTTCGCCGACAACGTGACTTTGCAGAAAGGCACGCACAGCTTCCGGCTGGGCGGCGAATGGGAATATCAGCAGGGCACCGGAACCTACGCGTATGCCGAGCCGGGTGGCGCTGTCCTGTACGCTCCGGAAGACGTCGAGCGCTATAACGCCTTCATTACCTCCGTGGGGTTGGGAGCGTTCGCCATCCAGATTCCATCGTCATTCAATACCTATCAGGACCTTATGCAGTTGCCGGTAGCCGGATTCCAGACCGGTGTCGGCGACATTAATCAGCCGCCCTCTTACAACCGCGGGAATGCCGACCACAACCACCGTTTCCACTTCTACGCGCAGGACACTTGGAAACTGCGGCCGAACTTCACGCTGATTTACGGCCTGGGTTGGTCGTATGAAAGCAATCTTCTGAACTTCGACCTCACCAAGCCGCAGTACCTGCAGCCCATCCTGGGCGCCAACGGCGTGGGCCATGAACAGCATGCGCCCAACAACTTCAGTCCGGTTTTAGGCTTTGCCTGGAACGTCGGCCACGACAACAAGACCGTGATCCGCGGCGGGGGCGGGATTTACTACGACACCATGAACCTCGAGGTCCGCCTGCTGGAGCGCGCCGCCATCGGTCCGCTGGGGACGGGGCGGGTGCTCCTGGGTGATTCCGACTTTTTCTCCAGCATAGACCAGATTTTCGGTATCAACGCCCAACTCCCAGGTCCCTTGCAGGTTGGCAACCTTTCCACATTCCCCACGGTGTTCACGGGCGCCGATCTGGTAGCCATCCTGCCTGCGCTGCGCGCCGGAGCCGCTCAAGAGCTCCATCAGAACCCGACCAACACCGACCTCACCATCCGCAATATCAATATCTTCAAGCAGGCCCCCGGGCTCGACATGTTTGTTCCGGACTTCCGGCCGCCCCTTTCGCAGCAGGCTTCCATCGGCATCCAACGGCAGGTTACCTCCGACCTGAGCGTGAGCGCGGATTTCGTGTATCGCCACTTTCTGCACGAGCGCATCCGCAACGCCGACCTGAATCACTTCTACTCGGCTGCAGGACCCGTGATTCCCGCGTGCACCAGCGGCGCACAGGCGGCCGATCCGGCTGCCGAGTGCTCAACCGGTGAGATGACCTTCGATATCAGCGGCGGCCGCTCCACGTACAAGGGCCTGCTGGTCCGTGTGGACAAGCGCTTCACCCGCCACTTCTCCTTCGTGGGCTCGTACGCGTATCAAGATCTGCAAGGGTTCAACGGAATCGCCCTGGATAACAATTGGTTCGCCAGCAACGGGCCTCAAATGGGCCGCCAAAGCCTCACGTTCTCCGGCACGTATCAGCTTCCCTGGGGCTTCGAAATCTCGACTATCGCCACCTTCGCAACACGCGGCCCCGTCCAGCCCTTCATCGGCGGAGGCATCGATCTTTATGGCGACGGTAGCGGCGCCGATCAGGGCGGCGTCCCCTTGCCCGGCGTCGGCTACAACCAATTCAACATCACCAAGGGCACCAATGATCTGGTCCAGGCTGTCAACGCCTTCAACCAGCAGTATGGCGGCAAGACCACGCCCACCGGCCAGCCGATTCCCACGCTCACCGTGCCTTCCAACTTTAGCTGGGGCCGCAACAGCACGTCCGAAGATTTCCGCGTGACCAAGAAATTCAACGTTTGGCGCGAGCATCTGACGCTGAAAATCTTCGCCGAGGTATTCAACGCTTTCAACTACGCCAACCTGGGCGGCTATAGCTACGATCTGACCAATCCTGTCTCCTTCGGCCAGCCCACCAGCCGCGCCGGTCAGGTGTTCGGGTCCGGCGGACCTCGCGCCTTCCAGCTAGGCGCACGCGTGGAATTTTAGGGCGCGCTCTACCGCGCCGCCGCAATAATTTCTGCGGCCGTTCGCGCGACCACGGGGTCTTTTCCCCCATCCAGATCGACCGCAAGCACCGCCTCGGCGCGAGCCTCCCGCGGGCGCCCCGTCACGCGCAACACTTGCGCCAGCAGCCAGTGCGGCTTGAACCAGTTGGGCGCGCAGGAAATGGCGGCTCGTAAGCTCTGCTCGGTATGCACCAGGTCATTCTGCCGGCCGTAAAACACCGCCAGGTTGAGCCACGCGTTCTGTGGCTCCTCTGAATTCCGCGAGGCCCGAACTGCAGCCGCCAGCGCCTGCTGCCATGCCGCCATCGACTCCGCACCATTCGGAGCCCTCCCAGACGCCCCGGCCATGGCTCGCGAATACCACAGGTCCGTCCGTACGCCCGGCGGCTGCCATCGCTGGATCTTGGCGTAGACCGACGCCGCTTCGCCAGGTTTCTCCGCGCGAATGAGCCGATCAACGCGGGCGAGTCCGGCATCGGTGGCCGCGAGCGCGACCGCAAACGCCATGAAGAACACCGACGGCAGAATAAAGCAGACAGCCCGGATCGTCCCACCCTTGCCTGCCGGAAGACGCACCGGCGCAGACGCCAGAGCCACCGCCAACGCTATCGTCAGATAGAAAAACACCGCGGTCGGCATCGTAAAACTTGTAAATTCTTGGCTGATCAACAGTGCCAGCAGCGCCGCCCCTAGCGCCACTGACTCTGCGCGATGCCGTGCTTTCCAGATCGAATAGAACCCCAGCGCCGTCAGGCCCATCAATATGGCGATCCCCGGCAGGCCCTGGCCTGCCAGCGTGTCGATGAAAATGTTGTGTGGCGACTCCTGGAAAAAGGCTGGATAGGCACGCGCCAACTCCCGCGACTGGTATTGCGGGAAATGGATCGAAAAGGTTTCCGGTCCGAATCCCAGCGCCCACCTCGATGCGCACAGGCGCAACGAATCCCGCCACAGCAGCAGCCGCCCGCCTCCTAGAGGATCTTCAAAGAACCACCGCATGCGGCTACGGAGCATTTGTCCTGCCGGCGAAAAATAGAAACTCGCCATGCACAAGACCGCCGTCGCTCCAGCCGCCAAAGCCCATGCGCGCACCCGCGGCTTGAGCCAGATGGCCAGGAACAGCAAGCCTGCCGCCAGCCCCAAGAGCGCCGCGCGTGTACCCGTCAAAGTAAGAGCCACAGCGCCCAGGACACCGGCCGCCGCTCCCGTGAGTTTCCACCAGAACGATTCCTCCGTCAAAATCAACACCGCTCCCGCGAAAATCACCGAGAGCAAATACGTCGCATAGTAGCTGACATAACCCAGCGTTCCGGGTGGCCGCACGATGGTCAGCGGCGCATCGCCGACGTGGTACAAGCTTCGATCGATAATCGGATCCCAGCCGAAATACTGGGAAATTCCGTAAGCCGCTGCCGGAATTCCCGCAACCGCGATCACGCGCATGAACTGCCGTACCCGCACCGCATCGCCCGCCGCATGCTGCGCCGCGAACCACGCAAACAGCAGCGTCGCGACCTGGGTGATCACCCCGAACCGCCGCCACGTGCTGCCTCCGAGCGAGAGCGCGGCGTCGCTAGAAAACGCAGTGGACAAGGCCAGGGACGCCCCTTGCGCCATCAGCAGCACGCCAAATATCCGCAGTCCGGACGACCGCGCTCGCGCCTCGCTCCGCGCCAGCACCAGCCCGATAGCCGTGCCCGTGAGCAACACCACGATCTTCGGCGTGATATCGAAATAAAACAGCAAACCCGGCGCCAGAGTTAACGGAAGTAACGCCAGGATGGCGTACAAGAGGATCGCCATTCCGCTACACTATCCCACAAGCGGGTTGAAATGCCGGAAACTTTCGAAATGCTCCGCTACGTCGATCATCTGCGCCGCCGTTGGCTCGTGATTGCGGCTGCGTGCGGCGTCGCGGTGGTCCTCGCCCTGGCCGTGGCGTGGCTCACGCCAGCGCGCTATACCGCAATAACACGCATCATGATCGAGCCTCCAGCGGGAAGCGATTCGCGTTTCGCCGTCGCCGTGAACCCTATCTATCTCGAGTCGCTCAAGAGCTACGAACTGGTGGCCTCAGGTGACCGCCTTTTCCTCGACGCCGCCGACCACTTCAGAATCCCGCACCCCGCGTCCGTGGACGCGCTGAAACGTTCGGTTCTCAAGGTCAGCATCCCCCGCAATACCAGGATTCTTGAAATCGCCGTCACTCTGCGCGATCCCGTTCAAGCACAGGCGCTGGCTCTGTATATCGCCCAGCAAACCGTCAAGGTAACGCGCGATCTCTCGCATTCGCTCGAGAACGAAGTGGTCGCGGATGCCCAAAAGCATCTGGATGAAGCCCGCGGCCGGATGGAGGAAGCCGAGCGTGCGTGGGCTCGCCTTTCCGAACAGCCTGCGGGCGGGAAAGCGGACCGGGCAGTGCAAGCACGTACCGCACAAGCGGAGCGCGATGCGGCGCACGCGTCGTTCGACGCCGCCGAGAAGCAATTGGATGAAACTCGATCCGTGTCCGGCGAGCGCGGCGAGAGCTTGAGAATTGTGGATCCCGGCGTCGTCCCGGAACGGCCTTCGTCACCCAACGTGCCGCTTACATTATTTTCCGCACTGCTCGTCGCGCTGGTGGGCTCCCTCTTCTACGCGACCTTGGAATTTAATTACGGCCTCGAAAGATCCTCCTCGCCGCGTTCCCTGGCGCCCATTGCGCGCGTCAAGACCGGCAATGATTGAAGCCCGGCGCGTTCAGCCATCCCGGCAGATCTTTGTCTCGCTTATCATTGGCGCATATGCGGCGCTGTTGGTCTCCACGCCTTCTTTTTATTGGCGAGCGGCCTTTGCGGCTCCGCTCGCCCTGGCGATTCTTGCCTCCTGGACACTGGCTTCGCCGCATCGCTGGATCGCAGCATTCATAACCACCGCCCTGCTGCTGCCGCCCCTGCCCCTTCCTCTGGGCGATTCCGGACCGCACCCTTCCTTGCTGTTTGCCGCTTTTGGAATTCTCGCGGGCGCACTCTACATTCGCGAGTGGCGCATAACCACCGGCCCGTTCCCGCGAGCTCTCGTCTGCCTGTTTTCCATTCTGCTGGCAAGCGCGGCATTTGCCGCCCTCTACTCGGGAATCGAAATCGCCCTGCAAACACTGGCTCGCGCCCTCCTGTTCGGCATCGGCGTTTACGTCTTCTTCTACGCCGCCTCCGTGCGGCCTGACGATCGCCCGCCGCGCTTGCGGCTGTTGTTCTGGCTGGCGGTCGCCTCCGCCGCGATTGCCTGCGTTGATTTTTATTTCCAACTTCCGGCGCCCGCCGGATTCGGGCCACAGTTCATTTGGATCGGCGGCGGCGTCTACCGTCGCGCCCAGGGCATTTTCTACGAGGCCAGCACACTCGGAAACTTCTGTGTATTTTTTCTTGTCATGATCGCAGTCGCCTTCACGCGGCGGCGGGAAGGCCTGCCCCTTTCCCGCGTTGCGCTTGTCACCGGCGGCGTACTCTTCTCCGCCGCCCTTATCTTCTCCTACTCGCGCGCTTCTATCATCAGCCTGGCGGTGGCGCTCGCAGCCCTGGTGTGGTTCGATCGCACGCGCATCCGCTGGGGCCGGGCTCTCACTTTGCTCGCCATCTCTGTCGCCGCGGGCGCCGCCGCCAGTTACTACTTCTTGCCGCAGATTGTTCAGGCGGCCTGGCAGCGGATTTCCAGTTCCGTCATTTATTTGGATCACGGCGAATATGTTTTCTCGGGACGTCTCGAAAGCTGGCGGGTCCTCCTGACGTTCCTCGCCGGGCATCCCTGGCACGCCATCTTCGGCATCGGTTACAAAACACTTCCCTACTCTGGCTACATCGGCCAAACCGTGATCGGCGACAACATGTACCTCAGCATGCTGGTCGAAACCGGTGTCATCGGACTGGCTGTGCTCGTCTGGTTCAACCTCGCAATTCTGGGTGCGGCACGCCGCGCTGCCCGCCATGCAAACCCGGACGCATCCTTCTTCGGAACATGGATGTTCTGCTTCTGGCTGGGCCAGTGTGTTCAAATGCTGTCGGCGGACCTGCTGACCTACTGGCGCGTCCTGCCCGTGTATTTCCTCGTGCTGGCCTGGGCCGTGACGGCCAGCAGAGCGCCCGCTCCGTGAACGTTCTCTTCCTCGATCAGTTCAGTGATCTGGGCGGCGCGCAACAGTGCCTGCTGGATCTGGCGCCGGCGGTTCGCAGCGCCGGGTGGAATGTGACCTGCGCCGTCCCGGGTGCCGGTAACCTGGTCACAAAACTCCGTGACCTCGGCATCGCCGTGTCTTCTCTCCACTTGACAGGTCTGACATCCGGCCGCAAGCACCCGCTCGATTTTCTGCGCTTCGTTCTCGATACGCCGAAACTGGCGCGCGCCATTGGAAATCTGGCGGACGAATCGCGCGCGGATCTCATCTACGTAAACGGGCCGCGTGTTCTGCCCGCGGCGGCGTGGGTGGCCCGAAGAACCGGACGACCCCTGATTTTCCATTGCCACAATTACCTGGCGCAGCGCTCCGCCGCCATCCTGGCCGGCCGTTCCCTTCAGTTAGCCGGGGCGCGTGTGATCGCCTGCTGCCGCTATGTCGCGCGTCCCCTGTGGCCCTTCATCGATCCAGGACGCATGCACGTGATCTACAACGGCAGCACGGAAACGGCCGCCGCCAGCCCGGCACCGACCGGCCAACCGCGCCTTGGAATGATCGGCCGCGTCTCTCCCGAAAAGGGCCAGGTGGAGTTCGTGCAGGCGGCCCGCCTGCTGTTGCACAAGCGCACGAACTGTAGCTTCCTGATTTGCGGGGCGCCTCTGTTCTCCGATCTCGAAGCCGAACAGTATTTCGAGCGCGTTCGCGAAAGTGCGGGTGGTCTGCCTGTTGAGTTTTCCGGCTGGCAGCAGGACATCAGCCCAACGCTCGCTCAACTCGACATGCTGGTTGTGCCTTCTTTGCGCGAACCGGGTGCGCCGCGTGTGGTCCTCGAAGCATTCGCCGCGCGCGTGCCCGTAGTCGCATTCGTCTCCGGCGGCATTCCCGAAATCGTCATCAACAATAGGACTGGATTCCTGGTCGAGCCGCCCACGGCGGAGGCGCTCGCCGCAAAACTCGACGAACTGCTGAGCGCCCCCGCCGAGTTACGATCCGTGGCTGATCGCGCCTACGAAATGTGGAAAGAAAAATACACTCTGGAGCGCTATCGGCGCGAGGTATTAGCGGTCATGGACCTCACCCAGACCCTTTCCGCCACAGGCCGCTCCAGATGAACCGATCGCCCGTCCACGTCCACTGTGAGCCTGTCTCGATTCGCTGCCGTCACACTCATGGCCGTGCCGGGCCGGACATTCAGCTTCTCCAGATGCTCCAGCAGGCGCCGGTCGCGCTCGAACACACTCACCACAGCCAGCCGCTCGTCCGGCTCGCCTTCATCCAGCGGTTTCAATCCGCGCCGCCGCCGGTCGCTCGGTGTATCGACGCCTACGCGGTTGCCGTGCGGGCAAGCTTCCCCGTTCCCTAACTTCTCGCGCAGCTTGTTTTCAAAGTCCGCTGAGACCGCGTGCTCCAGTTGCTCCGCCTCTTCGTGAACCTTGTACCACTCCATGCCGAAAATCTCCGTGAGCATGCGTTCAATCAGGTGATGGCGGTGGAGAAGACGGTTGGCGATGGCACGGCCGGAACGCGTCAGCGTGATCTGCCCCTCGCTGGCCACGCGGATGAGATCGTCGCGTTTTAGCCGCCGGATGGCCATGGTGACCGCCGGAGCCGAAACCTTCAGCCATCGGGCCAGCGTCGCGGCGATGACCGTTTCCCCCTCCGATTCGGCCTCCGCGATCGTTTTCAGATAGTTCTCTTTGGAAATGGTGATCTTCAAGCTACCTAGATTTTAGCCCCTCGGGGACTGGCTCCACCGTCCCTGATCGAGCCGGCAACAAACTGCCAGCCCGCACGTCATGGACGGTGGTGCCTGTCCCCTCTTGCACCAGCCGTCGCCACATTTTCACGCTCGCGGTTGTCGCGCCACGCGACATGACGCCGAACTGTCCCCGTCTTTCAACCTTCAACCGGTAACCTGCCAACACCTGGCGCCTGAAACCTGCGCTACTCTGAACTTCTTATGCCCGACCTGCT
>Ga0335081_10004731_pt1 | contig 21496 bp, 18 predicted proteins | sample Lox_Sample_35_FD_206713 | JGI IMG/M metagenome (GOLD analysis project Ga0335081, IMG submission 206713) | Soil microbial communities from Loxahatchee National Wildlife Refuge, Florida, United States - Lox_Sample_3.5 | ecosystem: Environmental > Terrestrial > Soil > Wetlands | place: USA... | reverse complement strand
AATCACCCGCTCGCCGGCCAGAATCTCAATTTTGACATTGAGATCACGGCCGTTCGCCCCGCTACCGAGGAAGAGCTCGCGCACGGCCACGTGCACGGGGACGGCGGACACCATCACTGACGGGCGGAATCCGCGGCCGCGAGGCGCACGAACACCGCATACATGGCGTCGACCCGCGCAAGATAGCCGCGCGGATCGTGCTCACCGCAGAGCTCGCCCTCGCTGAAACGCAGGCCCCGCCGCACGTAGGCCTCCGCCGCTCCGGCCCCGCACAGGTGCACGACCGCGGCGACGTGCCGCAGCTCCGCGGGTGTGGTGCGCGCGCGGCGTCGCGCCAGGATCTCCGTGAGCTCGAGATCGAGGTAGGCGGCGGTGAGCTCCACGGCATCGCCCGGCAGCACGCGCAGGTAGAGCCCGGTGAACCAGCACGAGCCGAAGTCGTTCCACGGACCCTCGCGCCTGAGCTCGTGATGGTGGATGCAGTAGTGCCGTGCGACCCCGAAGGTGCCATCGGTGATCTGGTACATGCCGACCGCGCTCGAGGCCGGGCGGTACATGTCGAAAGGCCTCAAGGCCCACGACCAGCGCCAGTAGGTGCGCACCAGCGGATTGCCCGAGCCCTCGACCTGCGCGAGCGCCGCGAGCAGCTCAGGCTGGACGCTCGCGGTCGAGTAGCGGCGAAAGAGCGGCGCGTACTCGCGCCAGGTCTCGGCAGGGGTCTTGGAGAGCACGCCGCTCACCGGAAAGAAGAGCTCGGTGGGCTTGCGGACCAGCTGATAGACGCCGTTGACGGCGAGCGCCAGCAGCGCCGCGACGGCGAGCACGATCATCAGCTGCATGAGGCGCGGCGCGCGGCGGAACGCCCGCAGCCAGCGCCGCCAGGTGCGTGCCTTCGGCCACGGGCGCCACCGCGCGCGGCGCCCGCGGCGCCGACGGGGCGCGCTCATGGCCCGCCCCCGGCATTCGGTACCACGTACGGCCGCCGTGCTCTAACATGCCGCACTCGGACGTACGGGGGGTCAGGAGCCGTCGGTGTCACGCGATGCGGTCGAGGTCGAGACGGGCGCGAATCCGACGGCGGCGGTGATCTGGCTGCATGGGCTCGGTGCGGATGGGCATGATTTCGAGCCCATCGTGCCCGAGCTGATCCGTCCCGGCGAGCGCGCGCTGCGCTTCGTGTTCCCGCACGCCCCGATCCGGCCGGTCACATTGAACGGCGGCTTTGCCATGCGGGCCTGGTACGACATCGTGAGCCTCGAACGGCGCGGCCCCGAGGACGAGGCCGGCATCCGCGCCTCACAGGCGACGGTCGAGGAGCTGATCCGCCGCGAGAACGCGCGTGGCATCGCCGCCTCGCGCATCGTGCTGGCCGGATTCTCCCAGGGCGGCTCGCTCGCGCTGTTCGCCGGATTGCGCTATGGGGAGAAGCTCGCCGGGATCCTGGGTCTGTCCTGCTACCTGCTGCTCGCCGGGCGCCTGGCGGCCGAACGCGGCACGGCGAATCAGGCTACGCCGATCTTCCTCGCGCACGGTCTCCAGGATCCGATCGTCGCGCCGCTCCTTGGCGATCAGGCGCGGGTGAGGCTCGAGGCGGCGGGTTATTCCGTGGAGTGGCATACCTACCCGATGCCCCACAGCGTCTGTCCGCAGGAGGTCGCGGACATCGCGCTGTGGCTGCGCCGGGTGGTGTAGCGCGATCAGGTATGCCGATGCTCGGCACGCGGGTCGTTGCGTGCCTGGCGCTGCGGCTGACGCTCCTGAGGCGCGCGTGCCTGGCGCTGCGGCTGTGGCCGGGCCTGCGGTGCGCGCGCCATGCGCTCAGGAAGGGCCCGAGGCTGCCGCGCCATCACCGACTCCCGAGCTGCCGGCTGAAACCGCGTCTGGTGCGGCTGAGGCTGGCGCTCATCGCGCTGCGGACGCTGCTCGCGCTGATTCCCGCGCGGCTCATTCCCGCGCGGCTGATTCTCACGAGGCTGCATGCGCTGGGGCTGGGGCTGTCCCCGCGCCTGCTCGAAGCCGCCGCGCTGCGGCTCGGCGCCACCGCGCGGCGGCGCGAACGAGCTGCCATGAGTCTGCGGGTAAGGGCCGCCATGGGTTTCGCGGGACGGCGAGCCGGCGCCGCGCGGGGTCTGCTGAGCGCGCGGACCCTCAGCCGTGCGGAATCCGCCGCCGGCACTGTTACGCGCCGCCATCACGCCCCGGCCCGAGAAGACCCCTGGGCGCGGTGTCGCTGCGACCGCCGGATGGCCGCCGTTTACGGCGGCACGCATGCCGCGGTCGTGCGAGGCCATTTCCTGATGCCCGCGCTGTGTTTCGAGCGGTCCCTCGTGGCGCTCGTGCTCGGCCGCGATTTGCTCGGTGTTCGGCCGCGCCTGGATGCCGCCCGCGCCGCCGTTGTAGCTCACACGGCTGACCGGGCCGCTCCTCACTACCTCGCGGTTGTACACGTTGGTGATGTTGGTCGTCGTGATGTTGGTGACCGCGCGGTTGTAGTAGAGCTGTCCGCCGCGCCACTCACCGCCCGCGAAGCCGACGCCGCCGTAGCCGAAGCCGTAGTCCACACCGCCGTAGAAGCCGACGTGCGGTCCCCAGTAGCCCGCGTGCCAGAGATAGACACCCCCCGACCAGCCCCAGTATCCGGGCGTCCACAGCAGCCCCACCGGCGCCAGCACCCAGGTGCCGGGCACCCAGTAGTAGCTGCCGTCCCAGGCCCAGTAGCCCGGCGTCCAGATGTAGCCCGGGCCGGGAATCGGCGGCTGCACGTACACCGGCAGCGCGGGAGGGGCGATGGTGACCGAGACGAAGACGCCCGCCTGCGATGCCACCGGCAGGGCCGCGAGAAGCAAGGCAGCAATGAGGCCGCGGACGAGATTGCGCATGACAGCTCTCCTTCGTTTCAGACCTTGACCGCCGGACGCTGAACCATTCCTGAATCGCGCTCCTCGGCGTGCCTGAGGGTCGCTGGGGGCTTCAGTTCGTGCAACGCGCGCCAACCCGCCGGGGTTGACCGGCTTCAGCGGCGCCGCAGCGCGCTAGAACCAACTGTAGTTGAAGCTGATGCTGACGCGCTCCGCGGCGGATTCGTTGGCGGGCACCTCGTGCCGCAACCAGCTCTCGAACAGCACGACTCCACCGGTACGCGCCGCGACCAGCACCCAGGGCGAGCGCGCGCGCCGCGCGCCCGCGAGCCGCGGCGGAGCGGCCATGTAGCGCTCGAGGCGCGGGTCCTCGAGCTTCAGGCCCGCCGAGCGTGGCGGCGTCGCGACGTAGTAGGTGCCGCTGATCGTCGAGAGCGGATGCAGGTGTACTCCGTGCGCGACGCCGCGCCCCATGATGTTCACCCAGCAATCGGTCATCGCCAGTGCCCGTCCGGTCAGATCGAAGGCGAGCGTACGGGCGAAGCGCGCCACGCGCGCATCGAGCGCGCGCTCGAGAGCTGCGAAGGTCGGCGACAGCCGATGCATGCGATTGACTGAAGCGTAGGAGGTGTAGCCGCCGGGGTAGTTGCGGGCCGACCAGCGCCGCCCGGCCGCATCGTCGGCGCGCAGCCGCCGGCACTCGCGCAGCAGCCGGGCGTTCAGTGCCTGCCAGCCGCGGCCACGGAGGCGCCCGGTGTAGACCAGCGTGGGAAACAGCGCCTGTGTGGCCATGGCGTCGCGCGAGTATGCGCACGCGCGCCGCCGTGGTCTATGATTCGAGGCATGGCCGTCTCCGCTCTGCCCACCCCCGCCGTGCTCGACACCGTGCCGCACTGGATCGGCGGACGTACCGTGCGAGGCACGGGTGCACAGCTCGACGTATTCAACCCCGCCACCGGAGAGGTGGCACGCCGTGTGGCGCTGGCCACGGCCGATGAAGTGCGCGTCGCGGTGACCAGCGCGCGCGGCGCCTGGCCCGCCTGGGCGGACACGCCACCAGTACGGCGGGCGCGCGTGCTGGCGCGTTTCCTGCAGCTGCTCAACGAGCGGCGCGATGCGCTCGCGGCGCTCATCACCAGCGAGCACGGCAAGGTGTTCGCGGATGCGCAGGGCGAGGTCACCCGCGGCATCGAGATCATCGAGTTCGCCTGCGGCATCCCGCAGCTGCTCAAGGGTGACTTCACCGACCAGGTGTCCACCGGCATCGACAACTGGACGCTGCGCCAGCCGCTCGGGGTCGTCGCCGGGATCACACCGTTCAACTTCCCGTGCATGGTGCCCTGCTGGATGTTTCCGCTCGCCATCGCCTGCGGCAACACCTTCATCCTCAAGCCGAGCGAGCGTGATCCTTCGGCATCGGTGGTCATGGCGCAGCTTCTCACCGAAGCGGGGCTCCCTCCCGGCGTATTCAACGTCGTGCAGGGCGACAAGGACGCGGTGGACGCGTTGCTCGCACATCCGGACGTCAAGGCGGTGAGCTTCGTCGGCTCCTCGCCGATCGCGCATTCGATCTACACGCGCGGCGCGCAGTCCGGCAAGCGGGTGCAGGCCCTCGGCGGCGCCAAGAACCACATGGTGGTGATGCCGGATGCCGACCTCGACCAGACGGTCGATGCGCTCATCGGCGCGGCCTACGGATCGGCTGGCGAGCGCTGCATGGCGATCTCGGTCGCGGTGCTGGTCGGCGAGGCGGCCGACCGGGTGATGCCGGCGCTCGCCGAGCGCGCACGGCGCCTCAAGGTGGGCGATGGCATGGAGGCGAGCTCGGAGATGGGTCCGGTGATCAACGCGCAGGCGCTCGAGCGCATCCGTGGCTACATCGCCGACGGCGCCGCGGCGGGCGCCGAGCTCGTGGTCGATGGCCGCAGCGGCGGCGCGAGCGGCCGCCCCTTCACCATCCCGGGCTTCGAGCGCGGCTTCTGGCTCGGGCCGACGCTCTTCGACCGCGTGACGCGCGAGATGCGCATCTACCAGGAGGAGATCTTCGGCCCGGTGCTGGTGTGCGTGCGCGTGCCGGACTTCGCCGCCGCGGTCGAGCTCGTCAACTCGCACCCGCTCGCCAACGGCGTCGCCTGCTACACCCGCGACGGGCACGTGGCGCGCGAGTTCGGCCGCCGCATCCAGGTCGGCATGGTGGGCATCAATGTGCCGATCCCGGTGCCCATGGCGTGGCATGGCTTCGGCGGGTGGAAGGGGAGCCTGTTCGGCGACACCCACGCCTACGGCGAAGAAGGGGTGCGCTTCTACACCCGGCAGAAGTCCATCATGGAGCGCTGGCCGGAAGCGACTCCCAAGGGCCCCGAATTCACCATGCCGACGGCGAAGTAGCCCGCCCCATCGTCGGGCGCCGCGTGGATAGGTACCCCTCTAGACCACCTTCTCGAGCCGCGGCTTCGCGGCTGTGAACTGCTGCTCCTCGGTGCTGCCGGCGAGCGCCGTGATCGAGGATTGGCCGCCACTCACCACCTGCGTCACCGCATCGAAGTAGCCGGCGCCGACCTCGCGCTGGTGCTTGGTGGCGGTGTAGCCGGCGCTCTCGGCGGCGAACTCCGACTGCTGCAGCGCCACGTAGGCGGTCATCTGCTGCGCCTTGTAGGCACGCGCCAGCTCGAACATCGAGTAGTTGAGCGCGTGGAAGCCGGCGAGCGTGATGAACTGGAAGCGGTAGCCCATGGCGGCGAGCTCGCGCTGGAACTTCGCGATGGTCGCGTCGTCGAGCTTCTTTTTCCAGTTGAAGGATGGCGAGCAGTTGTAAGCAAGGAGCTTGCCGGGATGCTGCGCGTGCACTCCTTCCGCGAACTCGCGTGCCTCCTCGAGATCGGGCTTGGCCGTCTCGCACCACACCAGATCGGCGTAGGGCGCGTAAGCACAGCCACGCGCGATCGCCGCGGCGAGGCCCGCCTTCACGCTGAAGAACCCTTCGGCGGTGCGGCCCTTGCCCGCATCGATGAAAGGCCGGTCGCACTCATCGACGTCCGAGGTGAGGAGCGTTGCGCCCTCGGCATCGGTGCGCGCCACGAGCACGGTCGGCACGTTGCATACGTCGGCCGCGAGGCGCGCCGCGACCAGCTTGGCGATCGCCTCCTGGGTCGGCACCAGCACCTTGCCGCCCATGTGGCCGCATTTCTTGGCCGAGGACAGCTGATCCTCGAAGTGCACGCCGGCCGCGCCCGCGTCGATCATCTGCTTCATGAGCTCGAAGGCGTTCAGCACCCCGCCGAAGCCCGCCTCGGCATCGGCCACGATCGGCTTCAACCAGTCGATCGAGTCGTCGCCCTCGGCATGGTGGATCTCGTCCGCGCGGCGCAGCGTGTTGTTGATCCGTCGCACCACCGCCGGCACCGAGTCCGCCGGGTAGAGCGACTGGTCCGGGTACATCTCACCGGCGAGGTTGGCATCGCCCGCGACCTGCCAGCCCGAGAGATAGATGGCGTCCAGCCCCGCCTTCACCTGCTGCATCGCCTGGTTGCCGGTGAGGGCTCCCAAGGCGTTCACGAACGGCTTCTCCTGGAGATATCGCCACAGCTTCTCGGCGGTGAGCCGCGCGATCGAGTGCTCGACGGGCACCGTACCGCGCAGGCGCACGACGTCGGCGGCGTCGTAGCCGCGCTGGATGCCGCGCCAGCGGGGACTGTCGCGCCAGCTGCGGCGCAGCTCATCCGCGGTGGGCAGGGTTCGGGGGAGGCTCGCGATGGTGCTGTCGCTCATGGGAAACATCTCCGTTACGGTCGGCTTCAGCTCAGGAGCTCGTACGCCGGCAGCGTCAGGAACTCATCAAAGGTCTCGGACTTGATCATCTGCTCGAAGAGGCGCGCGGCGGTCGGGAACACGCCCTGGGTGAGGCGCGCCGCGCCCACCTCGCCGTGGATGCGATCGAGCTCGGCGTGCAGCAGCCGGTCGAAGCGCGCCACCGTCACGGCAGCGCCGTCGCTGGTGCGCGCCCCGTGGCGCAGGCACTGCCACAGCTGCGCACGGCAGATCTCGGCGGTGGCGGCGTCCTCCATCAGGTTATAGAGCGGCACGCAGCCGTTGCCGCGTAGCCAGGACTCGAGGTACTGGACGCCGACGCGGATGCAGTTGCGCAGGCCCTCCTCGGTGATCGCGCCGTCGGGAATCGCCACCAGCTCAGCGGCGCTCACGTGGACGTCTTCGCGCAGCACCGACAGCTGGTTGGGGCCGCACATCACCGCATCGAAGGGCTCGCGCGCGATCGTCGCGAGCCCCGGGTGCGCGATCCAGGTGCCGTCGTGGCCGGCACGCGCCTCGCGCAGCTTGTCGGCCCGCACGCGCGCCATCGCCGCCTCGTTCGCCGCGGGGTCGTCGCGGATCGGGATCTGCGCCGCCATGCCGCCCATGGCGTGCGCGCCGCGGCGGTGGCAGGTACGGATCAGGAGATCCACGTACGCCTTGAGAAACGGCCGCTCCATGGTGACGCTCGCCCGGTCCGGGAGCAGGAAGTCGGGGCGGTTCCGGAATTTCTTGATGAAGCTGAAGATGTAGTCCCAGCGGCCGCAGTTGAGCCCCGAGGAGTGCTCGCGCAGCTCGTAGAGAATCTCGTCCATCTCGAAGGCCGCGAGGATGGTCTCGATGAGCACCGTCGCCTTGATGGTGCCGCGTTGCATGCCGAGCGCGTCCTGGGCGGCGAGGAACACATCGTTCCAGAGCCGCGCTTCCAGGTGGCTCTCGATCTTGGGCAGGTAGAGGTAGGGGCCGGTGCCGCGCGCGGCGAGCGCCTGGTGGTTGTTGGCGAGATAGAGCGCGAAGTCGAACAGCGCGCCCGATACCGCCTCGCCGTTGATGCGCACGTGCTTCTCGGGCAGGTGCCAGCCGCGCGGGCGCACGATGAGCGTCGCGGTGCGCTCGGCGAGCCGATAGACCTTACCGGTCGATGCGTCCTCGAAGCTGATGGTGCGGCGGATGGCATCCGCGAGGTTCAGCTGGCCGCGGATCACGTTCTCCCAGGTCGGCGCGAGCGAGTCCTCGAAGTCGGCCATGAAGGCGCTCACCGGCGCATTGAGCGCGTTGATGATCATCTTGCGGTCGACGGGACCTGTGATCTCGACGCGCCGGTCGACGAGATCCGCCGGCACGGGAGCGATGCGCCAGTCGCCGGCGCGCACCGCGGCGGTGCTGGCGAGGAACTGCGGCAGCGCGCCGCCGTCGAACTCCGCCTGGCGCCGGGTGCGCTCGGCGAGCAGCTCCAGGCGGCGCGGATTGAAGCGGCGATGGAGGCTCGCGAGCAGCTGCAGCGCGAGCGGCGTCAGCACCTCCTCCGAGCGCTCGATCCTCCCTCCGAGGATCTCGACCCTGGGGCCATTCGGCTCGCGGGAATAGGCCCGCTCCGTTGCACTGCCCTGCATGAGTCCCAGCATACACGGGTGTTAAGGGAATTTGACTACGGAAACTTCACAATGTTAATTTCACAAGACCGGATAACCCGCCTTCTGGCCTGTCTGACATATGCCGGAACTCATGCGCCGCGGCCATTTCCTGGGCACCAAGCTGCGCTCGCTGCGCAAGCGCAATGGGCTGACGCTGGAGGAGCTCTCGGTGCGCTGCATTCAGCGCGACTCTGCGAGCGCCCCCTCGGTGTCCTACCTCAGCATGATCGAGAGCGGCAAGCGCATGCCTTCCCCCGCGCTGCTCGAGCTCCTGGCAGGGGTCTTTCAGCGCGCCCCCGCCTGGTTCCTCGACGAGAGCGCCGAGCCCGAGCCGGTGGCCCCCGGAGCGGCCGCGGGCGCCGTGGCCCACATGCCATTCGAGCCCGCCTTCCTCTTCTCCAGGAACCTGCTGCAGGCGGCGATCCCCGAGCTCCTGGCGCAAACCGGCACCAGCGGGCGACAGTTCGCGCACCTCCTCATCCGCTCACATCAGGAGATGTCGCGCAACGACTTCCCGGATCTCGAGCGTGCGGCCGAGAGCGTCGGCGAGCGGCGCTTTCCGCTCGGGGTCGAGGACCTGATGCGGCTCGCGAAGCGCCACGGGCTCGAGATCCGCTGGTTCGACCGCAAGCCCGTGCTGGCGCGCGACAAGGATCGCGAGGTGCGCAGCATGGTGCGCTCCTTCTTCGAGGCCCCCGGGGTGGTCTACGCGAACCGGGCGCTGCAGTCGGATCCGGCGCGGCTCAAGTTCGATCTCGCCGCGCACATCGCCCACAAGGTGCTGCACGGAGGCGATGGGCTCAAGTCCCCGCACGCCACCGGTGGGGAGATGGGCGGCAGCCCCGAGGGCGGCTCGGGAGCTGCGGGCCTCGAGCCCCAGGACGTGCTGCACGCCTGGCGCGATTTCGAATGCAGCTTCTTCGCCGGCGCGCTGCTCGCGCCGCGGGTTCCGTTCCGGCGCTTCCTGGCACGCGAGCGCTACCGGGTGGAAGCCGGCACGAGGCTCGAGCTCACTGCGGCGGTGGTGATGCGGCGGATGACCAAGGTCTCGCCCTACCCCTACTGGCACTTCTTCGATGCCTATCCGCCGGGCTATCTGCGCGCGGTGTACCGCGGCAACGGCATCCCTCTGCCCTGGGGCAACCTCGCGCAGGTGTCAGATCCCTGCCCCAATTGGGCGGTGTTCCGCATGATCGACGGTCAGCACGGCGAGTCGGGCTCGCAGATCTCCGTGCTGCGTGACGGCGAGCAGTCGCTGCTTTACTGCTGCCACTCGGTGCGCGTGCGCGACATGGCGGGCAATCCGCACGTGCTCTCGGTCGGCGTCGATCTCGCGCCCGCGCTCGATGCCAACGGCGTCGACACCGCGGCGACCGTCGCGGCCATCCTGCGCGAGTGCCTGCACCGGCACGGCGAGGCGCGCATCCCGAAGGATGCAACGAGTGCGCTCGAGGCGGTCGCCAACGTGCTGAACATCGCCTGGATCGGTGATGCGCTCTTGGCCCCGGCGCGCATCATCTGCCCGCGCAGTTCCCGCTGCCCGCGCCGGGAGCGCTGCGAGCACGCCCCGCCCTCGCGCGCCCGCGAAATCGCCGACGTGCGCGAGGAGATCCTCGGCCGCGAGCCGTGATGGCATCATAGCCAGCCCCGCGCTTCACGGAGAGACCCGATGACGGCTGGACTCAGGAATTGCGCCGGCGGCGCAGGCACCCTGGCGCTCGCTCTCGCCCTGGCGGTGACGTGGTGGCCGGCGCCCAGCCCGGCGGCCGGCCGCGACGGCGCCGCGCTCGAGAGCGAGCAGGCGGCGATCGCCCGCTGGCGCGCCGCGCGCGTCGAGAGTCTCACGAGCGACAACGGCTGGCTGACGCTCACCGGACTCTTCTGGCTGAAGGAGGGTGACAACACCTTCGGACGCGCGCCGGGGAACTCGCTGGTCCTCGACAATGCCGCGCTCGCCGACACCGCCGGCTCGTTCGTCCTGACGGGTCAGAAGGTGAGTTTCCGCGCGCGTCCCGGGAGCGGGGTGACCCACGACGGCCAGCCGGTCACCGAGCTCGATCTCGCCCCAGATGCGAGCGGCCATCCCACGGTGCTCAGCTCCGGCCCGCTGCGCTTCTACGTCATCGAGCGCGCCGGCAACCTCGGCGTGCGCGTACGGGATCTCGACAACCCGCACCGCTCGGGCTTCCGCGGTCTCGAGTATTTCCCCGTGAGCACCGACTGGGTGGTCAATGCGCGCTTCGAGCGCTACCAGCCGGTCCGTCACATCAAGATCATCAATATCCTCGGCATGGAGCTCGAGATGGAGTCTCCGGGAGCGGTGGTGTTCACCAAGGGCGGCCACGAATGGCGCCTCGACACGGTGCTCGAGGAGCCCGGTGACGACGAGCTGTTCATCATGTTCGCGGATGCGACCAGCGGGCACGAGACCTACGGCGCCGGGCGCTTCCTCTATATCCCGATTCCTTCGGGCGCCACCGTGACGGTCGATTTCAACAAGGCCTACAACCCGCCGTGCGCGCTCAATGAGTTTGCGACCTGCCCGCTGCCGCCCTGGCAGAACCGCCTGAAGCTCGCCGTAACGGCGGGTGAGAAGAAATACCCCGGCGGGATCGAGCACCCCCTGTAAACAGTACGCCGCCGCCGGGAGCTTAGGGCTCACGGCGCCGTTCCACGCGCCGCGCCTCGATGCGCTGCGCGATCCGTTGCCGCGCGGCGGGAGGGACCGCGAGACCCGCCGGCACGGAGAGCGCCTGGAAGGACCCGAGAGCCGTGGCAACGCCGGCGCGCGCCGACGCCGTGGCGGACGGAAACGCCATGAAGGCATCGCTGCTGATGACCGTGGCGTCGGTCTGAACGTAGAGCGGCAGGAAAGCCGTTGCGCTCGAGAGCGCCTCGTAGTCACCGACGAAGAGCCCGCCCGAATCGGGCGCGAGATCCATGTCGAAGGGTCCCGAGAGATGCGTCTCCTGGAAGGTGCTGCCGTCGCTCGAAGTGACCATCCAGGCATCGGCGAGCAGCGAGCCGAACGGCGCGAAGGCATCGTTGCGCAGGTCGTAGTAGCTCACGGCGATGACGCCGCTCGCCTCGACGTGAACGGTGGGCGTGTACGCCTGTACCGAAGGATCTCCATTCACCTCGATGGGCGCAACCCAAGTCGTGCCACCGTCGGAGGAACAAGTCAGCGCGATCCCGTCGTGAGCGCCGGAGGCGAAGCGCGAGTCCTGCCAGGCGACGTAGACGACGCCGCCGGGGCTCACGCTCACCGAGACGATGTCGGCGCCGTCGCGCACGCCCTGCCCGGTATGCGGATCGACCGTGCCGGCGGGCTCGAGCTCGGCGATCGTGATCGGCGCCGACCAGGTCGTGCCGTGATCGAGCGACCGCACCAGCCGTGCGACCGCCGTGGTCTGCCCGCCCGCGCCGGTGTCGAGCTCGGTGAAAACATCGAGCACCACATCGCCGGGCAGCACCACGATCTGATTGCCGAGCGTCTGGTTGGCGGCCCCCGGATCATAGAGGCTGCGCGCCGCCTCCCAGCTGGCGCCGGCATCCGCGGTGACGGCGAGGTATGACGGCCCCGCGCTCGGCCCGCTGAGCCGGTCCCAGACCACGTAGACATAATTCGAATCGGTGGTGTCGGCGGTGATCGAGCCCTTGTCGTCGAAGAACTGCTCGCCGTCCTGGATGAGCGCGGCCGGTGCGCTCCAGGTGAGGCCGCCGTCCAGCGACTGCGCGACCAGCATGGCGCTGGAGGAGCCCGGCGCCAGCGTACCGCCGGTGAAGGAGAGGGACAGCGCATAGACCGCACCGCTCGGGGAAGCCGTCAGCCACACGTCGCTCGCGCGGGCGTAATCGCCGGCGTTGCCGCTGCCGCCGCCCGTGCAGCGCGAGAACGCCGCGTTCGACGGCGTCCAGGTCATGCCGCCGTCGAAGGAGGCGGCGAGGTTCAGCCCCTGCGCGCCGCCGTTCGACCAGCGGTTCTGTTGCCAGCCGGCGATCAGGTTCATGGGATTGGTGGGGTTGACCACGAAGGAAGGCTCGGCCGCGGTATCGGTGTAGAGCGTCCCGTTCGCAGCCACGCCGTCGCAGCCGGCGACGAAGGCCGAGGTTTTCGAGAGCTGCACCAGCGTGACCGAGCTGTACGGCGGCGGTGTCGGGTTGGGGCCACCGCCGCCGCCACCCCCGCCTCCTCCCCCGCAGGCGGCGAGGAGCGCGGGCAGAACCACGCTGAGACCGCGTCGTGCCGGCATCATCCTCTCTCGGTCAGTCGCCCCCGAACGCGTAGCGCACGCCCACCCATGCCCCGAGCGGGGCTCCCGGACCGCCGGCGTAGAGCGCGGATCAACCGCCGATGAAGATCGTCGCCGGGTGCTCGAGGCACTCTTTCAGCGCCTGGATCATGGCCGCGGCGTCGTAGCCGTCGACGAAGCGATGGTCGAAGGACGAGGACAGGTTCATCGTGCGGCGGATCGCGATCGCGCCCGCGAACACCATCGGGCGCTCGACCGCGCGATTCACTCCGATGATCGCCACCTCCGGCGCGTTGATGATCGGCGTGCTGGCGATGCCGCCGAGCTTGCCGAGGCTCGTGATGGTGATGGTCGAGCCGGTGAGCTCCTCGCGCGTCGCCTTGTTGCTGCGGGCGGCCTCGCTCACGCGGCGCATCTCCGCCGCCAGATCCCACAGCGAGCGGCTCTGGGCGTCGCGCACCACCGGCACCTTGAGCCCGTCGGGCGTCTGGGTCGCGACGCCGAGGTGCACCGCCGCGTGGCGCACGATCACCCCGCGCTCGGCGTCATAGTGCGCATTGCACTGGGGGAAGTCCTGCAGCACCCGTACCAGTGCGAGCGCCAGCAACGGAAGATAGGTGAGGCCCGGTGCGCCGCGCTCGAGCTTGCTGTTGAGATGCTGGCGCAGTCCCTCGAGCTCCGTGATGTCGAGCTCCTCGACGTAGGCGAAGTGCGGAATGTTCCGCTTCGCCTCGCTCATGCGCTGCGCGATCAGGCGCCGCAGGCCAATCACCCTGATCTCCTCGGTGGCGCCCGCCGGGCGCGCCTGCGGCCTGGCCGCGGGAACCGCGCGCGGCGCCGGCCGCAGCGGCACCGGCTGACCCTGCGGGCCGCGTGCGACGAATGCCTCGAGATCCTTCGAGACGATGCGACCGCTGGGACCTGAGCCCGCGACCTGCCGAAGGTCGATGCCGGCCTCGTGCGCGCGGCGGCGGATCGCGGGCGAGGTGGCGATGCGCCCGCGCGCCGCGGCCACCGCCATGTGCTTCTCACGCGCCGCGCTCGCGCCATGCCCGTTGCCGCCGCGGGCCGCGGCGGGGGCGGCCGCCGCTGCCGATGTGGCGGGCGCGCCGGTGACTGGCACGCTCTGCGCGGCGGCGCCCGCCTCGGTCTCGAATACGATCAGCTCCGCTCCCACCGGCACCGTGTCGCCGGGCTCGCCGTTGGTCGACACGACGCGCCCGCTCACCGGCGCGGGAACTTCCACCGCCGCTTTCTCGGTCATCACTTCGACGACCACGTCGTCCTCGGCCACCGCATCGCCCGGCTTGACGCGCCAGCCGACGATCTCGGCCTCGACCGTGCCCTCGCCGAGGTCCGGCAGCTTGAAGACGTACCTGCTCATGCGGCCTCCATCACCTGTTTGAGCGCCGCGGCGACCCGCGCCTGTCCGGGAAAGTAGTCCCATTCGAAGGCATGCGGATAGGGAGTATCCCAGCCGGCCACGCGCAGTACCGGTGCCTCGAGGTTCCAGAAGCACTGCTCCTGGACGGTCGCCACCAGCTCCGCGCCGTAGCCGCTGAAGCGCGTCGCCTCGTGCACCACGACGCAGCGGCCGGTCTTGCAGACCGAGGTGCAGAGCGTCTCGACATCGAGCGGCGCCATGGTGCGCACGTCGACGATCTCGGCATCGATGCCCGTGGCGCGCACGGCCGCCTCGGCGACGTGCACCATGGTGCCGTAGGTGAGGACGCTCACATCCCTGCCCGGGCGCACCACCTCGGCACGCCCCAGCGGCACGGTGTAATGGCCCTCGGGCACCTCGCCGCGCGGATGCGCGCTCCACGGCACCGCGGGCTTGTGCGGGTCGCCGTCGAAGGGCCCGTTGTAGAGCCGCTTCGGCTCGAAGAACACCACCGGATCCTCGCCTTCGATCGAGGCGATCAGCAGTCCCTTCGCATCGTATGGGTTCGAAGGCATCACGACCTTCACGCCGCAGACGTGCGTGAACACCGCCTCCGGACTCTGCGAGTGGGTCTGGCCGCCACGGATGCCGCCGCCGCAGGGCGTGCGGATGGTCACGGGCGCGGAGAAGTCCCCCGCCGAACGGTAACGCAGCCGCGCGAGCTCGCTCACCACCTGGTCGTAGCCGGGATAGATGTAGTCGGCGAACTGGATCTCGGCCACCGGCTTCAGGCCGTTCACTCCCATGCCGATGGCGGTGGCGATGATCCCGCCCTCGGCGATCGGCGTGTCGAGCACCCGATGCTCGCCGTGCTTGCGCTGCAGGCCGTCGGTGGCGCGAAACACGCCGCCGAAATAACCGACGTCCTCGCCGAGGACGACGACGCGCGGATCGCGCTCGAGCATCACGTCCATGGCGGAGTTGAGCGCCTGGACCATGTTCATGCGGGCCATCGGCTCACCTCTTGCCGGCAGCGGACGGGGCCGGCGCGGTGCCGCGGGTCTCGCCCTGCGCCTCGCGCAGCGCGCGCAGCTCCCGCTGCTGCGCCTTGAGGTTGGGCGGCATCTCCTTGAAGACGTCCTCGAACATCGTGAGCGGATCGAGCGAGGGGCCGCTGGTCAGCGTTCCGTAGCTCTCGGCTTCCTTCCAGGAGGCGTTGACGTGGGCCTCGAGCTCCTTCTCGAGCCGCGCGTGCCGCTCCTCGGACCACTCGCCGAGCGTGATCAGGTGCTGCTTCAGGCGAATGACCGGATCGCCGAGCGGCCAGGCGCGCCACTCCTCCTTGGGGCGGTAGCGCGAGGGATCGTCGCTGGTCGAGTGCGCGCCGGCCCGGTAGGTCACGAGCTCGATGAGCGTCGGCCCGCCGCTCTGGCGCGCGCGCTGCGCGGCCCACTGGCTCACCGCGTACACGGCGAGAAAATCGTTGCCGTCGACCCGGATGCCGGGGATGCCGTAGCCCGGGCCGCGTTGGGCGAAGGTCTGGTGCTCGCCGCCGGCGAAGCCCTGGAAGGTGGAGATGGCCCACTGGTTGTTGACCAGGTTGAGAATCACCGGCGCCTGGTAGACGGCGGCGAAAGTCATGGCGTAGTGGAAGTCGGCCTCGGCGCTCGAGCCTTCGCCGAGCCAGCTCGCCGCGATCCGGTCCTCGCCCTTGATGGCCGCCGCCATCGCCCAACCGACCGCCTGCGGGAACTGGGTGGCGAGGTTGCCGGAGATCGTGAAGATATTGCCGCTGCCCCAATGATACATAATGGGCATCTGGCGGCCCTTGCACATGTCGTGCGTGTTGGAAAGGCACTGACACATGAGCTCGACCAGATTGCGGCCACGCACCACCTGCAGGCCCTGCTGCCGGTAGGACGGAAACAGCATGTCCGTCGGCTGCAGCGCCATGCCGGCGGCCACCGCCACCGCCTCCTCGCCCGTCGACTTGATATAGAAGGAGATGCGGCCCTGGCGCTGGATCTTCTGCATCCGTTCGTCGAACAGGCGCGTCAGCAGCATGTGGCGCAGACCGACCTGCAGCTCCTCGGGCTCGAGGTGCGGGTTCCACGGCCCCACCGCGCGATGATCGTCGCCGAGCACGCGCACCATCTCGAGCGCGAGAGGCTCGATGTCACGCGCGGCTGCGGTGACATCCGGGCGGTTGACCGCGCCGGCGGGCGAGATCCTCAGGTAGCTGAAGTCGGGTTCCTGACCGGGGCGTGCCGGCGGATGAGGAACGTGCAGGCGCGAGCGTGGGGTCATGGCGGGCCAGGTCGGCTCAGGTTGCAGTTACGGGCATCGCTTCGGCAGGATTGTAATCGCCCGACACCGGTAACACACGCATGAAGCCGAGAGCCACATACCGGGGTGTCGTGCTGCGCAGCGCGGGGCAGAAGTCCGCGCCGCGGCCGGCATCCGCGCCCAGCGGTCCCGCGCGCGTGCGCATCTCGCGCGAGGTGGCCGGGCGCGGCGGCAAGGGCGTGTCGGTGATCCGCGGGCTGCCGCTCGAGGCAGAAGCGCTCGAGGAGCTTGCCACGCGCCTGAAGCGCCTGTGCGGCGCGGGCGGTGCCGTCAAGGACGGCGCAATCGAGATCCAGGGCGAGCACCGTGACCGGCTGGTGGCAGAGCTCGTGAAGCTCGGCTACGACGCGAAACGCGCCGGTGGCTGAGCAGCGCGGGGTGGGCGCAGGAATTCGCCTGCGAACCATGGTGCGCACTTGCGGTACAGTACTCGACCTGCGGCGGAGCGGGGGGTGTGAGGTGAACGACGTGAACCACAGCCCGGAGATGGCAGCGGCGACCAAAGGCGGGCGCGTACTGCTCTTTGCGCGCAACTTTTTCCGCCACCCGCTCATGCTCGGCTCGATCGTGCCGAGCTCGCGCTTCCTGATCCGCGAGCTCCTGAGCCCCGTGGACTGGAGCCGCGCGCGCGTGATCGTCGAGTACGGCCCCGGGGTCGGCGTCATCACGGCCGAGGTGCTGCGCCGCATGCGCCCCGATGCGCTGCTGATCGCGATCGAGATGAACCCGGACTTCGTGAGCTATCTGCGCGGCGCGTTGACCGATACGCGGCTGCGCGTGTTCGAGGGATCGGCCGAGCGGGTCGACGAGATCCTCGACCGCTGCGGCCGGCAGCAGGCCGACTACATCATCTCCGGCATCCCCTTCAGCACCATCCCGGCGCCGGTGCGCGAGCGCATCCTGCGCACGACCCGCGCGGTGCTGGCGCCGGGCGGCGCGTTCCTGGTCTACCAGTTCTCGACACGCGTGCTCGAGGATCTCAGGCGCATCTTCGGTTACGTCGGGCGCAAGTTCGAGCCGCTCAACGTGCTGCCGGCGCACCTGTTCTTCTGTCAGCCGGCGGCCGCTTAGGCCAGGCACAGGGGCGCGGCGCAACCCGCCGAGCGGGCGCACTGTCCGATCCGAGCCCGATATTTAATGCGAGCGCAGCGAGCGCAGCAGCTCCTCGCCGAAGTAGCCCGCCGGAATCGTGCCTTCTTTCATGAGCTCGAGGTGGAAGCGCTGCGGCGAGTAGCGCGCGCCGAGCTCGAGCTGCGCGCGGCGGCGCAGCGCCAGGATCTGCTCCTTACCGGTACGGTAGGTGATCGCCTGTGTCGGCCAGCGCGCATAGCGCGTGATGGCCGCGCGCGCCGCGTTGCAGCTCGCCTGCTTCAACTCGGACTTGAGGCTGGCCGCGTCCTGACACGAGCCCGGCAGGAAGTCGACCACCTCGGAGTAGAGCGTCACCGCCTCCTCGAAGCGCATGCGCCCGGTGTGGATCCCGGTGTCGATGCGCACGCGCAGGTCGCGCAGCAGCCTGGCGCGCAGCTGATAGAGCCGCTCCTCGGGGGCGTAGAAGCCATGCGGGGCGCCGCGCGCGGCTTCCGCCAGCAGCGCCTCGGAGTACAACGCCCAGCCTTCGGTGGCCATGGAGTCCTGCCACATCGAGGAGGAATCCTCGACCGCACCGGGCAGCAGCCAGCGCACCGGCGAAATCTCCTCGCGGTACTGAGTCATCACCTTGAAGTGCCAGTCGTGCCCGGGGAAGCCCTCATGCGCGGCGATCACGGGCATCGAGGCGTAGTCATGCTGACTGCGCAGCGCCGCGACGTTGTCACCGGTCGGCGTGATGTAGAAGCGGCCCACGCCGGTCGGCTTGAACGGCGGCGCCGGGTAGTAGGCGCCGCCCGCAATCGAGGCACGCAGCGGCGGCGGAGTCGCGAGCACCTCGAGCCGGTAATCGGCGGGCACTTCGAACAGCCCCGTGGCGCGGGCGTAGGCGACGATCCGCGCGCCGGCGCGGCGGTAGCCCTCGAGCATCTCGGCATCGCTCTGCGGCGCGTCGCGGCTCAGTTGCTCGAACACCGCGCGCACCACGCCCGCGCCGTCCCCGGTGCGCGGCCACTGCCGGCGCGCGGCGATCTCGCGCGCGAGCATCAACATCTCGGCGCGCGTCGCCTCCACCGCCGGCCACGACTGTGTGTACAGCTCGGCCGCGGTGCTGGTGAGGCGCAGATTGTTGCGCAGCGCCCAGTCGTACTCGGTCTCGCCGAGGGCGAAACGGTCGGTGCGGAACTCCGCCCTGAGTGCCGGCTCGCCGCCGGGCCCTGCCTCGAAGAAGGCGCCGCTGATCATCGCCGCGAGATGCCGGTAAGCGGAAGCGGCCGCCTCACCCGCGGCCGTGAGATCGTGCATGAGCGTCGCGCGCTGCGCCGAGGCGACGGCGTCGGCCGCGAGCTGCGGCAGCGTGCTGCCGAAGTAGTCGGCATCGGCCGCGGCGCTCTTCATCCCGAAGTCGATCAGCACGCGGCCGTCGGGTGTGTTGTGAGCCGTGACCCCGGCGGCGAGCTGTCGTTCCGCGGTCGCGAGGTAGGCGGGTACTGCGCGCACCCGCGCGATGACCGCCTGCCACTCCGCATCCGTGCCGTAAGCCGCGCCGCCTGTCGCAGTCATGCCCTGGATCTGCCAGTCGACGCCGCGCACCGGCTCGTCCACAAAGGAATCGAGCGACTTCTGCTGGAGGCGGCGCACGCTGTGCTGGTGCTGGAGGAAGGCGATCTCGGCGAGCGCGACCGAGCGGTCGATGCGCCGCCGCGGCGAGAGACCCGCAGGCGCCAGCTTCGCAAAGCGTGTCCGGAACTCCGTGAGCTGCGCGTCCTCCGCGCGGATCGCCTCGGGCGAGTAATCACGCAGCCGGCCGTCGACGCCGGCGAGCTGCGGGTCGAGCGCGCCAGCCCCGAGGTAGGTCGCGACGACCGGGAAGCGTCCGAGGAAATAGACCAGGTAGTCGTGCTCGACCTGCGCGAAGCGCGCGTCTTCCCAGGGGCTCCCCTGCAGCGGTTGCGCGACGGGCGCGCGCGGCCGGGGCACCGGCGGGGCGGGCGCCGGCGCTGTTTGCGCGGCGGGAGCTGCGGCCGCCCGGGCCGGAGGCGGCACGGGAGCCTGTGCGAGCGCACGGCCGCTCGCAACGCTCAAGGCGAGCAGCGCTGCCACCGCGGTTACGAGACGGATGCGATCCACGGAGGTCCAAGCATACCTTTACCACCCCGGGAGCGCCGATGCGCGCGCGCCGTTGACAGCCTCATCGCCGGGCGAGGATGCTCATCGCATGAGCACACTGTGGGTGGGAACTCGTAAGGGATTGTTCGCGTTGCGCGCCGATGCGCGGCGGCGGACCTGGAAGCTCGCCGGCCCGCAGTTCCTCGGACACATCATTCATCACGTCGTCCAGGATCCGCGCGCGCCACGCACGCTGCTGATGGCGGCCAGGACCGGGCACCTGGGACCTACGGTGTTCCGTTCGGGCGACCGGGGGCGCACCTGGCGCGAGGCCGCGCAGCCGCCTGCGTTCCGCAAGGCCGCCGACGGCGAGCCGGCGCTCGCCGTCGAGCGCGTCTTCTGGCTGACGCCCGGCCACGCGAGTGAGCCCGGAGTCTGGTACGCGGGCAGCACTCCGGCGGGGTTGTTCCGCTCCACCGACGGCGGGGAGCGCTGGGAGCCGGTCGCCGGCTTCAACGATCATCCGATGCGCCCGAAGTGGGTGTTGAACGGCACGCCCGACGGCGAGCTCGTGCATTCGATCCTGGTGGATCCGCGCGACCCGAAGCATATCTACCTCGGGATCTCGGTCGGCGGCGCCTTCGAGTCCACCGACGGCGGGGCGGACTGGACCCCGCTCAACGAAGGCGTCGCGGCGGACTTTCTGCCCGACCCGAACGCGCCCTTCGGCCACGATCCGCATTGCATCGCGCAGCACCCCGCGAAGCCCGATCGCCTCTACCAGCAGAATCACTGCGGCATCTACCGGCTCGACCGCCCGGGGCGGCGCTGGGAGCGTATCGGCACCGCCATGCCGAAGAAAATCGGCGACATCGGCTTTCCGATCGTGCTGCATCACGCCGATCCCGACACCGCCTGGGTGTTACCCATGGACGGCCAGACGGTCTGGCCGCGCACCTCGATCGACGGCCGGCCGGCCGTGTATCGCACCCGTGACGCCGGGCGCAGCTGGCAGCGGCTCGATCGCGGGCTGCCGCGCTCCCACGCGTGGTTCACGGTGCTGCGCCAGGCCATGTGCGCCGACGCCCAGGCGCGCACCGGGCTGTACTTCGGCACCACCGGGGGCGATGTCTGGGCGAGCGCCAACTCGGGCGACAGCTGGCGCTGCCTCGCCCGCCACCTGCCGGAGATCTACTCCGTCAGCCACGCGACCTGAGGCGCCGATGAGCTGCACGGTGCGGATCGCAAGTCCCCTGCACTCCTACACCGCGGGCGCGGCGTGGGTCGAGGGGCGCGGCGCGACGCTCGCGGAGGTGCTCGGCGATCTCGAGCAGCGCTTTCCCGGCATCCGCTTCCGCATGATCGACGAGCAGGACCGCATCCGCCCGCACCTGCGGCTCTTCATCAACACGCAGGAAGCGCGCGATCTCGCGGCGCCGGTGCGCGGCGGCGACACCGTGCACGTGATCTGCGCGCTGTCGGGAGGATGAGCGCCATGACGCTCACGGTGGCGGAACGCGCCCGCTATCAGCGCCATCTCTCCCTGAAGGAGATCGGCGTCGCGGGACAGGAGAGGCTCAAGTCCGCCCGGGTCCTGATCGTGGGCGCGGGCGGGCTCGGCTCGCCCGCGGCGCTGTATCTCGCGGCCGCCGGCTGCGGCACGCTCGGCCTGGTCGATTTCGACCGGGTCGACGTCTCGAACCTGCAGCGCCAGGTGCTGTTCGACACCGCCGCGCTCGAGCAGTCGAAGGCCGAAGCCGGCCGCGCGCGCCTGGCAGCTCTCAACCCCGAGATCCGCGTGATCGCGCACCCCGTCGAGCTCAAGGCGGCCAACGTGCGCGCGCTGCTCGCGGACTACGATCTCGTCATCGACGGCAGCGACCGGCTGTCGACGCGCTATCTGGTCAACGATGCGTGTGTGCTGCTCGAACGCCCGCTGGTATCGGCGGCGATTCACCGCTTCGAGGGCCAGCTCATGACGTACGTGCCCGGCCGCGGGCCGTGCTACCGGTGCCT
>Ga0335081_10004730_pt1 | contig 21500 bp, 18 predicted proteins | sample Lox_Sample_35_FD_206713 | JGI IMG/M metagenome (GOLD analysis project Ga0335081, IMG submission 206713) | Soil microbial communities from Loxahatchee National Wildlife Refuge, Florida, United States - Lox_Sample_3.5 | ecosystem: Environmental > Terrestrial > Soil > Wetlands | place: USA... | reverse complement strand
CCTAACCAGAGTAATGGGAGGATATACATGGCTGATGCAACAGTTATCAAACCTGACCTACAATTTGTGAATGAGATCATCAAGGGCGGCGGGGAGTCCCTGAAAAAGTGCTATCAGTGTGCCACCTGCTCGGTCGTCTGCAATGTCACGCCCGATGGGAACCCCTTCCCGCGCAAAGAGATGATCCTCGCCCAGTGGGGTCAGAAGGACAAGCTCATCACAAGCCCCGACGTATGGCTCTGCCATCAGTGCAGCGACTGTACAGCCTATTGCCCCCGCGGCGCAAAGCCGGGCGAAGTACTGAATGCAATCAGGAAGCAAAGCATCAAGCATATAGCTATGGTACCGCTCTTCGCGAAGATAGCCACGGAACCCTCGCTTATCTGGCTCCTTTTTGCGATTCCCATGGCGTTGTTTTATGTCATTCTGGCTGTGCTCGGGAACGGGGGCTTTACCGCGCCGAGGGCCGAGGGCGATATCATGGCCTATCACAAGTTTGTTCCCGTACCGGTGATCGATACGGTGTTCATTCTCACTGCGCTTTTTGCCGCGGCATCGGCCTTCGTGGGCATTAAACGTCTCTGGAGTGGGATGAAAGCACAGGCGGGAACGATGAAGTCAACGGGAAGCCTCGGCGGCGACATCATCGCATCTATTACCGAGATCCTCAGCCACTCTAAATTCGCGGATTGCACCGTAAACAAGGGCAGGCAACTCGGCCACATGCTCCTGTTTTATGCTTTTGTCGGACTCGCTGTGGTCACCACGTGGGCGATCGTTTACCTCTACGGGTTTGAACTTCTCGGCATTCAGCCTTTTGGCCCGTTCCATTTTGGCGAATCGCCCTACCCGATGAGCGATCCCGTGAAAATACTGGCTCTTGCCAGTTCAATAGCCTTTGCCGCCGGCGTCATACTTCTTTTGATAAACCGACTTGCGCAGGCCGGGAAAGCCGGCATGGGATCCTATTTTGATTGGATATTCCTCACGATCGTGATCGGCGTAGGTGCAACGGGCATGCTGTCCTGGGCGCTTCGCCTTGCAGACATGAATGTGGGATATTTTGTCTATTATCTGCATCTTGTGTTCATCTGGTCGCTGTTCGCCTATGCGCCTTATTCTAAATTCGCTCATTTGTTCTACCGCACGACCGCTATGGTATTTGTGAGACATTCCGGTCGCAAGTAGGGCCAGGCTTCGCCTGTCCCAGAAATGAAGGATAACCGCGGAGATTATCCTTATAGAATGTGTGGAGTATTCCATGAAAGTCAAAGAACTGCTCAGTATCAAAGGATTGGAGTGTTTCAGTATCACCAGTGACCAGTCGCTTCTCGACGGAGCGAAACAGATGGCGGAATGCAATATTGGCGCTCTCTTGGTCATGGACCGGGGTTCGCTGGTCGGCATTATCACCGAACGCGATATCGTCAAGAACACGGCAAACGAGAAAACACAGTGCAGAGAAGTGAAGATCAAGGATACCATGAGCACCAACCTGCTCGTGGTCAAACCTGGTGATGACCTTGATTACGTTATGGCGATCATGATCCAGAACAACATTCGTCACACACCGGTCGTCGAGGAAAGCGGGTTGGTGGGACTCCTGTCCATGCGCGATGTGGTGCGGGTCCTGGTTAAAAATTTGAAAGCGGAAAACCATTATTTAAAGGATATGATTGGCGGTAAATTCGAGGTATAACGGACCGCATCAAATATTATCGAAGAGGGAGGGATGCAGGGAGAACGTTGTCGACATGGCTGACTGCAACACACTTCATCGCCGATGCGATGAACGGGTTTTATAATGAAGTAATCAGAATCGATATTCTATATATTAAATTAACCTAAGGAAGGAGATTAGACAATGAGCAACACGATTCTTTTCGCCCTGATCTGCGGCGTCGTCGGCGTCATCTACGGCATCATGACCGCAATCTGGGTGAACAAGCAGGATGCAGGCAATCAGAAAATGATCGATATTTCCAACGCAGTGAAGGAGGGCGCCTATGCGTTCATAGCGCGAGAGTACAAGACAGTCGCGATTGTCGCAGTGATTTTGGTGGGGATACTGACCTTCATACCTGCCCTCGGGATGTGGGCAGCCGTTGGATTTATCATTGGTACGGTCGGTTCCGCCCTCGCCGGATTCATCGGCATGTGGGTGTCGCTGCGTGCCAACGTTCGTACAGCAGCGGCAGCGAGCAAAGGCCTCCAGGCCGCGCTCACCCTCGCGTTCAAGGGTGGCTCCGTGACCGGCATCATGGTTGTGGGTCTCGGCATCATCGGCCTTGCCGGTTTTTACTTTATCGCCAAGTCGTTTGCTCCGGCCGAGCAGGTATCCCATGCCCTCATCGGGCTTGGCTTCGGTTGCTCGCTCATGAGCGTGTTTGCCCGTATCGCGGGCGGTATCTATACCAAGGCTGCTGATGTGGGTGCCGACCTCGTTGGTAAGGTTGAGAAGAATATCCCCGAAGACGACCCGCGCAACCCGGCCGTGATCGCCGACAACGTGGGAGACAACGTGGGCGACTGTGCTGGTATGGCTGCTGACCTCTATGAGACCTACACGGTGACCCTTGTGGCCGCCATGCTCCTCGCCAAGACCCTGTTCGGCGCGGATAGCCCGTGGCTCGAGTTCCCGCTCATGCTGGGCGGCGTTTCGATCATAGCTTCTATCATCGGCACCTATGCCGTGAAGCTCGGCAAGAATAACTATATTATGGGCGCCCTGTATAAAGGCCTTGCCACTGCAGGTGTTATAGCAGCAATAGCCTTCTATTTCGTGGCTAAAAGCTTTATCAATGGCCTCGGCACAAATTCAGGCGTTTTTACGGCGAATACCGTGTTCTTTATTTCCCTCATCGGTCTTGCCCTCACCGGGCTCATTGTGTGGATTACCGAGTACTTCACTGCTAAAGAGTATTCCCCGGTGCAGCACATTGCTCAGGCTAGCCTTACCGGCCACGGCACGAACGTGATCGCCGGACTTGCGGTCAGCATGAAGTCCACCTCAGCGCCGGTGCTCGTGATCGTTGCCTCGATTCTCGGCGCATACTGGCTAGGCGGCGGATTCTCCGGCGAGGCGAACGCAGCATCGGGCGGCATCTTTGCCATCGCGCTGGCAGCCGTGTCCATGCTCTCCATGACCGGTATCGTCGTGGCCATCGACTCCTACGGCCCGATCACGGACAATGCGGGCGGCGTGGCTGAAATGGCCGGGCTTCCGAAAGAGATCCGCGATATCACGGATCCCCTCGACGCGGTCGGCAACACCACCAAGGCAGTGACCAAGGGCTATGCCATCGGCTCCGCAGCGCTGGCCGCTTTGGTGCTGTTCTCGGAATATTCACGCTCTTTCGGCTCAACAATCCTGTTCGACCTTTCGAACCCAATGGTTCTTTGCGGTCTATTCATCGGCGGCCTGCTCCCCTACTACTTCGGCGCGCTCCTTATGGAGTCCGTGGCTAAGGCTGCAGGCGGTGTGGTGGAGGAAGTTCGCAGACAGTTTCGCGAGATCAAGGGCATTATGGAAGGCACTGGAAAACCTCAGTATGGCAAGTGCGTTGACATCGTGACCAAGAGCGCTATCAATGAGATGATGATTCCTGCGCTTCTCCCGGTGGTCGTACCGGTCCTGGTGGGTCTCCTCCTGGGCAAAGAAGCCCTTGGCGGCGTGCTTATCGGCGCCATTGTGACCGGTCTGTTCCAGGCCATTGCAATGACAAGCGGCGGCGGCGCCTGGGATAATGCCAAAAAATCCTTTGAAGATGGCGTTACCGACAGCAAAGGAGTCGTCCACAAGAAGGGCAGCGACGGTCACAAAGCTTCTGTTACGGGCGACACCGTCGGCGATCCTTACAAGGACACCGCAGGCCCAGCTATCAACCCGATGATTAAAGTTATTAACATCGTAGCACTTCTGATCGTTCCGTTGATCAGATAGATCGACTGATAGATCCATAAAAAAGAGGGGCTGGCCAAACTGCCAGTCCCTCTTTTTTTTCACGGCACGTCTGAATGTACAAACATTGTTGAAATTTGTCAGCAAAGTGGTATTATCTACACTCGATGCACAATGCGGATGTAGATATACTGATTGCTGCCGAATGTCCACGCGATGTCATTGCTCACTGTCTTGTCGTATCGAGATTGGCATGTGCTCTCGCGGAACGACTGGAGATCGAGGTTGATGGTGAACTGATCAGGCAAGGTGGGCTGTTCCATGATATCGGCAGGTCGCGAACGCATGATATTCATCACGCTGTTGTCGGAGTAGAAATTGGCCGAAAACTGGGTTTCTCCGATGCCCTTCTCAACATTATCGAACGTCATATTGGTGCAGGGATTACAGCGGCGGAGGCAGAAAGGCTCGGACTCCCGAAAAAGGATTACCTACCGATCACGACGGAAGAAAAGGTCATTTCTTATGCAGATAATCTGGTCAGCGGGACTCGGGAAATGCCGTTTTATGAAGCACTCGATCGGTTCAAGAGAATTCTTGGGCCTGATCACGAAGGTGTCGAGTTATTCATAAAGCAGCATCACGAGATTCAGGATAGGATGAAAAAAGGAAAGAAGATAGTAGGCGGCGGTTAGCAGCCTGAGGACATTGAAAGTCGCAGAATGACGCTGCGCTGAAAGGCTTAAGATGAGCAATAAGAAAAAAGAAATAAAGCCGGAAGATATCGATATTGATCCGCTAAAAAAAAGCCAGACCGACAAGGTCGTGCCGATCAAGTTAACAGAGAAGAGCAGGTTCAAATTCCGCTGCCACAAAGGCGTCAAATGCTTCACTGCCTGCTGCAGCAATATCAATATCGTGCTACCGCCCTATGACCTGCTGCGACTGCGAAAGCGGCTGGGCATGACAACTGAGGATTTCATAAACAAATACTGTGAAATAGAAATGTTGGCAAAGACGCTTTTGCCGGTCATTACACTCAAAATGCAGGGCGATGAGAAGCGCAGCTGTCCTTTCGTGACGCCCGAAGGTTGCACGGTGTACGAGGACAGGCCCAGCAACTGCCGCTATTATCCCCTTGGTATGGCTACGCTAAGAAAGAAGGACACCGAAAGCGGGAAAGACGAGTTCTATTTCATGGTCAAGGAAGACCACTGCAAGGGATTCGATGAGGACAAAGAGTGGACCATTGCAGAGTGGCGCAAGGATCAGGAAGCGGACCTCTACGACGACAGCAATCGTGGATGGATGGAAATCCTGATGAAAAAAAAATCCTTCGGTGAGAAGGAATTCCCGGAAATCAAAAACCAGATGTTCTTCATGGTCAGCACAAATACGGATTATTTCCGCGAATTCGTGTTCGGCAGCACGTTTCTGGATACTTACGACATCCCGGTTGAGCGGATAGAGAAGGTTCGGACCGATGATGCGGAGCTGCTGAAACTAGGATATGAATGGCTTCGCTCGTCGATGTTCGCTGAAGATACCCTCAAACTCAAAGAGGGCGTGGCAGAAGCACGAAAGGACCGTGTTGATGCTACCTTGCGAAGAGTGTACGGGAAGAAAGAAAGTGAGTGAGTCGGCCAGTAGTAAAGAGAACAGCCTCTAACTACGGGGTTGAAGCATAGCGCTCATTTCCATGTAAATGGCATTTCCAATTTGAATGCCTTGATCAATAAATTCTGGACCATACTGTTTGCCCGTATCGGTTCGGAACGTGTCTTTAATTCGCTCGATTCCCTTCATTTTTTCCCGGAACGTTTTGTGCAGCGACGCTATTGGCGTTTCATGGGCATTGACCATGAGCCAGAGCGTTCCGGTAAAATTCTCAGGCCCCCAGCGAAATTTATCTGCATCGTACAGTGCATCGCTGACCATGCATCCTTCCGCGTCATCTAGATCACAGGTCCTCTTAAACGCTTCATGGTTCCTTATTGCGTAGGTGATATACGTACGGCTACGCTCATCCACCTTGAGCGTTTTCAGTATGGCTTCAGCCTCCATGCTGCCACGAACAGCATGATCATCCTCGCGGCGCTTGATATCGTGGAGTAAACCTGCGATGATTGCCGCGATAAAGAGCGGTTTCATCGCAGAGCTACCCACCGCGCGCCGGGCACCTTCAACGAGAACAATGGCGCCCGCATCCCGGGCGACAGCCTCGCAGTGACAGAGCCCGTGGGCGCACTCGAGCTTCGATTCATCGAGATAAGCGTGACATTTGCGGATTAAGTCGCAAGTTCTGAGCGCTTCATCGGCTTGGTGGACTGCCGGGGCGCAGGTCCGATAAAAGGCCGGTTTTGGCAGCATACGCGCGACTTCATATGCCCGGGCCTGGAGAAGTTCATAAGCAGTATGGGCCATAGATTTATAATAGCCAGAGAGCGGGGGTGGTGTCAAGACGAGTTTTTTCCAGAACGTCATGTTACGACAGGTGAGAAAAATAACGCAAAGCTGGATTTCTTAACTCGTATTAACCTCCAGCCCTGAAATTAGTAGGTCACAGAATGATAAGGGTTTTCCCGACTTTTCAATGAAGTCTGGATACAACCGGTGACTCGGGTTCCCACTGAAAGATTGGGTAAGACGACTCTCTTCGCGAGCTACCTCGAATCCAAACTTCCTCGACTGTGAAAGACCTGCTGAAGGACAAAGTAGGCAAGGGAGGGGCATCCTGCTGTTTGATTCCGATGAAGAGCTGAGGGGACGGCGATCAAAGTTGTTGATAACTTGTCCATATCACCAATTTAGCGAGAAATAAATTCTTCTACGCCGTGGTTGGGATCGACAGGATTAGCGCTGTAATTCTGCGCGTTCGCGATCAGTAAACGATCACGGGGCTGCGGCGATCACTTCTCAGAACGCTGCCTCTTTTCCCTTTTTCCCGCCAGCGAGATTCTCCGATTGACTAACTCGGCATGGTGATGTAAAATTCTCAATCTTTTTCCTTCGTGAAAGGGGTTTACCGTGTCTGATATCCACAGTGAAAGAATACTGATTCTCGACTTCGGGTCGCAATATACTCAGCTGATCGCGCGTCGTGTGCGCGAGGCGAAGGTCTACTGCGAGATATTTCCCTACAATGCGGGTCTCGAAAAGGTAAAGGCATTCCGGCCCAAAGGGCTGATATTATCGGGAGGTCCGTCCAGTGTGTATGACCCCGGAGCGCCGCTTATCGACAAATCCCATCTCGATCTCGGCATACCTGTACTCGGCATCTGCTACGGCATGCAGCTTCTGACTCACGTGCTCGGCGGCGTAGTCGCGAAATCGACAAAACGCGAATATGGAAGGGCCGAGCTGAACATTCATAAGAACGAAGGATTGTTCTCTGGCATCGGTACGGGCGGAAAAGCTACGGTTTGGATGAGCCACGGTGACAGGATCGAGAAGATGCCGGAGGGATTCTCAGCCATTGCGCACACTGACAACTCGCCCACCGCTGCCATGGCGGACGAAAAGAGTAAGTTTTACGGCGTGCAATTTCATCCTGAGGTTGTGCATACGCCGCAGGGGGTGCAAATTCTCAGGAACTTCGTGTACGGTATCTGCAAATGCGAACCATCTTGGAATATGGCGTCCTTCGTGGACTATTCCGTAGGTCAGATCAGTAGGGCCGTGGGGAGCAAACAAGCCGTGTGCGGCCTCTCCGGCGGCGTTGACTCGTCTGTTGCCGCGGTGCTGGTGCACAAGGCCATAGGGAAGCAGCTCACCTGTATCTTCGTGAATAACGGCGTTCTCAGGAAGGATGAGGCGGAGAAGGTGCAGCATTCCTTCAAGGACATGGGCCTGAACCTGAAGTATGTCGATGCATCGCAGGAGTTTCTGTCCAAACTTAATGGAGTAGAAGACCCGGAGAGGAAGCGCAAGATTATCGGAAACACCTTCATCGAAGTGTTCGAGCGTGAGGCCCACGCCGTGGGAGGGGCCGAGTTCCTGGTCCAGGGCACGCTCTATCCCGATGTAATCGAAAGCGTTTCGTTCAAAGGCCCTTCCGCAGTCATTAAATCGCATCACAATGTAGGTGGCCTGCCTGAGAAGATGAAGTTGAAACTGGTCGAACCGCTTCGAGAATTGTTCAAGGATGAAGTCCGGGCCATAGGCCGTGAAATGAAAATGCCCGACGACATCATCGATCGACAGCCCTTCCCAGGTCCTGGCCTCGCGATTCGCATCCTCGGTGAAGTGACTGGGCCGCGGCTTAAGATCCTGCGAGAAGCGGATGCTATCGTGATCGAAGAGATCAAGAAAGCGGGGCTGTATAAGGAAATTTGGCAGTCCTTTGCCGTGCTTCTACCGATCAAGACCGTCGGTGTCATGGGAGACGAGCGGACCTATGAGAACGTCGTTGCGATCCGCGCGGTCACGAGCCAGGATGGCATGACCGCTGACTGGGCGAAGATACCCTATGAGCTCCTGGGGGTTATGTCCAATCGCGTCATTAACGAAGTGAAAGGCGTGAACCGCGTGTGCTTCGATATCTCATCCAAACCGCCTAGCACGATTGAGTGGGAATAGTGGTTTCGAAAAACAGAGTATAGGGAAAAATGAAGTGGAGAGGCGGCCCTATGTGGCCGCCCTTTCTTGTATTGGATAATATGAATGGACTAGATCTGATCCTTATAAGCCTTGCCGCTGTGGCAGGAGGCCTCGTGAATGCTCTTGCCGGCGGCGGCACACTCATCACCTTCCCAATGCTGACCGCTGTGGGCGTTTCGCCCATTATGGCGAATGTAACCAATACCGTTGCGCTCTGCCCCGGCTACCTCGGCGCAACCTTCGCCCAGAAGAAAGACTTGCGGGGGCAGGGGGGGAGGCTATGGTTACTTCTGCCAGTCAGCATATTGGGTGGAATCGCAGGGGGTGTATTGCTCCTTCATACGAGCGATAATACGTTCCGCAAATTGATCCCCTATTTGATTCTCCTTGCCGTAGTTCTGCTTGCTTTTCAGGATCGATTGCGAAATTGGGTCATGGCTCGCATTGGGAGTGAGGGGTCAAGACATCTGAACGAGGCATGGGCGATAGCGCCGGTCCTGCCGGCTGCCCTCTATGGCGGCTATTTTGGCGCCGGCGTGAGTGTGATGGTCCTGGCCGTGGTTGGGCTCGTGCTCGAGGATTCGCTGACCCGTTTGAACGCCCTCAAGCAGGCCATCTCATTCAGTATCAATATCGCAGCAGCGGTCTTTTTTCTATTCTCCGGACAGGTACTGTGGCTCGCAGCGGTGGTCATGATGGCCGGTTCACTGGCAGGCGGTGCGCTTGGCGGGCGGCTGGCGGGCAGAATAAAACCGATTGTGCTGCGAAGTATCGTTATCACCGTTGGCCTTGCAGTTGCGGTGTTCTACTTCATGCGTTGACATCCTCCTCGGCCGTGAGTCCTGGGATTCCCGAATCAGACCCTGCAACTACTGAGGGCCACTATTGATTCTGTTCGCAGATGCGGCAGGGTTGTTTGCCACGTCTCCGGTTTATGTGCTGTGTTACTGGCTGGTTTTTCTCCTGGCAAACCGGTTGACTGCAGGCTGCGCAAACAGCCACTACTCCAGGAGACACTTATTTGCTCCGGGAGATGCCTTTTAAAAATATTGATTGCACCGTTCACGTCGGCATTGATTACGTCACCGCAATTCTTGCAGACATATAGGCCTCGTAGGAATTATCCCGGTAGTTTTCCACGATTCTTTGCTATACCATATTGCAGTGTTCCAGAGTTTCGTCGCAGAAAAACCCAAGGAGCCCAAGCAAAATTGCGGTACGGTCGTCTGTTACCGACACCTTGCCGACGGAGTAATTGTTTGTAACTCAGAATCTTTTAACCGGTCAAACCATCATCATTAATGGTAGCAAATGGGTGGACATTTATTTACTTATTTCACAAAAACGGTCCGAATTTGGTAGCTTTGAAACCAGCGCCTTATATCCCCGTCCTGAAGAGGCGGGGTTTTACGGCACATGTTGATAAAAGCAACTTGAAAGATGGGATTAATCAAGACGGAAGCGATGGAACGGGATCGCCAGGAAAAAACATCTTTTTCACACAGAGAAAGCATGCCCTTGCGCTCTTCGTACCCTGACATCATCAAGAGCGCTGCTAATCGTTTATCTTCGACGCCAAGCCACCAAATTCCTGGCCGAACTGGTTTGCTGCAGTTATGCCTACTTCCTGCAGCATGCGGGCGAGGGTGTTCTTTAAAAGGTCCTGGGTGACATCGAGGCTTTTTGCGATCTCTTCGAGAGACTGGCGCTGACCGAAGTGGCGTTCCGCTATAATAATCTTCAAGAAATCGGCTTGAATAATTTTCCCAAGTTCTTTGTCCGGGATTTCATAGCTATCATAAGCCTGGCGCAGGGTCTTTCCCGCGGCAATAGCCTGCCGCAAACCGGTCACAGTTTTCTCATAGATTTTGCCTTCTTCATGCGTGAATTCCTTGAAGCTGAATTCGGGCATATCCTCTTTTTTTCTGGGTTTAGCCTTCTTTTTCATGCGTATCCTTCTTTCAGTATCGATTCAATTGATGAGCGTCTGGCAAAATTAAGGGTAACGAGCCACAATCAGCATCGTGTTCAGCCCTTCACCTTTCGCTCTTAGAGCTATAGTACCCGTTTTTCCCTCGGCCTTCGCTCAGGAACCTGCTGGTGAGGCACTGCGTCCTTGTTCCATTCCGCAGAAACATAGAGCCCGCAGAAGCAACTGCCGTATTCCCTGATATCGGGATCGCGGTAAACGCAAGGGCAGACGATATCCGCATCCTTTTCCTTAACACCGAAAGCAAGGCGGCAAGGGCACGAACGGTAGCCATAACGACCTTCGTTCGTAAGTAGGCCCTGCAGGATGTCGAGAACAAAGGGCTTGTCCTTATTTAATCGAATGCCTTGTGATTCAGCGTATCGGGACAGAATTTCGTGGAGTTTTTCTGGGGTCATTGCATGTTTAAGGCTTTTTTGAGTTTCTCTTCGTTATATCCGACAATGATATGATTACCGATGCAAATCGTCGGGAAACTGCAATCTGGGTTGAATTTCCTGACCTCGTCCATGATTTGCTCTCGATCTGAACCGCTCAAAAGGTCAACATCGACAAACTCCATGTCGATCTCGTTTTCCTTGAAAAACCGCTTGGTACGGTTGCAATGCGAACAGGTGCTGAGGGTATAGAGTTTTATTTTTGGCTTCTCTGAAGGCATTGAACATTCTCCGAGCTCGGTTTTTTCATCTTTAATATAACACGACGAGGGGCTGTATGCAAACGATTTTGGCGGAGATGTCGGCGCAGAATAACCGTGTAATATAGTATAAAATTTACCTAAAATTCCCTAAAATCGGAAAATACATTAAAACTTAAGATATTCTGGCGCAATGAGCATATGTTGCTTTTTAGTAAGGAGATGCGTCTCCGCCAACTTTATCTTTGTGAGAAGCGGGTAACAAGCATTTCATTCCTGGCCTGACCCTCATACTATCTGTGTCAATTATCGTGACCGCATCTGTTGCGCCCGCATATAAAAAGCAAACTTCCATATGTATTTGCCCTAGGTGATATTTTTTTTGATAGAATATAAGAAGGTTCAGCTGGGGGAAGGAGAATATGTATGAAGCGGAGATCGCTGTTCAGAGTGTTTATCTTCATTCTAGGTGTTTCGCTATTGATCTCTGCCCTAGCAATTGCACAATCAGAACAGACGACAGCCGCAGCTCCACCTATAGCACAACCACTTGCTCGTGAAGGAGATTTTGCGGCTGATCTCGCAGAAGCACTTAAACTCGGCACATCGATGAATGAAACCGAAGCGGAGAGTACATTAAGTTCTGTCGGCATAACGCCCCGGAATGGGTGGATCGCCGATTACCCAGTCACGCCTGATATTATAGATGAGGTACAGGCTTCAATTAGTGAAGCGGCTGCTTCCGGTAAATTATTTGGGGGAAAAGATGCGGCAATGGCAGCTTTTCAGGGGGTTATAAAAGGATATAATATGTCCATAAGACCCGCAGAGGGCCAGTTGTCGGGTGAAACACCAAGTACGAACTACACTGAATCGACAGACATTGAAAACTATTACTCTACAGAGGGCCCTCCCGTTGTGACGTACTACTCACCACCTCCTGATTATGCATACCTTTATACTTGGGTACCTTATCCTTTTTGGTGGTCGGATTTCTGGTTCCCGGGGTTTTTTGTTCTCGTAGATTTTGACATTAGAGTGCATGGGCATGGACATGAGCGCGGTCACGGAGGATTCATTAGCAATCATTCTCGCGATCCTAGGACGGGCATAATGTCGCGCATAGATCCCACAAACAGAGTTCGTGGTGGAACTTTCCCGGAAACGGGAGAGATGCCAAGGGGCAGACTCTCTGCGCAGCGTGGGGTTCAGGCAATAAGACAATTCCGGGGCTACGGTGTGTCAGGACCTTCCATGGCAACTCGCTCAAGTGCCTTTGCACGCTCTGCTAACAGCCGGTTTGAGCGGGCTGCGAGTGACCGTGGATTCCAAAGCCGTTCCAGGGCTGGTCAAATTCCCGCTCGCGGCTCCACCAGTGGTGGAGTTATCCGCGGTAGCGGTGGGGGAGGATACCATGGTGGCGGGCGTGGTGGGCGTTCCCGGTGAGACTATCTATTGATTCGGCGGCCTCATGCCATCTCTCAGCTGGTAAATATGAAATATTATCAGGCTGCCGATTTGATTTATGGAGGAAAGAATGAGGTCTAGAAGTGTAACAAAACTAAAAAACCCTTTTTTCTGCCGTGAATTAGCAGCTTTCATGGTCATAATTATTGTAGTAACGCTTTTTTTTGGTTTTCGCGCCTCTGCTCAGGATATGAGACAAAGAGAGTTCAAATCTCCACAAGATGCATTTAATGCACTCTTGGAAGCAGACAAGAATGATGACACCAAGGAATTACTGGCCATTTTCGGTCCTGAGAGCAAGGATGTCATATCCTCTGGCGATGTTATTGCTGATACACAGGACCGCCAACATTTCGCTAGGGCTGCGGCAGAAGGAGTTAAGTTTTCAAAATTTGATGATAACACACTATTAGTATATATCGGAAAAGATGGATGGTGTTTCCCCATCCCCATTGTGAAGTCAGGACAGGAATGGATTTTTTCTACACAAGATGGTAAGGAAGAGATCATAAATCGGAGAATAGGCAGAAACGAATTGAATACCATTCAGGTTGCCCTCGCATATGTGGATGCTCAGCGTGAGTATGCCAGCAAAGAGCGCAATGGCGACGCAGTACCGCAATATGCGCAACACTTTATGAGTCAGAAGGACAAGAAAGATGGATTGTACTGGGAAGCCGCTGCTGGAGAGGAAAGTAGTCCTCTGGGGCCACTGATTGCCCGGGCAACAGAAGAAGGATACACATTTAGGAAAGGAGAAAAGCCCTCACCTTACCACGGATATTATTTCAAGATCCTGAAAAGCCAGGGAAGTAATGCTCCCGGTGGTGAACTTGATTACATAGTTAATGGCAAAATGGTAAAGGGTTTTGGCCTTGTGGCACATCCTGCACAGTACGGCGTTTCGGGGATCGTGACCTTCATGGTTAACCAGCAGGGTGTTATTTATGAAAAGGATCTTGGGCCCAGGACGGAAGAGATGGCAGAGGCTATAACAGCTTATGATCCTGATAAAACATGGAAAAAGGTGAAAATGACTGAAACTGTTTTCCCTTGAATTCGGCACCAAAATAACTGGTGTGCCTGGTATCTGCTTCTTGACTAAAGAGTGCTTCGCGTCCTTCTCTAAGCCCTGTAAAGTACTCCCTGCAGCAAACCCAGGCAGGGGGGTAAACTCCTCTCGTGAATCACACGAGATATCGATAACTCAAAGTACCTTTCTGCTTCCAGTCTCGCTTATGCGATTTATGTTACGATCAATAATTAAACAGTATCGCCCTCGATACTTGAGGACTTGTAAAGCGCATTACGAAGAACCTGATCAGACAGTCTTTATTCCATGCCGCTGCAGGAAAGCGCCCAGTACAAAGGCCTATTCACCATTCTGACCGCGAAAAGTTGTTATATCTTTGACGATCCCTCCGACGATGCTGAACCGCTCGATGACAGTTAGGCTGGCTATACAACTTTTTTTGAGAATTCTTCTAAATGTCGTGGTCGGAGGTGCAGGTGGGGATCAAAGTGGAGAAAGGCAGAGAGGGAGAAATAATGCATTGCGTGAAGGAATAACTATTCACCTGACGTTCCCGGAGCATGTTTCAGACAAATAATAACTGTTGAATATGCAACATAAAAGATGGATAATTATAAAATTATCATTCACGCTGCTATGAAATTGTCCCAACAAGCTCAAATTTTCCAGTCGGGCTCTCTTGGTACGTGAAAATTCCCTGGTACGTTTCAAGGAGGCCATGTTGAACATCCTTCTCGTTTATCCGCAGTATCCCGTAACTTTCTGGAGCTTCAAGTACGCATTGAAGTTCATCGCCAAGAAAGCGAGCCTGCCGCCCTTGGGCCTCATGACCGTGGCAGCTATGCTCCCACCGCAGTGGGAACAGCGTCTTGTTGACCTAAACACCGCGAAGCTGACTGATGCCGACCTCCGCTGGGCGGACTACGTGTTGATTTCGGCCATGTCCATCCAGAAAGACTCCGCCGACGTTGTCATCGAACGGTGTCGCCGGCTCGACGTGAAGGTGATTGCCGGCGGTCCGCTGTTCACCGCCCATCCCGAGGAATACGGCCAGGTGGATCACCTCGTACTGAACGAGGCAGAGGTGACCCTACCGCTGTTCCTCGCTGACCTGGAGCAGGGTCGTCCGCAGCGGGTCTATGCCTCAGAGTGCTGGGCAGACCTCACCAGCACCCCTTTGCCGCGCTTCAATCTCCTAGACATGAAACACTACGCCTCCATGAACATCCAGTACTCCCGCGGCTGCCCCTTCGACTGCGACTTCTGCAACATCACGGTGCTCTATGGCCGGTCGCCACGAACCAAGGACGCGGCACAGGTCGTGGCCGAGCTCGACGCACTTTACCTTCAGGGCTGGCGGAGCAGCGTCTTCATTGTGGACGACAACTTCATCGGAAACAAGGGAAAGCTCAAAAAAGAGGTGCTGCCGGCCATTATCGCATGGATGGAACGGCGCAGGCATCCTTTCAAGCTCTATACTGAGGTGTCCATCAACCTTGCCGACGACGATGAACTGATGGCGCTCATGGTCCGGGCTGGATTCGACCAAGTGTTCGTAGGCATTGAGTCGCCGAACGAGGAAAGCCTTGCCGAGTGTAGCAAGCGCCAGAACCGGAACCGTGACCTAATCGCAAACGTCCGGATGATCCAGCATGCAGGCCTCGAGGTCCAGGCGGGATTTATCGTTGGGTTCGACAAGGACCCAGCCGCGATCTTCGAGCGGCTGATCGCCTTCATCCAGGAGAGTGGCATCGTGACCGCCATGGTGGGGCTGCTAAACGCTCCGGCAGGCACCAAACTTCACCGACGCTTGGAGCAGGAGGGCCGGATCATACGATCCGTGACCGGTGACAATACAGACTTCTCGATCAACTTCGTCCCTAAAATGAGCAGAGACGCGCTGGTCAGCGGGTACCGCAGGATCCTGGGCACCATATACTCTCCCAAGCACTATTACGCCCGAGTACGGACGTTCTTGCAGGAGTACAGGCCCCCCCGGAAGAATCGGGGTCGTCTCCGGATCATGCATGTGCGGGCTATGGTCCAGTCCATCGTGCGGCTCGGCATCTTCGGCAGGGAGCGTTACCAGTATTGGAAACTCATCATTTGGTCCCTGGTCCGGAAGCCACGGCTCTTCCCGCTTGCCATTACACTCTCGATCTACGGTTTCCATTTCCGCCAGGTTTTCCGGCGGCACGAGAAGCGGCTTCGGATGGCGCGCATCTGACCGGCAGGAGTCATTGGGGCCACAAGTCGATGACATCTTCTTTAACATATCTGACTTGTCCCCAAGTATCCCCGGAATGTTCACCAGAGAGATTTTATTGCGCCCGTTGCGAAAAACATCGAGGACTTGTTGTTATTTAATATATTGAAACACTCAGAGATATTCGTTCAGAGCGATGAATACGTTTCCCCGATTAATCGAATATACTAAATTACAGGATGCAATCTTCCTTCAACGCTACAATAGGGGAAGTTATACTTAAAATTTTTCTGTCAAATTTCACGATGCCAGTACTATAGCGAAGTGCAATACTTGAGGTAGTCAAGCTATCTCAAGTGTCTATGCCAAAACGTTACTAGAAGCATTTGTCCCAATCCGATAGAGGGCATATCGCTAATCAGCTCCCAGAAGGATACAGTCTGGGTAATATCGCAAAAGCTCTCGGTAGGGAACAAGAGCATTATATCCCGAGAGCTTACTCGCAACTCAGCACCCGAATATCGGAGATCTACACCCTGTCGGACTCATCTCGGACCTATGAACGAAAGACCACAGCCAATACGCATGAACGGCTGAGCATGACTTCATCCGGCAGTATGTGCGAAATTTGAGGATTTCACAAAGAAAACATTGACCCAACTATCTATTTTTAAAGCAAAAAACATGATTTCGCAGAATAGTTTTTTTGGGAATTGCTCAGCAGGGAGAATAATAGACCGTGATTAAGTTCTCTTTATCATCAAAATCGGAACTGGATGTTGCCGTTATCATGCCGAGAGGTTACCTTACTGACACAGGCGTGCATCAGATCGAAAAAGCTAGTGAACAATTTCTCGATAGAGGTTTTAAAAAGCTCATAATAAATTTTTCCAATGTCGAACTGGTAAATACCCACGGAATCTCAATCTTCAAGAGCATTTTACAGAAGACATATGAGAGCGGCTGTCGTGTCTGTTTCACAAATATAAACAAACTCCACAACGAAATTTTTGAGCTAACAGGCCTCATGAAACGTGTAGATGTGTTTCAGGATGAAGATGACGCCATGATATTCTTAAAAAGAAAGGCTTGATTTCTTAACGACAAGAAAGGCGCGTCTCCTACGATTCAGTGGTTGTCATATTATTGGTCAGTTTGATGAACTCGAAAGTTATCCATTTTTTTTCTTTTAAGTTCGAGTAGCCCCTCTTTTAAGCGCAAACTTTTACTGTGCATCTATTATGGATGTTCCTGGTTTTGTTCGCGAGACGGCACCACGGTGTGTTCGCTTGTCGGTGATCTCGCGGAACGACTGCTCGACATCTCAGGCAATTTTCATTTTTCCCACAAACGTTCGTATTCTACGCGAGTAGTTGTGCAGCGACCGCTTAGAAAACTCGGGTATGCGACGCTACACTGCGTCTTCCAAATCAAAACGAAAAATCCGGGCTCTCATAACAGTCCGTGCACCCGATAACTACGGGAGAGTCTGTCGTCCCAGTTTTATTAATATGTTGCCTTCGGTAACAGAAGATCTGAGTGTTAAGAGGTGGATCAAGAGGGAGATGGATGGAGTTCTGCGCTGAACGCGGTCTTATTTCCTCATGTTCGTCCTTATTCTCCAGTTCCTTCCTTTTGTCGGGAAGTCTTTCCTGAAGTGTGCTCCAACGCTTCCTTCCCTTTCGAGGGCTGAACGGGTAATGAGCATCGCGGTCGTGATCATGTTCTTGAGCTCGAAACATTTTCTGTCAAGGCCGCATCCTTTCATGGAACGGTCCCATTCTCGGAGAGATTTGAATGCCGTTGTGAGATCCTTCCTGTTCCGGATAATACCGACTTTCTCCCACATGAGCTTTTTTAACGAAGTACGGATTTCCTCAACAACCGTGCCACCAGGTGATTTATAGCCAGGTGTTTGTATCTGGGCGCGGACACGAGGCAGGAGTGTGTCGCGGGAGTTCAGCTTGCGGGCAGAGCGGGCGGCAGCGAGGCCCGCTCTCTCTCCGTAGACTAATCCCTCTAGGAGGGAATTGCTCGCGAGGCGGTTGGCGCCGTGAACACCGGTGCAGGCGGTTTCGCCTGCCGCAAAAAGGCCTTGGATATTCGTGGCGCCCCAGAGGTCTGTTTTTACTCCTCCCATGATATAGTGCGCCGCAGGAGACACTGGTATCGGTTCCTTTGTTATATCGATTCCCAGTTCCTTGCAGGTACGGTAAATGCGGGGGAACCGTTGCATCACATAGTCGGCATTCAGGTGCGTCATGTCCAGGAAGACGTTGGGCGAGTTCGTGGTGTCCATTTCCGAATGGATTGCACGGGTGACTACGTCGCGCGGAGCGAGTTCGCGGGCGGGATGGTACCGTTCCATGAACCGTTGGCCCAAGGTGTTCTTGAGCATCCCGCCTTCACCGCGCATAGCTTCGGAAAGCAAAAACTGGGGAGCGGCGCTGCGATAAAGCGCTGTGGGATGGAACTGAACGAATTCCATGTCAACCAGGGACGCGCCGGCGCGATAAGCCATGGCCATTCCGTCTCCGGTAGCGACTGCAGGATTGGTCGTCCGCTCGTAAAGTTGGCCCGCTCCGCCGGTGGCCAAGAGAACGGCTCTCGCCGAGATAATCAGCACCTTTTTCAGTACCTGCTGGCATACAATGGCACCTACGCATCGTCCGTCCCGGACAACCAGGTCGCGGGTAAAGGCGAAGTCTATTTTGGACACGGTTTTGGTTGAGCGGACCTTGTCGGTGAGTACACGCATGATCTCGCGGCCCGTGGAATCACCCTGGGCATGGAGAATTCTGCGCTTGGAATGAGCTGCCTCCTGTGTGAACGCGAGTTTAGTGCCTTCCTTGTCGAATTCCGCACCCCAGAGGATGAGTTCCCGGATGCGCGTGGGACCTTCCTCGACAAGCGTGCCTACGGCTTTCCTGAGGCAGAGGCCGTCCCCGGCACGGAGCGTGTCCTCGAAATGAATCGAGATCTCGTCTTCGTCCGAAAGAGCAACGGCCACGCCGCCCTGGGCGTACTGGCTGCTGCTTTCCGTGGGCGCATCCTTGGTCACGACGAGGACGTTGCCGTTCCGTGCCAGCTCTACAGCCGCCCGAAGCCCAGCCACGCCGCCGCCGATGACCAGATAATCAGTCCCGATATGTTCTTCCTGGTAGTCCATGAAATAACGTTAAAGAGTTATTGACGACGCTGAACTCTGTAATTTCAATTTTAACTGTGATTTTATTGTTTTCCCGGCGTTTCTCCCGGCTGCGCCAGGAAAGGGTTTTTCCCCTCTATGGAGAGGAGTTTGTTGCTTTTTGGCTCAAAAATCATGGTGACCCGCGCACCGTCTTTCACAGAAGCCCCACCAGCAGTCTGCCACTCGGCGTCCCAGCTAAACGTTACTGCGATCTGGCCATTCTGCTCGATCAGGATAATCATTCTCGTATATTGGATATTAAAGTGGATGCTTTCATACTTTGCAAAGACACCTGTAAGGGACTTTGCGAAAGTGTCTCGGTCAGGGTATAGGTCGGATATGCCGGACAAAAAAGTGTCGAGGTCTTTCTTCTCATAGGCTTGGCTCATTTCACGGAGAGAGGTGAGAATGTTTTTGCTTTTCACGGCTACCTGTTCGGGCAGCTTCTTGCTGCTGCAGGAAAATGAAGCCATGAGGAATGCGATAGTGAAGAGCAGAGTTACGAGACGCCGCATGGGACCTCCATGAAAGACAACGAGTGATGGGTGATGAAAGAATACACGATGGAGGATGCATGAGCAAGAAATTTTTTTGCATCATGTTACAGAATTTTTTGAAGGAATTGCCCAGTATACGAATCGTTTATTTTCGCCACGTACTCCGGCGTACCCTGGCCTACGATCTGGCCTCCCCGGTCTCCGCCTTCCGGACCCAGGTCTATGATCCAGTCCGCGGTCTTGATCACGTCGAGGTTGTGCTCGATTACCACAACCGTGTTGCCGGCGTCGACGAGCTGATTTAGCATGTCGAGCAGCTTCTGTGTGTCGGCGAAATGGAGCCCCGTAGTGGGTTCGTCGAGGATGTACAATGTGCGGCCCGTGGCGCGGCGCGACAATTCCTTGGAAAGTTTTACCCGCTGGGATTCGCCGCCCGACAGCGTGGTGGCCGACTGGCCTAGGGTGATGTATCCAAGACCCACATCCATCAGGGTCTGGAGCTTGGACTTAACCGGTGGGACGTTCTGAAAAAAATTGTAGGCCTGCTCCACGGTCATGCCGAGCACTTCTGCGATGTTTCTGCCCTTGTACCGGATGTCGAGGGTTTCGCGGTTGTAACGGCTGCCGTGGCATACATCGCAGGTCACATAGACGTCGGGCAGGAAGTGCATCTCGATCTTGATCAGACCATCTCCTTCACAGGCCTCACACCTACCGCCTTTCACATTGAAGCTGTATCGACCGGGTTTGTATCCGCGCATGCGCGATTCCGGAAGCTGCGCAAAGAGGTCCCGTACAGGGCTGAAAACGCCAGTGTAGGTGGCAGGATTCGAACGCGGTGTTCTGCCAATGGGCGACTGGTCTATATCGATGACCTTGTCGATGTTTTCCAGGCCTTTGATGTCTTTGTGTTTGCCCGCACGCTCCGTGGAGCGGTATATGCGCTGGGCGAGCGCACGGTACAGGATATCGACAACGAGCGTGCTTTTGCCCGAGCCTGAGACGCCGGTTACGCAGGTGAACACGCCGAGCGGGAACTGAACCGTGATGCTGCGGAGATTGTTCTCCGATGCGCCCACGACGCTGATGGACTTATCGAATTTCCTTCGGGCGCCCGGTACTTTGATGAACGCTTTTCCGGAGAGATATTGCCCCGTGAGCGACTTCGCGACTTTCTGGACCTCCAGAGGTGTGCCCTGGGCCACGATCTCGCCGCCATGTACTCCGGCGCCCGGTCCCATGTCGATCACATGGTCAGCAAGACGAATGGTCTCCTCGTCGTGTTCGACGACGAGGACGGTATTGCCCAGATCCCGGAGCCGGAACAGTGTATCCAGGAGACGGCGGTTATCGCGCTGATGCAGCCCTATGCTTGGTTCATCCAGAATGTACAGTACGCCCACGAGAGACGATCCAATCTGGGTGGCGAGCCGGATGCGCTGTCCCTCGCCTCCCGAGAGCGTGGCCGATCCCCGATCCAGGGTTAGGTAATCGAGGCCCACATGCACCATGAACCCGAGGCGCTCGCGAATCTCCTTCAGTATCCGGTGGGCGATGGCGCTTTCCTTATCCGTGAGCGTGACTCCAGAGAAAAACGCAAGCGCCTGCTTGATGCTCATCTTCGTGATATCGTGAATGCTCAGATTAGAGACTTTGACGGCCAGAGACTCTGGACGGAGACGGCTGCCTTTGCAATCCGGACAGGTTTGGTAACTCATATACTGCTCGAGTTCCCACTGTGTCGCAAAAGAGTCGGTTTCGTCGTAGCGACGTTTCAGGATTTCCAAGATTCCCTCGAAAGGCTTGCAAGGCGCGTCCTTGGCTGTCCGTGCGTTCATCATCTTTGATCCATCTTCACCAGTGCCATTAAAGAGGAGCTTCTGCTGGGCGGCTTTCAAATCCTTGAACGACGTGTTCACATCGAACCCGCAACCCTGTGCGATCGAGTCCAGCATCTGGAAATACTGGAAGGACGTACGT
>Ga0335081_10004728_pt1 | contig 21500 bp, 22 predicted proteins | sample Lox_Sample_35_FD_206713 | JGI IMG/M metagenome (GOLD analysis project Ga0335081, IMG submission 206713) | Soil microbial communities from Loxahatchee National Wildlife Refuge, Florida, United States - Lox_Sample_3.5 | ecosystem: Environmental > Terrestrial > Soil > Wetlands | place: USA... | reverse complement strand
ACCGTGCCCGCGTTGACGTACCCGACTGCGCGGGCCAGCGCGGCCGCCGCGTCAAGCAGCCGGTCACGTAGCCCCTGGCCCACGGTCGGCGACGGGGTCTCCTCGATCACCTTGGCGTAGCGCCGCTGCACCGAGCAGTCCCGCTCGGTCAGCGCCCAGACCGTGCCGTGGCAGTCGGCAAGCACCTGGACCTCGACATGCCGGGCGCCAGTTAGCAGCGGCTCGCAGAAGACCGTGCCGTCGCCGAACGCGGCACGCGCCTCGCGGCTGGCCGATTCCACCGCCTCGGCCAGGCCCGCGGCGCCGAACACGGCGCGCATTCCCCGCCCGCCGCCGCCCGCCGATGCCTTGACCAGGACCGGGAACGTCGTGACCGACTCCGGGTCAAGCTCGGCCAGGATCGGCACACCGGCCGCTGCGGCCCGTTTCCTCGCTTCGATCTTGAGCGCCATCGCGGCCATGGCCTCCGGTGGCGGACCGACCCAGGTCAGGCCGGCGGCGAGCACGCACCTGGCGAAGTCCGGGTCCTCGGCCAGGAACCCGTAGCCGGGGTGCACGGCATCGGCGCCCGCCGCGATCGCGGCCGCCACCACCGCCTCGCGGTTCAGGTAGGTCTGGGCCGGCCTGGCGCCGGGCAGCCTGACCGTCAGGTCGGCCTCGGCCACGTGCGGCGACCCGGCGTCAGGGTCGGAGAAGACCGCGACCGTGGCGATGCCGGCCTGACGGCAGGACCGGAAGACGCGCCGCGCGATCTCGCCGCGGTTCGCCACGAGCAGGCAGCCGATCACTCCCCGCCTCACATCCTGAATACGCCGAAACGGCTCGCGCCGGGCACTGCCGCCGGGCCGCCGGGTCCCACACCGTGCCGGTCGCTGCCGCCAGCCGCGCCGGGGGCGCCGTCGATGACCGACAGGCACATGCCGAGCACGGACCTGGTGTCGCGCGGGTCGATCACGCCGTCGTCGTAGAGCCTGCCCGACAGCACGAACGGATGCGACTCGGCCTCGATCTGCTCCTCCACCATCGCTCGCATGGCGGCGTCGGCCGCCTCGTCGTACGTCTCGCCGCGGGCGGCGGCGGACTGGCGGCTCACGATCGACAGCACCCCGGCGAGCTGGGCCGGGCCCATCACCGCGGACTTGGCGCTCGGCCAGCTGAACAGGAACCGCGGATCGTACGCACGTCCGCACATGCCGTAGTTCCCCGCACCGTAGGAGGCGCCGAGCACGACCGTCAGGTGCGGCACCTGGCTGTTGGCGACCGCGTTGATCATCATCGCGCCGTGCTTGATGATCCCGGCTTGCTCGTAGCTGGCTCCCACCATGTAGCCGGTCGTGTTCTGCAGGAAGAGCAGCGGCACTCCGATCTGGTTGGCGAGCTGGATGAACTGGGCGGCCTTCTGCGACTCCTCGCTGAACAGCACGCCGCGGGCGTTGGCCAGGATGCCGATCGGGTAGCCGTGCAGCGCCGCCCAGCCGGTGACCAGGCTGGTCCCGTAGAGCGGCTTGAACTCGTCGAAATCCGAGCCGTCCACGATCCTGGCGATCACCTCGCGCGGATCGAACGGCACCTTCAGGTCCTCGGGCACGATGCCGAGCAGATCATCGGGGTCGTGCGCAGGTCCCACCGCGGGCCGGGCGGGGCCGGGACCGGGCTTGCGCCAGTTCAGCCTGGCCACGATGGACCGGCCGATCCGCAGCGCATCGTGCTCGGTCTCGGCGAGGAAGTCGGCGAGGCCGGACTGCCTGGCGTGCATGCTCGCCCCGCCGAGCGACTCGTCGTCGGACTCCTCGCCGGTCGCCATTTTCACCAGCGGCGGCCCGGCGAGGAACACCTTGGACCGGCCGTCGATCATGACCACGTAGTCGCTCATTCCCGGCACGTAGGCGCCGCCCGCGGTGGAGTTGCCGAAGACCAGCGCGATCGTCGGGACTCCCGCCGCGGACATCCTGGTCAGGTCGCGGAAGATCTGGCCGCCCGGGATGAAAATCTCCTTCTGGGTCGGCAGGTCGGCGCCGCCCGACTCGACCAGGTTGACCAGCGGCAGCCGGTTCTCGATCGCGATCTGCATGCCGCGCAGCGACTTGCGCAGCGACCAGGGGTTGGTCGAGCCGCCGCGCACGGTCGGGTCGCTCGCGCTGATCAGGCACTCGGTGCCGCTGACGACGCCGATCCCGCTGACCCCGCTGCCGCCGACCGGGAAGCCGGTGCCGTGCCCGGCCAGTGCCCACAGCTCGAGGAACGGCGAGTCCGGATCGATCAGCAGTTCCACCCGCTCGCGCACGGTCAGCTTGCCGCGGTCCCTGTGACGCTTGACGTACTTCGGCCCGCCGCCGGCCAGCGCCCTGGCGTGCTCGGCGTCGAGCTGGGCGAGCTTGGCCGCCATCGCCGACCGCCTGGCCAGGTACTCGGCGCTGCCGGTGTCGAGCGCGCTGGCGAGAACGGTCACAGCAGGAACGATATGCCGCAGCGCTCAGACCCGGACGACCGCCACCCGCTCGGCGCGGGGTCGGTCCGGCTCCTCGGTCAGCCTGGCCAGGTCATCGAGATCGCTGGTGAGCAGCACCACGGGGCGCGGCTGCGCGAGTGCGAGCGCCGCGACGATGGCGTCGAGCGCATGGGTGTGGCCGGACAGCCCGGTCCGGCCGAGAAGCTCACCGGCGGCCCTGGCGCTAGCCTGGTCAACCGGCGAGACCTGTATCTTGCTCAGCACGCGGTGGACCGGCGCATCCTTGGGTCCTCCGCGTAGCACCTCCGTGAGCGTTGATGCGGCCAGGACCACCGCCGCACGCGCCTCGTGGGCATCCATCACGAACGAGACAGCTCTCGGATCGCCGTGGGCAAGCTTGACCAGGCCTTCCGCGTCGAGTACTAGCGTTCCTAGCCGTCCCGATGTCCCGGCCACTCTCGCCTCGTCTGCTCACGAACGTCTGCGGGTACAGGACCGTACTCGGCCTCCAGTTCGGCGATCAGGTCGCCAAGCAGGTCATGCTTCATCTCGCGATCGACCGCTTCGGTGACGTAGCGGCTGAAGCCGCCTGCCCCGGTGCGGGCGCGGACCGCGTCGGCTAGCTCTTCCGGCATCGAGACGCTCACCTTCCTCACCTTGCCGCCGTGCAGTCGGCCGCCCTGGTCGACGAGCACCGTGGCGGGCAGCACCGACGTGATGCACCTGACGACGTCCTCGCGTGGCACGAGGCGCAGCGCCTGCCGTAGCGCCTGCTCGAGCGCGCTGAGTTCGGGCTGAGTGGGCTCAGGACTCATGCCACGATGCTACCAGCGGTAGCAAACTTTTCGCGCGGTCCCGTCCGCCGCATAATGTCGCTGTGGCTGACTGGATTGGTCGCACGGCGACCGAGATCGCGACCGCGGTACGTGCCGGGCAGGCCAGCGCCCGTGACGTGGTCGCCGAGCACCTGGACCGGATCGCGGCAATCGACGGCGAGCTAGGCGCCTTCGTCCGGGTGCGAGCCGAGGCCGCGCTACGCGAGGCGGGCGAGGTGGACAGTCGGCCCGACCGCGGCGATCTGCCGCTGGCCGGTGTTCCTGTCGCGATCAAGGACAACATCCCGGTCGCCGGCGAGCCGATGCGGGTCGGCAGCCTCGCGACGCCAGACACCCCGCAGGAGCGCGATCATCCCCTGGTGCAGCGCCTGCGCGCGGCCGGCGCGGTGGTCGTCGGGCTGACCAGCCTGCCCGAGTTCGCGATCTACCCGTTCACCGACGGGCCGTTCGGCGTCGCGCGCAACCCGTGGGACCGCCGCCGCACGCCCGGCGGTTCGTCCGGCGGCTCGGCGGCGGCGGTGGCCTCGGCGATGGTCCCGATCGCCCACGGGAACGACGGCCTGGGCTCGGTCAGGATCCCGGCCGCGGCCTGCGGGCTGTTCGGCATCAAGCCAGGTCCCGGCGTGGTGCCTGCCGAGGTCGGCGTCAGCAGCTGGTCGGGCATCCTGGAGAACGGGCCGCTCGCTACCACGGTGGCCGACGCGGCGCTTGCGCTCGGCGTGATGGCAGGAGCCGCCTTCGAGCTCACCGAGCCGCAGGCGCTGCGCGTCGCGGTCTCGGTCAAGCCCACCGGCCCTGGCATCGTGGTGCACCGGGGCCTGAAGGCGGCCGTCAGGCGCAGCGGCGAGGCGCTCGCCACGGTTGGCCACCAGGTGGAGCGCGCCGACCCCCGCTATCCGGCCTGGGTGACGCCCGCGGCGATCGCGCGCTGGCTGACAGCGCCGGCCGCCGACGCGGCGCCGTACCTGTCCGGGCCTGGCGTGGGGAGGCGGACCAGGCGGCACTTCGAGGCTGGCCGACTGCTGGTACGCGGGTCGCGTGAGCGGGACAGGGAGCGGCTGCACCAGGCACTCGGGCCGTTCTTCGACCGGTTCGACGTGCTGGCGATGCCATCGCTGGCCTGGACGTGCCCGCCCGCGCGGCGCTGGAGCGACGGCTCGTGGCTGCGCAGCGCGGTCGTGTCGCTGCGGTTCGCCCCGATGACTGGGGTGTGGAACCTCGCGGGATTCCCCGCCGCGAGCGTGCCGGCCGGGTCGGTCGGCGGGATGCCTGGGTCGGTGCAGCTGGTCGCGGCGCCGGGCAAGGAGGCCCTGCTGCTCGCGGTCGCCGCGCAGCTTGAGCGGGCCGCCGGCTGGCGCAGACACGCCCCCAGGTACGACCCGGTCCAAGTGGCTGGCGTTGGCGGCGGCCAGGCGCCACAGTAGTGCTGTGTCGTCACCTCGCCGGGTTTTCGCCGTCGTCATCGTCGCCATCGCGGCCATCATGCTCGCCGCGAGGCTGCTCGGGTACACGCTGGGCGGCCGCACGGTGGTGCGGTGCCGCCAGGGCCACCTGTTCACCACGGTCTGGATTCCCGGTGTGAAGCTCAAGGCGCTCGATCTCGGGATCGCCAGGCTGCAGCGGTGCCCGGTCGGCGGTCACTGGACGATCGTGGTGCCGGTCAAGGACGCCGACCTGAGCGACGAGGAGCGCTCGGTCGCCAGGGCGCACCACGACGTGTGGCTGCCCTGACCGCAGTCCGCCGGCCTGTGCCGTCGTCCGTGCCGCTGCCCGCCGGCCGGCCGGGTATCTGCCGCGTTCTCAGCCGGTGCGCTCGGTGACCCACTCGCACAGCGCCTCGAACGCCGACCTGGCCGGCCCGGCGGGCAGGACGCGCATCTCGTCCCTGGCGATCGCGGCCCATTTCCTCGCGTCGTCGCGTGCCAGTTCCATCGCGTGGCTCGCGCGGAGCAGCCCGAGCGCCTCAGCGTGCAGCGCTGGGTCGGTCAGCTCGCCGCGGCGCAGCAGCTCGACGAGCCTGGCGTCCTCCGGCCTGGACGAGGCGAGCGCGTGCAGCATCGGCAGGGTGGGAACTCCCTCGCGCAGGTCGGTCCCCGGGGTCTTGCCGGACTCCGAGCTGTCGCTGGCGACGTCGAGCAGGTCGTCTGAGAGCTGGAACGCGACGCCCCACGCCTCGCAGGCGCGACGGACCTGGCAGATAACCTCGGCGGGCGCGCCCGACAGCAGCGCGCCGAACTCACCGGACGTGGCGAACAGCGACGCGGTTTTGTCCCGCAGCACGCTCAGGTACTGCTCGACCGGGTCCTCGCCGGGTGCCGGGCCCACGGTCTCGGCCCGCTGGCCGTTCACCAGCCTGCCGAAGGTCTCCGCCTGGATCACGATCGCATCGCGGCCGAGCCCGGCGAGCACGGCCGCGGCCCTGGCGAAAAGAAAGTCGCCGACCAGGACCGCTACCGAGTTGCCCCACCGAGCGTTCGCGCTGGCGACTCCGCGCCGCACGGCCGCACCGTCCATCACGTCGTCGTGGTAGAGCGTCGCCAGGTGGGTCAGCTCAAGAGCGACGGCCGACGGGACGATGCGCGGATCGGCCGGGTTGCCGAACTGAGCGGCAAGCAGCACGAGCACCGGCCGAAGGCGCTTGCCTCCTGCGTCGATCAAGTGCCGCGCCGCCGCGGCGAGCAGGCCATGATCCGTCCTGGTGGCCTCGCGCAGCCCGTCCTCGACGAGCGCCATGCCGTGCGCGACGTCGCTGGCGAGCGCGCTGTCGGGTAGTTCGACGGGCAGGACGGAGGTCACCGGGCAGCTACCTCCTGTTGACAACCGGCTCGCTCCACCATAAATGGGATCGGCGTCCGGAATGGCCGAACGGCCGGCTAGCTAGCGGAGTGTGCCCTCCAGCCGGTCGATGGCCCAGTCCAGGTCGTCCTGTCCGATCACGAGCGGCGGTGCGAGCCTGATCGTGTGACCGTGGGTGTCCTTGGCCAGGATGCCGACCTCCATCAGACGCTCGGACACCTCGCGCCCGTCGAGCTCAGTGAACTCAACGCCCGCCCACAGCCCGCGCCCGCGAACCTCGCGGACGGCGTCGGCCGGCAGCGCGCTGAGCCGGTCGTGCAGGTGCGCACCGAGCTTGGCCGAGCGCTCCTGGAACTCGCCAGTGGCGAGCATCGCGATGACCTCGCGGGCGATCGCGCAGGCCAGCGGGTTGCCGCCGAATGTCGAGCCATGCTGGCCCGGCCGGAATACCCCGAGCACATCGGCCGAGGAGACGACCGCCGAGACCGGCACGATGCCGCCGCCCAGGGCCTTGCCGAGCACGTACATGTCCGGCACCACGTCCTCGTGCTCACACGCAAACGTGGTCCCGGCCCGGCCGAGGCCCGACTGGATCTCGTCGGCGATCATCAGCGCGCCCCAGCGGGTGCACAGCTCGCGGACCTGCCCGAGGAAGCCGAGCGGCGGCACGATCACCCCTGCCTCGCCCTGGATGGGCTCCACCAGGACGCCGACGACGCGCTCGTCCATGGCCTCGGCAAGCGCCTGCGCGTCCCCGTAGGGGACCACGCGGAACCCCGGCGTGTACGGACCGTAGGATCCCCTGGCGTCCGGATCGGTCGAGAAGCTGATGATCGTCGTCGTCCGGCCGTGGAAGTTCCCGGCGAACGCGATGATGACCGCCTCGCCTTCGGGCACGCCCTTGACCTCGTAACCCCACTTGCGCGCGGCCTTGATCGCGGTCTCGACGGCCTCGGCGCCGGTGTTCATCGGCAGCACCATCTCCATGCCGGCGAGCGCGGCGAGTTCCGCGCAGAACGGGCCGAACTGGTCATGCTGGAACGCCCGGCTCACCAGCGTCACCCGCTCGAGCTGGCGCTGGGCCGCGGCCAGCAGCCGCGGGTGCCGGTGGCCGAAGTTCAGCGCCGAGTAGGCCGCGAGCATGTCGAGGTAGCGCTTGCCGTCGACATCGGTGACCCAGGCACCCTCGGCGGTGGCGATCACCACGGGCAGCGGATGGTAGTTGTGCGCGCTGTAGGCAGCGGCCTGGGCGTTGTGCTGCTGCGCTGTCATGGGCCTGACCGGCACCGGTTCCTCCCGATTACCTGAGTTCCAGCGTGCAGCACTTGGGTCCGCCGCCGGCCTTCCTGAATTCCGACAGGTCGACGCTCACGACGTCGAACCCGGCCGCCCGGATCTCGTCGGCCAGCGTCTGGGCCTGGACGGGGAGCACCACGTGGCGGCCGTCGCTCAGCCCGTTCAGGCCGAGCACCTCGGCATCCTCGTCCTTGGCCTCGATCAGCACGGTGAAGTGCGCCGCCAGAGCCGCCCGGCCGGCGTCGTGGAAGGCGGCCGGATAGTAGGCGGCGGTGCTCTCGTCGAGCACCAGGAGTGCGGTGTCGAGGTGGTAGAAGCGCGGATCGACGAGCCGGATGCTGATCACCGGCAGGCCGAACAGCCGCTCGACCTCCTCGCGCACGGCCGGGTCGGTGCGGAACCCGTAGCCCGCGACGATCGCCCGGCCGGCGAAGATGATGTCGCCCTCGCCCTCGTTCATGTGCTCGGGCTCGGTCACCGACGTGTAGCCGCTGCGCCGGAACCACTCCAGGTACGCGGCGCCCTCGGGATGGCGCTCGGGGTGCCTGAAGCGCGAGCCGAGCACCTTCCCGCCGATGACCGTGGCGCCGTTGGCGGCGAACACCATGTCGGGCAGGCCAGGCTCGGGCTCGATGATCCGGACGGTGTGGCCCAGGCCCAGGTACGTCCGCCTGAGCTGTTCCCACTGGCGCCGCGCCAGCCCGAGATCCACCGGCTTCCCGGGGTTCATCCACGGGTTGATCGCGTACTGCACCGTGAAGTAGTCCGGCGGACACATGAGGTAGGTCCGTGGCCGCGGCCGCGACTGCTCGCGGCGTGCGCGGTCCAGCGGCGTCATGGGCGCCTCCCGATGGCCGATGATCATCAAGCCTAGAAGCACGCCTGCGCGGCGTCTCCGGCTGCGTCATGCGCGTCAGCGGCGATTCGTTGCGCAGATGCTCCTCGCAACGCCGTTTTCTTGCGCCGTGATTCCAGAACTGGCCACAAGGACGGGGTCGAGCGCGAAGGGTCTGCCTAGGGCGCCCCCTCCCTCACCGGCCTTGGCGCTAGGAAATGGTGCGCAGGCGGGAGATGGCGGTGGCGATCCGCTCGTCGGTGGCGGTGAGCGCGACTCGGATGTGGCGGGCCCCGGCCGAGCCGTAGAACTCGCCGGGCGACACCAGGACGCCGATCTCGGCCAGCGACCGGACCGACTGCCAGCAGTCGTGATCGGGGTGCGTCGCCCACAGGTACAGGCCGGCCTGCGAGTGGCTCACCGTCCAGCCGGCCTGCTCGAGAGCGGGCCGCAGCGCGGAACGGCGGTCCGCGTACCTGGCGTGCTGCGCCTCGGCATGAGCGTCGTCGTCCAGCGCGGCGGTCAGCGCGGCCTGGACCGGTGCCGGGACGATCAGGCCGGCATGCTTGCGTATCTCGAGCAGCGCGGCAACAAGGTCGGGATCGCCGGTGACGAAGCCTGCCCGGTATCCGGCCAGGTTGGAGCGCTTGGACAGCGAGTAGACGGCGAGCAGTGCGGCATGCGACCCACCGCTGACCTGCGGGTGCAGCACCGGGGTCGGCGAGGCCTCGAATCCGAGGTCGATATAGCACTCATCGGAGGCGAGCACGGCGCCGGCCGATCTGGCCCAGCTGACCAGTTCCGCCATGCGGGCGGCGGGCAGTACCCGGCCGGTCGGGTTGGACGGCGAGTTCAGCCAGGCCAGCCGCACGGGCGCCGGCGCGACTGTTTCGGGCTCATCGGTGGCCACCGACTGCGCCCCGGCCAGCCTCGCTCCGATGTCGTAGGTGGGATAGGCCAGTTCGGGGAAGGCGACCGCGTCGCCCTGGCCGCAGCCGAGCAGGGTGGGCAGGGCGGCGATGAACTCCTTGGTGCCGATCACCGGGAGCACCGCGTCGGGGCTGACCTGGACCCCGTGCCGCCGGGCGAGCCAGCCGGACGCTGCGGCACGCAGCCGGTCCGTTCCCCTGGTCAGCGGGTAGCCGGGCGAGTTGGATGCCGCGGCGAGCGCGTCGCGCACCACGGCCGGAACGGGATCGACCGGTGTCCCGATGGACAGGTCCACGATGCCGTCGGGGTGGGCGGAAGCCCTCGCCGAGGCGGGCGCGAGGCGGTCCCAGGGAAAAGCGGGCAGGCGTACGGCGAGCGAGCGTTCGGCTGGGCTGGTGTGGGTGGCGGTGCCGGCCGGTGCCATCGCCCTACCGCCGGGAGTCAGTGCTCGGTCTCTTGCGGCGGCAGGGCGGCGACCGCCGGGTGGTCCCTGCCGATCTTGCCGGTCTTGGACGCGCCGCCGGGAGAGCCGAGATCGTCGAAGAAGTCGACGTTGATCTTGTAGTAGTCCTTCCACTGCGCGGGCACGTCGTCCTCGTAGTAGATGGCCTCCACCGGGCAGACCGGCTCGCAAGCCCCGCAGTCCACGCACTCGTCGGGGTGGATGTAAAGCATGCGCTCGCCCTCGTAGATGCAGTCGACCGGGCACTCCTCGATGCATGAACGGTCCAGCACATCGACGCAGGGTAGGGCGATGATGTACGTCACTTGCGAACTCCTCTTTCAACCGCAGCCGGGCACTGGTCCGCAGCGTCCGGTCCAGTATCGCGGATTGCGCCGGTATCGCGAAGCCGACCCGGCATCGGGGCGGCGCACAGCTCCGCAGGCATGGCAGGGTATCAGCCGAACGTCACTGTGCCGCCGTCTGACCTGGCGCGGCCATGGTCGCCGTGGCGCGCGGTGCCATGAGCAGTGCCGTCATGCACAGTGCCGTCATGAGCAGTGCCGTCATGACCGCCGTGGCGTGTGCTGCCGTCGCGCGTGCTGCCGTGGCGTGTGCTGCCGGGGCCTGTGCTGCCGTGGCGTGTGCTGCCGGGGCCTGCGCTGCCGAGGCCGGCGCTGCCGAGGCCGGCACTGCCGTGAGTGCTGGACGGGCGCGAGCTTGCGTGCTTGCCCGTGAGTCTGATCCAGCCCTTCTGGCCGGCCGCCGCTGTCCACTGATAGCCCAGGTAGCTCACGTGCTTGATGCCGTAGCTGCTCGCGTGGGTGACCAGCCAGGCGGCGACGGCCCAGCCCGCTGCCTGGCTGCGGACGTGCACCCGCGCTGTCGGGTCGCCCACATGGTCGACGGCCAGCCTGCCGAACGCGCGGTTCAGCTGCCTGCTGGCCGCGGCGAGCCGGTCTGGCCCGCTGACTCCGGTGCCATACCAGCACCACACGTCGTGCGGGCTCTGTCCGGTGAAGCCTGTCGCCATCGCAGCGCCTTGGCCCGCGTACTGGCTGTAGGCCTGGCCGTCGGCGCTGTGCTGCACCGCCTGGGCGGCCTGGTAGATCAGCAGATGCTGGTAGTTGGGTACGGCCACGAGCGCGGCGAAGAAGCGCTGGGTCGCGTACACGGGGTCGAGGAGCTCCCGCCTGGTGCCCCAGCCCTGCGATGGCCGTTGCTGGAAGACGCCGACCGAGTCCCGGTCGCCGTACGGCAGGTTGGCCAGGTCGGACTCCTGGAGCGCCGCCGCGTAGGCGATCGTCACGGCCCGCACGGGCAGGGACCGGCGGGCGGCAACGCCTGCGATGATCGAGGCGATGCCCGCCTGTCCTGACGTCAGTGGCACGTCAAAGCCGCGAGCGTGGACCAGGCATCCGCTCCCGATCGGAGGGCTGAAACGGACGTGCCTGGACTTGGCAAGCGCCAGCGCGGCGATGATGAGCGCGATGACGACGACGGACGCCACGCCGACCCGCCGCGACCGTGCTTGTGCCACGCATCAGAAGTTACCTGCTAGGCCTGACCGGTACGCTCGCTCACCATGGACGAGTCTTGCGCAGCGCCGCACGTCAGTTCCCCGCTGCCCGACCAGATCGACGCGCTCTGGGAGACCCGCGCCGACCTGACGCCCGCCAACGCGCAGGCCCGGCGTGTCATCACCGAGGCGGTCGACCGGATCGACGCTGGCGAGGTGCGGGTCGCCTGGGTGGATCCGGCCAGCGACTCGGTGGCGGTGGACGAACGGGCCAAGCGGGCGATCTTGCTGGCCTTCCGTGTGCTGCCGATGGTGCGCTCGCAGGTCGGGGACTTCAGGTTCCACGACCGGGTGCCATTGACCTCGCAGCTGGACGGCGTCCGCGCCGTGGCCGGCTCGATCGTGCGGTGGGGCGCCTACGTGGCGCCCGGTGCCGTGCTGATGCCGTCGTTCGTGAACATTGGCGCCTATGTGGACTCGGGGACGATGGTCGACACCTGGGCAACCGTGGGCTCGTGCGCCCAGATCGGCAAGAACGTGCACCTGTCCGGCGGCGTGGGCATCGGCGGGGTGCTCGAGCCGCCGAACGCCGTGCCTGTGGTGGTCGAGGACGAGGCGTTCATCGGGTCCCGGTCCATGGTGGTGATGGGTGCGCGGGTCAGGGCCGGCGCCGTGGTCGGGGCCGGGACGATCCTGACGCCGACCATGCGCGTGATCGACGTGGAATCGGGCGAGGAGCTGCCTCGCGGCGAGGCCCCGGCCTGGTCGGTCTGCGTCAGCGGCATGCGCACGAGGAAGTTCGGCGGCGGTGAGTTCGGGATGCCGTGCGTTCTGGTGCTCAGGCGACTCGCCGAGGGCGAGCGCCACGACAGGTCGACGCTCAACGAGGTGCTGCGCGATCACGGGGTAGACGCCTGAGGTCAGGTGCCAGGAGCAGACACACGCTCGCGGCCGTGCCCGATCGCGGCCGTGCCCGGAACCTCCTGGCAGCGCAGGCCCGGCGGGAGTTGCCGCCGGCGAGTTTCGCCGCGCGCCGCGACATGACACGATGCACGGTGTGTACGTCGTGCTGCTGGTGGCCGCTGTCGCGATCCTGGCCGGCGTGGTCGTCGTCGCGATGGGCCGCGGCGGTGAGATCGCCGAGTTCCGCCGGGATCTGCCCGAGTACAGGTTCCGGCTGAGGACGCCGTCCGACGTGGCCACGCTACGGCTGCCGCTCGCCCTGCTCGGCTGCCAGGAACTCGCGACCGGCGACGCGCTGCGGGCCGCCGCCCAGATGCTGGCCGACCGTGACGCTGAGATCGCCATGCTGCGGGCCGAACTGGCCGGCCGGCGGCCGCCTCTGATTCCGGCCGATCCGGCCGTTGAGGCTGCTGCTCTGCTGCGGTCGCTGGCCGTGCAGCCGGCCGCGGCAGCGGATCACGCGGTGTGGTTCCAGTCCGACGAGGCCGCGGACGCCGCGATGGCCAGGCAGTTCGACGCGGATGCGGATGCCGCCGCCACGGCGGCATCCGGCGCCCAACAGGTGCAGGCGGCTGCCTCGGCGCCGGCGGACGCGGCGCAAGCGCTGCCGGACGGTCCCGCGGCCGCACAGACCGCCGGTGAAGACCCGGCTGCCGGGCAGCCCCCGGCCGGCGGGCAATCGGCAAGGGCCGAGCAGCCGGTGACTGCGGGGCAGGAGGCAGCAGACGGCCAGCTGGTAACCGCGGGGCAGGAGGCAGTCGGCGACCAGCCCGCCGCTGCCGCGCCGCCGTCGTCGCGGTCATGACCGAGGGCGCCAGGGGAGTCGTCGCCGGGCCGGACGGCGCGCTCCGCTGCCCCTGGTGCCTGAGCACGCCGGACTATCTCGCCTACCACGACGAAGAGTGGGGCAGGCCGGTACGCGACGACGTCGGCATGTTCGAGCGGCTGTGCCTTGAGGCTTTCCAGTCCGGACTGTCTTGGCTGACGATCCTGCGCAAGCGGCCGAACTTCCGTGCCGCCTTCAGCGGCTTCGACCTAGCCACCGTCGCCGCATTCGGGCCAGATGATGTCGCCAGACTGCTCGCCGACGCCGGGATCGTGCGAAACCGCGCGAAGATCGAGGCCGCGATCGCCAACGCGCGAGCAGCGCTTGATCTGCCCGCCGGTCTGGCCGCTACGGTCTGGAGCTACGAGGTGGAAGGGAAACGCGTGCCCGCCACCCTGGACGAGGTGCCGTCGTGGACGCCGGCGTCCAAGGCGCTCTCCGGCGAACTGCGCAGGCACGGCTTCCGGTTCACCGGGCCGGTCACGGCCTACGCCATGATGCAGGCCTGCGGCGTCGTCGATGATCATCTTGCTGGGTGCTGTGCCCGCCGGTCATAACTGGTCCGCACGTGCCCGCGATATTCTGACCGGCGCCGCTGGGACTCGGCTGGCGGCAAGGGACGCGTCCGGACGGCGTGCGCGACACGAAAATGGCAGCACAAGATCGGCAGAGACTCATGGCATCGGACGAGCCGCAGACCTCGCGCCCGAAACCGACCGTGCGGCAGCTCGGCCTGGACCTGGCCAGCCTGGACTGGCAGCGTTCCGGTGCGGGCGACGGCTCGTTCGAGGTGGCGTTCGTCTGGTCCGCCGAGCACGGTGCCGCACCGGGCGTGAGCGATCACGACCCGCCGGCGTCGGCTTCGGAGTCCGGGCAGGCCACCCCGATGGGCGCAACACCCCCTGAGCCCGGCGAGAACGGCTCGCGCGGGCCAGCCGGGACGGGCGCCGGAGCGGCTGAGTTTGTGCTGCTCAGGGTGGCCGGCGACCGGTCGGGCCGGGTGCTCGTCTACGACCCCGCCGAGTGGAGGTACTTCGTCGACGGCGCCCGGGGCGGGGAGTTCGACGCTGCCCCGCCCGCCGGGGAGTTCGACGCTGCCCCGCCCGCCGGGGAGCAGGTCGAGCCCGGGTGCGGCAGCGGTGCCAGCCAGCGCGATGGTCCGCACGGTCGGTAGGTCGGCCGGCGCGGCTGCTTCCCGAGCGGAAGCCCCTGGAAATCCTCGGGCGCAGGCCGCCGTCCTTTATCGAATGGATGTGCGTAAAGTCATATACGTCGCAGTAAAGGCGGAGCGGGCGCTCGCATGGTCCGCCGCCTGCGGCGTCCGTATCGCGCAATGTAACGATTGATGACATGAATTGTGAATCGCAAGTTTGGTGCCCTAGAGTAGCAACACCGTGGTTCGAGGAGGTCGACGGTGAGCGATGACGCCTATGGCGCCACCATCGCCAAGCTCCGCCTCGCGCACCGCCTGACCGAACTGCGGGTCGATGCCGGGTACACGGCGAATCACGTCTGCGACATGCTCAACTGGGGTCGCGGCAAGGTCGGACGTTTCGAGGCAAATCAGTGGAAACGCCCGGAAATGAGTGACATTCGGGACCTCCTCCGGTTCTACGAGGCTGACGAGGCGGCCACCAGGGAGATCGAGGATCTGGCCATGAAGGCCAGGGTCCGGCCGTGGTGGCGCGACTACCAGGACATCTTTGACAACGAGTTCCCCGGGTTCGAGGCGGATGCCTCCCGGATCAGGGTCTTCTTTCCCCTGGTGATTCCCGGCCTGCTGCAGACGCCCGACTACATCGGCGCGCTGATGCGGTCGGGGGGTAAGCCGCCCGCGTGGCGGCGCCGGGCCACCGAGGCGAGGCTGCGTCGCCAGCAGATCCTGGAGCGCGACAAGAGCACGATGCCGCAGCTTCAGGCGGTGATCGCCGAGGCGTCGCTGCTGTACCGGTGGGGCAGCAGGGCCGAGCGGCAGGAACAGCTGCGGCACCTGGCCGAGATGGGCGAGCGGCCTGGCATCCAGCTGCACTTGCAGAGGTTCATTGACGGGCCGCCGCCCGGGCTGTTCTCCGCCGTGCAGGTGTTCGACTACGACGGTGGCCAGCCCAGCCTGGTTTTTACCGAGAGTGACCACGGAATACAGGAAGTCACCGACCCTGAGTACGTGAACAGCTACCTTGAGGCATTCGACCGGGCGGTGGACGTGGCGCTTGAGCCGCGGGACACGGTCGCGTACCTCAGGCAACTCTCCGAGCGGCTGGAGTGAGCGGATGATCGCTGGGTCGACGAACGCCGGGTCGACGAACGCTAGGTCGGCGGGCACTAGGTTGGCGAACGCCGGGCCGACCGGTACTGGGCCGACCGGTATTGGGCCGGAGAACGCCGGCTCGGTCGACACGGACCTGTCTGGTGCGCTCTGGCGCAAGGCCGCGGGAAGCTACGCCAATGCCGGCTGCGTGGAGGTCGCGGCCAATCTGCCCGGCGTTGTCGCCGTGCGGGACAGCGCCAGACCGGCCGACGGCGCGCACGTCGTCAGGCCAAGCGCATTTGCGGCACTGCTCGCCGATCTGAAGAGTGGCCGCTACGACATCTAGTCCAATCCGGCTGCCGGGAGGGCCCGCGCACATAGCGCCGAGCAGGCCGCCGAGCAGAGTCCCCCGAGGAGGGAGCCTCGGGGGACTCCTTTTGTCACTGCGCCTGCCTCGAAGCCTCCGGCGGTCTAACCTGGGAAGAACGGCTACCGGCCGCCCCCAGCGGTCGCGCCAAACCAACTGCAAATCTAACAATCGCCCTTAACCGGACAGATGCAGCGTTCATCTCGTCGGCAAAGTAATCTGGTGCCATGTGTGCCCGGGGTCATTGCGAAGAGTGCCAAATGACTCGTAATCTGTGTTTCACAGATACCGAACTCTGGAAGGCGGGCCAGGATGTTACTGCCACCCGCCGCGGGGGGTCAGGCCGCCCAGCCAGAGCCGGGACATCCAGCGCCTCCGGGCGCCTTCGTAGCGGCCCCGGTTGCTGAGATGACGGCGACCGGCCCACCCTCATCCGGGCGGTTCAGGCCCGCCGGAGTGCTGGCCGACACCGCCGTCGACACCATTGCCCCTCAGGTCAGGCTCTCTGACGCCAGCGTGCGCGCGGGCGGCTGCTTCGTCCGGGCGCTGCCGCTCGACGGCAGCTGCGCGAGCGCGGCCCGCCGACTCTTCCGTGAGGCGGTCGCCGGCGCCGACCTGCCGAGCGATCTGACTTACGACGGCATCACGATGGCAAGCGAGCTCGCGGCCAACACGATGAACGCGCACGGCAACATCGAGTTCGGCAGCCACGGCCGCAGGCCGGTCAGCGGTGTCCCCGAGTTCTGGCTCTACCTGCGCACCTCGGGATCGGGCCGGGAGATCGTCTGCAAGATCTTCGACTCCGAGCCCGGCTGGGATGCCGGGGAGCCGCTTCCGGTGGGGGCGGCCGTGCCCGCCGGCCCCGACTCGGTGCGCGGCCGCGGCCTTCAACTAGTGGCCGGCCTGTCGGCGGGCCGCTGGGGTCATCACCTGACCAGGGGCAGGCTCGGGTCGTGGAAGGTCCAGGGGAAGGCCGTCTGGTTCGCACTCCGGGTGCCGCCGGGCAATGACCTAGCGCGCAGCCAGCGGCTGGCCCCGCGCGGTTGCCGTGCGATCGAGGAACTGGCCGCGGCACTTGAGCGCCGTGGTCTGGGCTCCGGGCTAGTCCCGGTCACCGAGTCAAGCGGTGAGCTTGCTGTCCTGTCCGTCAGCCAGCAGCTGACCGTCTGGTGCCACGGCGACATCCTGTGGTGGCAGGAGCCGGACGGTCACTACGACCGGCTCCTGGTCAGCGACCTGGTCGAGGCGGAGGAGCGGATCGTCTGCGCGCACGAGGAACTCATCGCGGCACGCTCAGGTGACCAGCACAGCGACACGGCCGTCTGCGCGAACCGTGAGGCCTTTTCCGGCGAGGGGAGTGCCGGCGACAGTGAGGCCTGGGTCGGCGACGGCGAGGGGCGTGCCAGCGACGGCGAGGCCTGGGTCGGCGACGCCGAGGACTGGGCCAGCCTCGGCGAGGGCGCTGTTGATGACGGCAATGTCGGCGACAGGGCTGTCGGCAACGGCAGTGTCGGTGACGGCGCCGCCGGCAACGGCATGGCCGGCGACGGCGTCGGCTTGGCGTCGAACGGCACCGGCCAGGTGGGTGCCCGCCCCAATGGCGTCAGCCTGGAGAAGGATCGGCGCAGCCGCCCGTACGACGAGGACCGCGGGCCCTAAGCGCCCTCGAAGACCGGCTGCTGCTTGCTCAGGAACGCCGTAGTCGCCGCCTGATGGTCACGGGTAGCGCCGAGCCTGATCTGGAGCTCGGCCTCCTTGTCCAGCGAGTCGGCTAGGCCATGTCCGGCCGCGTACAGCAGGGACTCCTTGATCGCAGCGAACGCGGCCGTGGGGCCGGCCGCGAGCCGCGCCGCGAGCTCGCCGGCGTGGGCGGCCAGTTCCCCGGCATCGGCCACCACCCTGGTCAGCAGGCCAAGTGCAAGCGCCTGGTCGGCAGGGACCGGCTCGGCCAGCATCAGCAGCTCGGCGGCCTTCGCCGGGCCGGCCAGGCGCTGCAGGGTCCAGGACGCGCCCGAGTCGGCGGCCAGGCCCACCCTGGCGAAAGCCATCATGAAGCTCGCCGTCCGCACGGCGATCCTGAAGTCGCAGGCGAACGCGATCGATGCGCCGGCCCCCGCCGCTACCCCGGGCAGGGCTGCGATCACCGGCTTGGGCATGGTGGCGATCGCCAGGATGATCGGGTTGTAGTGCTCTCGCACGGTATCGAGCGCCTGCCCGCCCGCCAGGTGGTCGGCGTGCTCGCGCAGGTCCTGCCCGGCGCAGAACGCCCGCCCGGCGCCGGTCAGCACGACGGCGCGGACGGTCCCATCCGCGGCGCATCTGCGGAGCGCGTCGAGCAGGCCGACCTTCATCTCCTCGGTCAGCGAGTTTCTGGCCTCCGGCCGGTTCAGCGTGATCGTCGCCACCGAGCCGTCCACCTCGCATCTGACGCTGTCGCCCACTGCCGCTCCTCTCCTAACGTCCTGGCTCTGTCCGTTATCGAGCGCGGTCCACCGATCAAGCCGAGTGACCCGGTAACTGGTCCCGCGGTTGGCCGCCCGCGGCGCCGTTGAGACAACAGTCCACGAACCTGGCAGCGGCGGGCAACAGGCGCTCGGCCTCGACATGGAACAATTCGGCGGCCTCGGCTCCCGGCCAGCGGGCGGGCAGCAGCTCGGCGGGCAGGCCAGGATCGATGAACAGGAACTTGCGCCACTCGTGCACAAGCTCGCTCCGCGCCGCGAAGATCATCTCATCGGGCTGGTCGGCATGAGGCGGCGGAACCAGGTCGGCAGCCAGGTCCAGCCATCGCCGGTAGGCCAGCGCCAGGCCGTCGATGTCCCACGCACGGGCCGCAAGGCCGCGGGCGTCACCGTCGTATCTGGCGTGAAAGCGCTCGGCTCTGACCCGCTCGGTCCCGAGGAGGGGGTCAAGCTCGGCGGACTGGCGCGGGCTGATCCAGGTGGAGCCGTCCAGGCAGGCGTAGCCGAGGTAGCCGAGCGCTGACCGCAGCCGATCTCGCCCGGCTCGGTCGGCCACCCGCTCCGCGATCACGACGTGCCACCGGCCGTCCCAGGGCGGCGCGTCCTGGCGGTAGATCCGGTCGGCTGCCTGGCGCAGCCGGCTTACCGCGCGCGGCGTCAGCCGGTAGCCGGCTCCCTCGGCCAGCCGTACCGGCGTCAGCCAGCCCTGCCTGGCCATTCGGGAGACTGCCGTGCGCACCGCAGGTGCCGAGATCCGCAGCGGAGCGAGCAGCCGCACAAGCGCGGCGACCGGTGCCTGCTCGCCACGGGACAGCAGATGATCCCCGTAGAGGTCGAAGAGTGCCGATCTGGCGTTCACGAACCCAGTCTGTATCGCCGGGCGGCCGAAGAGCGCGACGGAAGCCGATCGATGCCACCAAGGCCAGGGAACTGACCGATAATAGAGGTACTGATTGATGTCGATGTGGCTCGACTTACTTGAGGGCGGGCGACCGGCCGGCGCTGGCCGGGTCGCGTGTTGCTCGCTGACGGAAGGGGAGACGGGATGGCGGCGATGAAGCCGCGGACGGGAGACGGTCCGCTTGAGGTCACGAAGGAGGGTCGCGGAATCGTGATGCGCGTGCCGCTTGAGGGCGGCGGCCGGCTCGTCGTGGAGCTGACGCCGGACGAGGCCAGGGCACTGGGTAGCGCGCTTGATTCTGCTGTCGGCGCAGGCACGTGACGGATGCCTGCCATCGCCACTGTCACACCGCTCGTCCGCGAGGATCTGCGTACCGCGGGTGACCTGCTACGAGCCGCGGCAGCGGGCACCGGCGAGCCGGTGGATCTCGTCGCGGTGCCCGTAGGCACCGGCGGTGAGATCGTCGCCGACGAGGCGCTGGACGGCGCGCTGACGGTCCCGGCCCGCGAGGTGATCAGGTCGCTGCAGCTTGCCGGCAAGCCCGGCCAGCTGACCCAGGTGCCCGCTCGGGCCGGTCAGCATGTCGTCAGGGTCGCTTTCCTCGGGGTCGGCGACAGGTCGGCGCCCGAGCTGCGCAGGGCCGGCGCCGAGCTCGGCCGGGCGCTGCGGCCCGGCGAGAGCGCTGTTGCCACCGCGGTGACTGGTGCGGACGACGACCAGGTACGGGCGTTCGCCGAGGGGGTCATGCTCGGTTCCTACCGGTACTCGGAGAAGTCGTCAGATTCGGTGCAGGACCAGGGCGGGCAGGAGCAGGCCGGGCAGGTCTCGGTGCTGCTGCTCATGGCGCCGGGAGCGCCGGCTGCCGCCACCCCAGCTACCGCCGTCGGCGGCAACGAGGCCGACCGGGACGGCGCGATCGGCCAGGCGGCGGTCGTCGCCGCTGCGACCGCCCTGGCCAGGGACCTGGCCAACACCCCATCGGTGCGCAAGTCGCCGCAGTGGCTCGCGGACGCGGCCAGCGACGCGGCCGCGCCGGCGGGACTTGCCGTCCGGGTGTGGAACGAGCAGGAGCTCGCTGCCGCCGGGTTCGGCGGCATCACCGCCGTGGGCTCGGGTTCCGAGCGCCCGCCGCGGCTGATCGAGCTTCGGTACGAGCCGCCGTCGGCGCAGCGGCATGTGGTCCTGGTCGGCAAGGGCATCACGTTTGACAGCGGCGGACTCTCGCTCAAGCCGAACGACGGCATGAAGGCGATGAAGACGGACATGGCGGGCGGCGCCGTGGTGATCGCGGTCCTGTCGGCCCTCGCCAGGCTCGGCGTGACCCACCAGGTCACGGGCCTGGTCGCTGCGGCGGAGAACATGCCATCCGGCTCGGCGTACCGGCCGGGCGACGTGATCACCTGCTTCGGCGGCCGGACCGTTGAGGTGCTGAACACCGATGCCGAAGGACGGCTGGTCCTGGCCGACGCCATCGCCTATGCCGACGCGACCCTGGCGCCCGACGCGATCATCGACATCGCGACGCTCACCGGAGCCGCGCGGATCGCGCTGGGCGGCAGCCGGGCCGCCCTGTACGCCACCAGCGACGACCTGGCGTCCGGCCTGATCGCGGCCGGTGAGGCGTGCGGCGACCGGCTGTGGCGGATGCCGCTCGCCGACGACTACCGGAGTGCGCTCGACTCCCCGGTGGCCGACCTGGCCAACGTATCGAGGGGCAGCGAGGGAGCCGGGTCGGTCCTGGCCGCGCTGTTCCTCAGGGAGTTCGCCGGGTCCCGGCCGTGGGCGCATCTGGACGTCGCCGGCGCCGCGCGGAGCTCCGGTGACGACGGCGAGATCTCGGCGGGCGCCACCGGGTTCGGCACGAGGCTGCTGCTGCGCTGGCTGCAGGTGAGCTAACCGGCCTGCGACAAACCGTTAGGCGGGCGAGGCGCAAGACCGGTTAGTCAGGGGATCTCTGGGCGGCTGGACGTGGCAGCTCCGGCCGATCCGCGAGCTGTTCGCCCTGCTGCGGGCCCGTCCCTTAGTGCTCGACCCCCGCCGCCATGACCGGCCTAGGGGCTAGCGCCTGTCCCGTGGACGCGCGGCATCACCAGCCACGCACAACCCGGAGCACAGCGCGGCCGGCCTCCGCGCCCGGGCGATCACAGCCCCTCGGATCGTCGCATACCAGCCGAAACTGGATGTGATCACCTGGGTGGCCGTGGAATGGATGCCACATCCACTGCGTATTCTGGGACATCCGCCACATCCATCAAGATCATCTCCGGGCGGTACAGGGCGTGTCCGGGTGGTGGAGGGCGCGTCCCGGGCGGTGGAGGGCGCGTCCGGGTGGTGGAGGGCGTGCCCGGGGCGGTACAGGGCGCGTCGGGCGGTACAGGGCGCGTCCGGGCGGTGGAGGGCGCGGCGGCCGACGGCGGCCTCGGGGACGGCCTGCGCCAGACCACAAGCCGAGCCATCAGGGCCTGGGTCCACCGACCCAGCCCCACGATCTACGGGACAGGCGCTAGGCGGTCAGCTTGACCGCGGCCAGCAGCCCGTCGCCGACGGGCAGCAGCAGCGGCACCAGGCTGCTGTCTGCGGCGACCAGGTCCCTGAGCTCGCCGACGGCGAGCGAGTCAGGGTCCCGGTGG
>Ga0335081_10004727_pt1 | contig 21500 bp, 17 predicted proteins | sample Lox_Sample_35_FD_206713 | JGI IMG/M metagenome (GOLD analysis project Ga0335081, IMG submission 206713) | Soil microbial communities from Loxahatchee National Wildlife Refuge, Florida, United States - Lox_Sample_3.5 | ecosystem: Environmental > Terrestrial > Soil > Wetlands | place: USA... | reverse complement strand
AACGGTTCGGCCTGTTCGATCGATTCTTCGTCAATTCGGAAGCGAGCCCCGACGGCCACAACTGGTCGAACGCGGCCTTCTCGAGCGATTACGTGGACAAAGTATTCCGCTGGAATTATTCGGGCCGTGGCCGCACCTACGACTTCGAGGGTGAGAACCGCGTGCCCGATACCGAAGCGATTAAAGGCGAGCCCCCGATCATCCCCCTCCCGGCCACGGCGGACGAGCTTGCCGCGTACATAAAGCAATTCATCCCGTACATCAACGGTGCGCGCGACGTCGCCGAGCCCGACACCCTCTATCTTTGGGACGATGCGGCCCGCGCTGGAATCAGCTATCGCACCTTCGGCGAATTCATGGCCACGATGTCGCAGGCGGAGGTCGATGCCTTCAACGCCAACCGCGAGCGCGATTACCCGGACACGTCGCCGACCGCGATCGTGTTTCCGGCGAAAAAGGCGCTCGAAAATCACCACAGCCCCACGTACCGCGCGTTCGATCTCTATACACCGGATTCGATGACCACCGATTCGTATCGTGCCGCGAAGGATTCCGGCGGCACGGTCGATCCGCTCATCTCTTCTTGGAATTCGGACGCTCACTTCCGCGGCTATTCGCGCGTCGCTGCGTTCCTCACGGAGTTTCGCGGCTACGTCGACGCGCTGAACAAGGGACAGGGTGAAACGCTCCCGGCGCTCTCGATCATGCATCTCCCGAATGACCACACGAACGGCATGCGCCCGCATTTCCCCACGCCGCAGTTCTATGCCGCCGAGAACGACTATGCGCTCGGCCTGCTCGTTCAGGAAGTCTCGTCGAGCCCGTATTGGAAGGACACCGCGATCTTCGTTCTCGAGGACGACGCGCAGGACGGTCCCGACCACGTCGACGCACATCGCTCGCCGGCGCTCGTAATCAGCGCTTACAATCGCCCGGGCGCTCTCATCCACCAGTATCACAGCACGGTCAGCCTGATTCGCACGATGGAGTTGCTTCTCGGCATGCCGCCGATGAATCAGCTCGACGCGTCCGCGGCTCCGATGGATGTTTTTCAGCCGGACGCCGACCTCCGGCCTTACAAAGCCACGCTGCCCGATGTTGCCCTGAACAATCTGATGACCCGCGTGCCGAGCGACCGCGAGACGGCGTATTGGATTCACCAGAGCGAACGCCAGGATTTTTCATCGGAAGATCGTGCGAACCCGCAGGTGCTCGATCGCATCATCTGGTTCTCCGTCCGCCGAAACACCAAGGGCTACCCGGTTGTGATTGCGCAAATGCCTGCATTCGACGTGATGCGCACCTCCGCCGCGGAGGAATCGGCCGAACAGGTTGACATCAACCGTCTGATGAAGAACTTGCTCGCGCGCCGTTCGCCCAAGCCCCGCGAATCGCCCTCGGATCGAGACGAACCATGAAACTTCGGCTTTCCGGCTCCGCGAGATAAAATGATTCCCATGCGCATCCGCGTCCTCTTCTTCGGACAGCTCAGGGAAATCGTCGGCGTTGCCGAGGACGACGCCGATCTCTCCGAAGGCGCGCAGGTGCAAGACCTTTTCGAACGCTACAGCCGCCGTTTTCCGAAGCTTGCGGAGTTTCGGCCTTCAATCGCCGCTTCCGTGAATCAGGAGTACGCCGAATGGCGCGCGCGCCTCGCTCCCGGCGACGAAGTCGCTTTTCTGCCGCCTGTCAGCGGCGGCCAGGCCGTCACCCTCGCCGAGGACATTTTTCAGCTCGTCCGCGAGCCGATCGATTCTCGCGCGCTCATCGAAAGCGTGAAAGCGCCCGAAGATGGGGCGGTCGTCGTCTTTGACGGTTTCGTTCGCAACAACTTCAAGGGCCGTCGCACGAAGTTCCTGGAGTACGAAGCGTACGAACCGATGGCGCAGGCCAAAATCCGCGAGATCGGCGCGCACATTCGCGCGAACTTCCCGGTTCATCGCATCGCGATCGTGCACCGCCTGGGCCGCCTCGAAATCGGCGAGACCAGCGTTCTGATCGCGGTCGCCTCGGCGCACCGCGCCGCCGCCTTCGACGCGTGCCGCTACGCCATCGACGCCCTCAAACGCACCGTGCCGATCTGGAAAAAAGAACACTTCACCGACGGTGCCGTTTGGGCGGAAGGCGAGAAGGCGGCTCAGCAAGCCATTTCCGCCCCGGATTCATCTATTTCTAAATGACGACAATCCGGTGGCCCCTGTACGTCCTGCTTTCGGGGAGCCTCGCGTTTGCTGTCGCGATCGAGCTTCAGGCGCAGGAGCGGCGCCCCGGCACAATCGAAGTCCAAACCAATCTCGTCGATATTCTGGCGAGCGTCATCGACGCCCACGGCGAACCCGTGTCCGATCTCGCGCAGGACCAGTTCGAACTTTCCGAGGAGGGCGTGCCGCAGAAGATCGAGCGTTTCGAGGCTGAAACCAATCGCCCCCTCGATCTGGCGCTGATGGTCGATGCGAGCGCGAGCACATTCAAGGACTTGAAATTCGAGGACGAAGCCGCGGCGCACTTCATCCGGCAGGTCGTGCGCCCCGGCGACCGCCTGGCCGTTTTCGAATTCGACGAGGACGTCACCGAGCTCGCCCCGTTCTCCGAAGACGTCCCTCAACTCCAGGGTGCGGTGCGCCGCATCATGCCGGGCGCCGGCACGTCCATTTACGACGCGCTGGTGCTCGGTTCGAATTCGCTTCGGCGCCGCCCTGAAGGCCGCCGCCGCGCGATCGTCCTGGTCACCGATGCGGGCGAAACCACCAGCATCGCGAAATTCGAGGATGCGCGCCGCGCCGCCATCAACTCGGAGGCCCTGCTCTACACCATCGTCATTCGGCCGATTAAGAGCGAAAGCGGCCGCAACACGGCCGGCGAACACGCCTTGATAACGATTACCGACAGTACCGGCGGCGCGATGTTCACCCTCGACGAACTGAGCCAGCTCAATGCGATATTCGACCGGATCGATCGCGAGCTTCGCACCCAGTACTTGTTAGGCTATTATCCGAATCCAGTCCCGCCGCCCGGAAGCTATCGCCGCGTGGACGTGAAAGTGAAAAGCGGCGACGCGGTCCGCTTCCGCAAGGGCTATTTCACGGCCGGCGGGAGCTAGCCGAATGAATCCGCAATCGATGCACAATTTTCTCGAGATCGCTGTCGATGCCGCCCGCGAAGCGGGCTCGATCCTGCGCACGGAATTCGACCGCCCGAAGAAAATCTCGTACAAGGGCGAAGTTGACATCGTCACCGAATCCGACAAGCGCTCGGAAGCGCTCATCGTCGCAAAACTGCGCAGCCATTTCCCCCAGCACGCCATCGTTGCGGAAGAAGGCTCGCGCGGTGCCGCCGCGGGTACGAAATACTGCTGGCACGTGGACCCGCTCGACGGCACGACGAATTTCGCGCACGGGTATCCCTGTTTCGCGGTCTCCATCGGCCTTCTCGAGGACAACGAACCCGTCGTTGGCGTCGTCCTGAATCCGGTTACGGGTGAACTCTTCACGGCCGTGCGCGGCGAAGGCGCGTATCTCGACCACAAACCCATTCACGTCTCGCCCATCGAGAAATTGGCGACGAGCCTGGTCTCTACCGGCTTTCCCACTCACCAGCGCGCCAACAATCGAAACATCCATTACTACTGGGAATTCACGCTGCGTTCGCACGGCGTCCGGCGCGACGGCTCCGCTGCTCTCGACCTGTGCTCTGTGGCTGCCGGTCGCTTCGACGGCTTTTGGGAGTTCGGCCTGAACTCATGGGACACGGCCGCCGGCATGCTCATCGTCCGGGAGGCCGGCGGCGCGGTCACGAATCTTCATGGCCTGCCGTATCATCCGGGCGATCCGACGATCCTGGCCAGTAACGGCCTCATCCACGCGGAGATGCAGCAGGTCGCCGCCCATATCGCCGAGCGGGCGGCTGCTTCCACCCTCTAATATGCGGGCCGTTGATATCATTCGCAGGAAACGCGATGGGACGGAGCTGTCGCGCGACGAAATCGAATTCCTGATTCACGGCGCGACGCGCGATTCCATCCCCGACTATCAGATGGCCGCGTTCCTGATGGCCGTCCTGTGGCGCGGCTTGACGCACGCGGAACTGGCCGCGCTCACGGAAGCGATGCTCCGCTCCGGCGAAGTCCTCGATCTTTCCAATCTTCGCGGCGTGAAAGTCGATAAGCATTCGACGGGCGGCGTCGGCGACAAGACCTCGCTTGTCATCGCTCCGGTGGTCGCCGCTGCGGGCGCGAACGTGCCGCTCGGACGCAAGCCCGTATTCGTCCCGATGATCAGCGGCCGGGGCCTCGGGCACACCGGCGGCACGCTCGACAAACTCGAGTCGATCCCGGGGTTCAACGTGAACTTGTCGCTCGGTGAATTTCGGAACGTGCTGGAAAAGTGCAACTGCGCGTTGATTGGGCAGACGCCCGAAATCGCGCCCGCCGACAAGAAGCTCTACGCGCTTCGCGACGTTACCGCGACGGTCGAGAGCCCGTACCTCATTTGCGCATCGATCATGAGCAAGAAAATGGCCGAGGGAATCGACGCTCTGGTCCTCGACGTCAAGACCGGCGACGGCGCGTTCATGAAGAAGCAATCCGACGCCGAATACCTTGCGCAGTTGATGGTCGAGACCGGCACGCGAATGGGGAAGAAGGTGGTTGCCCTGATCACCGACATGGAGCAGCCGCTCGGGCGCAAAGTCGGCAACGCGCTCGAAGTCGACGAATGCCTCGATGTTCTGCACGGCGCTGGTCCGCCCGATCTTCGCGAGTTGTGCGACGAGTTGTCTGCACGGATGTTCGTTCTCGCGGGCCGCACGTCGAGCGTCGCGGAAGGCCGCGCTCTCGCGGCGGAAATGATTGCATCGGGCCGCGCCCGTGATACATTCCGCGAGGTCATTCGCGCGCAAGGCGGCGATCCGGCAGTCGTGGATGATCCGGGCCGGCTGCCGCGCGCGAGGAATCTCGCGAAAGTGAGAGCTCCGCGCGGCGGATTCGTCACCGCGGTTCGCTGCGAGCAGGTGGGCGTCGCAAGCATGATGCTCGGCGGGGGCCGCGAGAAGAAGGAAGACGCAATCGATCCGGCGGTCGGGCTGGTGCTCGAAAGGAAAGTAGGCGAGTCGGTGGAGACCGGCGCCACGCTTTGCACGGTCCACTACAATTCGGACGCGCGGCTTTCGGAAGTGACGGAACTGCTGTCGCGCAGTTTCGAAATCGGCGATGCAGCGCCGCAAGCTGCGCCGCTCGTGCGCAAGGTAATCGGTGATGCGTAACGCCGGGGGGAGCCAATACTGAAATGCACCGGCTGACGGGCGTCCTTGGGATGCTCACGATGATGGGCCTGGCGTTTCTCTTTTCGACGAACCGCCGCGCCATCCGCTACAAGACCGTCGCCTGGGGCCTCGGGCTTCAAATCGTGTTCGCCTTTCTGGTTCTGCGCTGGGAGGGCGGGCGCGAAGCATTTCAGTGGCTGGGCGACAAGGTCAATTGGTTCCTGGGATTCGCGGCTTACGGCGCAACGTTCGTGTTCGGGCCACTGGGGCAGAACCAGAAGCCCTGGGGAATTGTTTTCGCGTTTCAGGTTCTTCCGACGATCATCTTCATCGCCGCGGTCTTCGCCCTGCTCTATTACCTGAAGATTATGCAGTTCATCATTCGCATCGCCGCATGGGTGATGACACGCCTGATGGCCGCCAGTGGCGCCGAATCCCTCAACGTTGCCGCGAGCATCTTCATGGGGCAGACGGAGGCTCCGCTCACGATCCGTCCGTATCTTCCTGATGTCACGCAGTCTGAGCTGATGACCATCATGACCAGCGGCATGGCGCACGTTTCCGGCGGGATCATGGCCGCCTACATTGCGTACGGCATCGAGGCGAAACATCTTCTCGCGGCCGTGATCATGACGGCGCCGGGCACGATCCTGCTCTCGAAGATGCTGGTGCCGGAAACGGAGAAGCCCCTTACGGCAGGCAAGGTCGAGATGGCGCACATGGAGAGGGATGCAAACGCCCTGGGCGCGATTGCTCGCGGCACGACGGATGGATTGAATCTTGCAATCAACGTCGCGGCGATGCTGATTTCCTTCATCGCCCTCATTTATCTGGTCGACGGAATCTTCGGCGCCATTCACGCGCACCTCCTGTGGTTTCCCGCCAGCCTTGAACAAGTTTTCGGCTGGGTACTCTCACCGATCGCGTGGCTGATCGGCATTCCGTGGAAGGACGCAACGACGGTCGGCAATCTCCTCGGCCTGCGCATGGTGACAAACGAGTTGATCGCATTCCAGCGGCTCGGCCCCATGGCGGCAGCGGACACCATCGATCCCCGTTCGTTCACGATCGCCACCTTTGCGCTTTGTGGCTTTGCGAACTTCAGTTCCATCGGCATTCAGATCGGCGGCATCGGGGCGCTCGCGCCCAATCGGAAGTCGGATCTTGCTCGCCTCGGCATTCGCGCGATGCTGGCCGGCACGATGGCTAACCTGATGTCCGCGTCGATTGTCGGAATCATGCTGAAATGACGGCGGCCCGCGTGAAATCGACTCCGCGCGATTCCGAATTCTCCCGCGCTGAGCGCGCCGCGAAATTCATCCTTTCGAAAACGAAGCTGCGGCCGCGAATCGCACTCGTCCTTGGTTCGGGCCTGGGCGTCTTTGCGGACGATCTGACGGATGCTACGAGCGTCCCCTACGCGAAGATTCCCGGCTTTCCGCAGTCGACCGCGATCGGCCACGCGGGCCGGCTCGTGGTCGGCAAAGCCGGGAACATGGCCGTGGCCGCGATGCAGGGCCGCGTGCATTTGTACGAAGGCTACTCCGTTCGCGAAGTCGCGTTTCCCATTCGCGTTTTGGGACGCGCGGGAATTCAGGCGGCGATCCTCACGAACGCGGCCGGCGGCATCAATCTTGATTTCAATCAGGGCGCGCTCGTCGTGATTCGCGACCACATCAATCTGCAGGGCGCGAATCCGCTGATCGGCGCAAACGACGATCGCTTCGGGCCGCGCTTTCCGGATATGAGCGAGGTTTACTCGAGGCCGTTTCGCGAAATCGCGGTTTCCGAAGCGAAGCGACTGGGCATCGAAATGCACGAGGGCGTTTACGCCGCGCTGGCCGGTCCGAGCTACGAAACTCCCGCGGAAATTCGGTATCTCCGCGCGATTGGCGCGGACCTTGTCGGGATGTCTACGGTCCCCGAGGCCATTGCCGCACGTCACATGGGAATTCGCGTGCTCGGGATTTCCTGCGTCACGAATATGGCCGCCGGAATTCTCGATCGGCCGCTCGATCACGCGGAAGTGATGGCGACAGGCGAACGCGTAAAAGGCCAGTTCGTGGCGCTCCTGCGCGCGATCATCCCTCGCATCGCGTCCGGCGCGGCTTAGAACCGCGTCCTTTGCTTCCTCTCCATCGACCCGCTACAATGCCGGGCCATGGCCGAGCACGACGCACTGATCGCCGCCGCAAAGCAGGCGCGCGAAAACGCGCACGCTCCTTTCTCGAATTTTCGGGTCGGCGCCGCGCTGCGCGCCAAGTCCGGACGCATCTACGCGGGCTGCAACGTCGAAAACGCATCCTACGGCCTCACGTGCTGCGCGGAGCGCGTCGCAATCTTCAAGGCCATCTCGGAAGGCGAACGCGGATTCGACGCGATTGCCGTCGTCACGGACACCGAGAAGCTCACGCCGCCCTGCGGCGCCTGCCGGCAGATCATCTGGGAATTTTGCGGCGACGTTCCCGTGATTCTCGCGAACCTCAAGGGGAAAATCGAGCAGGAGAGCTCGGGGAACCTGCTGCCGCGCGCCTTCGATTCGTCGTTCTTGTAGAGACCGCTCCTGAAGCCTCAGGCAACTCACCAAGCGAAATGGATTGGCACATCGGCGGCGTTCGTCTACTAGTCCGGGATTCCTTGTTTGCGTTTGCGATGCAGCTTCTGCGCCATCGATCGCAGCGTCTCAGGAACGTTCTTGTTCGTCGTGAGCTTGACGAGATCGGTCGCGGTCAATCGGGGGAAGAGGTGCAAGGAAACATCGAGAGGCGTCTTGGGATTCATCACCAGATTCTTCGCCACCGAATAGTTCTTCATGAAGACGCGGTTCAGCGAGATGGTTCTCAGGACCTCCGCCGTCAGGTTCGCCATGGCCGCAAAGGACTCGACTTCGGTGTCGGTCAGGCGGGGCGACTGCAGCACGCATTTCTGAACGAGCTTGTTTGGGTCGCGGATCAACAGCATCCGTTCCTCGCGGCCGCCTTTCAGGGCCAGCGTGATCCGCTGCACCACGGTCATGTACGCAAGCTTCTGCATCATCGTCTTGCGCTTCACCGGGTCCGGCTCGACCTCTTCCGCCGCCTCTTCGAGTTCCTTCATAGACATCGCGCCCTTTTGCATCTCGTCCAGCATTTCGCGCTGCTCGGGCGTTGCGGCCTTCGATTGGCAAACAGCGAGTACGAGTTCCGGGTCGTTCGTCAGCCATTCGAGGTTGTCGAGGAGGACCTGGATTCCCGCGCTTGTCAGGTGCGGTGCTACGCGCGCCACCAGCGACGTGGGACATCCCGGGTTCTTGGCCAGCGCGTCGGCCATGCCGGGCTTATCTCCCAGGTTGTCGGAACAGTACGTAAACAGGCGTGAGTCTGCATCCGGGCGCGAAATTGCCGTGATGAACGCCGCTAAGGGATGCGTCAGCGCCACATTCTTGGCGCGTTCAGCAATCGCGGCGTCGGAATCCGCCGCCAGCACGGCCAACATCTCGGCGCGCTCTTCGGCAGGCAGGGACATTCCGCCGCTGCAAATGGCCAATTTCTGTTCGGGCCGAATGTGCCCGGAGCGAACCGCTTCTCGTAATTCAGTGCTAATGGACTCCTCCAGCGGGGGACTTTAGATCTTTCGTTGTGAGTGTAACCTGCCCGGCTTGGCCTGCGGGGCCCATCGTGGGAACGGGTTGTCCATTCAGTTCAAGGCGCACGGCGGCGGCATCACCGGAGGAGATTTGGAAGGAATCGCGGGCGGAGAATTGCTTTGTTTCGTTTGCGGCGACCTCGCCCTGGAAGACAGACTGCCCGTCGGCAACCACTTCAACATGGACCGTCTGGCTTGCCTGGATTGTCAAGCGAAGCGGGCCGACAGCCACTGGAGGTGTTCGTTCCCCCTTTGCACCTGAGCCTGTGACACTCGCACTGGGAAGGGCCCGGTGGGCGCGGAACCGCGCGATGATCTTTGTCCCGGCGAACCAGCCACCGGCGACCAGCACAATCAGGACTCCGATGAGCGCCGCGAGTGGCCGCCAGTCGCGCGGCAGCTCGCTCGTGGCTTGCGGAGCTGCGGGCGTGGCTCCGTTGCCCTTGGTTTCGAGCGCGTACTCGGCGACCATGCTCTCCTCGTTCAACCCGAGATACCGCGAAGCCGAGCGGATGAATCCCCGATTAAACGCGCCTCCGGGCAGCTGCTCCCACTGCCCATTTTCGATTGCCTCGAGGAATCTCGTGCTGATGCGCGTGGCTGCGGAGATTTCCGACAGCGATACGCCACGCATTTCCCGTTCGCGTTTTAGGTGTTCGCCAAAAGGTGAAGTCGACGCCATTCCAAAGGGACCTACAACCAAAGGAAAATATAGGCGCGGGTCACAGCAGTGTCAATCCTGGGCGTCGAGGCAGGGAAGTCCGCGGCGGGCGCCCGTGACCGGTTGGGCGCCCATTGGCCTTTCGGCAATCGGTTCGCGAAGGAACGTTGCGGAGGGTAAAAAGGGTTCACTATAATGCCAACGTTGCCTCCTGAACCCAGAGACCCGAAGCCGCCGGCGGCCGAGCCCGCGGCGCGACGAACCGCCTCGAAGGCCTTCGACGGCGTAGAACGCCGCCGAAATTCGAACGTGCCCCTCGACGTGCCCGAGAGCAACGAAGTTACCGTCTTTCATGAACTTGGCAAAGCGCTTACGTCCTCGCTGCAGCTCGATCAAGTCCTTCGCACAATCATGGAGAAGATCAACGAGGTGCTGCGGCCCGACACCTGGTCGCTCCTCCTGATGGATGTCGACAAGGCCGAGCTCTATTTCCAAATCGCGACCGGCAAAGGCGCCGAGGCCCTCAAGGACGTTCGCATCAAGCTCGGCCAAGGGCTGGCCGGATGGGTGGCGCAAACCGGCGAAGTGGTCGTAGTTCCGGACACGACGAAGGATTCCCGTTTCTTTTCGCAAGTCGACGAGAAGACAAGAACCGAGACGCGCTCGATTGTAGCGGTCCCCGTTCGATTCCGTGAGCAGTGCCTTGGCGTGATCGAGCTGATCAATTGCATAGGGCCCGAAGGCTTCAGCCAGCGCGATCTGGCGCTTCTCGAAGCTCTGGCCGACTATGCCGCGATCGCCATCGAAAACGCCCGCCACGTCCAGCGGATCCACGAGCTGACGATCACCGACGATTGCACCAGCCTTTACAACGCCCGCCATTTGAATTTCATGCTCGACACGGAAATCTACCGCTCGCACCGCTATGCGTTCGAGTTCTCTCTAATCTTCATCGACCTCGATCACTTCAAGAGCGTGAACGACACGTGGGGCCACCTGATGGGCTCGAAGCTGCTGGCGGAAATCGGGCAGGCGATCAAGGACAAATGCCGCTTGATCGACCTCGCCTTCCGCTACGGCGGCGACGAATTCGTGGTGCTGCTCCCGCAGACGTCGAAGGAAAATGCGCTCGGCGTAGCGCGCCGCTTGCACAAACTGATCCGCGACACGGTGTGGCTGAAGGAGCCGGGCTTGAACGTCAAGATCACGTCGAGTGTCGGTGTCGCGTCATATCCCACGGACTCGCGAACGAAGGCGGAGCTTCTGCACCTCGCCGACGAGGCTATGTATCTGGTCAAGAACACCACGCGCGACAGCGTCGCCGCAGCCGCCCTTGGGGTCCTGCCCGGAGCCGCTCCCACTTCCTGATTCCCCCGCGGTGATTTACATCTCGATCCAAGGACATCCTCAGCTTGATTCACTCCAAGCGGCGTGTTACGCTGCGCACGAAATTTTCGCACGCAAAACGAGGGGCGTCCGCGGCGCAATGCCGCGGCTGGGTGAGGACGCATGTCCTATGAAGCGCTGGGAATGATCGAGACGAAGGGCTTAGTCGGCTCGATCGAAGCGGCCGACGCGATGGTGAAGGCTGCGAATGTGATCCTGATCGGCAAGGAATACATCGGCGCCGGATTCGTCACCGTGATGGTGCGCGGTGACGTGGGTGCGGTGAAGGCCGCTACGGATGCGGGCGCCGCTGCCGCTCGGCGCGTGGGTGAGCTTGTTGCCGTGCACGTGATTCCGCGGCCGCACGAGCTCGTCGAAAAGATTCTGCCGGGCGGTGGCCAGCTGCCCGTGAAGAAGTAGCGCCGCGCCGCCGGATACTGCACTCTCTGCGGCATCCGCGCGGTGAAGGCGCCGATCAGGTACGATTCTTTGACTCTCCGCGACCGCGACCTGATTTCGATTCAGGAAGCCCGCCACGCCCTGGAAAGGGCGAGCGAAGCCCAAAAGAAGTTCGCCACATTTTCCCAACAACAGGTCGACGCCATCGCGGAAGCCTGTGCGGAAGCCGCCACAGCCGCAGCAGAGCAGCTCGCTCGCACTGCCGTAGAGGAAACCGGCTACGGGAATGTTCCGGACAAAATCATCAAGAATCGCCTCGCCTCCGTGGACGTTCCGCGCGCCATTCGCGGAATAAAAACGGTTGGCATCCTTCGCGAAGACCGCGAGAAGGGAATTCTGGAGATTGCCGAACCGGTGGGCGTCGTCGCGGCGGTGATCCCGTCGACCAATCCCACTTCGACCACCATCTACAAAACTCTCATCTCGCTCAAAGCTCGCAACGCCGTTGTGCTCAGCCCTCACCCGACGGCCATGCGATGCATCTGCGAGGCGGTGAGCATCCTCGAGCGCGCCGCGCTTAAGGCGGGCGCTCCCGAGGGCCTCATCGTTTGCCTCGCACATCCGACGATGCAGGGCACGCAGGAGTTGATGAAGAGCCGCCTGACGGGCGTGATTCTTGCGACCGGCGGCACCGGCCTTGTCCGCGCGGCGTACAGTTCGGGGCGCCCCGCCTTCGGCGTGGGTCCCGGCAATGTGCCGTCGTTCATCGAACGCACCGCCAATGTCCGTAAGGCCGTCGCAGACATCTTTGCGGGGAAGACGTTCGATTACGGCACCATCTGTTCATCCGAACAATCGATCGTTGCTGAGGAAGCAGTGCGCGACCAGGTGCTCGAGGAGTGCGGCCACCAAGGCGCGTACTTCCTAACGGCCGACGAGATCCGTAAACTGGGCGAAATCGTTTTTCCCAGTGGAGCCGCTCCAAGCCCAAAGATCGTGGGGCGCGCCGCCACGGTGATCGCGGAGATGGCCGGAATCAGCGTGCCCGCGTCTACGCGCGTTCTGATCGCGAAACTCGACGGAGTGGGGCGCGAGCATCCCCTGTCCGCCGAAAAGCTCTCGCCGATTCTCGCGCTTTATTCCGTCGCGAGTCTTGCTGCGGGAATCGATCTCTGCACCAAGCTGCTGGAGTACGGCGGCCTGGGCCACACGGCGTCGATTCATTCGCAGAGCGAAGCGGCGGTGAAGCAATTCGGCTTGGCGATTCCTGCGTTTCGTATCGTGGTCAACACGTCGGCGGTGCACGGTTCCATTGGCTATTCGACTCATCTGTTTCCCGCGATGACTCTGGGCTGCGGTTCCCACGGCGGCAACATCACCTCGGACAATATCGGCCCGCAGCACCTGATGAACATCAAGCGCGTCGCCTGGGAATCGCGCGCCGTCGAGCACCGCACGATTCCCGTCGAGCAGCGCCTCGCGGGCAGCGCCTTCACGCCGGAGCCGGTGGATTCGCACCGCGTCCCGGCTTCAGCTCCGCCAAAGGGCTCTGCCGAAACCGGAGCTTTAGCCGTCCCCAGGCAAATCGCGGCGGCTGCGGCCGCTGGCGCAGGGGAGCCTGCTCCGGGTCCTGTTGTTCCCGATCGCCAGACCATCGCGCGCATCGTCGAGCAAGTCTTCGCTGCACGCGGTATTTCTCGGAGTGGAACGCCAAAGGTTGAACCAGCACCCCAAGCCGCCACGGCTCCGGTCCCCGCACCGTCTCCGGCTGCGTCCCCGGCATACGTGGAGCGACCGACAAGCGCGGCACCAACTCCCGCAGCGCCATCAGCCCAGCCGGTTCCGGTCGTCGTCGCCGAATTCGTTTCCGAAACCGACGTCCGTGCTGCGATTGCCGGTAACCAGAAGATTTTTCTCGGCCCCAAATCGATCGTCACTCCCTCCGCTCGCGATCTTGGCAACGATCACGAGCTGTTTGTGATCACGGATCGGGCTCCCACGAAGACTCGCGCGCGCGGCGAATAGCACGTTTGACGCGTTGCCGCCGCTATGAAACCGCTTCCCCTATATAATTGAGAAGGGGAGATTCTGTGCGGAACCAGGAAGCAGCGCGGTATGCCCGCTGGTCAGCCATTGCAGCCGGCCTGATCGCCCTGCTCGTAATCGGTATTTACGCCGAACGCGCAATCAGCGCCGCTCGGCGCCGCCGAGCCACGCCTGCCGTCGTTCCCGCCGCCGTACAGCAGCAAACCGAGACCTTTTCCTACAAGCGCGTCGAGAAGGACCGCACGATCTTTGCGATTCGTGCTTCCCGCGCGACGCAATTCAGGGAGGACAACCGCGCGCTCCTCGAAGATGTTTGGATCACGATCTACGGTCGCGATGGAACCCGAAACGACAACATCCATGCACGCGAGTGCGGCTACGACCAGAAGACCGGCAGCGTGCAGTGCCAGGGTGAAGTGACTATTGAGGTTCAAGGCGCCAACCGCGCCGCGAACCAGCCCGCTCAGAAATCGCTCGAAGTCAAGACCAGCAACCTCAGCTTTGACGGGCAAACCGGCGAAGCCTCCACTCCCTCGCCGGTCGATTTTCTGCTTCCTCAAGGACACGGTCGCGGCGTAGGCGTGAGCTACACCACCCAAACCGCGGTTGTGCGCATCGAACACGCGGTTGAATTTGAACTGATTCCCTCGCAGCGCACGGGCGGCGCTCCCGTCACCATTAAGGGCAGCAGTCTTGAAGTCCGCCGCAACGATCGTTTGATCACGCTGGGAGGTCCCGCGATTGTGCGGCAAGGCGAGCGGGAACTGTTGGCGGATAGGATGTCGGTCGACCTGGACGATAATTTCCGCGCGAGCCGCGTAGTCGCCGAGGGCCATCCGGCGATCCGCAATTCGCAAGCCGGCCAGCAGTTCGAAGTTGCCGCGGATATTTTTGAGGGATTTCTGAGCCCCGCGGGGTGGGTCCAACGCGCCGCCGCGATCGGCAACGTCGCGGGAATGCGCCAAACCCCCGGGGGCGCGGATCGCTTTTCTAGCTCGCGCGTCGATGTGTCGTTCGAGCCGCAGCGCAACATTTTGCGGGAGATGACCGCCAACGGCAGCGTGACGGCGCAGTCGGAGCAGGGTGGCGTCTCTCAAGTTCTGAAGACGAGCGCCTTGCGCGTGAAGTTCGCCGCGGGCGAGCGGGCTGACAGTCAGCGGATCGAAAGCGCCGAAACTCTCGCACCGGCGACCATCGAATCGAAGACGGGTGCGGAGACAACCGAGCTAAGCGCGCCAAAATTCACCGCCGTGTTCGCGCAGCGCGGGCGACTGGACAGTTTGGTCGGCACTGGTGGCGTTGAGGTGCGACGCCAGGCCGGAAACTCGACTACGCAAGTCAGTACGTCGGAGAATCTCAAAGCCGCGTTCGCGCAGGATGGCCAGTGGGAGACCGTGGAGGAAACGGGCCATGTTCACTTCCAGCAGGCCGATCGTCAGGCCTCCGCATCCTTCGCCAAGATGGATCGGGCCAAGGACGAAATCCTGCTAAGCGGCTCGCCGATACTTACGGATGCCATGAGCCGCACCACTGCTCGCACCGTGACGATCGGCCAGAAGTCCGGTGAGATCGACGCTCGCGGCGGAGTCGTTTCCACCTACTTGCCTTCTGGCCACGGCGCTTCCGTGAACATCGGTTCAGGCCCTGCGAATATCACGGCCGACACGCTGGCAGGGTCCATCTCTTCGGGCCGCGTGGTCTATGCCGGTCACGCCCGGCTGTGGCAGGGGGAATCGGTCCTCGATGCGGACCAAATCACCGTCTGGCGAGATGAAAAGAAGATGCAGGCTGCTGGAAACGTCGTCGCCGTTTTTGCCCAGACTTCCGGTCCGGCGCTGAGGCCGGCGGCGAGACCTGCATCGAGCCCGTCTCAGCCCGCCCTCTGGCGCGTGCAGGCGCCTTCGCTCACGTTCTGGAACGAACAGGGCAAGGCGCGCCTCGAAGGCGGCGTGATTGCCACGTCGCAGCAGGCGGCTCTCGAGTCCCGCACGTTAGACGTTTACCTTAGTTCCGCGTCCGCGCCCGAGTCCTCCGGGCCACCCGCGGGAAAGAGCCGCGCCGCACCCGCTGGGGGACAACTAAACCGCGCCGTCGCCTTGGGCAGCGTCGTCGTCCGGCAGGGTGACCGGCGGGGCACCGCCGACCGGGCCGAGTACACGTCGGCGGACGAAAAGTTCGTCTTGTCCGGCGGCCAGCCGACCCTTACCGATGCTTCTGGCAACACAACCTCGGGCCATTCGTTGACCTTCTTTGTGGCGAATGATACGATTTTGATTGATTCGCAGGAAGGTTCGCGCACTCTTACCAAGCACCGGGTTGAGAAATGAACCGGCATGTTGAAGCTTCAGGCCGCCGATCTCAGGAAGTCGTACCGAGGCCGCCGAGTCGTTGATAACATCAGCCTGGAGATTCAGCAAGGCGAAGTGGTTGGGCTGCTCGGGCCGAACGGCGCAGGCAAGACCACGACGTTCTACATCCTGGTCGGGTTAGCACGTCCTGACTACGGTCGTGTCTTGCTGGATGGTGAGGACATTACCGACCTCCCGATGTATCTTCGGGCCCGCAGCGGCATCAGCTACCTCCCCCAAGAGCCTTCGGTCTTTCGGAAATTGACGGTCGAAGAGAATCTCCTTGCCGTTTTGGAGACATTGCCCCTCACTCCGGAGCAGCGGCGCGACCGGGTTGAGGAGCTCCTGGCCCAAATGGGCCTCGAAGGAGTGCGGAGCAGCCAGGCTTACGTTCTGTCGGGTGGCGAGCGGCGAAGGCTTGAAATCGCGCGTTCCTTGGTGCTTTCGCCGTCGTTCGTGCTGCTCGACGAGCCGTTTTCTGGCATCGATCCGCTGACGGTCGTGGATATTCAGAAAATCATCGCGGACTTGAGTGCGGCCGGCATCGGCGTCCTGGTCACGGACCACAACGTTCGCGAGACTCTTGCCGTGACGAATCGCGCGTATATCATCACCGAAGGCAAGATTCTATTTGCGGGCACACCGGCGGAGTTGTCGACGAACGCGGACGTCCGCCGAATCTATCTCGGAGAGGGGTTTCGTTTGCACTGAGTCGTATGAACTGGCTCCAGCCAAAACTCAATCTTCGCGTCGCGCAGAAACAAATTCTGACGCCGGGCCTCGTGCAGATGGTGAGCGTCCTCGCGCTCAACCGTCTCGAGCTGCGCGAAATGATCAATCAGGAGATCATGGCCAATCCGGTGCTCGAAGAGCTTCCGGAAGAAGGGGTGACGGCGGAGAGTTACACCGACGAGGCCTTCCTCAAGAAGGAAACGGAAAAAGTTCCCGAGACCGAAGCTCCCAATCCCTTCGACGAATTCGATTTCGGCTCTTTCTTCACGCAGTACCTCGATACGGGCGCGGAGCGCGCCGCCGGCGGCGAACAGGAGGAAATCGACAAGCCCTCTTTCGACAAGTTCCTCTCTTCGCCGGCCAGCCTTGCCGATCACCTGACGTGGCAGTTGAGTGTCAGCATCAGCACGGATGTCGTTCGCAAGATAGCTGAAGCCATCATCGGCAACCTGGACGAGAACGGCTATCTCACGGCCACGCTCGAGGAAATCGCCGCATCCGGCAATTATTCGGTGGAAGATGTGGAAGAAGCGCTTACCATGGTCCAGGAGTTCGACCCGCCGGGAATCGCCGCCCGCGACTTGCAGGAATGCCTTCTGATGCAGTTGAAAGTCCTCGATCCGCAGAATACGCTCGCGCAGCAAATCATCGGAGAGCACCTGAAGCTCTTGCAGAATAATCAGCTGAAGGAAGTCGCGCGCGCTTTGAATCGCCCGGTCGAGCTCGTCAAGCGGGCTGTCGACGTGATCAAGCGGCTCGATCCGAAGCCCGGCCTTCGCTACAACAAGACGGAACCGCGCCTCGTCGAGCCCGACGTCCAATTCCGCAAGGTCGATGGCGAGTGGCAGGTATTGATGAACGACGACGATCTGCCTCAGCTCCGCCTCAATCCCACATACCGGCGCCTGCTTGCGCGCGACGCTGCCGATCGCGACGTCCGCAACTATGTCAAAGAACGGTTCACGGCGGCCATTCAGCTGATGAAAAACATCGAACAGCGCAAGCATACCATCGTGCGCGTCTGCCAATCGATTCTGCGCCGCCAGGGCGACTATCTTGACTACGGTCCCGATCACCTGAAGCCGATGATGATCAAGGAAGTCGCGGAAGAGGTCGGCGTGCATCCCTCGACGGTCAGCCGGGCCGTCGCCAACAAATACGTTCACACGCCGCAGGGCGTTCTCGAGCTTCGCAGTTTCTTCTCGGAGTCGGTGAATGGGCCGCAGGGCAGCGAAATGTCGCTCCTTTCGCTGAAGCGGCGCGTGAAGCAAATGATCGAACAGGAAGACACGGCACACCCGCTCACCGACGACCAGATCACCAAGAAATTGAGTGACGAGGGCATCCACGTGACGCGCCGGACCGTCGCCAAGTATCGCGAAGATTTGCGCATCCCCAGCACGCACCGCCGGCGTGTGAAGGGTTAGCGTCTGCCGCCGTGGCCCGCTCCCAACGGAAACGCGATTCGCGCCAGCTTGTAATTCTCACCGGTCTTTCCGGTTCCGGCAAAGGCTCCGTCCTGAACACCTTCGAGGATCTGGGTTTTTATTGCGTCGATAATCTTCCCGTCGCCCTGATCCCCGTCTTCAGCGAACTCTACGACGAAGGCCGCGGTGAAATCGAACGCGCCGCGCTGCTCGTCGACGCCCGCGAAGGCGAGCAGATCGAAAAGCTGCCTATCCTCTATCGCTCTCTTGCCAGCGACCACCCCGCGACCCTGGTGTTCATCGAGGCGAGTGACGAAGCCCTGATGCGCCGCTTCAGCGAGACGCGCCGGCCCCACCCGCTCGGCCTCGGCCTTTCGGTTGCCGAGGGCATCCGCGAAGAACGCCGCCGCATGGCGCCGATTCGCCGCCTCGCGGACGTCATCATCGATACGACGAAGTTCAACGTCCACGAGTTGCGCCAGTTCATCATCGATCGCTTTCAGAAGCCCGGACGCCGTCCGCTGCTCGTTTCTGTGGTCAGCTTCGGCTTCCGCTACGGCATTCCTGCCGACGCCGACCTCGTTTTCGACGTGCGCTTCCTCCCCAATCCGCACTTTATTCCTCGGCTGCGGCCTTACAGCGGGAAGGATCGCCGCGTGGCGCGTTATATCCGTTCGTTTCCGCAGACGCGCGAATTTCTGCGCCGGATCGAGAGCCTTCTGCTCTACTTGATCCCGCACTACATCAACGAGGGGAAAAGCTACCTGACTGTCGCGCTCGGATGCACGGGCGGCAGGCATCGTTCCGTGGCCCTTGCGGAAGTGATTCGCACGAATTTGCATCGCAAGGGTTTTGCCGCTAAGGTCGTACACCGCGACCTGGAGAAGAGCTCGAGCTGACGATGCCGCATCGAAACCCCATGGCAAAGGCGCGCGTCCGAAAGACCTGAGCATGCGAACGATTCCGCCAAAGACCGATCGCGAAGAACTCAGTCGCCTGCTCGGCTATGTTCGTCCCTACACTCCTCTCATGACGCTGGGCGTTCTCCTGCTGGCGGTGATGGGTGCGATCGATGGCCTTACTGCCTTCGCCATCAAGCCGGCTTTGGACGTAATTCTCAATCCCGCGTCTACGGTTCAAAATCTCGCTCTGTTCACGATCCCGGGCACCAATCACGTCGTTTCGTTGAACTCGTTTGTGCCCTCGCGCGTTCACCATGTCTGGTCCGTTTTCGCCCTCGCCCTCCTCTTCATGTTCTTGATAAAGGCCGTTGCCGAATTCTTTGGCGTGACCTTGATTCAATATGCTGGCCTTTCCAGCGTCACCGACCTCCGCAACCGCGCCTACAGCAAGGTCGTTCAGCAGCCGGTTGGCTTCTTCGAGCACAATCCCGTCGGGCGCGTCATGTCGGCCGTTCTCACCGACATCGAGCAGATGCGCGGCGCATTCTCCGAATACTTCGCCGACTTCTTCCGTCAGATTTTCAATCTCCTGTTCTTCGTGCTCGTCGTGCTCGTCATCGACTGGCGCATGGCGATCGCTTCGGCTGTCGTCATTCCTCTCGTCGTCTGGCCTGTCAACAAGCTTGGCCGCAAGATCCGGCAATCCGCCGAGAAGAGCCGCTCGAAGCTTGCCGACCTCAGCCACATCCTGCAGGAAACGATCAGCGGGAACCGCGTGGTCAAGGCTTTCGGCATGGAAGGCTTCGAAATCCGCAAATTCCAGGGAGCCGCGCGCAGCCTGTTACGTGAAAACATGCGCTGGATTCGCGCCTTCGCGGCCACGTCGCCGTTGATGGATCTCCTCGGAGCCGTGGTTATTTCCGGTATCCTTCTATTCGCCCGCGGCGAGATCAAAGTCAGCCGCATGTCCATCGGTTCGTTCGGTGCCTTCACGTTTGCGCTCTTCAAGGCATACGAGCCTCTGAAACGCCTGGGCAACATCTATCAGCTCTTCCTTCAGGCCGCGGGAATTTCCGCTCAAGTATTCGCTTTCATCGACTTGCCCGAAGAGCGCCTCGAAACGCCCGGCGCGAAAACATTGCCCCGTTTCTCGAAGTTGATCGAGTTCGATTCGGCGAGCTTCTCGTATGACAGCGGTCCGCTCATCTTGAAGGACATCGACCTGAAGGTTCGCGCCGGAACCGTTGTCGCGATTGTGGGCTCGAGCGGCGCGGGCAAGACAACTCTCGTGAATTTGCTCCCGCGCTTCAATGAAGCCACCTTCGGCTCCGTTCGCATCGATGGCTTTGACGTTCGCGATGTGACCCTTCGTTCCCTGCGGGAACAAATGGCCATCGTCACGCAAGAAACAATTCTGTTCAATGATACGGTTTGGAACAATCTCTGCTATGGTCGTCCCAACATGCCAGAGGAAAAAGTCACAGCCGCCGCGAAGGCCGCCCTCGCTCACGACTTCATCACTCAATTGCCGAGCGGCTACCAGACTCTCATCGGCGATCGCGGCCAGCGCCTTTCGGGCGGCCAGCGCCAGCGGCTCGCCATCGCGCGCGCGCTGCTGAAGGATGCGCCCATCCTGATCCTCGACGAAGCCACTTCCGAGCTCGATTCCGAATCTGAGTTGCTCGTCCAAAGCGCTCTCAATAACCTGATGACCGGCCGCACCGTCTTCGTCATTGCTCACAGGCTTTCGACGATCCGCCGCGCCGACATCATCGCAGTTCTGGACGGCGGCACCATCTGTGAGCGCGGCACGCACGAGGACTTGCTCGCCAGCGGCGGCGTTTACGCGCGCCTCTACGACATTCAATTCCGCGATGTCGAGCCCGCGGCGCGCGCGGCGGAGTCTTGATCATGTCAGGCGCCGGCTCGCAATCCGCCTCCACTGCCCCTTCGCAACCCCGCGCTACGGGCCTCAAGTCGATGACCGGCTACGCCCAGGCGCGTGCTGTCGAAGACGGATGGACCCTGCGCGTTTCCGTGCGCAGCGTGAATCACCGCTTTCTCGATTTACACCTGCGCGTCCCGGACGGCTTCGAGCCGGTCGAACCCGCCATCCGGCAGATCATTCGCGAGCGCATTCGGCGCGGCCACCTTGACGTTGCCGTTCATTACGAACTCGAAGGTCCGGCGGCCGTCGGCGTGAATCAGGAGGTTGCCGCTGCTTACGTCGAAGCCGCCAGCGCGCTGCGCGCCAAGTTCGGATTGTCCTCGGAACCGGATATCGCTGCGATTCTCCGTTTGCCGGGGGTGATTGGCCCGGCTGCCGCGTCCCTCGAAGACGAGCTCGCGAAACTCGAGAGCGCCGTGTCCCGCTGTCTCGTCGAAGCGCTCGACAAGCTCGATCGCATGCGCGAGCGCGAAGCCGACCACTTGCGCGAAGAAATGGTGTCGCGGCTGCAGAGAATCGCGAGTCTCGCGAACCGCGCGGAGACTCTGGCCGAACGCGCGCGTCCCACCTTTGCGAAGCGCCTCGAAACGCGCGTTCGCGAGCTTCTCGACGAATTGCAGCTTGATCCCGCGCGGCTCGCGCAGGAGGCGGCCCTTGCCGCAGAGCGCAGCGACGTTTCCGAGGAGCTGGCGCGGCTTCGCAGCCACGTCCAGCAGTTCGAATCGCTGTTGGCGGGCGGCGCGGATGTCGGCAAGAAGCTGGACTTCC
>Ga0335081_10004726_pt1 | contig 21502 bp, 18 predicted proteins | sample Lox_Sample_35_FD_206713 | JGI IMG/M metagenome (GOLD analysis project Ga0335081, IMG submission 206713) | Soil microbial communities from Loxahatchee National Wildlife Refuge, Florida, United States - Lox_Sample_3.5 | ecosystem: Environmental > Terrestrial > Soil > Wetlands | place: USA... | reverse complement strand
CCTTGCGCCGGTCCTTGGTGCCGTACTCGATGAACGTGCCGATGGCGGCGTCCACCACGCGGTGGTTGTTCCACCACGCGTAGCGCAGGTCGCGCTCGAGCAGCTGGTGGTTGCTCTCGTCCGACAGCGCCATCAGCAGCGTGGCGTAGCCGTTGGAGATGTGCCGGGACTCGTCCGACTGCACCGAGTGGAACACGGTAGGCAGCAGGTAGTCGCCGTTCGCCGCGGCCTCGGCCGGCATGGCCACGAACAGCGTGTTCGTGAAGGCCGTCTCCGCCACGATCGTCAGGTAGATCGACGCGGCGGTGATGGCGTCACCGGTGATGAAGCCCTCGGCGAACTGCCGGCCGATGGTCCCGCAGTAGTCGTTGTGGAAGTTCCGGAGGCTGTTGTTGAAGCCGGCCGGGTCGATGTAGTTGTTCATGTACAGGCGCTTGAGGTTCTGCTGGATCGTCGAGTGACGTACCTCGTCGATCATCTGGATCGCCTGGCCGTTGTGCAGCTCGGGGTTGGGGACCGTGCGGAACAGCAGCGGCATGGCACGCGCCGCCGATACTTCCGGCAACGGGATGATGGACAGGAACAGCTTCTGCCATTCCAGCCACCTCTCCTGCACCTGGCGGAACATGTTGCCGCGGATGGCACCGTCCTGCGCGCCGTACACGCGGTTGTCCTTCTCTTCCTGCATCGGGAAGTAGGACCGGAGGACCTGCTTCAGCGGGTCCTTCTTCTGTGCCTTGCGGAACGTGTAGTCCGTCCCGTACTGCGACACAGGCTCGTGGTACTGAGGCTCCCAGGACAGCTCCTGGATCTTCTGGTGAGCCTTGGCCACACTCTGGCGACTCATCGTCACCCCTTTCTCGGCGGGTTCCGGGGTCGTGAGGCCCTGTGCAGGGCCTGCGGGCTGCAGCCGACAGCCCCGAAAGTCCTTGTGTGCTGCATCACATCTCGAAAGCCAAGGTCATGGGCTCTCAACATGAGACATCTCGAAGGCGGCGCGGATCTCGGCGAGGCGCTGATTCCGCTGGTCAACTTCGGCCCTGTTTCCTTCCGCGGCCGGCTTGATGCCGAGCGCGCGCAGCAGGTCAGCCGCTGGTTTCCCGGGATCGCCCGCCTCGCCGAGGACCGGATGCAGCCCCTCTTCCGCCAGATGGTGGAAAACGAGATTGACGATGCTCCAGGGATTGAAGGTCTCCGGGTGGTCCGAATGGGTCGTCTCACCGTGGGCGTCCATGCACCGACACAACGACGGCTGGTCAGAGACGGCAGTCTCAACTTGAGACAGTGCCATGGAACCTGAGGTTTACTTTGTAATGGGCGGGTAAACCCGGGTCCCGTTGGGCAGACCCTCCAGCCGGGTACGAAATGGGTGGGGGAGGCGACATGGCACGTGCTTCGGTACCGCTGCGGACGGCAAAAGATGAGCTGGCAGAGGCCAGGGACCGATTTCTCGCGGCCGAGCCGGTCGACCAGAACGCCGTGCGCAAGCCCATCCTCGCGTCCTGGTGGCGGTCCCGGCAGTGGCAGGTCGCCGCCGACCACATCGAGCTGAACTACCTGCGCGACCCCGATCTGGAGTCCAACCTGGCCCGGACGGCCGAGCCGGTGCTCCGGCACCTGCACGAGCAGCTGGACGGCCAGCCGATCAGCATCATCCTGACCGACGCGAACGGCCTGGTGCTGACCAGGATGACCGCGGACCACGACCTCGAACGCGCCCTCGACGGGATCAAGCTGGCGCCCGGCTTCAGCTACGCCGAGGACAAGGTCGGCACCAACGGCATCGGCACCGCGCTGGAGGCCGGCGGGCCGGCCCACGTCTTCGGGCACGAGCACTACGCCGAATCCCTGGAGCGCTTCGGCTGCGCCGGGGTGCCGATCCACGACCCAGTCTCCGGCAAGACGGTCGGCGTGATCGACCTGACTTGCTGGCGCAAGGACGCCGACCCGCTGCTGATCTCGCTGGTGAAGTCCACGGCCGACCAGATCACCCAGGCCCTGCTGGCCGCGGGCAGCAGCCGTGACCTGCGGTTGCTGCAGGAGTACGTGCGCGCCTGCCGCCGCACCGGCGGCATCGTGCTCGCCCTCGGCAACGACGTCGTCATGCTCAACGACCATGCCCGCCGGGTACTGGACCCCGCCGACCAGTCCGCCCTGATCGGCCACGCTACCGAGGCGCTGACCCGGGAGAACCCGGGCGCGGTCAGCGTCGACCTGCCCAGCGGCGTGGTGGCCCGGATGTTCTGCCGGCGGGTCTCGGGCAGCAGTGCCTGCCCGGACGGCGTGGTCCACGTCAAGCTGATGGCCCCGGTCGTGCCCATGCCCGAGGTGCCCGTGCCGAGGGCCGCCATGCACCTGCCTGGCCTGGTCGGCAGCGGCGTGCTGTGGCTGCGTGCCTGCCGGGAGGCGGAGACGCTCTACGACGCCGCGGACTGGATGACGCTCGAGGGTGAGAGCGGCGTGGGCAAGCTGGCCCTGGCTCGCGCGGTGCACCAGCGGCGGAACCCGGCCGCGCCATTCCACGTGCTCGACGCCGAGGGCGCTGGCAGCGACTGGATGACCAAGATCCGCGGCGAGCTGGCCGACGGCGCCGGCATGCTGATCATCAGGCACGCGGACCTGCTGAACGTCAAGCAGGTGCACGCGCTGGCCAGCGCGCTGCAGGAGGCCAGGACGGCCAAGCGGCACACCGAGCTGCGGGTGGCCATGACGCTGAACCGCAAGCGGTCCGGCACCGATCTGACCAAGCTGCTGCGGTTCTTCCAGGGCACGGTCGAGCTGCCGCCGCTGCGCCACCACATCGAGGACCTGCACGAGCTCGTGCCGTTCTTCCTGGCCCGGCTCAGCCAGCAGGGCCGGCTGACCTGCTCGCCCGAGGCGATGCAGCTGCTGCTCCGGCACAACTGGCCGGGCAACACCGACCAGCTCTGGCAGGTCCTCAAGCAGGTCGTGCAGCGCCGCCGGGCGGGCGTGATCATGCCGAAGGACCTGCCCCCGGAGTGCTGGACGGTGAGCCGGCGGCTGCTGTCCCCGCTGGAGTCGATCGAGCGGGACGCGATCGTGCAGAGCCTGCAGGACCACGACGGCAACAAGGTCCGGGCCGCCGAGGCCCTGGGCATGTCCCGCGCCACGATCTACCGCAAGATCCACGAGTACGGGATCGTCGCCTCGGGTAGCTAGATCGCGGTCATACCTGGTCAAAACCGGCTGCTGGTTCAAAGTGAGAACGCATTTGTCCTGTCCAGGGCGTACGGATGCATTAAGCCCGCATTCGCGGGACGCCGCAGACGAGGAGCGAAACCTATGACCGCTCTTGACGCAGACCCTGACGGTACCGCCCAGCCCGCCCCGCAGGAGGCACCCGCACCAGCACCCGTGGTCGGGCCGCTGGCGGGCGACCCATCCATGCTGGGCCTGTCGAGCTTCATCGTTGGTTCCATAGCGCTCGGTCTCGGGCTGGTCGGCGTGGTGCCGGTCGGCGTCCTGGGCGCTCCCCTGGCGATCATCCTGGCGGCCACGGCCCTGGGCCTGCTCCTGGCCGCGATCTGGGCCGCGGCGGTCGGCCAGAGCGCGGTGGCGGCTGTGTTCGGCATCTTCGGCACCTTCTGGCTCAGCTACGGGATGCTGGTGCTCGGTCTCGACCACAACTGGTTCGCCATCACCGTCAGCGCGGTGCTCGCGACCGTGAAGCTGTTCCTGGTCGCCTGGCTGGTCGTCATCTTGATGCTGACCCTGGCCACGCTGCGGCTGCCGGCCGCGTTCACCGCGGTGTTCGCGCTCGTCTGCCTGGCGCTGCTGCTGCTGCTGCTCGCCTTCGCCAATGCATCGCCGCTCGGCGTACCGTCGACCGGCCTGCTGAAGACCGCCGGCTACGTCGTGCTGGTGTTCGCCGCGCTCGGCGTGTACCTCTTCTACGACGCTGCCCAGGCCGGCACCGGCGGGAAGAGGGTTCCCCTCGGCAACCCCCTGGTGAAATAACCAGATCCCGAACGGGCCGTGGTGACTGTCCTCCTCACCGGTCAGCCGCCACGGCCCGGCGGCGTCGCGGCCTACGGCCCCAGCCATCCTCCCCATGCCCCCCAAACGGCCGGGCCGCCGTCCTCACCGCAGCGCCCGGCGCCAGGCGGGCAGGTGTCACCGACACGGACGACGCCGGCCGCGACGTTGCCGCCGCCCAGCGGATGCTCGGTCATCGTTCCTGTTCGGGAGCTTCGGGGGCCCAGTTCATGCCTCCCTGGTACCCGCGTGGCGCCTGTTAACCCGGGATGGGCGGGGCCCATTTCGGCCGCGGGATCAGGCAGAACGGATGCCCGGCCGGGTCGGCGTAGACGCCGGGCCCGTCGAGCTTGGCCGCGCCCAGGGCCAGCACCCGGAGACCGGCCGCCGCCACGTCCTCCACCATCACGTCGAGGTGCATCTGCTGCGGCCGGGCCGGGTCGGGCCAGGCGGGCGGCTGGTGATCGGGCGCGAGCTGGAAGGCCAGCCCGGACGTGGTGTCGTCGGCCGATACCACGACGAAGTCGTCGCTGCGGTAGGTGATGGGCTGGCCCAGAAGCTCGGCGTAGAAGGCGGCGAGGCCCGGCGGGTCCTGGCAGTCGATTATCAGGTGGTGCCGTCGTCCGATCATAGGTGCCATGCTGCCAGGCGGCCTTGCTACCTTCGGGCACATGCGGATCGCCCATCTCAGCGACCTCCACCTCACGCGAGGTCCCCTGGCCGCCCAGCCGGCCGCCGCCCTGGCCGACGCGATCGCCCGTCTGCTCGCGGTCGAGCCGCGACCGGACTGCGTCGTCATCACCGGTGACCTGGCCGACACCGGGCACCCGGACGAGTACGCCACGCTGCGCGCGATCCTGCGGCGGTGCCCGCTCCCCGTGCACCTGCTGCCTGGCAACCACGACGACCCGGCCGCCATGATCGCCAGGTTCGGCGACACGTCGTACCTCGGCAACGGCGTGTCGCCCGCCTACACGGTGGACTACCCGCAGGCCACCCTGGTGATCGCGAATTCCTGGGTGCAGGGCAGCCCGGCGGGGTGCCTCGGCCCCGGCCAGCTCGCCTGGATCGACCAGGTCCTGGCCGCCCGGCCGGACGTGCCTGCCTTCGTCTGCCTGCACCACCCGCCGGTGCCGGTCGGCATCCCGTTTCTCGACGGCATGATCCTCGACGACGCAGCCGCGCTGGCCGCGGTCGTCCGGAAGCACCCCCACGTGGTCCGGGTGCTCGCCGGACACGTGCACCGCGACGCCTCCGCGCTGTTCGCCGGGACTCTGATGGCCACCGCGCCCAGCACGTTCCGGCAGGCCGCGCTGCGCCTGCACGACGCCGAACCCCCGGGCTACGTCGCCGAACCCGCCGGCTTCCTGCTGCACCTGCTCGACGGGACCCGTTGCGTCACGCACTCGGTGGCGGTCAGCCACGCGGCCGCCGTCCGCGCGTTCTGACGCCTAGAACTCCTGGCCGCCCACGTCGGCCTGGTCCTTGGCCACGAGCCAGGCCAGCGCCTCGTGCAGCGCGTCCAGCGTGCTATACCGCGGCGCGTACCCGAGCACCTCCCTGGCCCGGTCGATGCTCGCGGTGATACTGCGGTCCGTGTGCTCCCGCGTCACGCCGGCGTGCTCGGCACCCGCCCGGCGCTCGAACTCCGCCCAGTCGGTGAACTCGAGCACCGGCTCCCGGCCGAACCACCCCGCCACCCCCGCCGCCAGCCCGCGCAGCGTCATCGCCTGCTCGGCGACTACGTGGAAGCTGGCCCCGATCGCGGCCGGGCGGGACATCGCCCGCTCGAAGGCCTGCGCCACGTCGTCCGCGTGCACGTGGTTCAGCACGCCCAGGCCGTTGTCGGGCAGCGCGAGCGGCTGTCCGGTGGCCAGCCGGGTCCAGACGGCCGGGTCCAGGTTGCCGGCCGGCGTGATGACCGGCCAGCCCGGCCCGCTGATGTGACCCGGGTGCAGCACCACCGCGGGCACGCCCCCGGCCAGCGTCTCGCGCTGCAGCAGGGCCTCGATCTCCGCCTTGCCGGTGCCGTACGCGCCGTAGGCCGTCCGCGGCTCGTCCTCGGTGACGGGCACCCGCAACGCGGGACCGTGCACCCAGATGGTTCCGCAGTGGATCAGCAGCGGCCGGGACGGGCGCAGCGCGTCGGTGAGCTGCCGCGCCGAGGCGGCGGTGAAACAGATCAGGTCGATGACGACGTCCGGCCGCAGGTCCGCCACCCGGGCCCCGAACGTCCCTGCCTCATCCTCTGCGTCACGGTCCACCGTCACCCTGGTGACGGACGCCCACTGCGGGCTCGCGTGGTACGGATCCCGCGTTCCGCGGCTCATGGCGATCACCTCGTGACCGCCCCGCACCAGCCGCGGCACCAGGTACGTGCCGATATGCCCGGTAGCCCCGACGACCACAACCCGGCTCATCCCGCCATCCCTTCTCGAAAGCCCAGTCCCGCCATCCTCCCAGAGCACCGCCCGTTACCCCTCCCGGGCTCCGCCAGCCACCGCCCTCCCGGCCACGGCCAGCCACCGCCCTCCCGGGCTCCGCCAGCCACCGCCCTCCCGGCCACGGCCAGCCACCCGCCCCGCTCCGGCCCGCCGGTCAAATCACAATGTTCACTCTAATATGTTTGTTCGAATACCGCTTACTTACTGGTGATCATGAACAAGATTTGCTAGTATGTTCTATAAATCATCATGCCGAACGGGTGATGCTCCATGCCTCCGGAACCTGTTCCCGCGGACCCCGGGCCAGACGACCTGGCCTGGCTGGACCGCGACCCGGAACGGGAGTGCTGGCTGGACCGGGCCCGCGAGCACGACGAGTCCCCGCTGGAAGAGGCAGACGAATACGGGGACCACGAGCCGCTCACCGGGCAGGAGCTCGCGGAGATCCAGCAGGCTGCCGCCGATGAGCTGCTGGCGGTGGAGGCGGCCGGCACGGGCCGGCGGGGGCCGGGCCAGCCCGGCTCGGCGCGGGTCTTTCCCGGCGAGTCGTCCAGCCCGGCGGCCGCGTTCGGCCCGGGCATGGTCTTGGACCTGCTGCCCGGCTGCGCCCAGCTGGCGGTCGCGGCCGACGCCGCCGCGGACGAGGACGGGTTCGACGGGGTCTCCGAGGCCGAGCTGGTCGGCCTGATGTGCGCGTGGGACCGGGTCGAGGCCCACGCGGCGGCCCGCAAGCTGGCCGCGGTCGCCGAGCTGGCCCGGCGGAACCCTGAGCGCGAGGACGCGGAGTTCACTGAAGATGAGGTGGCGAACGCGCTGGGGGAGTCCCGGTTCCGCGCTGGTGAGCTGATGGGTATCGCTGAGCACCTGGGCACTTACCTGCCCGGGACGCGGGCGGCGCTGCGCGACGGCACGGTGAGCCTGTCCAAGGCGCGGATCATCGCCGCGGCCACCGGCCTGCTCGATGCGGACGAGGCCCGCGCCGCCGAGCAGGAGGTGCTGGACCGGGCCGCCGCGCTGACCCCGGGCGGGCTGCGTGCCGCGATCGCCCGCGCGGTCATGGAGGCCGCCCCCGAGAAGGCGAGGAAGCGGCGCGAGACCGCGGCGAAGTTCGCCCGGGTGGAGCGGTGGGCCGAGGACTCCGGCAACGCCGCACTGACGGGGCGTGAGCTACCGCCTGATGAGGTGCTGGCTTGTGACCAGCGAATCTGCTGGTGGGCCGGTGAGCTGCGCCAGGCCGGGCTCGACGGCGGCATGGACGAGTTGCGGGCCCGCGCCTACCTCGACCTGCTCTTGGGCCAGGACTCCCGCCCCGGCGCCCCCCAGCCAGCCGGTTCCCAGCCCGGCACGCCCGGCCAACCCAGCCCAGCCGGCCCGGCACCGGCCGGGTTCGGCGGCCGGGTCACCCTGACCGCCCCGCTGGCCACCCTGACCCGCCTGGCCGACCGGCCCGGAGAGCTCGCCGGGCTCGGCCCGGCCGACCCCTGGCTGACCCGTGACCTGGCCACCGCCGCCGCGCACAACCCCAGGACCACCTGGTGCGTAACGGTGACCGATGAGAAGGGGCACGCGGTCGGCCACGGCTGCGCCCGGCCTGAACCCAAGAGCCACAGGAAGCGCGCCGGCCCCGGCCCGCCGCCGGGCGGGTTCTCCTTCACCCCGGCCAGCCGGGACGGCCCGCCCCATGGGCACCGAACATGGCGGCTGTGCACCCCCGGACCCGGGCCGGACCTGATCATCACGGTGGAACCGCTGACCACGGACCCCTGCGACCACCGGCACGAAACCAGCCGCCACGATCCCGGGGTTAAGCTGCGACATCTGTCCCAGGTCCGGCACGCCACCTGCACCAGCCCCGTCTGCCGCCGCCCCGCCGCCCAGTGCGACCACGAGCACAACATTCCTTACGAAGCAGGCGGACGTACCTGTCTCTGCAACACCGGCCCGAAGTGCCGCCACGACCACCGGCTCAAGCAGCACCCCAAGTGGACGGTGGACCAGCTTCCCGACGGCACCTTCCGGTGGAACACCCCAGCCGGCCGGACCTACGACACCGAACCTACGCGCTACCCGATCTAGCCTCGCTGTCAGCTAGTTGCGGCCGATGGCGGGAAACCGTGTTTCCTGGCTGGTCATGTACTGGCGGGAGTGGATGGATCGCAGCTCGTGCGTGACGCCGTCCGGATACCGGTCGAGCATCGCCTCGAAGTCGCAGCGGGCCGGGCCGCTCGCGTAGCCGGCCAGCTCGTGCTCCAGTTCCGCCCGCCGCTTGCGGGCGGCCTTCCGGCTGGTGGCCTGCGCGCGGGCCACGAGTATGCGTGCGGCAAGTGTCATGGCAACTCCTCAGCGGCCGCAGCATCCGAACCCATTCAGCATAGCGCGGGCAAAGCGGGCCTGAACGCGGCGAGAACACCGGGGCCGGCCGCCCTTAGCGCGGCCGGATGGCCTGGAAGGTCCAGACTCCGCTGTCCGGCCTTGGCCGATGATCATCCCGGTAATCGGCGGTCACGCCGATGTCGGTGAATCCCGCGTCGGTCAGGAGGCGCTCGAATTCGGTCAGGCTCCAGTACTGAAGCCGGAACCGCTGAAGCTCGGTGGTGACCACGCCGCCGTCGCGCCACTTCTCGTACCGCAGGAAGCTGGTCGTCTGGTTGGCCACCGGGTCGTAGACGGTGCGCATGTCCTGCAGCGTCCACAGGTACGGGTCGCGTTCCCAGTACCGCATGGGCGCCGGCCCGGTGATCGTTTGTCGAGTTCGTAGACCTCCGCCACCAGCCGTCCGTAATCCCAGCTCACTAACTGTCTCCCGGATCCGCCATCCCGGGCCGCACGCCCGCGTGCCAGCAGTCTTCCATGCCGGCAGCCGCCGTCAGCGCCCGGCGCGGACCGCACCGGGCGCCGACGTGGCGACTCAACTCAGTGGCAGAGCCCGCCCGGAATTGACGTTCCGCAGTCGTTGTGCCTGAACCGCACGCCGACTCCGCTGCGGTCCCAGATCAGGTCCGCGGGATGGTTGCGGAAAGCGAAGTTGAACGAGATCGTGTCGAACTCGGGGTTGCTCCCGTGGGTCAGCGGCTTGGCGCTCAGCACGACGATGCCGCCCGAGTTGAACTTCTTGCCGGCGTTTCCGGTCACGCTGTTGTGCGTCACCAGTGTGTGTGTCGCGCCGAGCAGCAGGATGCCGCCGCCCTTGGTGGTCACCGGCGTGTCCTCGTTCTTCATGCAGAACTTGTTGTTGTCGAAGACGCGGTTGCGCCGGATGACGGCGTTGCCCGCGCCGCCGCGCTGCCCGTCGTCGAGGACCAGGATGCCCTGGCAGTTTCCGTTGACGACGTTGCCGGTGACCAGGACGTGCCGGGCGTGCCGGATGAAGATGCCGAACTGGTTGCCGAACGCCCGGTCATCCCGCACCACCGTGTCGGCATGCGGCGAATCTCCGACGTAGAACCCGGCCTCGTCGTTACCGATGGCGGTGTCGTCGGCGAACAGGGTCTTCGAGGAGACGAAGCGGGAGATGCCGTAACCGCCGTCGTTGACGGCCACGACCCTGGTCACCGACAGGCCGACCGTCCCGTAGCCGAACACCCCGTTGCCGGGGAATCCGGTGACCAGCAGCCCGGTCACCGTGTTGTTGCGGACGGGCACGATTACCGCGCCGGTCTTGGGGTTGACGCGCTTCGCCAGGATGCATACGCCTGTCGGGCCGAATCCCATATTGCACAGCGTCTTCGGGATGTGTTTCGGCGGGACCAGCACGGTCCCGCCGTGGAAGGCGCCGGATCCGCGCAAGGTGATTCCGTTCGTGCGGATCTGGACGCTCTGGTGGTACACGCCGGGTCTGACGAATACCGTGTCGCCGGGTCTGGCCGCATTGATCGCGGCCTGAATCGAGTGGCCCGGGCCTACCACGATCACACTTGACGCCTGCGCCGCCGACGCCATGCCGGTGCCGAGCGCGATAGCGAGCCCGACCGCGCATGCGGCCATCGTCAATTTGCGCATGTTCCCCTCCCTGCATCGGAGAAATGCCTCGTGAGCAGGAAAGCGGGCTCCCCCCAACTAGGCATCCCCACCTTCTGATGTTTGGACTGTATCGGTCTCGGGGGTATTACTCAAGACTCGACCCGTTCAAACAAGACATATCGGGAAATACTTAAACGAAGCCCCGGCTTATTCTTATATCAACTCTGTTAATAACCGGGTAGTTCTGTCCCGCGCCCGATTGGTCACCGTCAGGCGATTGCGCGGATAACTGCATTTCGTATACCCGAACACGCGATCACGTACCGAGCGCCCGGGCGAGCAGGGCGCGCCGGCTGCGGGCCGTGCTTTTATCGAAGATCGACTTGAGGTGATCCTGGACGGTGTTCTCCGAGACGAACATCTGGCGGGCGACCTCGCGGGTGGTGGCGCCGCCGGCGAGATGCTGGAGCAGTTCGGCCTCGCGCGGGGTCAGGCCGCAGGCGCGGGCGAACACGGTCACCCGGTCGCCCGCCGTCGAGGGTTCGATGCTGACCGCGACGTCGCGTCCCGCCGTGGCCGGGGTCGCCGGGTTGGTGCCCATCCGCGCCGCGCGGAGCGTCAGCCACCGGCCGCCGGCCAGGTGCACGCGGGCTAGCGGCGGGTTGTCGTTCACTCCGGCCTCGGCCGCGAGCAGTTGCGCGGCGACGTTGTACGCGCCGGCCGGGACCGGCGCCTGGCCCTCCGCCTCGGGCGGGACGAGTACCTGCAGGTAGCGCCGCGTCTGCGGGGTCTGAGCGCGCACCTCGAGGGCCGGGGAAAGCAGCAGCACGACCGGGCCGGCGGGTATCTGGTCGCCGCCGGTGGCGGGGATGAAGGTCCTGGCCAGGCCGTGCCGCAGCGCCGCCGTGACCGGACCGGCGATGTGATCGAGGAACTCGATGTCCGCCGCGGTGAACGCAGCAGCGCCGATGCGCCACAGATCCAGGAATCCCCAGCAGCCGAAACGGTCCCGGTACACCGACGAGGCGATGTCCGTGACCTGGTACCGGCTCAGCAGTTCCCGCCACATCAGGCTCAGCGACAGGCGGCCGCCGGTCGCCCCGTGCAGCGACGCCGCGCCGGACGGCAGGCCGGTCCACCGGTTGACGGCGGTCGCGTACTTCAGCCGAATCAGCTGCGGCAACTGCGGCAGGCAGGGAACGTCGGCCAGCGGCGAGGATCCCACCGAGGTCTCCGGGTCGGTGAGCAGCCAGGCGTAGGCGTCGAAATCCACGGCTCGCCGGATGGCGTCCAGTACCGTCAGCCGGAACGTCCGCACGTCGGCCTCGCCACGGCAGATCCGCAGGATGGCCTCGCGGGCGCTGGCGTAGGCGGCGCTCCCCATGAGCGCAGGCTAACGAAGATCCCAGGAAGGTGGGATAGGCCCGTCAGCGGTCCCGCTCCTAGCGTGAGGAACACAGGGCGACACAGGAGGAGCACATGCACACGATCGTGGTACGGATGTCCATCGATCCCGCGCGGGCCGACGAGGCCGCCCGTCACCTGCGCGAGGACGTCGTCGCGTGGGCGCGCCAGCAGCCGGGCTTCGTCAACGGCCAGTGGCTGCGCAGCCCCGACGGGAGCGAGGGGATAGGCGTGGTCGTGTTCGCTTCGCCCGACGCCGCGGCCAGCGCCGCCCGGGGCCCGCGTAGCTATCCCCGCGACGACAGCCGGGCCTGGAACGTCGAGAACGTCACCGTCTACGAGCAGCTCACGTCGGCCTGGCTCTTAAAGCAGGTGGTGCACGAGTTCGCCGACGGAAGTGACCACGTCGAACCGGTCGCGGCCGGCGAGCCAGGCGCGATTCCTGCGGTGCAGGTCGTCGGTGGCGTCGTAGCGGTTGAGGTGCACCACGACCGGCGCGCCGCCGCCCCTGAGCGCCCCGGCGCTCAACCGGACCGCGTTGATCGTGCCGAGCCCGGCGTCGGCGACCAGGATGACGATATCGGGGGTCACGAGGTGACACAACGTCACTGTGTCGCCGTCGGATGCGAGCGGAGAGCGGACGCCGCCCGCCGTTTCGATGATCCCGACCGCCGCCCGGGCCGGCCAGTCCAGCTCGGCGGCGAGGCTCGCGCTGGTAAAGGCCTCCCGGCCCAGGGCCGCCGCGGCCATCGGCGGCGCCATCGCGGCGGGATACCAGCGGTGCGCGGGACACACGTCCCATGGTTCCTGTCCGCTGGCGGCCGCGAGCAACTCGGCGTCGGTCGGACGGCCATCTCGGGCGAAAGACTGGGCCGGCTTGCGGGCCGCGACCGGAACGCCACGCTGGCGCAGGCCGTGCAGCAAGCCGCAGGTGACCCAGGTCTTGCCCACGTCGGTGGCCGTACCGCAGACGACGGCCAGCCGTTCAGGCCGGGACAACTGCGGCCAGGCCGGTCAGGAGCTGGCTGATCTGCTCATCACCGTGAGCGGTCGACAGCGCTACGCGCAGGCGGGAGGTGCCCGGAGGCACGGTCGGCGGCCGGATCGCGGGCACCAGCAGACCCCGGGCCAAGAGCGCCCGCGAGGCAGCGACAGCGGCGGACTCGTCACCGAGCACCACCGGGATGATCGGGGAAGGATGGCCCGGCCGGACCCGGTCGGTCAGCGCGGCGAGCCTGGCCCGGAGCGTGTCCCCTTCCCCGGACCTCAGCACCCGGAGCGCGGCCATGGCCGCGGCGGCGGCCGCAGGCGCCGGGGCAGTCGTGAAGATGAACGACCGGGCCCGGTTGATGATCAGATCCAGCAGCGGGCCAGGGCCCGCGACAAAGCCGCCCACCGAACCGAGCATCTTCGACAGCGTGCCAACGCGGAGAACCGGCGCGCCCGCCCGTGGCGGCTCGGGCCCGAGAGCGGCGTGCGCCTCGTCGATGACCAGCAGTGCGTCGCGGGCCGCGCAGAGCCGGGTTAGTTCGGCGAGAGGCGCGAGGTCGCCGTCCATGGAGAACACGGAGTCGGTGACCACGACCGCACGGTCCGCGTCCCGCAGGAGCCGGGCCACTTGCCCGATGTCGCCGTGGCGGTAGATCCGGACCTCGCCGCGGGCCAGGCGGCACCCGTCGATGATCGAGGCGTGGTTCAGCTGATCGGAGATGATCGTCACGTCTGGGCCGCCTACGACGCTGAGGACGCCGAGATTGGCGGCGAAGCCTGTCGGGAACAGCAGGGCCCGTTCGGCGCCCTTCCAGTCCGCGAGCTCTCGTTCCAGTTCGGAGTGCACCGGCCGGGAGCCCGCGATGAGCCGCGCCGAGCCAGCCCCCGTCCCCCAGCGTTCGATCGCCTCGTGAGCCGCCGCCCGGACCGCCGGATGCTGGGACATCCCGAAGTAGTCATTGGACGCGAACGAGACGATCTCGCACCCGTCAATGCGGGCGACCGGGCCGCCGCTGTCCAGTTCCCGTATCGTGCGCCAGCGGTCAGCCGCGGCGATCTCCGCTCGTTCGGCCCGTGCCCACTGATCCCAGCTCACCCGCACGAGTGTGCCATCCCCCCTCACCGAGCGTCACGTTGCGGTAGGTCCGGCGGCGGGCCGAACTGGCGGCTGTCTTGGCTGCGGCGATGCATATCCAAACCTGTTGAGGACTATCCTCTAATCAGGAGTCTTCGCCGGAACGAGGTGAGCCCGAATGCTCGCTGCGCTGGTCTTGCTACTCGGGTTGGCGCTCCTTATCGGCTGGGAGATCTTGTGCCTGGGACAGGTAGTCCTAGCCGAGCGGGTGCGGTTCCTGCCAAGATGGCTATGGGCGGTGGCCTGCCTGATCTTCATCCCGGTCGGCGGCATCCTCTACCTTCTCATCGGCCGGGTATGGACGCGCGGCGCGGCCCGCTGAGCTGATCAACGCGATGTCCGGCCCGTACATGACCGGCTTTCCCGTCGCGGGGCCGGACGGTCGGCTACCGCGTGGTCGCCGCGGGGCCCTGGTGCCAGACCCGGCCGCGCCGTTCGGCGGGGTTATGCAGGCTGGGAGACACTAGATGTAGCCGGGCAATCAGACTGTGACTTCACGTAGTACTCTCGCTGGGTGCCGGGCAACAGGGCCCTCGCGGCGACGGACGTGCAGGCGAGTGGAGTGTGCTGGAAGGCGTGCCAGCGGGCCGCCGGTGCCGGTCAGCCGATGGTGCCGCAGGGTCGTGTCACGGGAGCTTCAGGTCTCGGATCCGGGCGTGTGAGGAGGCGTGCAGCGATGATCCCCGCGTCCGGGCATTCGCAGCGTTCTGATCGGGTCATGCCCCGGCCCCGGCCGACGGCTGGCCGATTGCGCGACACGCTTGGCGAGTTGTTCCCGAGTGTCCCCGAGGCGCCGGCGCGGGCACGGGGCGCCCGCGTGCTCGGTGCCGTGGTGCAGGTCGCGGCGGTCGGCATCGCCTCAGTAGCGATGCTGCTGCGCGTTCCCGGGCGCCCGGCGTGGCGCACCATCTTTGGCGACGACTACTTCGAGTTCCTCGTCGGGGCTATCCAGCATCCCTGGCACTGGCGCGCGTACGGCGGGTACGTGCAGGTTCTGCCGCGCCTTATCGCGCAGGTCGTGAGCTACCTGCCGCTGACTGACGCGTCCCTGGCGTTCGCGCTGGCCGGCGTGGTCGTTGCGGCGTGCTGCGCCCTGTTCATATTCCACGCAAGCGTCGGCCACATCGAGTCGGTGAAAATGCGCGCCCTCCTCGCCGTGGCCCTGGTGCTGCTTCCCGCCGCGCCGATGGAACTCATCGGCAGTGGGGTAGAGACGCCCTGGTACCTGCTGCCTGCCCTGTTCTGGGCGATGCTGTGGCGGCCGCGGACCCGGCCCGCGATGACGGTGGCGGCGGCGGTCGGGCTCCTCACGATGGCTTCCAATATCCTGGCCGCTCTGCTCGCACCGCTGCTTGTCGCGCGACTGTACGTGCTGCGCCGTCCACGGGAGCACGCGGTGAGCGCGGGCTGGCTGGCCGGCTGCCTGGTGCAGGCGGCTTTCGTTATCTCCGGTGCACTGCACGGCCACTCCCGGCTTTACCTGAAGCACGCGACGCCCGGCCAGTCGCTCGCCTTCTACGGCCACGTCGTGCTGCTGCCAATGCTCGGCTGGCACACGTCGTGGTGGCTACGGTCCTTCGCCGGAGCGAACGGGGGCGCCGCGATCGCGGCCGTCGTACTCGCCGTCGCCTTCGGCCTGATCCTCGTCACCCAGCCGGGGGCACGGCTATTCGTGGTGACCGCCGTTGCAGTCGGCTTCATCTTCACGGTGATAAGCATCGGCATCAACCGCGGACCGGCCACGAAACCGATGCTTCCCACGCAGGTGCTCGGCACCCGGTACGCGATCATGGCCGACTTCCTGATCGTGTCCGCCCTGATAGTCGGAGCGGATCACGCCCTACGGACACGTGCTCACGATCGCCGACGGCAGGGGGCGGGCCTGAAATCCGTGACGGCGGTCACTGCGCTTGTCGTCTTCCTCACGGCCACATGGGCGGTGGACTTCCGGTACACGGGCCTGCGCACCACGACTGCTTGGAGCTGGGCGCCGATAGCGGCCAAGTGGGAACGCGACTGCGCCCACTCCCGGACAGGGGAGATCACCGAGACGGTCTATAAAAGGCCCTGGACGCTCCCCTGCCGGAATATCACCCCGTAGCCGGTGGCGAGGTCGTAGTCAGCCTCCGCGCCGGTATGGCGAGCGTGCCCCCGGCTGCGGCGCAGGCGGGGAAGCCGTCTGTTGCTGAGCGGGCCGGCCGGAGGCCGGCCGCAGTGTGCGCTTGTAGTTGCACCTGGGCCAGGTCGAGCAGCCAAGGAAGATGCCGTAGGGGCCTTTGCGCTGGACCATCGTCCCCTTCCCGCAACCGGGGCAGATGTCAACGGGCACCTGCTCGGCCCCGGCGACGGTCACATCGGGGTCGTCGGGGTTCTGGAGGAGTTCAGCAACGAAGGCCGAGATGCGCTGGGTCGGGATGATGAGCGTCACCTCCCGGCGGGCCCGGGTCAGGGCCACATAGAACAGGCGGCGCTCCTCCGCGTGAGTGAAGGTATCGGGGGAGGGCATGGCCAGGTGCAGAACAGGATCGTCGGCGATGTCGCTCGGGAAGCCGTAGACGCCGGTGGTCAGGTTCGGCAGCACGATGTAGTCGGCTTCGAGCCCCTTGGAGGAGTGCACGGTCCGGAACGTGAGGTCGAGGTTCGCCGGCCGCCGGCCCGGGACGAGGTCACGGTCGAAGCCGTAGCGGCCGAGCACGCTGACGCTGATTTTCCGGTCCGGCCCGGCCGCGATGGCCCCGGCGGCGACCTTGGCGGACAGTTCGGCGAGGTACCCGGCCAGGGCCTGCGCGGGGTTATCGGAGCGCAGGATCGTGAGCGGGGCGCCCGGCCCGGTCTGGGCGGAACGCATCTGCTTGCTGAACTGGGCCGGGTTCTTCGATACGAAGCTGGCGGCGACGTTGCAGACCGTCTGCGGGCAGCGGAACGTGGTCGTGAGGGCAAGCTGGCGGCCGCGGCCGAACCAGGACTCGAAGCCGGTCATGACCGACAGGTCGGCACCGGCGAAACGGTTGATCGACTGCCAGTCGTCGCCGACGGCGAGCAGGTAGCGGCCGGGTTGGCCGAGCAGGCCCCGGACGAGGCGGGCCCGGGCCCGGCTGACGTCTTGGAACTCGTCGACCATCACAAGGTCATAGCCCATGTCGGCCCGGCCGGCCTCTAGGTGCCCGGCGGCCTGTACGAGCATGTCCTCGAAGTCGACGAAGCCTTTGGCGGCCAGGCGGTGCTCCCATTCGGCGTGAATGGGCCAGTAGAGGTCGAGGAACAGCCGGGTCCGGTAGCCGGCCAGGTGGCGCAGGTCGCCCTCCAGACGCTCCTCGAGGTGCTCTTTGGTCCACGAGTTCGACTTGACATGGGCCATGAAGGTGCGGATCAGGCGGGCCAGCTCCTCGTGCCTCATCGGTTCCGGCCACTGGTTACGCGGCGGCCGGTCCGGGTTCCAGTCGAGCGTCACGCCCCGGCTGGTCAGCTCCGTGCCGAGCTTGGCCAGCCCGTCGCCGAAGACCACGTCAACCCAGGTGGTCTCGAGCAGGATCGTCTTGTAGCGGGCGTGGGTCTGTCGTTTCCAGGTCATGCTCTCGGCATAGTCGGCGAAGTCGGCGGGCGGCTTGCCGTCGCGGTCGATCGCCCAGTGCTCATGCCACACGTCGATGTCGGGGTAGTAAAAGTCCGGCCGGTACTGCGAACGGCCGGCGGTGGCGGTGTTGTGCTCGTAGGGACGCTCGTAGGCGTAGTTGACACCGTTGAAGTACAAGAAGTCGGCAACGAGACGCTCGCCGTGGCTTTTGACCACGTCACCACCGAAGGTCTGGTAGCCGCTCTCCTTCTTCTCGCTGTTCCAGCCGTCCGGTTCGTGTTCGCCGAGGCTTGCCGGGGCGTGGGCGAACAGCAGCCGGTACAGGTCCCACTGATAGCGGAACGTTTCGGAGCTGTCCCGCAGCTCGTCGACGATGCGCTCCACCATCTGCAGGTCTCTCCCCTGGTCGAGCCATGGCGCGGGGCGGGGCTTCTCGCCGGTGGCCCGGCCGATGACGTCCAGGCCGAAAGAGTGGAATGTTGAGGCCCGCACCCCGGAGGAGTCGATACCTGCCGCGGCGAAACGGGTGTCGACTCGCTCCTGCAACTCCGCGGCCGCGCTCCGGTTGAATGCCAGCAGCAGGATCCGCTCAGCAGGGACGAACCCGCGGCAAACCGCGTAGGCGGCCCGGGCCACCATCACCGAAGTCTTACCCGAACCGGCGGCGGCGAGGACCTGAACGCGGTTGTCGAAACACACCACGGCCCGGGCCTGTTCCTCGGTGAGCGGCGTCTTCTCGATGGTGTCGAAGAACGCCCGGAGCGACGACAGCTCGGCGGCCATGACCGCCTCGTTGGTCTCGGTCACCAGCCTGGCCAGGTCGGTGTCGGCGAAGGCGGCCGCTTCGAGCTGGAAAGGGGTGAGGGACAACCGGGTTCCAGCAGCACGGATCCGGTCGGGAAGCCCCGGTTCGGGCCGGGAGGCGACAAGGGCGTCCAGGGCCTCGGCCGGCACCCACCGCTGCTCCTTCCGGGCAGTATCGAGGAGCCGTGTAGCGGCGGCATGCCAGGCTACGGCGGCCTCTACCGCCGGGGTGAGCGCCAGCCGCCGGATCGCCAGTTCTAGATTCCGGGCCTCCGCCCTGGACAGGCCCTGGAGACGCAGAACCGGCCTGCCTCCGTGGTGCAGGGTGCGATGGAACCACCCGCGGCACACCTCGAGCGTCGAAGCGTCAGCCCTGGCGACGGTGAGGATGCCGGAAGGCTGCTCGGCGGTCAGCTCCGTGTCGGTAACTGTCACGCTCCAGTCCCGGCCCGACCACGTCACCGAGGGCCTCCAGGCCGCCTGAACCGCGCGAACTCGACCATCACACACCCCCAGGCTCGCGCCAGGGCCGTCAGCAAACCGTTACGCACATCCTCCCGCACCCGCGGCCGATCCACGACCCGTCCTTCTTGAATCGGTACCCGGGGAGTGCTCTACTCGGCGGCATGGTTGCAAACCCGCGGTCCGGGCAGGCGGTGAGTGCGGTGGCTGCTGCGGAGGTGTTCGGGCCCGCGTGGCTAGGGCCGGCCGAGCTGCGCAACCGGGTGATCAAGGCCGCGACGTTCGAGGGCATGACCCCGCACGGGCTGGTCACCGACGAGCTGATCGAGTTCCACCTGCGGCCCGTGCGGGGTGGTGTCGGCATGACCACGGTGGCTTACTGCGCGGTCTCGCCGGAGGGCCGAACCGACCGCCACCAGATCTGGATGCGGCCCGAGGCCGTGCCCGGCCTGCGCAGGCTCGCCGACGCCGTGCACGCCGAAGGCGCTGCCGTCAGCGCCCAGATCGGGCATGCCGGGCCGGTCGCCAACCCCGTCTCCAACCGGCTGCCCGCACTCGGCCCCTCCAGCCGGCCGAGCCCGCTGGGTCTGCGGATGATCAAGGCTGCCTCCGCCGCTGACCTGCACCGCATCACCCGCGCCCACGCCGGGGCCGCGCTGGTCGCGCGCGATGCCGGCTTCGACGCAGTGGAACTCCACTTCGGGCACAACTACCTGGTCAGCTCGTTCCTCAGCCCCAGGCTCAACCGGCGCGAGGACCGGTTCGGCGGGAGCCTGGCCAACCGGGCCCGCCTCGCCCGTGACATCGCCCGGGCGGTGCGCGACGCGGTCGGCGGCCAGCTCGCGATCATCGCCAAGCTGAACATGGACGACGGCGTGCCCGGAGGGTTCTGGCTCGATGAGAGCGTCCAGGTCGCCCGGTGGCTGGAAGCCGACGGGAGCGTCGATGCCCTCGAGCTCACCGCGGGCAGTTCGCTGCTGAACCCGATGTACCTGTTCACCGGGGATGCGCCGGTCCGCGAGTTCGCCGCGCAGTTCCCGGCGCCCGCCCGGGTGGCCATCCGGCTCGCTGGGAGCCGGTTCCTGCGCAGCTACCCCTACCAGGAGGCCTACCTGCTCGACCGGGCCCGCCAGTTCCGCGCCGCGCTGAACCTGCCGCTGATCCTGCTCGGCGGGATCACCCGCAAGCAGACCATGGACCTGGCCATGGCCGAGGGCTTCACGTTCGTCGCCATGGCCCGCGCCCTGCTGCGCGAGCCCGATCTCCTCCGCCGCATCCAGGCCGATCCCGGGGCCCGGTCGTTGTGCATCCACTGCAACAAGTGCATGCCCACCATCTACGGCGGCACTCACTGCGTCCTGACTTCGCCGCGCACAATCTGATACCGCCAGCAGCGCGCCCAGAACCGAGCGCCGCAGCCACCGCACGGCCGCCGGCGGCCAGCGGTCTTCATTGCCGGCCAGCCGGTCAGGGGTGTGCCGGCGGGTGCCCTGTCAGGCCGGGGAAGCTCACGCCAGTGAGTACTTCCGATGCTTTCCACAGGCGGCAGGCGAGCTGCTCGTCGCGGGCGGTCCTGGCGTAGCGGACCTTGCGTGGAGCGCCCATGGCCTCACCGGGCCCGCGGGGCCCGTAGTAGTCGCCGCCGCGGGCCCGGGGGTCGACGGCGGCGCGCAGCACCGGCAGCGCGCCTTGTGCAGCGGGCTGTCCGGTGAACGAGGCGGCTAGCCCCATCATCTGCGCGAAAATGCCGCCGCCGCCCAGGTTCGGCCCGTTGGTCAGCAGTCCGGTACGGCTGTAGCCGGGGTGGGCGCCGACGCTGATGGTGGCGCCGCCGGCCGCGCGCAGCCGGCGGTCCAGCTCCAGGGTGAACAGCGCGTTGGCCAGCTTGGACTGGCTGTAGGCCCGCCACCGGCCGTACCCGTGCTCGCCTTGCAGGTCATCGAACCGGATGGAGCCGAACCGGTGAACCAGGCTGCTGACCGTGACCACCCGGCTGCCCGGGCGGGCCAGCAGGACCGGGAGCAGGCATAGGGTGAGCGCGAAGTGACCCAGGTGGTTGGTGCCGAACTGCAGCTCGAACCCCTGCGCCGTGACCTGCCGGGAGGGCACGGCCATCACCCCGGCGTTGTTGATGAGCAGGTCGAGCCCGCCGGCACGGCCCAGGACCTGGTCGGCCAGCCGGGCGACCGAATCCAGATCGGCCAGGTCCAGTGCGACCAGATCAACCGCCGCCGCGGGCACCTGCCGCACGATCGCGCCGCGGGCAGCCCCGCCACGACCGGCGTCGCGGCAGGCCAGCAGAACGACAGCGCCGTGCCGGGCCAGTTCCAGCGCGGCCTGGAAGCCGATACCGGAGTTGGCGCCGGTCACCAGGACCGTTCGGCCATGCTGGTCCGGCATATCAGCGGCAGCCCACCCAGCGGGCATGACGATTCTCCGATCACCCGGCAGACCCGACTCATCCTGGCACCACCACACCTGCCTGCACGCGACGCCCATGGTATTGCGACCGATGAGACGGGATTGGCGTTCCGCCCATTAGCGCGATCGCTGTGGAGGGAATTTAGGCCGACGCGCGTGCCGGCGGGCTAGCCCGCTTTGGGGATGCCATGTAAGAGTGGTTCGCAGCATTGAAGCGGCTTTGGGGGGCCTATGGGAACGCTTCCGCTGAGTAGCCTCGGTGGTCGTCAGGCTGGTCCGTCGACACTGCAATTCGGCGTGCTACTGCCGTGG